>Ga0315288_10009580_pt1 | contig 12199 bp, 3 predicted proteins | sample YL17G11_20_MG_FD_203454 | JGI IMG/M metagenome (GOLD analysis project Ga0315288, IMG submission 203454) | Sediment microbial communities from Yellowstone Lake, YNP, Wyoming, USA - YL17G11_20 | ecosystem: Environmental > Aquatic > Freshwater > Lake > Sediment | place: USA: Wyoming | collected...
AGAAAAATAGCATGAAAACACTACTAATCATACCCCTTAAAAATGTCTTGACTTTAGGGTCGCACTACACATAATATAAAAAGGGATGAATTGTGCAACTGCATTCTTTGTGAGAGCCAGAGAAAAAACCGCATGGGTGCCCGTTCAGTCCCAAACTACAAGCAAACCTAAATTAGATAACCATTAACATCTAAGAGTGATCCGGCAGCACTTAAAGAAAGTCACGTATAACTATTTATTCAATTATATCAAATGTTATAATCGAAACCCTATTCCTAAAGTAGTTTCCAACTGGAGCTCAGGGAGTAAACTAGGTCTATTGGTTACCGATGTAAGTCCACGAGTAAAGATTTGACTTCCACTAAATAACAATCGGTTTTCTAAGAACAACGCTGGAATCTTTGGAAAAAAGAAAAGCAACGAGTCTAATCCCACGCCAATAGAAAGGTTGATTTCTGTACTTTCTGTAATTCTACCCCTAAGATTATCGGTTAACTTACTATAAGTGAACCCACAACCTCCAAAACAATACGGCTGGATTTTCATTTTACCTCGCCAAGGTGAGTATACCACATCTAAATTATTAACAACAGAACTTCCTATTACACCAGGTATTCCTAAGTTTAGTTCAATATCTGGACTAATCTTTAATCCAGCAAGACATAATCGTATCGCTAATGTACGTTTTATATCTATCATACCCTTTAGAGTTATGCTGTTATCAAATGGGAAATAAGCTCCTTCAATTCTCACGGGAATATTTCTTAGTGCATAACACGATGTGGAAATTATTAACGTAAATAAAGTCGTTCTAATGAAAAATCCTACTTTTAAATTGCTTGTTTTATTAACCATTACTACCTCTTTTACACAGTTAAAGTATCTGATTATATCGTGTAGTATTTATTAAAAGATTACCTCAGCATCAACATCTTTCTTGTCGCCTGATATTCACTTGTTACTAATCTATAGAAATAAATACCATTAGGACAAATCTTTCCTTTGCTATCTTTTCCATTCCATCTTACAGAATACCAGCCCGGATTATGAGTGTTGTTGACAAGTCTTATTATTTCTTCCCCAGTCGGACTAAAAATAGAGATATTTATTTTATTTGTATATGGAATTCCATAGCGGATTTCGGTTAATCGAGAGAATGGATTTGGTTTATTGTGAAACAAAGAAAATGTCAATGGTATTTGAACACTTTCTATCTCTTCAATTCCTGTTGTTTGTATTCTAAAATTCCATACATTAGACCAGTCGCTCTGATTATTAGCGATATCAATCGCTTTTACTTTCCAATAATAGGTCGTATCAGTCAATCTTCGTAATATCGTTGTATCTGAAAGTGTCGTATCAAATGCATTATTGAAGTTAGAATTATTAGCAATATTTATCAGATAATTTCTCACTCCACTCACATTATCGGTTGAATGATTCCAGTAAAATCTCACAAACGAGTCAGTTAGTGTCGTATTATTCACTGGACTAATAAGATTCGGAATACCTGGCGCAGTATTATCCGCACCAAAACTGTCTCGATTAGAGAAAGCACCTTGATTTCCGGATAAATCATAAGCACGCACTCGCCAATTGTATCGAGCATTGACTAAAGTTAAAGTGTCACATAAATAACTAGTTGTATCGATAAGTGAACTGGTGAAGTTAGTTGATGTATCAACTTGTATTATATATCGCACAGGAGATTTAGCATCTATAGTAACTGGTGACCAGTTGAAAATTACATTTATATTGTTGACCCAAATTCCGTTGATTGGTGAAATTAAAACCGGTGCGTTTGGTATTCCTGTATCAACCTCAAAACTTTGGCTTATAGACCAACCGCTCTGGTTACTTACTTTGTCTTGTGATTTTACTCGCCAATAATAGGTTGTATCTGTTAAGATAAGCGTAATTGTAGTATCAGTAACAATAGTATCTGTGGGATTTGAGAATCCAGAATCACTCGCATACTCTATGGTATATCTTAACACCCCACTCAGATTATCAGTCGAACGATTCCAGATAAATGTTACGTTAGGATTGTTAGTTATTAAACCATTAGCAGGGCTTACAAGATTCGGAATGCTCGGTGCAGTATTATCCACACCAAAACTATCACAACCTGAAAATATTCCTTGATTACCAGCTAAATCATACGCTCGGACTCGCCAGTAATAACGAGCTTGATTCAAGGTTAAAGTATCATAAACAAAACTTGTTGTATTTACTATCGGAGTTGTGAAGTTAGTATTAGTATCGGCTTGTAAGATGTAGCGAACAGGGGTGAAGAAATCAGATTCAATGGACAACGGGTCGCTGGTAGCCGCAACCTTTAGGTTGCGATTATCTTGCCCTACAATGTTATCTGTGGAAATCTGTGTAATCTGTGGTTTGTTTTTTTCTTTTTCAAATGTGACTTGCGACCAGTTAAAGATTACCGATGTATTGGTAAGCCAGATACCATTTATTGGTGAGGTTAGAACTGGTGCATTAGGAATTCTTGTATCAATTTCAAAACTAAAGACAGAAGACCAGTTACCTTCGTTACCCGCTCTATCAATGGCTCTTGTTCGCCAGTAATATGTTGAATCAGCAAGGGTCATTGTGAATGTCGTGTCATTTGAAATAGTATCAACTAATCCTTGTGTAAAGATACTATCAAAAGCATATTGAACAATATAATGTTGAATTCCGCTCAGATTATCACTTGCCTGATACCATATAAGATTGATAGTGCTATCATTAAGATAATTATTATTAGAAGGTGAAATTAGTGAAACGATTGATGGAGACGTAATATCTACACCAAAACTATCTTGACCTGAGAATATACCTTGATTACCTGCTAAGTCATAAGCTCGAACCCTCCAGAAATATTTTCTTTCGCTGAGATTGAAAGTATCATAAGAAGCGCTTGTCGAATCAACTCTCAATGGTGATATGAAGTTTCTGTTTGTATCAACCTGTAAAATATATCTTACAGGTGATGTAACCTCAGATGGTTCATCTATAGAAATTTGTGTCCATTCGTGTTCATTCGTGGTTGCAGAAAATTCCTCTGTGGAAATCTGTGTAATCTGTGGTTTCACTTCTTTTCCGAGAGTGACGGTCGTCCATTGGAAAACAACATTTGTATCATTTTGCCAAACCCCTTGAATTGGTTCAACAAGTACGGGTGCAACAGGAATTCTTGTATCAATTTCAAATCTCCAAGCTAAAGACCAACCGCTAAAGTTATGTGCTCTATCAATTGCTCTTATTCTCCAGTAATAAACAGTATCGGGTAAAGGATAACTATTAGGCACAGTGTAAATAGTATCAAAAGTTAATGCCGCTCCTTTAAGAGAATCGAATAAACTATCTGTTGCAAACTGTATTAAATATCTTCCACTATCACCTGCGGTCTTAGACCAGATGAAAGATGGAGTCGAATCAGTCGTAATTGAATTATTCAAAGGTGATAAAAGAATTGGTGGCACAGGTGCATTAGCATCAACTGTAAATCTGAATGCTTGGCGATAACCACTATGAACGTTTAATCTACTTATTGCTTCCGCTCTCCAGAAATATATAGAATCTATCAATGCAAAAGTATCAGGCACTGTATATGTCGTATCAGTCAATCCGCTGATTGTTATTGTTCCTTGAACAAATGAACTGTCGCAAGAATATTGCAAAGTATAATTTCCTTGAGAACTCGCAGTCGCACTCCAAATAAATGTCGGAGTCGCATCAGTAACAATCGAATTATTTTGTGGTGTTCGATAGATTGGTGGAGCGATTCCTGTTACAAATGTGCAAGCATCAAAACTATCAGGTGGCGGTTCAACCCATCCGACTTTATCTGTTGCAATGCTATAGAAATAATGACGGGATTCATTTCTACCAACAAAAGTTGCCATAGTATCAGTTGTGTTACTTAACCATAATCTGTATGTTCCGTTATCTGTCTTTACATATATATTGTAAGAACGAATCCCAGAACCAAGCGAATCATCTTGACCCGACCACTTGACTATAAATTCACCAGTTGCAGTTGTATCAGAAATCAATCTTACCTGACTTGATGGACGACCGGCATCAATCGTATTAAGATAAGGACCGCTCTCTGGCGCTGGTTTCCAATGACCAACATCAAACTTAACCCAGGATTGATTTGTGATTTTATGACCAGTTTGAAGATTCGGTCTTGGTTGTGCAGTAAAATTGACCCAGCCAATCTGATAACCAGTACTATCTATTGGTGGTAAAAATCCAGCCATCGGGTCTTCGGGTGGTTGCATTGTAATTGGGTTGAGTGAACGGAAAGTCCAACTAATTTCTCTGCTATTCTGGTCATAACTTCCTTCAACATTAACAATCAGACTATCATCAGATCGCATATCAACATAAGTATTAAAATAATTACCGCCTGACAAAGGCACAGTCCATCTCAAGAATCCAAATTCAGTAAAATTAAAGGTTGAATCAATAAAATCCATATTCAATGTATCTTTTAGAAATACCTCTTGCGCTGGTGCGCTTGCTGACTCATGATTCCAGAAATCTATTCGATAGGAATAAAGTGAATTCTCTGAAGTAACAAATCTTTTAAGACTATCTAATTGTGTTCCTGCTAGATCAAAACCTACTGGTCCGTATTTATCTTCAGGAGTAGAGGAACCAACACCTGATAGCTGACTTATTTTTTCAATAATATCATTCATATATTGAGGTGGTTCATATCCAGGATAAGGAGGTGGAGGTTGCCATCCAGCAAAGGGTGGTGGGGCATCCCCACGCAATTTCAGGAGTACCTCTAAAATTTTGAGCAAAACTGGTAATGCAGGATGAATTTTTTTACCTAATAATGTAATTGCTATATCAATCATTGTTGAAATAAGAACATTACGGTTATTAAAATCATTATTCGAATGCACTACGCCATACTCATTCATATAACTCATTAGAAGATTCCACCAAACAGTTGAATCGCTTGCAGCAGAACGAATTGAAGGAGATAACATAGTATCAGAGAGAACATTATGTCGAATTAACTCAGCAAGTGCACTTTGAACGCCAAGGAAACCGTATATGTTGGCGCTCCGTCCAATGACCGATAGTAAAGTAGGTCCTGTATTCCACATCGTAAGATCTCCCTCAAGCGATGCAGTTTGACCGGGTGGAAGACAGGTAACACATATGACAGCAGTACGTGATCCTTCAATTATAGCTGTTTGTCCAAATGAATCTAACCAAGGTGGCGCATCGGGCGGAAACCACAAACCATACATTCTCAGTAAATTATTACTGTCTCCTCGTGTGCTGATTATTATAAATGTATATGGTGCATTTATATTACCTTGATTTGAACACCTAACTATATAAGTCGAAGGTCGACCAACACGAATCACATTTCTGCCGATGATTTCTATTTTTATATCCGGAGAACCTCCATCCTCAACAACAAATAATCTTTGCACAATTGCACTATCACCATCAGGATTTTTAACTTTGAAAGTCCAGTTTCCCGGTGTAGTAGAAGATAAATCAAATGTCGCCCACATAGTTCTTTTCGTTGAATCGACATAAAAATCACTTGCATTAACAGTCGGATGACCACTTCTGACTAATGAAACAGTTGCGGATGTATCAAAACCCGTTCCTGAAATCATCACCGTCACCGGTCCCGCAGTCCCACCTCGATAAGTAGAAAGAGAAGATATTGAAAGGTTTGATGGTGGCGGTGGAATAATTGAATCAGTACTAACCCGAATCATATATTCACGCATCTGAGCGGTATCACCAAGCATAACCGCTGAATCCATATATTTCAGATAGTATCTGCCTGCAAGCGGATTATTTATCCTACCTTCAATATGATAACCAGCACCCATATTAGAAAATTGCCAGTGTCGTGTAGTGCTTCCAAGTGAATCATAATAAACATCGAGCGTACTCCAAAGTCCAACACCTTCCGTCTGAAAATACAAAGCAGTTTGGTTAGCTGGAACAGTAACTTGTGTCCAGTCATTTCCATACGGTCTTAGCACCCTTCCCACTCGCCATTGTCCTAAAACCAAAGTATCGAGTTTTGAGCAGAATATAATTGAACCCTGTCCGGTATAATTTGTGGTTTTTATTTTTATAGTATATAAACCAGATGCTGGATTTCTAAGATGAGCATCATAATCAATACCTCCACTGCGATAGACAACTTGACTACCACTACGAGTTACACTCATCCAACCCGACCATGTCTGGTCATAACCGATGCGAGTAGATTTCTTAAGTAAGATGAATAGATTATTAAGTCCTGATGGCACATTTACTCCAAGGACAACCGAATCACCAGTACCTGATAATCCGAAATTATCCCAACTACCAAAAGCAATCATACGACCTTGAAATGCGACAACAGTAAATGTTTGATAGAAATAATATGATTCGCCATTCGGATTAGTAACTTTCAAATCCCAAACACCAACTGCCGCACCGATCAGGTTAAATCTCGCATTAATTTGCTGCGAACTTATAAATGTAATTGAATCAGCAATAATATTTGGTTGTCCATATCTTTTAAGAGTTGCAGTAATCCCAGGCTCGAAACGCACACCGGTGATGTTTATCGTAAATGTGCCCGTATTAGGACCCTCTACCGGTGACCGACCATGAATCTCCGGTCCTATGCCACTGCTAACCGATACTAACCCTTGTTTACTATCACCAAAACTACTAATAGCACGAACATTACAAGTTGCTATATATGCGGCAGCTTCTATTGGTTGCCATATAGGAAATTCAACTGTGTCAATTTGCCCGGGCAATAAAGGAATATTGTAAATACTTTCAGAGTAAATAGTATGAATTTTGAACTTAATGATAGCGGTATCTTGAAAGTAACATGTGTTTTGTATGATGACTTTAGGATTCATCCCAGTATTAATTGGAATTACCCCAGTTGGTGATAATATTCCTAATATTTTTATCCCGCTTACTAATGAATCAATCCTATAAGCTTCGTGCCAGGCAACATAAATAGGTAATCCGTTATGGAAATTTTTCTTCGCTTCAATACAGGGATAAGTCCGCCGTGACCATCGGGTCTGAAGAGGACCGTATTCAGTCCAAGTTTGTCCTTGATTTGTTGAATATGCAACATGAACTGTTGAATAATTTTCAGGGTCACCTGTATTTTTTCCATAAATAACAGCTATTGACTGGTTATCGTTAGCTGCCACTATGCTCTTCCCAGTAGTGCCTAAAATGACTCTACAATCAGGTACTTGTGCGATAATTACTGGCTGTGAAGAAAATGAACCAAAACGGAAATAATTATAATATAGAGTCGTTGGGGCCGGGTCATTGCTAGGGTCGGTATATTGGACATAGATAAAGTGCAGTCTTGCCGTATCGTTAACAATTGGCACATTGTGAGCAAGCTCAACTGCACCTTCTTTTATCGTTGAGCCGTTAAAAGTAATTCTTCCTTTATCCTGCCACGTATCTTGTGGCATTGGACGATATTTCAATCTTACATCCCAATCTGAATATGATGTAAATGTAACATAAAGACGTCCTGAATCATCTGCGCCGATCGAAGGCCAAGAACAGAAATTTCCGCCTAACTGAGAAGAATCTCCAAAAAGGAGTTTTTCACGCCAAATTCGATTTCCGAGTCCGCCGCTGATTGGCTCATAAAACCAGAGGTCTCCGAATTCATAATCACCAGCTGAATATTTTACTACGACCCTTGGTAAATTATTAACCACCTCGCAGTCAAATGCCTGCCACCAGGTTTTTGCATTATAGTATGGAGTTGTCCCTGTTGTACAAACAACAGGTTTTGGTATAGACCAATTTAAACCATAATCATTAGATTCTGAATAATAAGGCCAGTAAATACTCCTACCACTGATAGTTGTTTGATACCATCCCCATAGTGCAAACACATATCCATTATCTCCGAAGCGGACATGAGGAGGACCCATTACTTCACGAACAGTATCAAACATAGGTCTTCCTGAATCCCAGGTGCGTCCACCGTCTAAAGAACGCCAAATATAAATGCTATCGGTCATAAGATAAGTTGCATTATTTGCTGCTGTATAAAGAATAGTTTCTCCTTTGATAGCAATACAAGGGTCCCAAACATCACGAGTTCTGCTATATGGTAATTCAAAAGCTGGCTTGAAATTGCCTGCGGGAAAACCAGTTGAATCTTTTGTGAAAAAAGCAGCACTAGCACGATATACTGGGTCGTCAGAATTATAATAATATCTGTCGGGTAGAACCGCTTTATTTTTGAATTCGGGACAAGAAGCATATAGAAAAGAAAAAAACATTAAGAGTGTTATGAATAAATTAAAAATTTTCATACATCCCCCCAATTTAATAAATGATTATTTTTTTATTCGAACACCTCGAATCATAGCGAATATAATTAATGTAATTATTTATGATAAACAATACGATATGATTAGTTACACAATTTGCAAATTTTATCTCTTTATCCCTCATAGCATTTACCTACCATAAAGATAAAGAAAAAACTAGATTTGTCAAGAAAAACTTTTCAGCCACAGACCCCTCACTTTTTGTTAGATTGTTAGGTGATAAACTATACAAGTTTTACTATCATTCAACTTGTCAAAAGGTGCGGGGGCGAACAGACACAGATTTGCTTGTATCCACCTACATCTTATTATCAAAGACAAGCGATGCGTGACAATATCTTGTTGACTAGCCGGCATTAGCAGTTACTCATGTCCAAGACATTTGGTTAAATAGATTTATCGATAAAACATATATTGAACATATACATATTACAACTAACAATTTTAAGCGTCTCATCTCGCCTCCTTATTTTGTTATTACTAATTTTTTAGTTAATGTTTCATTGCCAAATTGCACAAAATATACACCATACTTTATCCCATCAAGAGATACTCTTGTTTCTTGCTTCTTGCATCTTACTTCTTTTACTACTTTTCCTGACACATCATACATTCGTAGTATTGAGCCTTGAGCATTAAGCGTGGAGCGGACAGCAAAATATGTTTTCGCTGGATTCGGATATACTTCCAATCCTCTTGCCTCCTGCATCAGACTTCTTGTTTCTTCGATGCCGGGTATACTCTGGAGTGAAATGCTCCATAATACAGTACCAGTTGGGCTGATACCAAATACAGAGTCTTCACGCGTATAAACAATAACAGTGCCATCAAGCGCAATCGCTGGAGTCGAAGTGATTACATAATCACTTAGAATGATAGGAAAGCCAGGTTTAAGTAAACCGGTCGGAGTTAAACTGTAAAGTTCACCATCATCACAACCAAAGTAAACTGCGCCATCAGCTCCAATTACAGGTGAAGAAAAAATTCCTTCAAGTCCAGTGCCAGTTGATGGGTATTTCCAGATTTGAGTACCAGTACTACGATTTAATGCAAAAAGAAAACCATCAGTTCCTGCATATAACGCATTGGAACTGACTGCAGGTGAAGAAATTATACGATAGACACCAGTACTAATTCGACGGCGCCAAATTAGAGCTCCACTTGAATTTAGGCAAGTAACATAACCTGAATCATCACCAAAAAAGATATTGCCGGAAGCGTCAACTGCTGGTGAAGAAATAATAGCAATACCAGTATGATAGCTCCATGCTACAGCGCAGGTATAACCAATATCTTGTATTGCATATAGTCTATAATCATTGCCATAGCTACAATTCATTCCTACGTAGAGACGATTACCGGAAACAGCTACTGATGAATGGATTACGTTATAAGTCAATCCATCATACGAACTATCTGGATAACGCCAATCCCAATTGATACCAGGCGTAGTGAGATAGGCATACAATTCACCTGATTCACCTCCGCAATAAACATGTGGTGTTGGAACATTTTGGTTTACTGATGGTGATGCGTAAAAAACATCTTCGGGTTCATACGGTATACTCGCAGGGTCAAAAATGGATCTTTTCCGCCATTTTTGAGTGCCGTCAGTAGCTTTAATGGCATAAAAGTAGCCATCAACACCGCCAATGAATAATAACCATTCTCCGTCAATCTGTGCTAAAGCAGGAGAACTATAGAATTCTGTTTGGTCTGGAGTATTAAAAGCCCATAAAATAGTTGGGCGCAATGTTAATCCAGAAAAATTTTTTAAATCATTTATTGAAGCAGCATTTCCGGTATTTTTTATATCGTGACGGAATTTAGGCCAATCTGTATTGGCTAATGAGTTATTTGAAATTCCACTTATAGCATATACACCCCCTCTGTTTCTTGATGCAACATATATTGTGCCATCTGGTCCGATTGTTGGAGATGGATTAAAGGGATAAGAGAACATAACTGTCGGGTTTAGTGAAATAAAAATTGTTAATAATATGAATAAAATATTTAATTGCTTCATATTACCTCCTTATTTTGTTATAATTAATTTTTCTTTTATTGTTTCATTTCCAATCTGAATAAAATAAACACCGTTTTTTATCCCATCAAGCGAAATTCGGTTGTTTTTCCCTTTTAGCTCTTCCTCTTTTACTACTTTCCCAGTAACATCAAAGATTTTAACTTTTACTTTGGATAACGGATAACGAACAGTGAAGAATGTTCTTGCCGGATTCGGATAAATTTCAAGTGTCTTGCATTTAGTATCAAGTGGTATTCGTTCTTCAATCCCTGACATCTGCACATATTTAATTGTCAGATAGTCTTCATATCCAATATTATTAAGTATGGTACCGGTCACAAAGACATTACCCGAATTATCGACTGCTAATGCTGCCACTTCTTCCTCTTCGTTGTTCTGACCTGAGTATCTTATAACCCATTGTTCAACACCACTGGAATTATATTTAATTGTCGCAAAGTCTGTACCGGTACTAAGACCTTCACTTGCTCCTGTTACATAAATATTTCCTTGACCATCTAATTTAACCGATATTGCTATATCTTCACTATTTCCTGGTCCATTGTATCTTTGAACCCATTGCTGAATACCACTGGAATTATAGTTGACTGTTACATAGTCACAGTATGTATCATAATCATAACTCCAACCTGTGACATAAACATTTCCTGAACCATCCACTGCAATTGCAGAGGCACTATCATCTTCACTTACTGGTCCATCATACCTTGCTACCCATTGTTGAATACCGCTTGAATTATACTTAATTGTTGCATAGTCATAAAATGTGATAAAACCACCATAGCTCATACCAGTAACATAAACATTACTTGCATTATCTAACGCTATTGCATTAGCATAATCATCATCATTTCCTGGACCATTATATCTTTGGACCCATTGCTGAACTCCTAGAGAATTATACTTAATTGTTGCATAATCATAATCTGTGCCAGAACCACCATAACTCATACCAGTAACATAAGCATTACCTGCACTATCTACTGCGATTGCATAAGCACAATCATCATTGTTATCCGGTCCATTATATCTTGCTGCCCATTGTTGAACACCGTTAGAATTATATTTAATCGTCGCATAGTCTAAATCTATATCTAAGTTATAGCTTTCTCCTGTGACATAAACGTTCCCAGCGCCATCAACTGCGATTGCATAAGCACAATCATCATCATTTCTTGGTCCATTATATCTTGCTACCCATTGCTGAACACCTGCTGAATTATACTTAATTGTCGCATAGTCGTACTCTATGACCGAACCATAACTTCCACCTGTGACATAAACATTACTCGCGCCATCAACTGTAATTGCAGTAGCCTTGTCATCTTCATTTCCTGGTCCATTATACCTTACACCCCATTGCTCAACACCATTGGAATTATATTTAATCGTCGCATAATCATAATCTGTGCCAGAACCAACACTGCCACCTGTGACATAAACATTGCCCGCACCATCAACTGCAATTGCAGTAGCCTTGTCATCTTCATTTCCTGGTCCATTATACCTTACACCCCATTGCTCAACACCATTGGAATTATATTTAATCGTAGCATAATCAACTCCTGTACCAGAACCGTAACTCTGACCTGTGACATAAACATTACCCAAACCATCAACTGCGATTGCAGTAGCCTTGTCATCTTCATTTCCTGGTCCATTATACCTTACACCCCATTGCTCAACACCATTGGAATTATATTTAATCGTAGCATAATCACCACCACTTGCACCGGTGACATAAACATTACCTGCACCATCTAATGCGATC
>Ga0315288_10009582_pt1 | contig 12197 bp, 17 predicted proteins | sample YL17G11_20_MG_FD_203454 | JGI IMG/M metagenome (GOLD analysis project Ga0315288, IMG submission 203454) | Sediment microbial communities from Yellowstone Lake, YNP, Wyoming, USA - YL17G11_20 | ecosystem: Environmental > Aquatic > Freshwater > Lake > Sediment | place: USA: Wyoming | collected...
GAGTTTTTGGCTTGTTCTTACGTTTGAGTCAGTAGTCTGTGGATAAAGCTAAAAGGCGCAATTCAGAAGTTCATAGCAGTGCCGGGGTGGCGGAGTGGTTATCGCGCTGGCCTCGAGATCATATCAAAAATGAGGGCCTAGAAAAGCAATGGCAAGTCAGCCAGTGGGCCTTTGGGCTCGCAGGGGTTCGAGTCCCTTCCCCGGCGCCATTTTACTAGCAAATCATAAGTAGAAAAGCTCGCGATAATACAACGGGTGCCTCTTTGGGCCGGACAGAGAGCCGGTAGAATGCAGTGTTTTATATCATGGATGCAAAGGTTGAAAGAGGGCACCTTGGATGAGAGCATCCTCGTTTTTGTTTAACAATAGTGCGGTCAATTTGAAGCAATTTATCAAGGCACTCAGGGATCAAAACTTAAGGAGATAAAGGGCTCAAATTCCAAGAGGAGGCAGCTCAAGCGCTTGCTCTTCTCATCAAGCACTTCTCCGATTGAAGAAGAACCGCATCTTCTGGTGGACTTGCGAGAACCTTGGGACCTTCTGTTTCTATACGAAAGATATGCTCGAGGAGAACAACCCGAATTTTACTCAGAAATCCTTTTACTTGTGGAGAAGAGGCGAGACGAAGCGAAGCTGAAAGGGGAACTTACAATTCCTACGAAAGGGAAGGCTACTCGAACGATGATGCAAAGAGGCTTCTTGATTTATTATGAAGGGCGGGAGCAACCTGACTTCGTAGGTCCTACGTACAGCCGCTAACGAGATGCAGCAAAAAGGTCTGCTTCAAATTCCGAATAAGGATAGGAAGAAAGTCACCAAAATAGAAACGACGCGAACGGGTTTCTTGGTTTATCATAAAGGACAGAGTGAGCCTGACATTATAAGCCCCCTGCGAACAACTGAAACATAACAACCGCTTGCTTTAGAATGTCAAAGTGAGGTAGGCGCGCACGCTGATTCTTCTGCGACGCCATAACTTTCAAACTGACCTGCGTGCGTCACAAAGAACGGTTTTTAAGAGATAACCGAAAAACTCAATACTTGTGTAGTGTTATCGTAATCCTGTGAGTTATAGGAAAAAACCCGATTCAAAACGTAAATTGCCTCAAAAGCAGAGAATCCTCGAAATCCAATCTATCAAGAGAACCCGCAAGAAATACATCTTCGGAAAGCAAATTTCAAAGCAAACAGACGAAATGAAGATAACGCCGCCAGCGTCCAAACTTGCGACAGAAGATGGCAGATCTGTCGGTATTGGCGCGTTTGGTATACAAACTTCTCATTCACAAGATGATAAGACGGAGATGAAATTCTCAAGAAAAGGCAGTAACAAAGTGAAGCGTCGAAAACGTCCGTATGTTTAGGAGAACGAGAGAAGACAAGAGGGTTCAGAAATGCGCGCGTGGTGCTTAGAATTACCCGTTGCGTTGAATGGTTTCCACGCGGTACGAAGTGAAAAATTCCATCACTTTTGCACCTCCACCCCTGGATTGCGTGATCCCTTTCAAAGGTCGACGCGGGTGGCTGGTTTTTCGGTAGCGCGTGTAGAAGAAAGGGACTTTTCAGAAGCAACGCTAGTATCTCGAAAACTGCGAAAAAGATAGAACGTAAAAGGGTGAACATGATAAACAAGAAGGATACTAAGCCCGCGCCCGAATTAGTTCAAAACGTTTTCTCATGGTGCCGAAAGAGGCTTGTAGTCCGCTCTTCCCAAGCGATCTACGCAAACGCAGCAACTTTTGGACGTGCAAGAGATTCGTGCAGTTGAGAAAGTTTGGAGGTCGAGGAAATAGTTGGATTTCGGATTTTCGATGTAGCCACAGAAAAGGTCCAAAAAGAGATCGACCGCGTATCCTGCAGCAGTTGTTGTAAAACTGACGACAGATGCTGCTTCAGATGTCGGTATTCCTTGGATGTACCCTTCTCTTTGGCGAGCTAGGCGCTCTTCGGGCGGCAAGAGCTCAGCAGTAATGATTTCAGGGCGTAAGAGATCTAGGCAAAACAAGCAAGGCATCGAGGGTGCAATCAACGATGCTCGAATTGTTCCTCCTTGAAGGTTTCCATTCTGAGCGTTAAGGCCAGCTCCCAGGTCTATGACTGGAATGAAGTATTGGTAAGATATCTCATTTATGACACTTCTTGGGGCTTGTCTATCCACACAGCTGAAAATTGCGTCACAGTTTTTCAGTCGTTCTAGGACTTTCTGGCTAATTACGTCTTTGTGGATGCTCTCAACATTGACTTTTGGTGATATCTTCCGGATATTTCGGTTTGCTATGGTCACTTTAGTTTGATGTGTTCTTGCGTTGCTGGCTATGCTGCCATACACCCTTGTTAGATTGCTTAGTTCGAAGGTGTCTTTGTCAATCAGTGTAAAATTGCGAATCCCTAGGCGGGCCAGCTGTTCAGCTATGCATGATCCGATGCCGCCCAATCCTACTATCCCTATCTTCAGGTTCTCCAGAACCCTTTGAACTTGCTTGCCAAACGCTAGGATTTGCCTTGAGAAGATTCCTTCTTTTGTCTGGTTCTTTTCCGCTTTCTTTCCCGCTTGAGTCGAATGGAAGACTATATGTCGGTCGACAAGTCTGATCTGGTGAATGGGAACAGGTGCAGAGCTTGAGTTGTTTCTGATTCTTCCAAGTATTTCATTGGGGCCGAAGAGTAGACTTCCAACTGGTTTGTTGTCCAAGCAGTCCATGAGAGTCTTGGCCGATGTTTTCTCCCCGTAGTCATCAGAACTACTGTATTCCAGTCTTTTGGCTGCCCAAGGATGAGAATGACAAACTACCACAGCTAGGTTTTCTCTTTCGGCCTTGCTAATCACGCGATTGAAGAAGATCGGAGAGACCTCCATATGGTATAATGTTTGAGCATCGTAGTCTTCGGGCTTTGGCATCATGATTTCTCTTGTGGTAAAATGCGCTCCCCCATCGTTCGTGAAAAATCCTGCAAGGGCAAACGCAGCGGCTTCTTTTCTAGGAAAACCAAAAAGGTATTTTCTAAGTGATTCGAATTGGCTGGAAGTAAAGCGGGCGGTGTTCATTATTTTCTCATCTTGAGCCTATGATTGATCAATTCCAAGTATGTAGTAATGTTATCCCGTGCAGGGTTCCATTTCTCTGCGTGCCAGCTGAAGCGCTGCCATGTTTTCCCACAATGACTTTCTTCAACGTCGCCAGCCTGAGGCATTCGGCCGTCTGCAAGTTTCAGTCCCGGGGCTACCCAGAACATGTCCAATTTTGCGTTTGGATACGCAGTCTGGGCAATTATCAGCAGGTCGGTCTTATCCTTGTTCCAGATTCCTTCAGGCAAATTGTAGTCTTTGAAGACCACGCAGAATGAACTGCTCTCTTCAGATACTTCAATATTGTAGCCTTCTGTTTTCAGCAGTTCAAGTTCCTGTGAGAGTTGAGGAGGCAAGTTCAACCGAAAACCGCCGGGTTAACGATTCTGAAGTGCATTCTAGATTTGAGGGTTACTGTTTGATCGTCGTTGATGATCTGATCGTCTCCGCCTGCAACTTCGTCGGGGCTCTTCACTACAAGCACCAATAGATAGTCAAGAGGACCGCCGCCGAGCTCTTTGATTTCTCTTCCCGTCATCTGGGTCTTCGTGACTTTGTATGGTTTCTTGTTTATCGGAATCGTGATGTGCGATTCTTGTTCAGGACACATTCTTTCACCTCACTGTGAGCTACGCACATGGCAAAGTATATAAACTTTGGTATACATATGTACCTGAGAAAGTACACATATTGCACGAAGGAGTTGCGAGATGCATATGGAGTTGGACCGACTTACCTCTTCGAAGATCTCTGCTTTCCAAGGGAAAGAAAACAGGAACAATCGTCTCATTCTAGAGAGTCTTGCGCTGAATGGTCCTGCAATAAAGTATGGCATTTTTAGAGTGTTGAAGAATACAATCAAGAATTATCCGACTATCAGCCGCAGAGTTGACGACTTGAAAAAGGGAGGTTACATAGAAGCCGCAGGAACACGAGCTGTAAAGGTCGGAAACAGAATAGGAGAATCCCACATATATGGTCTAACTTGGAGAGGGTTCTTCGCATCGCTTGCGATCGAAAATGTCCGCAGAAACTTGCTCGCAGTCTTGGAGGCCAATTCCGTCTTGGAGAGGATGCTGCCGAAATCCATTCCAAAGCGGGTAGTCATAGATGTGCTGAACAACATGTTCTCTAAAGAGGAGCTGGATAGAGTCGTTGGTGGGTTTCTACAGGGATATCTGATGGCAATTCCAGACAATCTCGAATCGGTTAAAGACGCGGAATCGGTTGCCTATCTGGTTCCTGCGTTCATTAGATCACCGAACGTCTGGGCCGATGTCGGCAAGAAGGATCTCAGTAGTCTCTTCCTGATTGAGGGTTTTCCTCAATTACTTTTGGATATGGTCGAAAAGTTTGAAACTCAGATGGCACAAACGTTGGAGGCCATTCAAAGTTTAAAGGGCATAATCCAGCCGTTTGTAATGAGCGGGGCGAAGTCAGAGTCCAAGTAGCGCGCTGGCTTGTCCCTAAAATGGTTAAAAATGGTCTTAAGTCTTCTTTTGTCTTTTCGAGTTTGATTTAGGCTTGTTTGGTGGGCCAATCTCGTCCGTTGAAAGATCGCAAATCAGAGGGTTTCAACAAATCCTGAAGGAAGCAGATTTTTCATAAGCTGTTGAGGCTGCATCTAGCCCGTTTGAAGCGTCACGGCATGCAACAGGGCTAAAAATAGATGCACACCTCAGGACGGTCACCAAATCAAAAAATAAGAATTAAGACCATTTAAGACCAATTTCGGGACAGGGCAGCGCGCGAGACTCGAACTCTCGCCTCCATACAACGCTCTAATCCTTAAATAACGCCTATTATAGAATGCTGTGCGGTGTCGTGTTGCAAAGGTTCCCCTGTTGGACCTATAAACATAAGAGAATGATCTCGGGGCTTGCTCCCGCTTCCTCTAAATGCAAGTTCTCTGACCCAGTCAACCTACTGTTTATCAATACTTCTTTAACTGCTGTATGCGCTGCGCTTTTATCTGCGAATTGGAAATCACCGGGAGCTTTAGCAGGCAGCCTATATCTTGACCCTATTTGCTCCCATCAACAGGATAAGCAATTGACCTTTCCGCCGTCTATTGTTTGGAGACGCTTTCATATTCGATTGTGGCAGCACGGAAATGACGTGGTAGGCAGCGCTCATTATGAAACCCTGAGGAGTTTTTGTCGGCACGAAGTTCATCATTTCGAAGGGGCTGAAGACAAAGTATCTGACATTTTTGAAAAGTCAGGATGGAAGGTTAGTCGGAAAAGCAGAAAACTTCAGAATCCCGAATTTGAACGATACAACGATGGGTTCTGCACCGAGATAGGAAGGTGAGGTCGAATGACGAACATCGATGAACTATGGAGAAGTATTCCTGATGCATTCGAAGGTTGGCTTTTTGAAGACGGCATCAGAACCACCGTAGAGGTGCACTATCAAGGCCGCTCCACATTGGAGATTAGAGGGTTGTTGGAAGAACTGCCGCCCTACCTAAGGATAGACTGGCATGAAGGGGCTTCCTACTCGACCGATGGCAAATCGTATGAAAAAGCCAGCGCTCGAGAATTTGATTTCTACAAGCTGTTGGATCCAAGAATCATACTTACTACCAAAACATTGAAAATCACAGGAACGCGGGACGTGCAGAGTATCAAGAGCAGACTTGTGCTTGCGAGATATGACGCCGCATACATGGATTTACCGTCTGAGCTAATCGAGTGGCTCAAGGAAAACGATCAATCAATAAGACCCGTAGTTTTCGCAGTAGATGACCAGCGAATGATACGTCTGATGAGCCAGCCAGATATACCTCCATCCCGTGCTATAGTGAGTTTATTGTTTCACTTTCCTGGAGAAAAGGTCAACACTATCTCGATATGCTCTTCTCTGCTTTTTGCGGCGTCAGCAATTCGAGAACAGCTGTTCATTTGACCAACCTTATCATTTTTCTTTTCCTTCTGTTTCCCCAAAGTCTTAGGCACGAGACCATGGTCTCCTATAGCCCTCATTATATATAGGCAGGTGGACCTTAGTCGAGGGCCGTAAGTTCCTAGCGCGCACGCTATTTCTGCAAGTTAGTCGATGATTTTTGTGCCATTTCCCAAAGAGATAACCAATGAGGTGAATAACTCAGATTCTCGCCGAAAATATTAAGAATAGCGCTCAATTACCAACGTAGGTAAGTGTCTCATAAGATGTCAGCCGAAGCCATTTACGCTTTACATGTTTTCGAAAAATTGAATTCTATCAAGAGGGAGTCTTAACGAGTTCGCTTCGCTTGAACGTTGCTTGTCAAATCGCACACATGAGGAGAGCTGCTCTTGCTGCTCTAATCATGGTGCTTGTTACTCTTTCCATAATGGCTTGTGCAGATATTCTTCAAGTGCGCATGCAAGTTTCTGCTGCCAACATCGGCTTCGGTTCACCTTGTAGTTATCGAGGCAATCTTGCCCTTGCTGCATGTACTAGCCAATCGTTGGCTGGCATTGAGCAGGGCGTTAATCAGAGTTCAGATTTCGGAGTCGAAGTGTTTCCGCAAACTCAATCAGTGAATCTCGGGCAGTCAGCCGTTTACGAAATCAACGAGACTTCATACGATGGGTTTGCCTCAACTATCTATCTAAGCCTAGAGGGATTGCCGCCAAATACTACTTGTATCTTCGATCCTCCATCAGTCACTCTAATAGCAGGTAGTTCAACGCAATCAGTCTTGACAGTTTTCACAGACCCGACTGGGTCAGGGGGCAATTACACCCTGATGATAACAGCTACTGCAGAAGGACTAAGGCATGTTACTACACTTCATCTGAATGTGGTGGGCTTGAAATCGTCGAATTTAGCCATCACAGAAATTGATATTGTCAAAATCATCATAGTAACTTCATTGACTCTCACTTCAATGCTTGTCGCTGTGGTTGGCATATTGTTGAATATTTACTCAACACTAAAACTAAGACCTTCAGCCAATTACATAATTGAGTCGTTTCGCAAGCTCATATGGCGGGTCTACTACGTCTTGTTTCTGGGAGGCCTGACAAGCCTTCTTTCTCTGGTTCACCTTTTTTTGTCGCCTATCCAGCATCCACTCATCAACGATATTACAGAAATCCTTTTCTGTCTGACAGTAGTTTTATTCGGTTCACTTATCATTGCAATGTTGGTATTAGTTAGAAACGTAATGCTGAAGATATTCAAGGAGGTCATCTGAGGCTGTGGTTACAGGGAAGAAAATAATGGTGGATGACGAACCATCCTTCGCTGAAACTTACGGGTTAGCGGCGTTCTTTCGAGCAAAACCAAACTATGAGTATTGGCACAACCTTGCTGATTTTGTTCATAATGCATTAAAGGAAAACCCTGACACTAGCGATTTGAGATACGAGGGTCAATGCGTCGGGGATAAGACAATAGCTTGTGATTCTTTTAATAAACAAATTATTGCAGCTAACTGCAAGGGTGATCCCTCAAGTAATCTTGCCCATAGATTGCGTCACATTTTCGGTATGTGTTGCCTTGAGAATGGGGGAAATTCCCAAAAAAAGTAAGGGTCGCTCACTGTTGCCATTTGGACAATATTTCTTCCCTAAGATCAGAGTTGACCTCTTTCATTTTTTCTAGGTTCAGACCGCACTTCTTCGCATACTTTTTGTCGAGTCTCTCAATTTTCGAGAATAACTCGTCTGCTAGAAATTTAGACGAAACACCATACTTTCCCTGGAGGATTGCACCGCCGTCTTCTCTATAGCTTTTTTTGAGTTCCTTCAACTCGACTTTTCCCTCGCTAAGAAGTGACGCTAATGCCGAAGATACCTCAAAAGTGTCACTGCAATTCAACAGTCTACAAAAATCTTGCACGGTACCTTTCTGTCTACTAGCAACTATTTCATTTTCAAGCCTTTTATTGAGATTTTTGGCGGGCATTTCTCATTCCGAGCAAGGCAATTAGCACAATCGCCATTCTTATAAGGGTTTCCGCACCAGTTAGCTTTTGCGGTTGAATTTGATTTACCATTTCAATTTGGCAAAAAAAGAATTTGAATGTTAATAAAAGTAAAATTTTATATTTACCTTCGTACCAAAGAGCCTCTATGCGTACCTTAATTGTTGCGCAAGGGCTGGAATATGAGCGGATTTTGGCAGCTGTTAACATACACTCACCAAACAAAGTAATAATGCTTCGCAGCAAGAAGGATGTGACACCCGAACTGTCACAACAAATAGAAAAACACATCAGCAGGGTAAAGGAATACATCTTTTCTGAAAGAAATGGTCTTCGTCTCTTTCCGTTTATTAGAGAAGTTGATGCAGATTCGCATCACATCGATTTTTTTGACATACCCTCAGCGATGGCCGAAATAGTTTCGATCATTAAGAACGAAATTGCACAAAAAAACCAAGTGTCGGTGGATATTTCGAGCGGGAACAAAGTTGTGGCAATCGCTCTTTTTCTAGCATCGCAATTACTAGATATTCCAATCACGTACTGCACTGCAGGGAAATATGCCTCTATGAATAATACGTATGACTCTTTGAAACAAATCGCTTTCTCGGTTCAAAAAAGCCTGAATTTACAGAAGCTGCCTCTATCGCTTATGCCTGTATCGTGGGATATATTGAAGAGATTATCTCAAGTGGATGAGATCGGATCAATGTCTGAACTCCTATTGCTTATGAAAAGAGAAAAGAACAAGTCAAATTTGATAACAATCTCACGTCAATTGGAGTTACTGTCAAATCTTGGGTACATATCACAAGCCTTTAAAGGGCGAGGCAAAAGAGTTAGGATAACCGATAGTGGAAAGTCCGTGATAAATCTCATGAGGGTCATAGAAGAAAGCAAGGCTGTGTTGAGTCTTTGAATGAGAAGGAACCTGTACTACCCTATAAAGAGACATGGGAAAACTTCGGCAGAAATATCGAAACTTTTCTTGAGAAACATGGACAAGAACTTAAAGGAATAGACTTGATCGCTGGGTTCACAAGAGGAGGCATGCTTCTGGCTACCACACTTAGCACTCTGCTGAGAGACACTTTTGGTGATGTTGCCCGAAAAAACTCTGGCTTTGCATCACTGCGGCCCATACCTTCGGGAATCACATCCAAAACATATAGTCATCCCTGCTTCGTTATGGACAGTCCAATCTCACCTGATGAAGTTGCAGATTATCGGCAATTCACAAGAGACATTCGTTGTTTTAAGGAAAAATTCTGCAAAAACAAGAAAATCTTGAGCGTCCTACTAGTTGACGATAACTTAACCGGTGCAACAAGGCTATTCGCATACAAGAAGGCCCTTGAAAAACTGAGATTTGTCGAAGTGAAGACCCTAGCATATACTCGACTAGAATCATTCGAGTATCCAACTTTAGACTACATGGTTCGCGAGTTTCCGTCTCACGATACATACTTCATAATGCCATATCATAAAGATCATGGGACATTCGAACTACCTGCGTTGAGAGTTCGCCCGATATATTTGGTTCTGAAAAAACCGTCAAACTTTGAATCGTTGCAGAGAGAATTGAGGAAGGTCGAAGGTAGGTTTGATGTCACAAGACATCGAAAAGGCCGTTGTATAGTAGTAGGGAGAGGGGCGTCGGTGATTCACATATCCAAACAAGAAAATCGCATCGTGCTCAATTTTCTTTATGAAAAATATTATCCTCCGAAGAGGTGCCTGAGACTCGTCAATCAGATCACGAATTTGAACACTTTTGAAGAAGTCTCGTCTCACCTCTGGTCGCTTTGTGGTTTGGGTGCGCAAAAGGCAGATATGGTATGTTTCTACTGTTCTTCTCTAAACTGCAATTTCGAAATCCTGAAAACTGTTTTGCTTCACTGCAATCCTGGTGTGAATTTTGAGGTAGTTCAAATGCCCGAAACTCGTGAAGATAGTATTCTATCTTTAGCTACACGAAACTGGTTGGCTCATTTCAAGAACGCCCTCAGCAAGAATGAACTTGTTAGTGGCATTGCCTGATTTTTAGCCGCTTTCCCAATCCGCCAATTTCCATGCACCTTGTTGATCGAGGAAATAGACAGTCAGACAGTACAGTCAGGCAGTATATCAAGAACTCTGACCTCTGGGTTTTTCTCCGAAAGACTTTCCGCCGCAATTCGTCTTTCTACTTCTGGAAGAGGCAACAGGACGAAATGGTCTTTCCGACTCGTGACTTCCTGTCACTTCAAACCTCGAGGCCAGCAACGCGTTTATCTGTGCAATCTCCTCTTTCTTTAACTCGACTGCCCTGACCGGTCTGTCAAAAACCAGAACTTTCGAAGACCCCTGCGTCACGAATGATATTGACACACCTGATTCGGTTTTAATCCTCATATTTGGTCAAAGAAGACATATATTTGTAAAGTAATTCTCCCTTGGCTTCGCGCGCGTTCGAAATAAGTTTATAGACCTAAGATAGACCTAGTCTATTCGATATAGATGAAATTTGTTTGGAAGGGCAAATGGAGAAAAGGAGAGATCACAATCGAAGCGGAGAGTTTTGAGGAACTTGACGCCGCTTTGAATGCTTTGCCACTGAATGAGGATGATGACGAAAACTCAAGAATAAATAATCAGGCTATTCCTCAAATATCAAGGATTAAAGGTGTTGCTAACGTCATCAGGACACTAATGGATACGGATTGGGGCGAAACGCCAAGATTGATGATTCAAATTCAAGAAGCAGCGGAGGGAAACGGTCTTTACTTTTCCAAAGGAACTCTATCGGGAACATTGACTGCTATGGTCAAGAAAGGACAACTGCGCAGATTGAAAGAAGGAGGAAGATGGAAATATCTCAGGAGATGAACGGGCTGAACCCTGTACCGAGTCAAATCGATGTGGGGTCAATTGTGTGCGTAATATTAAATTCAGAAATCAGAAAAAGTTCACGTAGGCTACATGTAAGAAGGCAGATTTACTGGCAAATTGGTGCTGAAATCCCTTCCCCGGCGCCATTCTACCCGCAAGTCTTAAGGCGCACTCTGATAAGAGTCGCGTGGTTTCAGTAGAAGGAAGCAGTATGAGCGATGATGAGTCGGTATCTAGACCATCCGATGCTATTCGTTACTGTGCAGAAAATCGCAAAGTCCCTATAGAAGCGTTGAAAATCCCTCAACGCTTGGTGCTCACGTATCTGAAAAGCACTTTTCAGAGTGCCAAAAAGCTTGTCAAAGGTGGTCAGATCGATTGGATCCTATAGTGAACGTATGCCTTTCTGCATTGGTGAATTCAACGGCGAGGAAGTTGGGGTCGGTCAGTTTTGGATAGGAGCCCCTGCTGCTGTTGCCATCTTGGAAGAAGCGATCGCATGTGGCGTTGACACGATTTTTGAAGTCGGAGTGGCTGGAGGAATACAGCCCTACCTTAAACCAAGTGACATGATCGTAGTGACAGAGGCAATTCGTGATGAGGGAACCTCATATCATTACCTTCCGCCGGAGGCAAAGGTCGAGTCTAATACATCGTTAAGAAACAAGGCAATTGAACATCTGAAGGTAGAGGGAGTAAGATGTTCCGTTGGGCCTGTGTGGTCCACGGATGGGGCGTATAGAGAAACACTCGGAAAGCTTCGCAAGTTCCGAGATAGTGGGGTCTTGGCGGTTGATATGGAAACGTCAGCAATCTTTGCCGTTGCATATTACAGGGGTGTCAAAGCTGCTTCTGCGCAGGTCGTATCTGATGTCCTGACGGAGAACAAGTGGATGCTCGCCTTCGGACACCAAACGGTTAGAGAAAGTGAAGAAGTTCTTCTGAAGGCTGTCTTGAGAGCCATTTCTGAAAAGTAGAGCCTTAGGATTATGTTGACGAAACGTCGGAAAGACTTTTGGCTATCTGTTGATTCTGACGGTGGCAAGCACCTTCAAAGACTTGTCTTCTTGAGAGATTCTCACTAGCTTAGCAGCCAGTCTGCCTATGGCATATTGTGCTGCCGCCTGTCGAGCCTCTTTTCTAGTCGCATATTCTTTCTTCAATTCGATCCACGGCAACGTTTCATCGATTCTTATCCATACGGCGTACAAATCTCTTGGCCACCTGTTGAAAGTTGATCCAAAGTGATTAAAACGATTATGAATTCACTGTAACGATCGAAAATCAACTTGGAAGTTCAAAACAGTCTAAGGTTGGTTGTGCTGGACAATTCTTGGTTAT
>Ga0315288_10009583_pt1 | contig 12197 bp, 8 predicted proteins | sample YL17G11_20_MG_FD_203454 | JGI IMG/M metagenome (GOLD analysis project Ga0315288, IMG submission 203454) | Sediment microbial communities from Yellowstone Lake, YNP, Wyoming, USA - YL17G11_20 | ecosystem: Environmental > Aquatic > Freshwater > Lake > Sediment | place: USA: Wyoming | collected...
ATACCGGTGATCACCGCCGGAGGAATAGCGGACGGCAGGGGGCTCGCTGCCGCCCTGGTTCTGGGAGGGTCGGGTGTCATGATGGCCTCTAGGTTCATCGCGACGCGTGAGTGCCTGACACACGAGAAGATCAAGGAGGAGCTCGTTCGCCGCCAGGAATATGACACGATTTTGATATGCAAATCGATAGAACTGCAGATGCGGTGCCTGAAGAACGAGATCTCCCGAAAAGTGCTGGAGATAGAGGCGGGCCACGGGACTTTTGATGACATACTCCCTTACATGATCGGGGAGCGGTCGAAGGAAGCCTGGAATACCGGTGATGTCGAGATGGCGCCTCTTGCAGTCGGGCAATCCATAGGCCTTATCAAGGAAGTCATGGGCTGCGCCGACCTGCTGGATTGGATGGTCAAAGAGGCTGAAGCGATACTAGGCAGATACTAGATCTACTACTTCGGCTGACCAAGGATTTCCGCGAGGCTCAGCGCGCTGGCGGATGCCATCTCCGTGCCTATTCCCCTGGCCCCGACATCGGCTCCCACGAGCCAGAGGCCTTCAACGGGGGTGCGGTGTTCCGGCCGGAGGCTTCCCACCTGACGAGGAGTCTGCGCGAGTCCGATGCACTCGCCGGCCCGGTGGGCGGTCAGTTCCCGGGCGTCCGAGCTGGTGGACCGCGACTGCCATAGAAGCGCGCTTTCGATGTCCGGGAAAAGGTCCAGGACCCGCGCGTATACCTTGTCGAGTACCGCGTTGCAGAGCTCGTCCGACGCATCCGAAGGAACGGCCGTCCCGGCAATCACCAGTTGCTTCCCTTCCGGTGCGAGCGCATGGTCGTGGTTCGTGGGCACCGGCATGAAGATATAGGGGTCATCCGGAACCGTTTTCGTTTCGAGGTGGCTAAAGACCTTTTCAGCCGGGAGTTCGGGCAGATAGAAGACCACAGGGTAGGGTATGACCTTTCGCTCCAGGGCCAGTTTTACCGTTATGTAGGAGTTTGAATCGGTGTAGCCTTCCGCTTTCCTGACGTATTCTTCGGGGAAGTTCCCACTTCCGGTGAGCTCTATGGTCCTGCGCAGGCCCATGTTGGATACGACCAGGTCTGCCGGGTACTCCGCGCGGGACGTCTCCACCCCCCTGACCCTGCCACCCTCGACGCTGATGCGGGTGACCGGTTCTTCGTAATGGATGGTACCTCCCAGCTGCGACAACCTGCTCAGAAACGATCCGGGGATATTGCCCGAGCCTCCACGCGGGTACCCGAAGCTCGCCTCGTTGAACATCCTCGTGAATGACCATATGAACTCTCCCGCTGAAGATTGCAGGTAAGAGATGGCGAAGTAAAGCTGTGAAACGCACGTCACGAAGGTGTGGATCATGTCGTCTTCTGTGTAGCGGGAAACATAATCGCGGAGGACTACCGGGTCGTTCTCCTCTACGTCCCGCCCACCCATGAGGGCGCGAAAGAGACGGTAGGCGCCGGCATAGTTCTTCGGCCGGACCCCCAGCTTCCTTGCAACGCCTATCTGTCTCATAAGTGGCCTTATGTCCAGGGGAAAGTCGAATTCCGTTTTCCCCATGATCCTGCAGGGCGGGTCCCAGGTAATCCATCCGAGATCGCCCCCCAGCAGGCGGTTCACCTCTCCGTGTGGGCCCGACCCGCCACGGCTGAACATGTGGACTCCGAAGTCTACGACGAAACCATCGCGCTTCACCGAAGCGCAGCGGCCTCCCGGGAAAGAATGGGCCTCTATCAGGTCGACCTCGAGGCCATGCTTTGCGAGCAGGGCGGCTGTGGCGGCACCGCCCACCCCGGAGCCGATAACGACTGCCTTACTTCTCAACGCTTTCACCCCCAACATGTCTCTACGGGGCCGTCCCAAACCCGCAATCCTTTCCACTGTCTGCCGTCTGAAGGATGCCTGTCTATACCGCGCGGCCCGCCGCGTAACCCTCGTGTACCGCTTCGAGCAGGCGGCGGGGGGTCACCGCATCGCCGACAACCTGGTAAGGGATGCCTGCTTCTTTCAAGGCGTCAACGAGCCCGGTCTCGGACGCCGCGCCCATTGCGGTAACCACCATCGGGGCGGGCTCGATGCGCATCTCCTCACCGCCCTTCATGTATACCACGGCGTTGGGCTCGATTCCCGTAACTTCAGCGCCCAGAAGAAGGGTCCCTCCCGATTTCCTGAGGCGCCTGTGCAGCCAGTAGCCGTGGGCCGTGAGTTTCGTAACAGGCGGCTCATCCTGCATCTCGATTACAGTCACACTGAAGTCGCGGGATATGAGGTAGTCGGCCGTCTCCATGCCGACGTAACCGGCTCCCAGTACTACGGCTGCTCTCCTGAGTTCCACCTCGCCAAGCAGGACCGCGCGGGCATCGAAGACGTTCTCCCCGTGGATGCCCGGTATCTCCGGCACAGTAGGCAGTGCGCCGGATGAGAGTATCACGGCATCGGGCTTCTCGTTCAGGAACAGTTCCCCCGTTACCTCTGTACCGAGATGGACCCTGATCCCGCCTCTTTCAAGCATGCGGAGCGCCAAGGCCACCCAGTCGACATACGCTTCTTTGTGCGGGGGTTTGCTGGCGGATCGCAGCTGGCCGCCGGGCTCCGGCTCTCGTTCATAGACTTCGACGTCATGCCCGCGCTCCAGCGCGGACAGCGCGGCGGAGAGGCCGGCCGGACCGGCTCCCACGACCCACACCCTGCGGGGCGCTACAGCCTGGGGTATGCCCTTGTACTCCTCGCCGCACTCGGGGTTGATGGTGCATGTGATGGGTTTGAGTTCGAATCCGAGCCGCTCGATGCACCCCTGGTTGCATGCGAGGCACCAGCGGATCTCCTCGAAGTCTCCACGCCGGGCCTTCGCGATGAAGTCGGGGTCGGTGAGGTGCTGGCGGCCGAAGCTTATCAGGTCGGCGTCGCCGCGGCCGATGGCCTCGTCGGCGAGCCTGGGGTCGTTTATCCTGCCCACCCCGATCACCGGCACATACGCTGCCTGCTTTATCGCCCTGGCTCGGTGCAGGTTGAAGCCGGCCTCCGTATCCATCGACGCGATGCTGTAGTGACCTGGAGTGGAGGCGACCCCCACCGAGGCGTGGATCGCGTCGGCGCCCGCGGCAACGAGTTTTGGAGCAAGCCATTCCATGAAGGGAAGCTCGTATCCCCCGCGTACCAGTTCCTCGACCGATAACCGGATGAGGACCGGGAAGCCGGGCCCCACCAGCTTTCGCACCGCTTTCAGGATATCGAGCGCGAACCGGGCGCGGTTTTCCTCCGACCCGCCGTACTCGTCAACCCGATGGTTGGAGAACGGGGAGAGGAACTGCTCTATCAAGTAGCCGTGTGCTCCATGGACCTCCACGGCGTCGAACCCCGCTTCCCTGGCCCGCCCGGCGGCCCTCGCATACGCTTCGACAACCTCGGAGATACGGTCCACGCTCATCTCCTCGCAGGGCTGTAACATGGTCGGGCTCGGTATGGACGATGGAGCTTCAGGGGCGGCGCCGGTGAATGCCTCGAACGTCTCGCGGCCGGCATGGTGGAGCTGCAGCGCTACCTTGCCCCCGGAGGTATGGATCGCGTCGGCTATTCCCTTCAGAGATGAAATGAGTTCGTCGCTCCAGGCGCCGATCTCGGTCGGGATCCCCTTGCCGCGCTGGTCGACCGCGCAGATCTCGGTGATGATAAGCCCGGCACCGCCTCGCGCGCGGCGTGCGAGGTACGCGGTCAGGCGCTCGGTGGCCTTTCCATCGTCACCGCCGTAGCCGGTTCCCATCGCCGGCATCACCGCGCGGTTCTCAAGCTCCAGGCTGTTGATCCGAACAGGTGAGAACAGATGCTTGAGTTCATCAGCCAATGGCCGGCCTCTTTGTGAGTTTTGGCTTAACAAAACCGGGCTACTCGACCTTTTCCCAGAGGGACGCGTTTCCGTTTCCGAACCCGCCGCACAGCATCGCCACGCCGCGCTTCGCGTCAGGCAGGTCGGCCTTCATGATGTTGTTCATGGTGATGACCATGCGGGCCCCCGACTGCCCGAGTGGGTGACCCAGGGCGAGGGCGCCGCCCCAGAGGTTGGTCTTCTTGAGCGGTGCGTTCTCCTCGATTCCCAGGTCACGCAGAACCGCAAGGACCACGCTGCCGAACGCCTCGTTCAACTCGAATACGTCTATGTCGTCTACCGTGAGACCCTTCCGGTCGAGGAGCTTCTTACACGCTGCGGCGGCTGACATTCCCATCAGCGTGGGGTCGTACCCCGCCATGACGCCGCCGCCGTACTTGAGACGGTAAGAGAGGCCGAGCTCATCGGCCTTGTCCCTGCTCATGAACAGGATTGCGGCCGCCCCGGTGGTCAAAGGAGAGCTGGTGGCTGCCGTCACCAGGCCGTCGGGCTTGAATGCCGGCTTCATCTGCGCCATCTGCTCCATGCTGGGGTTGTCCCGAATCCACTGGTCCCGGTCGACGACGAACTCCTGCCCGCTGTCATCCAGCCCCTTGATCGGCACGATCTCGTCTTTGAACTTACCGGCGTCCCTTGCATCCCTGGCCCGAATGTGGCTGTGGTACGCGAGCAGTTCCGTGTCCTCGCGGGTTATGCCTAACGTTTCCACGGTCTTCTCGGCGGTGGCTCCCATGGGCAGGTCGGCGGGGTTGAAGTACTCCGCTATGCGTGGCGGAAAATCCATTCCCATAGCCATCGGTACGTTTTGCATATCCTCCACGCCCGAGGCGATGTAGATGTCGCCCTCACCGGACATGATCGCCCGCGCGGCGTGCTCGATACAGGCCATCGCCGAAGGGCATTGCTGGTTGACGCCGTTGGTGGGCACGCTGACGGGAAGCCCCGAAGCGAGCCATCCCAACCGCGCTATGTCGTTCTGCATACCGGTCTGGTTCGCGGTCCCGCAGAAGACCGCCTCTACCTCTTCCGGCTTGACCTGCGGGTTCCGCTCGAAGAGGGCTTTGTAGACGTGGGTGAGAAGCTCGTCCGGCCGCAGGTTGCGGAGCCAGCCCTTCTCAGCGTGTGCCCTGCAGTTCGCGGTCCTTACCCCGTCGACCAGAACGCATTCCTTGAGCTCTGCCATCTTCTACCTCCATCTTCATCTCTGGGCTTACCGGCCTTTGGAACCTGTATATTCTACCCTAACTCTTCATCAAGCCTGTATTTTTCCTCTAGGCCGATCATCTCGTTGAATTCGTCGAAGGCCATCAGATTGTCCCGGATGCCGTCCGTGTTTCCGTGCTCGAGTAGGTGTGCATAGGTGTCGGAGAGTGCCTTGGCCGACGCGAAAAGGCCGGAGAGCACATAGCCGACGCTGATGAATCCCATCTCGCGGAGTTCTTCGAGCGGCAGTATAGGGGTCTTCCCGCCCTCGATGTTGTTGATGACCAGCGGTCCGGGGACCTCATCTGCTATCCGTTTCAGTTCTTCGACGGATTGCGGCGCCTCGATGAAGATCAAGTCGGCACCCGCTTCCTTGTAGGCCTTTCCACGACGAATCGCCTCATCGAGACCCAGCGGATCGCGGGCGTCGGTGCGGGCAGTTATCGTGAAGAGCGCGTCCCCGCGGGCCTCCCTTGCCGCGCGGATCTTTGCTACGTGTTCTTCCATCGACACCACCGACTTGCCGCGCATGTGGCCGCATCTCTTGGGCCACGTCTGGTCCTCGAGCAGTATCCCGCGGGCGCCCATCCTTACAAGCTCGCTCACCATGTGCACCACGTTGAGCGCTCCGCCGTACCCTGTGTCGCCGTCCACAACCACCGGGATTTGCACGGCGTTAACCACCCGCCAGGCCGCATCCAGTATCTGTGTCTGCGTGAGGATTCCGAAGTCAGGCTCCCCGATAAACGTCGCCGCCACCCCGAAGCCGGTAAGCACCACCACCTTGAAACCGGCGCGTTCCGCGAGCTTCGCGCTGAGCGCATCGTAAACCCCGGCGGCGAGTATGACCTGGTTATCCCGCACCAGCGGATGCATCTTTTCCTCCATCATTCGTAACCTCCTCGATTCGGGTTGGCTTCTTCAAGCTCCTGGCCGCCAGGGACGTCTCGATGCGGTCGAATAGCCCCTTGGCGAGAATGGGTATCATGAAGGCCCAGTAGATCATCAACCAGGCCGGCATTCCCAGGAAAACAGGGTCGTAATATACGTATAGCCCTAACGCGATGAGCACCGCCTCGTAGGAGAGGCCGAGCACCACGACCGCCGCTATCAGCAGCCATTCTCGCTTCCCGGGTGGGATGATGATGAGTCGCAGTATAACGACCGCGGCGAAAGCAATCGTCGGAATCGGTTCGTGCCGGACGAAGTTATAGATGATGATCCGAAGAGCGATGAATGTGGTGATATCCGCTATCAGCCGGAAATCGATTCTCCACGGATTGCCCTTGACAGGCGGCCCCTGGAAAACAGGTAGCTGAAAGAGCTGACGGAAAGCGACCAAGATCTGTCCCCAGAAGACGAGCATCCAGAACGGTATGGGCATGTGAAGGATCTGTGGGGGCGTGTACCTGTAGACGTGTGTCAGCATGGATACCAGATCGTTTCCCCCGCCGAGCACGAAACCGATGAGGAAGAAGACCCAGTCGTACTTGCGTCCGATGAGTATGAAGCGGGCGATTATGTTGACACATATGAGCGCGGAGATCAGCGGGGTTTTCTTCATGAAGAAAGCGATGAAGACCGCGGCGACGCCGAGAAAAACGAACTCTAAGACGACCTGTCTTATCGTTGTGCTTTCAACAGCTACGGCTTCTTCGTTCTGCATCACTCGGCTCTAAACCGCCCCGATGAACTCGGTTATCTCCAGAAGCGAGCCGCTGCTGAGCGGGTGCGCCACCCCCCGCGCCAGGGCATCGCTCACGTAGTTCTGCATCCACTGGCAGTCACCGCCGCACTTGCCCGGGCCCTTGCCGTGGATATCCTTTACGCTTATGACCTTTTCGGCTGCCTGGTACAGGTCGTCCCAGGATTCGAAATCCAGCACGTTAAGCTTTATCGGCTCCATGGCCGAAGCGGTCTTGCAGGGCCAGTACGTGTAACCGTCTCCGTCGACGTGAGGTATGAGCGACGGGAAGCATTTGATACTCTTTCCCTTTACCAGGCTTTCGATGAGTCTCCTCGAGCCGAGTATTTTATATCCCTGCTTCTTGCGTGTGATGATCTTGTCGCAGAGCGCGTGGTACGCGGGATTCGATTTCAGGTCCTCGTGTATGTGAGGGCCCCTGTTCATCGGCACGGGGGAGTACCAGATCCCGAGGTCGTTTGTCCAGTCGAGGATCGAGTCGGCCTCGGCGATAGTCTCCGGGGTGATTACCGTGTTGACCATCAGCTTGAACCGCACCTTCTCCCTGAGCCGCCTGAGTGCGAGGATGTTCGCGATCACCTGCTCGCCGAGCTCCTTCTTCACGCCCCATACGCTCGAGAGCCTGTCAAGGTCCAATGCGTCGAGGCTGATGATGATGATGTCGAGGTTCTTGAGCAGGCGGCTGTACCCGGGCTCTTTGAGTATGTCGTGGAATCGGCTTCCGTTCGTGTTGATCATAATGGGAAAGTAATTGATGCTGCGCGCGTATTCCGCGAGCTCCGGAAGGTCTTTGTGTAATGTCGGCTCGCCTCCGCAGAAGTAGATTGCGCTCACGTTCTTCCCGATGATCCTCAGGATCTCTTTGCTCTGATCCAAACCGATATCTTTTATCTCAGGCAAGTCGTAATAGCCTTTGTAGGCGTGGTTGTCGCAGTAAGTGCACCTGAAGTTGCACCTGTTCAGCATCGTCAGTATGAAGTAGGGCGGCAGGAGAGTATGTTCGCCCCTCTTGAGTCGGGCGTGGTTCGTGAGCAAGGCCCTCGCAAAAGTGGAGAGCCCACCTGCGACGCGCCTGACCTCGGCGGCTTTATCCTTGAGCGTCCCGGAGTCGAGCTCGATAACACCCGAGACCTCGTCGACCATTCTGGCCGCGCGCCCGCCGATGACATCCCAGTCGGGGTGCCCAGCTCTGGCCGAATAGAGATTGAATTTCAAATCGCCGTTCGTGAGGACAGATGCCATTGTGTAAAACCTCTCTCAAACAAGAATCAGGGACATGTCGATTATATATATCTATAAGGCTGCGGCCTCGATATCTAAGCGCCGGTGGCTGCCCGAACCCGCTTCTTTCCCTTTGTCTTCTCGAGGAGCGTGTGGACCGGGAAGAGAAGCAGCCAGAAGTACTTTGCGACCCTTTCGTTGACGAGGGCGATGGGCATCGAGGCCAGGAATACCAGTGCCGTACAGAGGTTTGCCAGCACGGCGTGCTTCCCCATCTCGATATCAAACCCCTTTATCATCAATCGCCCTCTGCCGGTGGAATACCACCAGATGACTGCCATCAACAGGCTGGCCACTGCCAGGTTGGCCGCATATACAATTGTCGCGGTTGCGGTCTCTTCATACTCGCTTATGAGGCTCGTTGTGAACGGCATAATGGCTATGCACATCAGGAAGAAAAGGTTCAGCCACAGGAACGGGCCGTTGTAGCGTTCGATGTACCTGAACATCATGTGATGGAGAATCCAGTATAGTCCGATGATTACGAAACTGAGGATAAAAGCCTCGTAGTTGGGCCAGATTTTCCAGAGCTTGGAGGCCAGGGTACGGTTGTTCAGGTTAGAAGAGATCTTCGGCACATGTATGTTCAGGACCAGCAGTGTTATCGCCACCGCAAACACCGAATCGCTGAAAGTTCCGATTCGATCGACATTCAGGATCCTGTCATCCATTTTGATGATCTTATCTGTCTCTACGGAGCTTTCCATGGGCAACCGACCTCCTTTTCGACAGCGGAACTAACTGTTTAACAGCCCGTGGAACGACAGGAATTTTGAGAGGGCGCGGCAGGCGGCGTTTGGGGACAGAAAGCAGGGTATTCCCGCCCAATGCAGTTCTGCCATATACGGAAAAGCGAAACCGCTGGGGATCCCTATCACGATTATTGGCTTATCGATCGCGGTTGAAGCTTCCTTGATCTCAGCCGTGTGCATCTTCAGCAGCCCCAAATCTCCCTTGCGGTATGCAGGCGCCCCTCCCACCACCATGAGTATGTCCACGTTTTCATCGGATGCCGCCGTCTTGATGACCTCCCGGAGGTTCCCGGGAACAACCGCGCCGAAGCCCATATCCACCGGATTCGTGAAGCTAGTCCCTTCGCGCGGCAGGATCTGCTCGAGTCTTTCTAAAGTTGTCTCACCGAGAGAGGGGAGAAGAAGATTGTTCTTCTCGGCGGCGTCGGCGGAATTGACGGCTATCCCTCCAGGGGGGCTGATGACGCAAATGCGTCTCCCGCGGGGCCTGGAAAGGTGGTAGAAGGTCGCCATCGTTTCTACGGCATCTGCCAGGTCATCGATGATGACGATTCCCGCCTGTTTTGCGGCGGCCAGCCAGATCTCTTCGCTCCCAGCGACAGCGCCCGTATGCGATGCCGCGGCGCTCCGACCTCTTTCGGTCAACCCGGCTTTCCAGACCAGGAGGGGCTTCTTTCCCTTGATGCGCGAGGCGATCTCGAGAAAGCGGCGTGCATCACGGACTTCCTCCAGATATGCCATGATTATCTCGGTCTCGGGGTCCCCGGCGAAATAGTCGAGGAAATCCGCGCAGTTCAGGTCGAGCTCGTTGCCGCTGCTCACGATCTTGGAAAAGCTTACCGCGCGCTCTGCGCCAAGCAGGTAGAGCATGGAGGCGATGGAACCGCTCTGGGAGACACAACTTACCTTCCCTTCGCCGGGGCGCATTCCACCGAAGAGAGCGACCTTCCCGCTTGAGGAGTAGATCCCGAGGCAGTTCGGTCCGACCAGTCTAAGAGGCGAATCTTTTATCCCATGGAGTATCTCCTGCTCGAGCGCTGCGCCCTCGGATGACCCCGATTCCGAGAAACCGGCTGTGCTTATCACGCAGGCTCCCACACCTGTCTCGACGCACTCGACTATCACGGACGGCACCGCGGCGGGAGGCACCGCGAGGATCACCAGGTCGGGGGGTGAAGGGATTTCCTTTATCGCCTGGTAACATTTGAGTCCCAGTATCTCTTCATGTTTGGGGTTCACCGGGTAGAGCGGGCCCTCGAATTCCATCTCGATAATAGCGCGCATCAGCATCGTCCCGGGGTTATCCATGCGGGACGATACCCCGACAACCGCTACGGACCCGGGGTAAAAGACCTTCCGGAGTTGTTTTACTAGCTTACTTGTCTGCACATTTTCTCCGCCCATCAAGCGCATCATACCTCAAACATTCCGTATCGTTTTAGTTGCTTGCCGTGTCTCCTGTCGCATTATCGGTTTTAGGCTTGATAGACTAAACGCGCAGGGCGGCTGGACAGAACAAAGGTTTCGAGTATGGACGATTCGGCAACTGCCGGTCTATCCTCTGCTGAGGTCGAGGACCGGGTCGCGCGGGGGCAGACCAACGCGGTCAAAGAAGTGACCAGCAGGTCCTACTGGCACATCATCCGCGCCAACGTCTTCACCAGGTTCAATGCCATCCTCGGGACCCTGTTTGTGATTATTTTGCTTTTCGGGCAGCTTCGTGACGGCCTTTTCGGCCTCGTCATACTGGTCAACACCCTCATAGGGATTATCCAGGAGGTGAGGGCCAAGCGCACCCTCGACCGCCTGTCACTTATCAGCGCTCCCAAGACACGAGTTCTCCGGGATTCAAAGTCAATCGAAATTCCGATGGACGAGGTCGTTCTCGATGACGTCATAGAGCTGCGAACCGGCGACCAGGTGGTGGCGGACGGTGTTGTACTCGCCTCGGAAGGGCTCGAGGTGGACGAGTCAATGCTGACCGGTGAGGCGGAGCCGGTCGACAAAGAACCAGGTGACGAGGTGATGTCGGGGAGCTTCGTGGTCGCCGGGTCGGGAAGGTTCCGCGCCACGAAGGTAGGTGCGGATTCTTATGCGCGTAAGCTCGCGTCACAGGCACGCCGCTTTCAAGTAGTCAGCTCCGAGCTGATGGACGGTATCAACAAAATCCTCCGCGTCATCACCTATGTAATGATTCCGGCCGGAACCTTTCTGTTCGTAAGCCAGCTGCGCGTCTTCGGATCGTTCGGCAAGGCGGTGCCGGGCACCGTGGCGGGCCTGGTGGGGATGGTCCCGGAAGGTCTCATACTGCTTACCAGCGTGGCGTTCGCGGTCAGCGTTGTTACGCTCGGACAGCGGAACGTGCTTGTGCAGGAACTTCCCGCGGTCGAAGGGCTTGCCAGAGTGGATGTTGTCTGTCTCGACAAGACCGGGACTTTGACCGAGGGCAAACTGGTGTTCAACCGTCTGGAGGTGCTCGACTCGGAAGGTGAGCTCCCCGAGGTACTCGGCGCGTTCGGAGCCGACTCCGCATCCCACAGCACAACACTTGATGCCATATCCGACGCGTTCCCGCCGCCCGATGGTTGGAGTATCACGGGACGGGTCCCGTTCTCCTCGATCCGAAAGTGGAGCGCCGAGAGCTTCGGCGACAAGGGCACATGGGTGCTTGGCGCGCCCGAGGTCCTGCTCGAGAAAGCCTCGGGCGCTGAAAGCCTGCGGTCAAAGGTCGATGAACTCGCGGGGTCCGGGATGCGGGTGCTTATGCTCACGCGGGCGAAAGGGGAGATCGAGGCAGAGGCTCTTCCCGGGGACCTCGAGCCTGCCGCCCTGCTGCTTTTCGAGGAGCAGATGAGAAGTGATGCAGGCGAAACGCTCAAGTACTTCACTGATCAGGGCGTCACCATCAAGGTCATTTCCGGGGACAACCCCGATACAGTGGCAACGGTAGCGGATCGAGCCGGTGTGCCCGATGTCGGAGACCCGGTCGATGCCCGTAAGCTACCAGAGGCGCCAGACGAACTCGCGCGTGTCATGGACGAGCGCACGGTCTTCGGCCGGGTGACGCCGGGGCAGAAGGAATCAATGGTCGATGCGCTCCAATCCATGGGGCATGTTGTCGCCATGACGGGAGATGGCGTAAACGACGTGCTTGCTCTCAAGAAAGCCGACATAGGCATTGCGATGGGTTCCGGGTCCCCGGCCTCGAGGTCAGTCGCCCAGCTTGTTCTGCTGGACGGGAAGTTCGCCACCCTGCCGGGCGTTGTCGCCGAGGGGCGCCGAGTCATCGGCAACATCGAGCGGGTGGCCAATCTGTTTTTGACGAAGACCGTCTACGCCACGCTGTTGTCCTTCAT
>Ga0315288_10009586_pt1 | contig 12192 bp, 5 predicted proteins | sample YL17G11_20_MG_FD_203454 | JGI IMG/M metagenome (GOLD analysis project Ga0315288, IMG submission 203454) | Sediment microbial communities from Yellowstone Lake, YNP, Wyoming, USA - YL17G11_20 | ecosystem: Environmental > Aquatic > Freshwater > Lake > Sediment | place: USA: Wyoming | collected...
AGAAATTCAATCAAAATTAATTGAAGAATTTAAAAATTCAAATAATTCTGTAATATATCATTCGAGATTAATCGCCCTTCCCGAAAATGGTAATGTTGAAATAAATATCCACAATATTGATTCAGTAATTACACCAATAACTGATGATATTATTATCAGTAATAACTACGATAATTTACCAATCGCTTATCTTGACAAACCGGGTATTATGCGTGATTTGAAAGTTGCATTATTAGCGATAAGACAATACCGCTATAACCCATTAAATAAAACAATTATTAGTTATAACAAAGTCAATATCGAGTTAACCTCAACATCAAATATTTTCAATAATGATGTATCTGTATCTGAAACATGGAATAACTTTTATAAAAATTCAGTTTTAAATTATGAAGATAATACTGTTAATTTACCTGAATTAGGGCTTCCTCAAGGTTATTTAATTATCGTTGCTGATGCTTTATATGATAATATATTACCTTTCGCACAATGGAAAAATCTGAAAGGGTATACAGTGACAGTAAAGAGAATTTCTGAGATTGGCTCTAGTTCTAACTATACTGCAATAAGAAACTATATTAGGCAAGCATATGAAACCTGGTCGCCTCGGTTAGAGTATGTTCTTTTAGTTGGCACGCATGGTTTAATTACGGGCTACCCGATTCCATTAACAGCAAATTATGGTGACCATTACTACGCTTGTGTTTCAGGAGATGACTTGTATCCGGATTTATTTATCGGACGGTTACCAGCTGCAACTAGTTCTGAACTTACTATTATGACTGCAAAAATATTCGGCTATGAGAAAACACCCTATTTAGCAGATACACTTTGGTATCGAAGAGCCCTAATGGTCGGCACACAATACTCTACTGGACAGCCCGTTTGGACTGCATTAGCTACTCTCCGATGGGTAAGAAATTTACTTTTACAACACAATTTTGTTCGAGTTGATACAGTATTTGACCCGCCGTATCCGAACGGGGTAGGAATTATTGATACAATTATCAACCGAGGCGTATCATTTGTTAATGGACGCGGTTGGGGAAATTCTCAAGGATGGCATCGTCCGCAATTTTATATCGATGCTGTCTATAATTATTTAAACAATGGGTGGAAACTACCAATTGTTACAAGTTTTTATTGTGGCACTGCTAATTATGTCGCATCACAATGTTTTGGTGTAGCATGGTTAAATGCAGGAACACCAACTAATCCAAAAGGTGCGGTTGGTTTTTATGGTCCCACATATATTAATACTTCTTCGAGATTCAACAATTGCCAGGATTATGGGGTATATTGGGGTATTTTTGAAGAAAAGATTTATAATTTTGGTCCAGCCATGTTTAGAGGAAAACTCGAAATGTTTAATAATTACCCAATGCCGGCTGATAGTAATGATTTAAAAATTCATGTCTTAACTTATACGGTTTTGGGTGACCCTTCATTAGAAATGTGGACGGGTGAAGTCCCTAAATCAATTGTCGCAAATTATCCATCAGAAATTCCGGTTGGTAGTTCTTCATTTAACGTTTCAGTATCAAACGCTACTTCGCAACCAATTCCCGGCGCTTTAGTTTCGCTTTACAAAGCAGGTGAAATTAAAACTACAACTTACACCGATAATTCCGGTAATGCAACATTCAACTTCACAACACAGACTCAAGATACATTATTTGTCACAGTAACGAAGCATAATTATGCTCCACATCTTGGTAATGTAAGAATTACAACTCAACCAGTTTATGTTGGATATTATAATAATTCTGGAAATGTAATTGCTGGTCAAACCACAAGTTTATCAGTTACTCTAAAGAATTATGGTTCAAGTCAAACTGCTTCGAATACAATTGCATCACTACGTACTCAAAATAATCAGGTTACAATATTAGATTCAGTAAAATCATATGGTAATATCGGACCTAATCAAACTGCAGTAAATACATTTCAATTTTCGGTTGCCACCAATTGTACAAACAATCATCGAATTAATTTCCAATTACACATTGTTAGCGGAAGTAATAATTGGCAGGCTGGATTCACTATTCCAGTTCGAGCTCCAGAATTAAGTTATTTACGACATACAATTAATGATGGAGGCAATCAGATTTTAGACCCAGGTGAGACCACGAACCTCATTGTAAATATACTAAATCATGGTTCAGAGAGTATAAATAATATCTCAGGAATATTACGATGCACTAATCCTTTTGCAATCCAAGTATTAGATTCAATTGGGAATTTTGGTAATATATCTGCAGGTGACTCTGCACAAAATAATTCAGACTATTTTACAGTTCATGCATCATCAGGAATTGCAGATGGACATATATTTCACTTTCAATTAATTTTGAGTAATGGAAGTTATCATCGGACACTTGAATTTCCAATTACGATTGGTGTAATAACCAGCACTGCTCCAATTGGACCAGACAATTATGGCTATTTTGCCTATGATAATACGGATATAACCTATAACGAACATCCGGTTTATTCATGGGTTGAAATCGACCCAAACTTTGGTGGTTCCGGAGCCCGAATTCCATTATCCAATGATGCCATAAAAGTTATTAATTTACCATTTACTTTTCGTTATTACGGAAGAAACTTTAATAAAATTTCGGTTTGCTCAAATGGTTATATAGCAATGGATTCATCTTGGATTGTTGACCAATACAACTGGCGAATACCTTCACCTTTTGGACCACCCGCAATGATTGCACCATTTTGGGACGATTTTCATCCTGATACATTAGGTGCATCAGGAGTATATTACTATTATGATTCACCTAATAATCGCTTTATTATTGAGTGGAGTAGAGTTCGGCATATCCATGGCTTCCGAGACCCATCTATTGCTGAACAACAAACATTCCAAGTTATACTGTATAATCAAGCATACTATCATACAAGAACCACTGATGGTCCAATTTTATTCCAGTATCATACAGTTTTTAATGACGATTCTTTGCCGAGTGACTGTCATAATTGTGCTACAGTCGGTATAGAAAATTTTGAACAATCGATTGGGATTGAATATTCATATGCTGGTCGTTATCCATCAGCTGCTGCTCAGTTAGAAAATGGCAGAGCAATAAAATTCACGACCAATCTTCCTGATACTTTTACTGCAATTAGTGAACAAAAATCAGAATTAGGACTTCGAATAGAAGAAATAAAAATCACCGCGTTACCTAATCCATTTAAGTCACTGTCAACGATAAGATATACTATTCCGATTCAAGGCGACATTACCATTGGAATGTATGATATTAATGGAAAGTTAATTAAACAGATTTTGAGAGAAAATAAAACTCATGGAATATATCAAATCCAGTTATCGCAAAAGAATCTACCGACAGGAATTTATTTCTTAATGTTGACACTAAAAAACAATAATATTACAATTAATAAAAATATAAAAGTAATTTTGTATTGATAAACAGAGAGGAAAAATATGAAATTAAGAAGAATCTATCTTTACCTTTTATTGTTATTTTTTATTACAATAGGATTTGCTCATAACTATCATGGCGCAGCAATTGCCATGTCCAATCAAAATAATTGGAAAGGCTGGGTCGTTACCATTGATACTGGTCTTGTACTGCATACTCCAAATAGTGGAGTAACTTGGATTAGTCAAAGTTTTTTAACATCGCGTTATTTCTTTGATGTATTCTTTCTTGATTCTCTACAAGGATGGATTGGAACCGACCAGGGTTTTATATATTATACGGATGATGGTGGAGACTACTGGTCTACTCAGGTTATGGGATTAGCAAAACACGCAGCACGCATCTTTTTCATTGATGAAGATTATGGGTGGGCAGCATGTGGTGGAGCAATCGTCGGTCAGACAATAGATGGAGGTGCCACTTGGGCACAATTATTTTTACAGTATCCTCCATTTCATCTTGATACCGTAGATTTATATGGAATCCACTTTATTAATAGATTGAAAGGTTGGTTTTGCGCCGGACGTTATCCGGAATATATTGAATCCATTCCGGGTGTCGGAGATACTTGGTTTACTCGAGGGCAAGGATATATTGCAGTTTCTAATGATGGTGGCGATACTTGGCAGCTTCAAAAACGTGATACTGTGTATGATTATTTTGATTTACGGTTTAAAGATTTATCAAATGGTTACGTCGTGGGCGGAAACGATCGAACTAATGCTGGTATCATATTTAAAACTACAACTGGAGGTCAAAGCTGGCAGTCAGTGACTAATATCCCGTCCCAGGCAAAGATACTAAGAGCAGTAGAATGGGTCGGTAACCATTTATGGGCGGTGGGTAGAAATGGCACGATAATTCATTCTTCTAATAATGGTTCAACCTGGTCAACGCAACAAAGTAATGTGGACACAACACTTTTTGACGTGGATTTTTGCGATACTTTACATGGTCTTGTTTCAGGTAATGGTTGTGTCCTTTATACTAATAATGGAGGAGATACCTGGCAAACTGCCAACATTGAAGGTATACAGGAAATCAATATTAACTTATTATCTAACTCTAAATTTAAAATTAGTGCATTCCCAAATCCCTTTCATTTCCATGTAACATTACAGAAACCAGTTGAGCACACTCTAAAAATTTATAGTGTTGTAGGAAATTTAATTAGGGTATTTAATTCGGGAACTTCTACAGTGACATGGGACGGTAAAGACAATTATGGCAGATTTGTCCCTGCAGGCGTGTACTTCGCTACTATTAGAACCAAAAAGAATTTATCAGTCATTCCAATAATTTATCAGAAGTAGGAGAAAATAAAGATGAAGCTGAAAATTATTAGCATAATTTTGTTAATCTTTACTATAAGTATTTCGTTAGCACGAACCGGCGCACGATATCTAATTATTACTCCTGATAGTTATGTGCCATCCTTACAACCATTAGCAGAATGGAAAACAAAAAAAGGTGTAAAAGCAATCATCGCACCATTATCGATAACTGGTAGTAGTGCTTCACAAATCAAGAATTACATACTTAATGCTTATAACAATTGGGAGATTAGACCAGAATTTGTATTGTTAGCAGGGCATGGAAATGTTATTCCCTATTCAGGTAATTCTGATGATTATTATGCTGATATGACGGGCGATTACAAAATCGAACTTAGTATTGCAAGATTTCCATGCTCATCAGTTGGTCAGATTGATAATATAGTTAATAAAATCCTACATTATGAAAGAACCCCTTTCCTTGACGATACTCTGTGGTTTCGAAAAGGAACAACAATTGCGAGAGAAGATGGTTCTGCCTACCCACCAACATCATATCCGGATACTGAGTATTGGGCAGATGCACGTTATTGTTTTATTCGGTGGCTTAATAATGGTTATGTCTATGTCGATTCTTTTTCTAAAAACCGTGGTCATGGTGCAAATGATGTAGTTAGTGCAATAAATAATGGAAGAGCGTACATTGTTTTTCGAGGTCAATCAGTTACGAATTGGTGGACCCCTTTTCAAATAACCCCGGAAAACACTACCAATGGTTATAAATTACCAGTCATTGTTTCCGGTACTTGTGCAACAATGTCGTTATCTTCTTCTAACTATTTAGGTGATATGTTTATAAATGCTGGTTCATCCACTAATCCTAAAGGTTCAGTTGGGTTTTTTGGAACTACGGTTGTTGCCAGTAGCTCAGGTTTAGCACAACAACGTGGGACGGTTAGCAAAGGTTTCCATCAAGCATTGTTTGAAGAAAGAACTTATTCAATGGGTGATGTGGCAAAACGTGCGAAGTTTATTCTCGATTCTATTCGCCCATCAGGTTTTTCGCAAACTCGTTATCAGGAATGGGAACTTTTTGGAGACCCTGAATTACAGTTATGGACAGGTACCCCACAAAACTTAGTTGCAATATATGACTCGGTTGTTCCATTAACCCAAACCGTTCTTCCGGTATTAGTACAAACGAATATCGGATTACCAGTTGCCCATGCATTAGTATGTATCAGAATGGATACGACTATATATTCTTATGAGTACACGAATTCTCAAGGACAAATAAATTTACCAATGCAAACCTCAATACCTGGAGTTATGGATATAACCATAACCGCGCACAATTATAAACCATGCGAAAGAAGTATAAGAATCATTCCGGCTAATGTACCCTATGTAGTATATGATTCTTGTATAGTAAATGATTCTCCTTCAGGAAATAATGATGGCAAAATTAATCCCGGTGAAATTATCCGACTGCAAATATTTTTACAAAACAGCGGTGGCGTAACCGCTTCGGGCGTTCAGGCGCGACTATATACAAACGACCCCTTGATAACAATTTCTGATAGCATTGAAAATTTTGGAACTATTACACCCGGTGCTATTGTCGGTTCACAAGGTTTTTATACATTTTCGGTTAGCCCGAATTGTTACAATAATTACCAGTTAAACTTTCAACTCTATATTCACGATGAACAAAATGATAATTGGGCTTCCCAATTTAGTCTTCCGGTCTATGCCGGAAAAGTAGTTTATTCAACGTGTTTTATTATCGACACACTTTCGGGCGGTAATAATAACTCGCGTTTAGGACCAGGGGAAAATGCACTAATGAGGATTCGTCTACAAAATATCGGGAGTTCACTTGATAACTGCATCGCTATTTTGCATAATCAAAATCCTTATGTTATTATTACTGATTCAATGGCAAGTTTTGGGACAATTGTCGGTAGTGGATTAAGTATAAATTATAATGACCCCTTTGCGATAAGCGCTGCTCCAAACTTACCAAGAAACTACCAAATAAATTTTTTAGTTTCAATTATTGGACAAGGAGGAACTTATATTTATAATGAAAGTTTTACTTTTCCTATCATAACTGAAACCGGAACATCTGCAGACCCGACCGGTCCTGATGCATATGGTTATTGGGCATACGATAATACTGATACAATTTCTGGACAAGCACCAGTTTATAATTGGTTTGAAATTGGTCCAGCTGGACCAGGTTTACTTATCGATTCCATAACTAATAGAGATGCAGCAGTTGTAACTTTGCCACTACCATTTACTTTTCGTTACTACGGTCAGAATTATGATTCGATTTCGGTTTGCTGTAACGGGTTTTTAGCAATGGGAAGGACAAGTTATCGGTTAGCTACTAACTCCGGAATACCAGATTCTGCTGGTCCTTCAGCAATGATTGCTCCATTTTGGTGTGATTTAAACGCTAATGAAAATACAAATCCTCCTGGTGCTGGTGATATTTATCAATATTACGACGCATCAAATCATAGATGGATAGTTGAATTTTACGATATTGCCCATTATGGTCAGACTAACGTCCGAGAAAAATTTCAAGTAATAGTTTTAGACCCTGTGTATTATCCCACCGCGACCGGTGACGGAGAAATAATCTATGTATATAGCACAGTAGCGAATCCATCTGTTAGTACTATCGGTATCGAAAACCAAACTGAATCATACGGTATCCAATATGCATATAATAACAATTACAACTCAACTGCTGCTACTTTAATTAATGGAAGAGCAATAAAATTCACGACACAATCACCTACTAATTTCCAAGTTCCATGGATTGTACTTATACGTGGAGCAGTTAGTGATTCAATTGGTGGAAATAATAACGGAATTCCTGAACCAAATGAAATAATTCGTTTGGTTACTTATCTTAGAAATAGCGGTTCAGTTCAAGCACAAAATACATTAATAACCCTAAGGAACATTGACGGCGAAGCGGTTGTTATTGATTCAATAAGAAATTTCGGTAATATACTTCCTTCCGGCGAAGTAAGCAATCTTAGTAATCAATATATCTTTCAGATTGTTTCTAACCCGGCAGATACAATTCTCGATTTTATTCTTCAAATTCAAGCACAAAACTATTCGAACGTGCAATACTTCTCAATCGGCATTCAACATCATCCCGGTATTGAGGATAATCCGACACATAATGTCACCTATTATAGTTTGAAACAGAATCATCCTAATCCATTCCGATTTACGACAACAATTGAATATTCGTTACCTTCGACTCAACATAGCGAAATTAAAATTTATAATACCGCTGGTCGTTTAGTTAGAACACTTGTTTCTGAAAATCAAGTACCCGGTTTTTATCGGCTTAAATGGGATGGGAAAGATGAATCAAAAAGGCAGGTCTCAAGTGGCATCTACTACTACATTCTAACCTCTTCTAATAGTTCTAAACTTACAAGGAAGATGATTTTATATTAAAATATTTACAGTTCCAGTACAATGAAAATAAAAGGTTTGATAATTCTAAATATTTTAGTTGTAAATTTGATAATTTTCAGTTCGGTTTGTGCGATTGACCCTTGTTATAGCACTTATGGTGAAGTAATGGATGAGATGAGATTTATCTCTCTAACATACCCTAATATTACGCGAATTTATACGATTGGATATACAACCGGTTTTCAACTTCCTATTTTAGCAATGAAAATATCAGATAATCCTCAAATCCGAGAAGACGAACCAAAATTACTATATAATGGTATTCATCATCCGGCCGAAGTCATTGGACCAGAAATATGTTTATTTTTAATACGTGATTTAGTTAGTAAATATGAAATTGATTCTTTTATTACTTCCGCAATAAACTCTTCGGAAATTTGGGTAATACCAATGGTTAATCCTGATGGTAACTATATTGTCCATTCAGGTCTTGATACAATGTGGCGGAAAAATACCCGCGATAATAATCTAAATGGTATATGGGACTACAATGACGGCGTTAATTTAAATCGTAATTATGATTTTCTTTGGAGTTCAGGCGGAAACACAATTCCTGCGGACCGAGATTATCGTGGTCCTTATCCGTTCTCCGAAAATGAAACTCAAGCAATACGTGATTTATCTCTAAGAGAAAAGTTTATTTTTGATATTTGCTACCATAGTGATAAAGATATTCATATGGGTGAAGCAGTATACTATACTTGGACATGGGGAAATGCACGCACCCCAGACCATAATCATATTAAGCCTATTGCTGACAGCCTGGCTTTTAGTATTATCAATGATGCTGGAATAGGCACTTATTATGCAATCCTTGGACGTGCAACTGAAGGAGGGTTAACAAGACACTGGCTTTATTACGCAGTCGGTACATTTGCATTTACAATCGAAGTTAGCCATGGTTATTTTCCACCTGCTTCTCAAGTTGATTCAATTTGTCAAAGAAATTCAGTTGGTGCGTATTACCTATTAAGAAGAAGTTTTGGCAGTCAACTAACCGGACATATTACAGATTCTTTAACTGGTACACCATTAGTTGCTGAAGTGAGAATTCTTGAAGCGTTTGCACCACCCGAAACAATTGCTCCGCGAACATCAGATTCTTTATTTGGTCGCTACTATCGAATATTATCGCCAGGAAATTATACAGTTCAAGTTCTAAAACCAGGTTATCAACCAGAATTAATTCCTAATGTATCTGTTTTAGCCGGTCAGCCAACATTTTTAGAAGTTAAGTTAAAACCAAGTCGTTCATTAGAAGATAAAACTCAATCAGTGAATCGGTCATACGAAAATTTTCAAGTATTTTCCAGCATAACGAACAAATCTAATAAAATTTTATTTTCTGTAGTTAAAGAAACTGATGTTAATATAAAAATCTATGCAGAAGATGGTAAACTAATTAAGGTTTTTGTTGACCAAACTTTCTTATCAGGTAAGTATTCTTTTTCATGGGATTATCAAGATAAAAATGGCAAAAAAGTTGCCGATGGTGTGTATTTCATAAAAATAACTACTAATTCATTTGAACAAACAAAAAAAATTGTGGTAGTTAATTAATTCTTTAAACTCATCTTATAATCTATTAATATTTTTAGATGGTCAAAAGCAATTTGTTGAGGGAGATTTTATAAGGAGAACAAACTAATATCACAAGCATCATCCGCTGCTTTAGGTATTCCAGTTCCTTTCGCAGTAAAGACAATAGAGATTACGTATCCACGAAATATTTTCACCACAGAATCACAGAGTAACAAGAGACTCACAGAGACAGGTGCTGAACTTGATTCAGCATCACCGATTTTTTCTCTGTGTCTTTGTTTCTCTGTGGTATATTCTTTCACCTAACTTTGGCTGGTGCAGTTCAAACTTATCCATTATATTTTTATATAAGTTTTATCTCTACAAGGAAATTCTTTAAAGCTTCTTTCCAAGAACGAAGGGGATCGTTGAACATATTCGCATAATTAACATTTTCTAAAACTGAATATGCTGGGCGTTTTGCCGGGCGTTTAATCTTATCTGAAGTTACTGGTAATACTTGGTTGTGTAATCCAGATTCTTTGATAATGGCACAAGCAAATTTATACCAAGAACAAACTCCCGTATTAGTCAAGTGATAAATACCATAATGTTCACTAGTAACAAGGTTAAACAGAGGTGCACATAAGTCACGGGTATAGGTCGGCGAACCAATCTGGTCAGATACTACTTCTAAATGGTTTTTTTCTTTAGCATTTTGTAATATAGTTGCCACAAAATTCTTACCGTTTTTCCCATACAACCAAGATGTTCGCACAATAAAATATTTTCTTAGATGCTGGATTATCCGTTTTTCACCAAGAAATTTTGTTAATCCATAGTAATTAATTGGGTTTGGAGTATCTGATTCCAAATAACCCGAATCTTTCTTCCCGTCAAATACATAATCAGTACTTAAATAGAGAAGTTTAGCTTTAATTTCTTTGGCGGCAATTGCTATCGCCCAAGTGCCTAAAGTATTTATTGCGTATGCTTGTGACTTATTTTGTTCTGCTCCATCGACATCCGTATATCCCGCAAAATGAAATATTATATTTGGTTTAACATCACGAATATCTTTAATAGTTCGATTAATATTGGTAATATCCATTTCTGGTAGGTCCCATTCAACTGGGGTCATATTTTTTAGTTTAAGGTAATTACAAAAATCTTTTCCCAGCATGCCTTTTGTACCAGTAACAGCTATTTTTAACATTGAAATTTTTTCACCACAGAGTCACAGAGTAATAAGAGACTCACAGAGACAGGTGCTGAACTTGATTCAGCACCTCCGATTTTTTCTCTGTGTCTTTGTGTCTCTGTGGTATATTCTTTCACCAGATAAAATTACGTCAGGATTTTATTAATTTTGGTCAATGCCCAATCAATATCTTCTTTGTTAATGATTAATGGCGGTGCAAAACGAATAACATAGTCATGGGTTTCTTTTGCCAAAATACCTTCTTGCATGAGTTTTTCGCAGAATCCTCTTGCTTTTCCTGCTTCTTTTTTAATTTCAATCCCAATCAGCAGTCCTTTACCTCTAACCTCGCTGATATATGGTGATTTTATCGCTTTCAGTTGACTCATGAAATACTCACCCATGGTATGAGCTTTGTCAGCTAATTTCTCTTCGATTATAATTTCCAAAGCAGTTTTCGCAACAGCGCAAGCTAATGGATTACCTCCAAAGGTTGAACCATGGTCACCTGGGGTAAATACATCCATTATTTCATTATTAGCACAGATAGCTGAAACTGGATAGAAACCACCACCTAATGCTTTACCTAATATTAAAATATCTGGCACAGCATTTTCATACTCATAAGCAAATAGTTTACCGGTTCTACCTAACCCAGTTTGTATTTCATCTAATATAAATAACAAATTATGTTTCTTACATACCTCACTTGCTTTTTTCAAATAACCATCATTAGGAACAAGAACACCGCCTTCACCTTGGATTGGTTCGACTAAAAATCCGACTGTATTGAAATTTATCGCGCCTTCTAATGCATCAATGTTGTCATATGAAATCATTTTAAAACCAGGCATATAAGGTCCGAATCCAAACCGATACTGCTCTTCCGAAGAAAAACTGATTATCGTTGTGGTTCGACCATGGAAATTATTTTCACAGACGATAATTTCGGCACAATTCTCTTTTACTTTCTTTTTTAGATAGCCCCATTTCCGAGCAGCCTTAACCGCTGTTTCAACTGCTTCCGCACCGGTGTTCATAAGTAATACTTTACCTTTTTTTGTTAATTCACAAAGGTATTTGCAGAATGGACCAAATTGGTCATTATGAAATGCTCTCGAGGTAAGTGTCAATTTTTCTGTTTGTTCGCTTACTGTTTTAATAATTTTGGGATGGCAATGTCCTTGGTTCAAGGCTGAATATGAAGACAACATATCCAGATATTTTT
>Ga0315288_10009587_pt1 | contig 12191 bp, 10 predicted proteins | sample YL17G11_20_MG_FD_203454 | JGI IMG/M metagenome (GOLD analysis project Ga0315288, IMG submission 203454) | Sediment microbial communities from Yellowstone Lake, YNP, Wyoming, USA - YL17G11_20 | ecosystem: Environmental > Aquatic > Freshwater > Lake > Sediment | place: USA: Wyoming | collected...
TCTTCGCCGAGCGGGCCTTGGGGGAGGGCGGCGAGGTTTTCGTCGAACTCCCTCACGCTTCTCGGCGCGGTCAGGCAGACATGAACGTGAGGGTTGGAGAGGACGAAGCGGTAGCACATGGCGGCGGTTGGGATGCGCCCGTCCTTGGGCCAGCCGCGCGGCCGGCGCAGCAGGTACGTCCACCGGGTGGCCGTATGGTTGATTACGAGGGGATTGTGCTGAGCCAGGTGGGGGAAGATATCCTGCTCGGCGCCGCGGTGCGCGGCGTTGTAGCGCATCATGAGTGCTTCGAGCGCGCCTCCGGCCACCAGCCTGCCGGCCAACTTGCGGTTGTGAGTTGAAACCCCGGTCGCGCGCACCTTGCCTTCCTCGCGCAGGCGGTGCAACTCTTCCAGAGCACGCTCGATGTAAGTCTCCTTACCCATCAAGCCGAGAAGGAGAAATATGTCGATGTAATCAGTGCGCAACTGCCGGAGCCTTTTTTCTAGCGTCCGGCGGAGATTGGGGTACCACCAGAGGAGATTGTACGCCCCGGTGGCAATAACGAGGTTCTCTCGCGTGCGCGCTGGAAGCTCGCGCAAGACGCGGATCATCTGCCCGTCGATACCGTAGCAGAAGAAGAAATTGACCCCGGCATCGAGCGCTTTGTGCACCGCTTGCTTGCCGGGGCGGTAAGAGGCCGAAAGGCCAAGCCGACATACGCTTCGCCCGAGCTTCGGGAGTGTCGTGTACGCGAATGCCTGGTCCATTTCAGCACCCGGGGAAGAGGACGCCACGCGAGCACGGGATTGTAACTGCCGACCGTGGCCGCTGGCAACACCCTCGCGGGCCTGCTGACGCCAGAAAAGGGCAGGCAAGGGGGCCCCGGTGACGTTGAGGGGCCCTTAAGCACTCCCAGAGTGTAGTCACGAGATCGTGAATCCTTGACTTTGGGTTTCGGGCGCGTTTAGAGTACGAGTCTATCTTCTTCGTGGCGAAGCACTTCGAAGCAGAGGGCTTTCGAGACTGGGCCCGGCGGCGGTGCCGTCCCCAGGGGAAAGGCGCTACGTAATGCTTGCATAAGTGCGAGGCGGGCGCTTGGCCGAGCTGGCAAAAACCGGTCTGGCGGATATTGTCGCCATGCGTCGGCGGCGGATTGAGGAGGCGCGGGCTCGCGTTCCGCTCGGCAAGGTGCAGGAGGCCGCCGCGGCGCGCGCCGAGCGGCGCGACTTCGCCGGCGCGCTAGGGGCCGGCAGGTTGCGCGTCATCGCGGAGTTGAAGCGGGCTTCCCCTTCGCGAGGCTTGCTTTGCCGCAACTATCAGCCTGGGCACATCGCGCAGGGCTACGCGGCGGCCGGAGCTGCGGCGCTTTCGGTGCTGACCGAAGAGGATTTTTTCATGGGGTCCCTCCGCGACCTCGAAGAAGTCCGGGGAGCGGTCGGCTTGCCGGTGCTGCGAAAGGATTTTGTCCTGGATGGCTATCAGGTTTTCGAGTCGGCGGCAGCCGGCGCCGATGCCCTGCTGCTGATTGTCGCCGCGCTCGCTGACCAGGACCTGCGAAACTTGCTTGAGCTTTGCGACCGAGTAGGGCTTGCCGCGCTGGTGGAGGTTCACACCGAGAAAGAAATTGACCGGGCGCTGGCCGCTGGCGCGCGCATTATGGGTGTTAACAACCGCAACCTGAAGACCATGGAGGTGGACCTTGAAACCTCCTTGCGCCTGCGCGCAAAGATTCCCCCGACCTGCTTGGCCGTCAGCGAAAGTGGCATCCGCACGGCGGCGGATTTGGGGCGCCTCGCCGCGGCGGGCTTCAACGCCGTGCTGATTGGTGAGCGGTTGATGGCAGCGCCGAACCCAGGGCGCGAACTGGCGAAGTTGCTCGCGGCCGCGAAGGGGCTGGCCGTATCGAACCGATAAGTAGGCAGACGGCAGTAGGCGGAAGGCAGAAGGCAGAAAGCAGCAGGCAGCGAAAGAGAGCGACCCCACTACGCCGGCCTGCTGATCTGGTGGCGGCAGCACCCGCGTAAGACATTTGTGATTGACATAGACTGAATGAATCTCAAATCACAAATCTAAAATCGAAAAACACCATGGCCACGCGAGTCAAAATCTGTGGGATCACGCGACTGGAGGACGCTCGTCTGGCGGTCGAACTGGGCGCGGCGGCGCTAGGCTTCAATTTCTACCCGCCCTCGCCACGCTACATCGCGCCCCGCACGGCGGCGGAAGTCGTCCGGCAACTGCCGCCGTTCGTGATGGCCGTCGGGGTTTTCGCGGACGAGCCTGATGCCGAGCATGTCGTCACGGTCGCGGGCGAGGCGCGCGTGACCGCGATCCAGCTCCACGGGCCGCGTTTCCCCCAGTCCCTGGGCGCGCTAGAGGGCTTGCGGCTGATCCGCGCCGTGGCCGTGCGCGAGGGCTTCAAGCCGGAAGAACTCGGTCGCCTGAAAGCCAGCGCATTCTTGCTGGATACGTTTGACCCGAACCTGCGCGGCGGCACGGGAAAAACTTTTGACTGGAGCTTGGCGCGGGAAGCGAAGCGCTACGGCCCCATCGTTCTGGCGGGCGGCCTGACACCCGAAAACGTCGCCGAGGCGATTCGCCAGGTTCGGCCCTTCGCGGTCGATGTGGCAGGTGGCGTGGAACTCGCGCCGGGCGTGAAAGACCCGGAAAAGTTGCGGGCGTTTTTTGCCGCCGTCGAGGCAGCGGACAGTCAGGATTGAATGATCGGGCCATCGAGCCATCGGGTGATCGGATCATTGAGTCATTGAATCATTGGGTGATTCAACCGTTGTTCCATCGAAATACCACGCCGCTTGGCCACTGAGAGAGTTGGGTGCGCTACAATCCGGACCGCTTCAGTGCGTCAATGACTCAATGAATGAACGATTGAATAGAGGTTCGAAAATGGGAAATGCCGCACCAGAACGGCCGGCTTGGCCCGATGCCCGCGGGCGCTTCGGGGAATTCGGGGGGCGGTTTGTGCCCGAGACCCTGATGCACCCGGTCGAGGAACTCGGTGAGGCCTACCAGGCGGCGCAGTGCGACGCGAAGTTCCAGGCTGAGCTCAACCGTCTGTTGAAGCATTTTGCCGGCCGACCCACACCGCTCTACCATGCGCGCCGGCTGACGGAGCATCTGGGCGGGGCCGAGATCTATCTCAAGCGCGAGGATCTGCTTCACACAGGTGCGCACAAGATCAACAACTGTCTGGGTCAGGGTTTGCTCGCCCAGCGGATGGGGAAGACTCGCGTGATCGCGGAGACGGGCGCGGGACAGCATGGCGTAGCAACGGCCACGGTGGCGGCGCTGCTGGGCATTGAATGCGTTGTCTACATGGGCGAGGAGGACATGGCGCGCCAGGCGCCCAATGTTTTTCGCATGCGGCTGCTGGGCGCCGAGGTGGTGCCGGTAGCTTCCGGCGCGAAGACGCTGAAGGATGCCATCAACGAGGCCATGCGCGACTGGGTGACGAACGTCGCGAACACCCACTACCTGATGGGCTCGGTGCTGGGCCCGCACCCGTACCCCATGATGGTGCGGGACTTCCAGCGCGTCATCGGCCAGGAGACTCGCCAGCAGGCCCTAGCCGCACTCGGGCGTCTTCCGGACATGCTTGTCGCCTGTGTGGGCGGCGGGAGCAATTCCATTGGGCTGTTCTACGATTTCCTCGCGGACCGCGACGTGAAGATGGTGGGCGTGGAAGCCGGAGGGCGCTCACCGCGGCTGGGTGATCATGCCGCGCGGTTCGCCGGCGGCAAGCCCGGCGTTCTCCATGGCACCTATACCTATGTGCTTCAGACCGAGGATGGGTTGATCGCCAACACGCACTCGGTATCCGCCGGACTGGATTACCCCGCGGTGGGGCCGGAGCATGCGGCGCTATATCGGCAAGGCCGGGTGGAGTACACTCAGGTGAGTGACGCCGAGGCGCTCGAGGCGGCGCGCATGCTGGCGCGCACGGAAGGCATTATTCCCGCGCTCGAGCCGGCCCACGCGCTGGCTGAGGTCATCAAACGCGCGCCGACGATGAGCCGCGAACAGATTGTTGTGGTCAATCTCTCCGGCCGCGGCGACAAAGACCTGGGGATCTTTCAAGCTGCCGGAATTCTCTGAGAATTGTCGGTTGAAGATTGTCGATTGACGATTGAAGGGCGTGCCGTACGGATTTCGCTCAATCGACAATCGGCAATCGTCAATCATCATTCTTATCGTGCCTGCCGTCTCTACATCTCGGATTGACGCACGCTTTCGCGAACTGCGCGCGCGGAGCCAAAAGGGGCTGATCGTGTACCTGACGGCCGGCGATCCCACGCTGGAGGACACCGGGCGGATTCTGGCGGCGGTCGAGCGCGGCGGGGCGGACGTCATTGAGTTGGGCGTGCCGTTTTCCGACCCGCTGGCCGATGGCCCTGTCATCCAGCGGGCCTCGGAGCGCGCGCTCCAAGCGGGCGCCACGCTTCGTCGCATCCTGGAATGGCTGCCGCGCTGGCGCGCGGCCCTACGGGCGCCGATGATTTTGTTCAGCTATTACAACCCGGTGCTGCAATACGGGCTGGACGATTTCGCCCGGGAAGCCAGGCGCGGCGGTGCCGACGGCGCGCTGATTGTGGACCTGACGCCCGAGGAAGCGGAGCCTTACGTCAGCGCGCTGCGGGCGCAAAACCTCGACACGGTGTTCCTAGCGTCTCCTACTTCCACCGACGAACGTTTGCAGCGTGTGGCCGAGATCTCCTCCGGGTTTCTATATTTGATTTCGCGCACGGGGACCACCGGCGAGCGCAGCGAGCTTTCCGGCAGTGTCCGAGCGCTGGTGGAGCGGGCGCGGAGGTTCACCCAATTGCCGCTGGCGGTGGGATTCGGCATTTCCAACCCCGCCCAGGTGCGCGAAGTCCAGGCGCTGGCCGAGGCGGCCGTGGTCGGCAGCGCGGTGGTGCATGCCATCGAAGAACGTTATCATTCTGGAGGCGCGGCGGCGATCGAGCAGTTCATCCGCGCGCTCCAGGAAGGATGCAGTCCCGCATGAGCGACGTCGACGGATGGCGCAAGCGCATTGACGAGGTTGACCAGGAGTTGGTGAAGCTGCTCAACGAGCGTTCGCGCTGCGCGGTGGAGATTGGCCATCTCAAGAAGGAACTGGGAATGCCCGCGTGGCAGCCGGAGCGCGAGGCGGAAATCCTGCGCAACGTGGTGAAGTCCAACCACGGCCCGCTCGACGATGCGGCCATCCGCCGCCTCTTTGAACGGATTGTTGACGAGGCCCGGGCGCTCGAACGCCATGCCATGGAAGGTGGGAGTGTTTCGGGGAAGGAGTAATCGCATATGGTCGTCGTGATGCAAGAGGGCGCGACGGAAGACCGGATCCAACGCGTTATCAATAAACTGATGGAGATGGGATTCGACATCCATCGCTCGACGGGCGCGCGGCACACGGTGCTCGGGGCCGTGGGCGCGAAAGTGGATTTCGACACCCGCGACATCGAGCTGCTGGAGGGCGTGGCGGAGGTGCTGCGCATCTCGGCGCCTTACAAGCTGGCCAGCCGCCATTTCCGGCCTGAGGGGTCGGTGATCAAACTTGGCCGAGGCGTCACGGTGGGCGGCGAGCAGGTGGTGGTAATGGCCGGCCCGTGCGGTGTGGAGAGCGCCGAGCAGATCGAAGCAATTGCCGAGCAAGTCGCGAAGTTCGGCGCGCGCGTCCTGCGCGGCGGAGCTTTCAAGCCCCGCAGCTCGCCTTACAGCTTCCAGGGTCTGGGGCCGAAGGGGTTGGAGTTCATGCGGCGCGCCGCGGACAAGCACAACCTGCTGGTGGTGTCCGAGCTCATGGACCAGACGCAAATCCCGCTTCTGCTCGAGTATGTGGACGTGCTCCAGGTGGGCGCGCGCAACATGCAGAATTACAACCTGCTGAAGGAGCTGGGCAAGGTGGCCAAGCCGATTCTGCTGAAGCGCGGGATCGCCGCCACCATCGAAGAACTACTCCTTTCGGCCGAATACATCATGGCCGGGGGCAACTACAACGTTATCCTGTGCGAGCGCGGCATCCGTACGTTCGAGAGTTACACGCGGAACACCCTGGACGTTTGCGCGATTCCCGTCGTCAAGAAGCTCTCGCACTTGCCGATCATCGTGGACCCCTCGCACGGAACGGGGCGGCGCGACAAGGTAGCGCCCATGGCACGAGCCGCGGTGGCGGCGGGAGCCGATGGGCTGCTGATCGAAGTCCACCACAATCCCGATAAGGCCTTGAGCGATGGCGCGCAATCGCTTTATCCGGAACAGTTCGAGCAGTTGATGAAAGAGTTGCGGATGATTGCCCCGGCGGTGGGCAGGACGATCTAGGACAAGTCGACAGTCAACAGGCAAGAACCCTGGAACATGGGCTGGGTTCGAGAAAATGGCTAAGCTTTGACTGTCGACTGTCAACTGCGGACTGTGAACTCCGTGAATACTTCCGACTACTTCCATCGCGTGGCGATCATCGGCTTGGGCCTGATGGGTGGGTCCTGGGGACTGGGGCTCAAGCGGTGCGGCTTTCCCGGCCGCCGGGTGGGTTGCGACCGCCTGGAAGTGCTGCATCGCGCCCTCGCTTCTGGTGCCGTTGATGAAGGCAGCCCAGCTCCGGCGGAGGCGGTGCGCGATGCTGAACTCGTCATCCTGGCGACGCCTGTCGGCGTCATCCTCGACCTGTTGCCCCAGGTGAAGGCGGCCGCTCCGCCCCGCGCGCTGGTCACCGACGTGGGCAGCACCAAGCGCCTGATCTGCCAGCGCGCTCGCGAACTCTTTGGCGAGGAGCCGCTTTTCCTGGGTGGACATCCCTTGGCGGGAAAGGAGCGGTCCGGACTGGAAAACGCCGACGCCGCGTTGCTCGAGAACGCACGCTACGTCTTGACGCCGCTTTCCCCGGATCATCTGATCGACGAGCGGGTCAAAGCCTTTTCTTCGCTGCTCGAGCGGCTGGGAGCGCGGCCGTTCATCACCGAAGCCTCAACGCACGACCGCGCGGTCGCCTTCCTCTCCCACTTGCCCCAACTCGTCTCCTCTGGGGTGGCCAGCATGATCGCCGAGCAGGGCGGCGAAGAGTTTCTGCCTCTGGAACTGGCCGCCGCGGGCTTCCGCGACGTGACGCGTCTGGCGGAAAGCCCTTACAGCCTCTGGCGCGACATTTGTCTGACGAACATTGAAAACATCCAAGCGGCGCTCGAGGCCTTGATTGAGAAGCTGGAAGCGATGAAGTTGCACCTGAGCGATCGCGAGCTGGAGCGCGAATTTCAGCAAGCTCTGAGACTCCGCGAGCGGCTGCGCAAGATCGGCTGACCGCCCGGAAATGGCCCGGAGTCCTGCGCACCTTTTCCCAAATATCCTCTCACTGCCGACCCCAACCCTCCAAAGTGGTAAAATCCCGCCGACAACGCAGGGAGGGTTTAGCATGGCGCCGGAAGTCAACGCTTCGCAGGACACCGCAGGCGCACCCGGGCAGGAATCGGCGCGCCGCACGACGATTGCCTTCTGGCTGGTGACGGCTACCCTGACGGGCGCGGTCATCATGGGGCTGGAGCTCGTGTCGTTCCGGCTTTACGCGCCGTACTTCGGCTACACGATATACGTCTGGGGCAGCATGATCTCGGTGGTGATGGCGGCGCTGGCGGGCGGCTATGCCCTGGGCGGCTGGCTGGCGGACCGCAGCCGCAGCGATGGGCCGCTTTACCTCACGGTTCTGGCCAGCGGGATCTATCAGCTCGTCATTGTGTTCGTGGTGCGCGCGCTGCTCGGCGCGCTCTGGCCGCGGGGGGAATTCACGGGGACGGTTATCGCCACCCTGATCATCTTTGCGCCGCCCATGACCGCGCTGGCCATTACTTCGCCCTTCGTCATTCGCCTGCTGGCGCGCGCGGGGCATGTGGGTGTGACAGCGGGCAAGGTTTATGCGCTCTCTACCGTGGGCAGCATCGCCGGAGTCTTGCTGACCACTTTTTTCCTCGTCCCACGTTTCGGCACGCAGGTCACGCTTGAAATTCTCTGCGCCGTGTCTGTCGTGGTTGGCGCCGGGGGACTTGCCGTGCGGAGGCGCAGGGCGGTGCTAGGACTCTTGCCCCTTGCGGCGCTACTCTTCGCGCCCGGGCCGAAGCTGTCTGCATACGAAATCTGGCGGGCCGAGTCGCCCTATAACCTGGTGCGCGTGATCCGCACCGGAGGCTTCATGTGGTTGGCGCTGAATCAGGCTAACTACTCTCACACCACGCGCAAGGAAGGTGCCCTCTGGTCAGGCTCCTACCAGGACGACTTCGCCCTGGGACCTTTGCTGGTTCGCGCCCGCCGGTCACTGGTGCTGGGCATGGGGGCGGGAGGGTCCATCCGCGCGACGCGCCTCGCTGCGCCTGACGTCCAGGTGGATGCCGTGGAGATCGACCCCAAGGTGGTCGAGGCGGCCGCGCGCTTCTTCGGCCTGCGCGCCGACCCGGCCTGGCTGCGCATCCACGTGGCCGACGCGCGTCCCTGGCTGGCCCGCGATGAGGCAACCTATGAGCTGGTGCACGTGGACCTTTACCACGGCGGACCTTACGTGCCGTTCTACCTGGTCACCGAAGAGTTCTTCCGCCTGGTACGCGCCCGCCTCGCGCCAGACGGGCTGCTGATGATGAACGTTTACGACCTGGGCAAGAATCGCGAAATCTTGCTGGCCACGGGGGCCACGCTGCGGCGCGTCTTCCCGTCGGTGGCGGTGCGCTCGCGGGCCGATGGCAGCCACATCTTGTTCGCCTTTCCGCGGGAGCGGTCGGCGGAGTCGATTCGTGCCCAGCTCCAGAACGCGCACACGGACGAACGGGTGTTGGAACTTGCCCGGCAAGCCGCGCCTGACATCAGGGAGCTTGTTCCTCCCGCCGGCACACCGGTCTTCACGGACGACCACGCGCCCGTCGATGACCTGACGCGCCGGATGCTGGCCGAGCGGGCACGTTGATATGGCAGGGGCCGCGCTGGACCTGGGCGTACCGGCAGGATTTGTCTGGGCGAGCGTTTAAGGGGATCTTGCTCGCCGGCCTCTGCGGGTCAGGCAAGAGGATCATGGACTTCTTACGGCGATGGGGGAAATCGAAACCGGTGCAGGTCGTGGCGCTGGGCCTGGCAAGCGGTCTGCTAGTCCTGGCAGCGGAACGGCTGGGCTGGCTTGACACCCTCGAAAACAAATCACTTGACTGGCGCTTTCGCACTTTCACGGAAGAGCGGCGCGCCAGCCGCGATATTGTCATCATCGCGCTCGATGATCAAAGCTTCAGCTCGCGAGAGATGATCGAGAACTTTGGCCGCTGGCCTCCCCGCCGGAAGCTCTACGCCGGTTTGGTGCATTACTTGAACGAGTGGGGGGCGCGAGTGATCGGGTTGGACCTGGTTTTCCAGGGCGCCGATCCTCACGCCGGCGATGACGCGCTGCTTGCCCAGGCGCTCGCTGAGCGCCCCAGCGCTGTCCTCGCGTCTACCCTCAACATGGGGACCTTCCGTGAGACAGACCCCGCTGCGCAGGAGAAACGGCTTGCGCCCTTCGCGCTGCATTTCAGCCCGCAAGTGCCGCTGGCGCTCAAGCCCTATTCGGGCATTGATCTCTCCCAGGATGAGTTCTTGAGAGCGGCGCCTCATATGGGTTGCATCACGGTCGAGCCCGACCCAGACGGCCCGGTGCGGACGGTAGCGCCGCTGTTCTGGTTCCGAAACAATCTCTACCCTGCGTTTCCCCTGGCCGTGGGCGCGCTTGCCCTCGGCCACAAACTCGACCTCGTGGTCGAACCGGGACCTCTGCTGGAGTTTGCCGGCCGGAAGGTGCCGCTTGACAAGCAGGGCCGGCTGCTCGTCCGGTGGTATGGTCCGACTTACACTACTTACAGGCATTACTCGGTTTGGAAGGTCTTCAATTGGCTTTTTTCATGATCGCCCACGCTAAGTATAAGTGGACGGGAGGGAACAGTCAGTGGGAAGTAGGATGCCACTTCCTGCGCATGTAGAGACGCCCCGCCGGGGCGTCTCTACGAGATGGCATCGCGTGGGGACAGCAGACGGTCCACCGGGCCGTCTCTACTTAGCCTTGACCGCGTCGCCGACCTTAGGCTTGCCCACTCCGGAGAAATCGGCCATTGAGGAACCAGCGTCCACCGAGGTGAGCTTTGCTGTTCCGATACGCTCGGTGATGGTCCGGAGGACTTGGCCGGTGGACGGGTCTTTGACGACTTTCTGGACGCGCTCGATCGCCACCACGTCGCCGACCTTCAGACCCTGATTCTTACCTACGTTCAACACCAGAACGTTGTCGGTGACATCGGCGACCAGACCATTGATTTCAATCTTCGTGGCCTCGACCCTTTCCGCCTGCGCGGCCAATTGGCGGGTGAGCTCATCGACGGCCTGGCGTGTGGCCTCGCCGATGATGGTTTCGCGGAAGTTGCTGCTGTTCATATCAATGCCGCCCGCGCTGCCCGCGCCCGCGCCCAGCAGGTTCACTCCACCGCGTTTCGACTCGCCCTTTCCGGAGGCCACCGCCATGATCTCCGCCGTTTCGGTATTCACCATGCGTGCATCGAGTACCACACTCGCTTTGCTCTTCGAGGTCCCGACTCCGCCCAAGGCGCCCAGGCCTATTCTGCTGGTGACGCCGCCGACATCCATCTTCCTGGTCTCGGCGCCAAACTGGGTAATTGTGCCGATGATGATGGCATTGACGCCCAGGACTTTCCCGATCTTGGCCGCCGTGGCCGGATTGACGCGGTCACTATTCGAGAAGTTTTGCTCTTGGAGAATTCTGTCGAGCTGTTTGCGCTCTATAACGGAATACGTCCCATCGCGCACCAGGTTGGTCACGATCATGTCTGAAATACCTTTGCCGATGTCCCATTCGCCGGTCCACCAGTGGTGCACGGCGCCGAAATCGAAGTCGAAAATCGCCACGCGCTTCTTCGCCTCGTCAGCACCCCATGCGGCGCTCACGGCGAAAAGAAACACGGCAGCACATACCCAGAGACGACTAATCCACCGCTCCATAATGCCACCTCCCGTTTAATCCGTATGGCGCCCGGAAATTTACAGCCCCATGCTGTACCGGATCTCGGTCAAGACTTGCCCCGGGCTGAATTCGTGGCCTTTGTCGTCTACGGCCACGAAATCGTACTTGCGGCCGAAATCCAGCTTGATCACAAATCCCCCCATTCCCGAACCCGCTTTGGCATCGCGGATTTCGCTGGTGTTCATCAAGTATTGGTGCGGGCTGTCGGTGCTGATGAAGCGAACATACCCGACGTTGACGATCATCCAGCCCCGGCAGTAGCCGGGACCGGAGACGCCCTCCACGGCGCGGTGAACATGCCGCACCAGGAATTTCTTGCCGGCGGGAAGGGAAGCGGCGGTGAGAGCGGGCGCCGCGGGCGCTTGCGTTTGAGCGAGCCATACCGGGGTCCCCGCAAGCTCTCCGGCGACGACTTCCGCCGGCCCCTCCAGGTCCTCGTAACCCTGCCGCGTGGCGCGCAGGCGATGCTTGCCCGGCTTGAGCGGCGCGATGTCGAGGAGCCCATCCTGCGCGTCCGTTTCGCCTTTGAGCTCGCCATCCACGTAAATCGCCACGCCGCGGGGGCGGGATTGAATTCTCAGCCCTGTTAGCGCTTGTCCTGAGGCCGCCGGTGGCTTGGAGGGCGTCGGCGAGACGGCAGGTGGGGTCTCCGCAGCCTGTGCTGCCGCCGCTTCCTGCCCTTTTTGGTTTTCCGGAGCGTTCGTGGCGGCCAGCAGGGAAGTCCCGGAGGGCGCCGGGGCTTGCCCCTTCCGAATGGCGACAATGAGCGTCGGGTCCGCGCCGGCATCCTGGAAGGCCTTCTCCAAGCGGGGAGTCAGTTTGAAGTCCACGCCGTGGTCGAGAACCAGGTAGGTGACCCTGGGAACCGCCACACCGCCGGAAAGCAGGTCCATGATGTTTTCAACCGTGAGTTTCTTCTTTTCCGGAGGGGCTGCGGCCAGCACGGTCGCGGCAATCAGATAAAGGAAGGTAAGAATTGCCACATAAAAGGCCCGATGGAATCTCTTTCCTTGCCGAAGTGTTCGAGCTCCCACGTTCGACTCTCGCTTTCCGTTCCCGCCGGCGAGCCTGCATGGACGGTCGTGGTGGGAACAAAGGTAGATTTTGATTTCGAAAGACCATATAGCACGACGCTTGATGAGAGTCAACCCGAACAGGCCGCGGG
>Ga0315288_10009588_pt1 | contig 12191 bp, 16 predicted proteins | sample YL17G11_20_MG_FD_203454 | JGI IMG/M metagenome (GOLD analysis project Ga0315288, IMG submission 203454) | Sediment microbial communities from Yellowstone Lake, YNP, Wyoming, USA - YL17G11_20 | ecosystem: Environmental > Aquatic > Freshwater > Lake > Sediment | place: USA: Wyoming | collected...
TCTTCGACTTCGACTTGGCTAGTTTCACCTCCCTTCAATGCCTTCTTGGAGGAAAATTTCCTGGTTTTCTTGTAATTATTATCTTTCATGAATCAATAACCTGTTTTAACTTTACTTGAAATACTTGTCCGTGTTAATCGTGTTTCCGTTGTTAAGAATATTCTTTTCTTTAATTAGCCTCGTTAACGTGTTGTCTATGTCCTTAACGGTTGGCATTTTACGATTATTAGCCAGCGCTTCGAACATCGAAGATATATAAAGTTCTTTTAAGTAAGCATAAGAGAGTTCATTCTTAACAGTTAGCTTGGCTAGCTCTTTACACTTGGCAGTGTTAATTAGATTACCAAACCACTTCTTAAGATATATATAAGCCATTTCTAGATCTGGTGGCAAAATCTCAAACTTTCTATCAAATCTAGATGGTCTACGCGTAATATTGGTCTGAAGTTTCTTTACATTATTCGCTGTGGCGATAACCAATAAACCATTTTTAGCCGAAATACCATCCAAAAGATTTAAAAATGTGGAGATATCCATGCCATTTTCAATTAATGAATCTAAATCTTCAATATAAAGCAGAGATGGGCTCTGCTCTTCAGCATAAGAGAATGTTTCTCTTAACGATTCAGCATTAGCTCCCGGCATGAAAGTTACTGGCTTGAAATTGTATTCGGAGATAATCGTTCGAATAATCGATGTCTTACCATTTCCTGGCTGACCGAATAATAGAAAACCACGCTTCCAAGGGATCTTAGATTTATGATAGAACTCTTGCGACGCTAAGAAGCTCTCAACAAGGTCCTTTAATTCATCTTTAGTTTCTTGTGGAAGAAATAATTCATCCCACTTAGAGTCCTTTGTATATGGGATATCTTCTCCATCAATAACGCGGATGTGTAAATTGCTACGATCACGGGCCTGAACCCATGCGTCAAATTCATTACGTAACGCAAGATATGCCTCATAATTTTTCTGAGACGCAATAACAAAGAAACTTATTTCGTCTTCATTTTGATTGCCCTTATGATAAAGGGCTGCATGAATAAACTCTAATCCCTTTGCTTTTATTAGAAAAACTCCTTGAATAAAAAACTTCTCATATTCAAGATCGGTTTTCCAAGAAATTACGGAGTCTTTATATAGGCACTCTACCGTCACATCACGCTCTTTGCAAAAATGCAAAAACTGTCCATCAATAATAATTCGATTATGAACAAATTTCTCTAATGTAGATTTATTATCTTTTAACGCTGGCGCAAAACATGTAACAGTCCAATTCATTAGATCAATGAAATTAGATGGAGGGCGAGAATTGTTGATTATTGCTGAATTGCTACCAGTTGTCCACTTTGGATCTGGAACCATTTTGCGCAGGGCCTCCAAAGAAAGATGCTCCTGACCTTCTAAATTATCGGGAGTTAAGTATTCCTTAGAATCACTCTTTTTTGTACTCATTCCTACTCGTACTCGTTCTTTCTATATTAGACTGTTGCTGCGACTACTGTTCCGACACTAATCTCACTTGTATTCCTACACTTTGGATAGCTGGAACAGCCTAAAAACTTTCCATTTTTGGCCGTTCGAACTGACATTGGGCTTCCGCACTTATCGCAAAGCGTTCCACCATGACCTAGATATGCCTCGTCCAATTCACTTTTAAATTCTGGAAAAAACTTCTTTAGCATGTCAATATGATTTACTTTTCCACTTTCGATTTCGTCGAGCTGATGCTCCATCTTAGCAGTATAATCATAATCCATGAATGTAAAGTATTTACTTAAAACATCAGTAATAGTCTTGCCTAAATCAGTTGCATGATATACATTACCCTTTTTCTCAACATAATTACGGGTAGTAATCTTGCTAAGTAAATCTGCATATGTTGCTGGACGACCAATGTTTCTATTAACTAACTCTTTGATTAATTTATCTTCTGAAAAACGAGGTGGTGGCTGTGTTGATTTCTTTTCAACTTTCAATCCCTTTGGAGCTAAGCTTACTACCTCTCCAACCTTAAGTGATGGGATATCAATTCCATCTGCATCATCTGCTCCGAAAATAGTTAAATAACCCTTATCTTTTAGCGCCTTACCTGAGGCTCTAACTTTTACTTTAGCATTTCCATGTGGATGTGCAGTAACGCTCAAAGTATCATAGACGGCTGGGGTCATCTGACTAGCCACGAAACTCTTCCAAACAATTTCATATACAAGCTTTTCGTTAGGATCAAGGATTGCATAATTCTGGCCTGGAAGCAAAGTAAGATCAGTAGGATGAATACATTCATGTGCGTCCTGTGCCGAGTCCTTATTCTTAAAGGCATTTGGCTTTGCAGGAACTGGATGTTTATTATCCTTTAACCACTGGCGCACTGACTCTACATCTTCATCTGCAACTCTAACTGAGTCAGTTCTAATGTAAGATACATAGCCACCCTCATAAAGCGCCTGCGCAGCCTTCATCGTATGCTCTGCATCAACACTATATTGCTTGGACATAATGCGCTGAAGTGTTGATGTAACTAGCGGTGCCTGTGGCATCTTTTTCTCTTCAGCAGCAGATACTTCTGAAATAACATAATCTGAAACATCAAGCGCTGTTTTTGTAGCAGTTGCATCGGCAGCAGTGGTTAACTTACCAGTAAACTTAGTGAAAAAACTTTCTTTTCCAGCAGTAGTAAGTTTAGCTTGAATTGTCCAAAAATCTTCAGGGACAAACTTTTCAATATCTCGCTCGCGGTCAATGACCATCTTAGTGACAACAGACTGAACACGGCCAGCAGAAAGTTTGGGGCCGAAGAAGTTCATCAAAAATGGAGATGCCATAAATCCAACTAAACGATCTAGAATTCGGCGGGCCTCTTGAGAATGGAACAGATTAATATCTACATCTCTAATTTCCTTTAGAGATTTCATTAAGACATCCTTTTTAATCTTATTGAAAACCATTCGTTTAATTGGCTTACCAGTATCAGCCAAACGGTCTGCAAGATGCCAAGCAATCGCTTCGCCCTCTCTATCAGGATCGCTTGCTATTAGAATGCGATCTACCTTCTTGGCTGCGGCTAATAGTGCGTCCATGATATCAAGACGATCTGCAGATAAAACATAGCGAGGCTTAAAGTTATTATCTACATCAACTCCTAACCCATGCTTGCCGCCCTTGGCTAAATCTGTAATATGACCTTTGCTGGCCATAACGATATAATCTTTACCAAGAATGTCTTGGATTTTTTGGCCCTTTGCAGGCGATTCCACGATTACAAGCGTTTTCATATAAACTCCAGTGTATCTCAATATTCTTGTATAAGTTAATGTATATAGCTCAAAAGAATATTACAGACTTCTTTGATGAATTGTTATCAGATCTTAAATGCCAACGTGATACGAAATCATACATTATTGGTATTTACGGAAAATACAGGTCGGCGGAATTTGATCTCTCTAAGGATAGTGTCTCCGTGCTGCTTGCGCAAGCCCACAATAAACAAGATTTTTTAACCTACCAGAATTTAGGGGATTGGATATTTTTTGCAAATACTTTGGCCCCAGATCACCTCAAGCACGCCAGCAAAGACTACTATGATACTGTTGCCAGAATGTCTTACTACTCTTGCTATAAACTAATTAATAGACAGTGGAAACTATTTGAGGAACTATCAGATAATTTCTTATCGCTAGAGTCTCAGGTTAAAAATAAGCTTAGCGTCATATCATTTAATAAGGGAAACCTCTAAGCTAATTCTAGCTTTACGATTTGTAATTTCAGGTCTTTTTTTACTTCCAAACACAGAAAATGCCCAATAAGTTTTACCACAATCACAAGACAAATACTCTATAGAATCTATAATTGCATTAGAGCCTCGGGTTCTATGAAGTCTTGGTCTATATCCCTTATAGTTAGGATGATGGCTAAGTGATGAATTACTAACTTTATAGGTAGGATCATCAATTATAATTGGATTAGTAATCCAACCAATATTTTTAACTCGCTTCTTTACTTGCTCTAGTTTATTTGTTATTTTTCTAGGATCAAACCACATAGTAGGGTTGCGAGCAAAATAATAAAAAGTTGGTGGCGTACAGCACCATTTGCATTTAGCACGAGATATGAATGTAGATGATAAGCTGACTTTAACTGAATCCATTTAATTATTACTCATTAAAAATTGAGCCCTGTCAATAATCTTTTTTCTAACCCTATTAACATAAACCATCCCGCCCATTTGATAATGCGGGACTTGACGTAAATGCGTCACAATAATTGCTGTACCAGGAGCTATATCCTTCAGATTAATTTTGGAAAAACTGTATTCCGTTACGTTATCAATTAACGGAGCCTTAGTAATCTTTTCATTTATGCTAAGAAGCTTACCAATATAATATGGCTTTGCAATGGTTCCCTTGCGACCACCGACATAAAACTCTTTTGTAGCATTCTTAATCTCTAATTTATCAGAAACAATTCCATCAAAAACGCTAATGCCATCGAATAAATTAAGATTGTCATCTAACAAAGACTCTACAAGATATTCTTTATTTCCTTTCTTAAAAGAAAATGGCATAGACTTTTCTAATAAAGAAATATATTCTTGAAAAGCTTTATGCTGAAATCCTCCAGACCTACTACTATTCAATAGATAATCAATCATTTCTGCTGGATATTTTTTCAATAGATTATCAAATGCTTCATAGGTTAAACATTTATGAATGATTGTAAAGTTAGAACTGCTATATGGCACGTTATTCTTTTGATAATCAATGACTTCTCGAAGCATCTTAATCTTATCATTATGGATCTCTTTGGCTTCAAGTTGCTCCTGAGCGTCTGGCTCCAAATCAATGATATTGTCCTTGAAAACAAATCCACCAACTTGTACAGCATCGAGAGTTAAGATTTCTGCATTACTCTGAGAATTTGGATGATGCATCCTACTAAGTGATGTCCAAGCTCCAACAAAAACGCAATCAAAATATGGACATGATACCACAGGAGAATCATCGATAGGATGAGGGATAAATCTTTCGCAATCTTCACAGCGATATCCAGCTTTATTGTGCTTAAAAAATGTTCTGAAAAAAGCCATCTTTTTAGGATCGCTTGATTTGCGCAACTCATCTTCACAGTCATCACACCTAAATGTCTTGTTCAGTAATGAAATTAGATTTTCTTTTCCTAGAAAAAGGCAGCCTGGACACAGATATTCAGTTTTCTTTTTTGATGCTGCGAAAGGACGACTTTTTTTACTTGAGAAGTCATTAGCGATATAAAATAGATATGAGTCTAGCCCAGAAAGAGGTTCATCTTCTTTATTTAAGAAAGTGACGCAGCCAGTTCTAAGTTCATCTTTTAATTCTTCAATGAGGGCACGGATTGAAATCTGATTACTGTCTCCAAAATATGTGCGATGCATCATTGCAATGCCAGCATCATTCTTTTTTAGAAACTCTTCAATCAAAGAGTCAACATCTAACAAATTAGTTGGTTTAGTTATTTGTATCATTATTTACCAAATATTGAGCACACTTCAACTGCATCAGTGTAAGCAATCTGAAATCGTTCTAATGAACGGAAATTATCTCTAATTAGGGCATCGCCTTTACCTGAAAGGTTCTCTGCACCAGAAGAATCTAGAATGACCTTTGAGTCAACATGGCTCGCAACGCGGCAGGCGATGCGGGCCGGAAAATTCGCCTTGATCGTTCCGTTTATAATATTGACAGACGGGCGCTGCGTGGCCAAGATAATGTGAATCTTAGCGGCTCGGCATTTTTGTGCCAGCTTGCACAACGCAATATAAAACTCATCATTTTTATCTTGCATAATTAAATCGGCAAACTCATCAATAATAATTACGATACTTTTCATCGAAGCGGCTGGTGCCCCGGCTCGCATACGAGAATATCTAAGCTCCATAACATTTAACATCGCATGAAGCATTGCCAATGCCTCATCATAACTATACAACACCTCTACATCTGAGAAGTGCTTTTCGTATTCTGTAAACTCAAAACTTTTAGGATCAACTAAAAATAACTCTACATCATTATAGTTAAATAGATTTGCAATGATATTATGAAGTAGAGTGCTCTTTCCAGAGCCAGTTGTTCCAGAAATAATCATATGAGGATTCTTCGCTAAATCCATCCATACTTGCTTACCATCTACTTTTTGACCCAATAAACAATTAATGTCTCCCTTTGGAACATAATTATTTGTAAAGTAATCTAATAGTTTTAAAACCTTAGTGCGTGGCGATGAAAACTCAAGTCGAACAACGCCTTTGTTATGCAATATCTTTACGCTTGGCTTGCATGGAGTTTGCAGCGCCAACGAAATCTCATCGCTATATTTCTGAATGTCTTTTACGCGAGCATTAGGATTAAGCTTTAGATCATAATAAAAGTAATTATCGATTTGCCTATATCCTACGCAAGACGCTTTTATTTTGAAAGACTTTAGGATGTTGTTGAAATCACTTATGAGTTCCATCTTGCTGCTCATAAGATAATCACTAAAATTGAAAGCGCAAGCCCTTCATTTTTTTATAATTCCATGATATTTTTCTGCGATTATTCTTTTTAATTCGTCAGCAGTTGGCTTTACAAGACCTATCTTGTGTCCTAATTTTATGCCTGATTCTGCAACTGTTCCGTACGGAAACTCAATAATCAAATCACTTAATCTATCATCACCAATTATTGCGGTTGAATGTGGTTCACCTTTGCATATTTGCGTAATGACTCCCAGATGAGAGAATACAATATCCAAAGGGCTAGGCGTATTCTTCATCCAGAATTTGTTATACTTTGGCTGTGCGTAAACAAATGCCATAACTGGTGGTGGCCACGCCTGTTGCATCAAACCTACGGATTGCTCTTCTTCAGAAATGGCCAGAAGCGTTGGAAATACACTATCATTTGCGTATATGTATCCTGATTCCATTTTATTTTCCACTTGATAAGTATAGCGATCTCATCATTCCTCTAAGTGCAACCATTTTACTATTTGCGTCTTTAATAGCTGGGCCCAATGTATTTTCATCCAAACCCTTTTGTAATGAATCCATTATTACATCAATTTCTTTTCTAAGCTCTCCAGCCAATTTATAGCTACTAAGTCTGTGTGGAGATGTCTTATCAAATAAGCTTAGTTGATGTATTGTTTTGCCAACCCATCGCTTTAAGAAATCTTGAGCAACCTTCTCAATTTGCGATGCCGTTTTTTCTGGTATAATAGCTGGTATGACTGGAGCGGCCGGTGGAATGGCGCGTGCTTTAAGTTGAGACACAAGATCTTTAAAAGAAGTTGCTGTGGTTCCGTTTTTCTGATTTATGTATCTAATTGCTTTCTCATAAAAAGAATCATAATCTGGATGCAACTTCTTTCCTCTTGTTGCTATAAACTTATCTGTCCATCTATCTAATTCAGATAAATATCCACTATCATCAATATCGCCTGGTAATTGATTTCTATATTTCTTATAGTCAGATAATATGAGTTTTATTTTTTCTAACTCAGCTACTGGCCAACCATTTACATTTGATGTTGCGCCTTGTTGGGCCTGCTCTTCTTCTTTTTCTACGGCCTCTTCAAGTGGGGCTGGAACATACTTCTTAGATTTAGTCTCAAAATCTTTTACAGACTTATCTAAATTTTCTAATGCCTTTTCTTCTTTTAGATCTTGTTCAGAAATATCATTCTCAATAGTGCCGCCTTTATCGGGAGCACCAACAGACTTACTGTTCTTAAAAATAGTATAAGCTCTAGAAACTAAAGTCCAGCTCGACCATGCTTCATTAAGTTTTTGATGTGAGGCAGGAATACTATCTTTGGATGACTTAACGACTTGAACTTGAAACTTTCCAAGATTTCTATATGTGTCAGCGCATGCATTTAGCATTGCCATTCTTGCTCTGCGAAGATTTGCAGCATCACCAAATCCAATTGATGGATTGAATAGTCTTGTAAAAAATCTGGAAATCTTATTTGATCCTTCAGCAACTAATCCATACTTCTCTTCAAAAGATGCTGCTAGTGGCAAAGATAACTGTTGAGATAGATCTGGTGCTGGTGCGGCTGGCTCTGCTTTTGGAGCTGGAGTTCCCAGAGGAAGATTAGTCTGCTTCATCTGTCTTTTTCTTCTAGCCTTAGAATATTCAAGCTGCTGTTTAACAAGAGCATTGCTTTTCTGGGCGATATCATTGAAATCACTAACAAGCGAACCAATAATTGTTGCTGGATCAGCTGGCACCGGTTCTTTAATCAAAGATTTTTCCATATGAAACTTGTTCGGCCAGCCGTTCATAAGCTTCTTATAGTGGATCAAATCATTAACAAAGGTTGAAACTTCTTTGTTCCAAACTGCCTTTGATTGCCTTAGTTTTTCTTGAACCGGATCCGAAGATGGTTTTCTTGCCGATTTGATCATAAAGCTATGGGATTTTATTGCCAAAAACGACAAAACCCCCGATTAAGAGGGTTTCGCCGACTCCACAACACCTATATTCAATCTAATATATGATCAATTAGCCCATATGCCAATGCCTGGGTCGCATTCATCCAGATATCTTTCTTACAATCTTCTTTGACTTTTGCAAGCGAATGACCGGTATGATGGGCGAGCATTTTCATTATATTATCGTTATGAGACTCCAAATGCTCAAAATAATTCTTAGATGCTGTCATATCATGGCCAGCTATTGGAAATACAGCTTGAATGCCGTGAATCATTACGCTAGAACTCTTGAATGCGTATCTCTCGCCTTTGGTGCCTGCCGCCAATAATACCGCACCAGCAGAATAACATTTACCAATACAGACCGTCTTTATTGGAGCAGAAATCATCTGCATTACATCGTAAATGTTTGCAAGTCCAGTGGCTGCGCCACCATTTGAATGAATATACATTTCAATGGTTGCCTCATGGTCTTCATTATCTAAATATAATAAGAGTGCTGAAAGTTCAGCTGCCATTTTATCTGACACATCTTCGGCTACAAATAAAACTCTATGCTTAGCTAATTTAATATAGCTTTCAGCATATCCAGTAAAAACTGGGACGCGAGCAGGTTCTTCATGACTATGATTTTTCATTATTGGCTTCATTTGTTAAAACTAACTACCTTGTCAATCAACCCGTACTTAACGGCTTGTGTGGCGTTCATAAATACTCTTCGCTCGAAATCTGACATAACCTGTTTGACTGTTTTGCCAGTGGCTTTTGCCAATAGCTCCATCATTCGTTTATTGTCAGCCATCGCTAACTCTAAATATCTTTTGGCATCAGTTAAATTGGCTTGAGCCATCCAATCATGTACCAACTGGCTTGCAGCGATAACCGAGTTCTTAGTTGCAAATCTCATGCCAGGAGTTCCTGACGCAAGAATTAAACAAGCCTCATCAGTTGCTGCTCCGATGCAAACAGTCTCAATCGGAGCCTCTATAAGATGCATCATATCGCAAATCATCATTACATTTCTAATGTCGCCGCCCTGAGAATTGATAAACAATGTTATTTTCTTATCAGAGTCTTCGGCATCCTTCAATAATAAAGTTGCAGTAATATCAGTTGCTAACCCATCACTTATGGTATCACAGATAAATAATATGCGATCATTAGATAATTTTTGATAGACATCAACGGGCATATCTCCATGCTCAGTAGATTCAAGTACAATAGTATTCAAAATTAAGACCTTTTCCTTTGTTTATCTTCTGCTTCTTGCGTCTCTACACAACCTATACAATTAAGAAAATACGGATTAATCAATAATCTTTTCTCCGGTATATCTTCGCCACACTCTTGACAGGCGCCGTAAGTTTTATCTTCAATTCGTTTAAGCGCTTCGGTAATCTGCGATAATTTGGAACGGTTTCTTATATTGAGTTGATTTTGTATCTCAAGTAATATATTTCCTTGAACCTCATCAGTCTCATCGCCATCAGTGTCTATATCGGGTTTAACCGTTGACTTTGCTGTTAGCTCTTGTCTTTCATTTAGTAATTTTTCTTTCGTTTTCTTCAAAAAACTCTTAGTTAGCATTAGATAAACCTCAGGTCAGAAATCGGAACAGTAATAGTTCCTTTTGGTGTTGGTAGCTTCTTATCATCGACTCTTTTAATAAAAACCAAATACGCTTGATTTTCGGGCTCTTTCAATATGAAAGCATTAACTACCCAATCATCATAAATTGCTTTGCGTGTTTGATTTGTAAACTTAAGTGATCTTGTGATTTCAAGAACTTGGGCTCTCTTCTTAAAAAATGGCCCTAGAACTTCTTTTGGAGCGACAGTGAATTGATCAGTAAATATCTTAGTCGCTTCTGCCTGAGTGTCCGCTGAAACAATCTTGGTAATTAAATCACCGCAATTTGTTATGCTGGCACAAACAAAAACGATCTGGCGCGGGCCCTTCCTACTCATGTAATCTCCTTTAATATCTTGTCAAGGTGCGCAACTAATTTTTTCTTAATTGTTGGAGCTAATGTAAATCTTATAATTTTGTGCGGCTCTGCCAACACAACTTTTTGCTTAATAACATCGAAATGATTTCTTGGTTTCAACTGTTTTAGCTCAAGTGTTCCAAAATTATAAATCCTAATCTCTTTACTGGCCTTCAGATCAACTAGCATTTCCTCAAATAAAATAGTAATTATACTAAATACATGGTAATGATGCGTAAATCTATTAATTTTCCTATTAACATATTGCCACAATTTTCTCTTACTTATGGATACTATATCTTTCATATAGGCCTTTATATTTACTTAACTTGTTCCAATGCTTAATACATACGCATGTAATTAAGTACACTAATTTGTGTTTGTAAAACTCTGCACAAATATAATTATTTTTTCGTGCTTCTTCACGAAGACGATAAGCTTTATTATTTAATTTACTCATTTCCTTCTTCTTATCGATGACCTATATTTGATTAGTTTACTCCAATATCTTTCATTCATATCTTCGGCAACAACTAGCGGACCAATCAAGCCTAATCTATTCAAATCAGCGCATTGATTTAATTTAGTACGATTACCTCTATAAAACTCTCTTAAAGAATAATCTCTATAAGCGGACTCAAGTTGCTCACAATCTTGCTTGCAGTTTTTACATATACCTGGAAAAATATTATCTCCTGATAGTGTATTTTTTATAGTCTTATTATCAAATCGCAATTCACAATGTGTAATATATAAGCCAGATGGCGATCTATATGAAACTGTATGTATCTCTCCAGTTTGTAGCATAACCATTAAAAACATTACGCCTCCATCATTGCAAATTTAAGATATCCATCAAATCTTTCGCCTCGTAAAAGATAATCTCCTGATTTGGAAATAATCTTATATTCTATAAGCTGTTTAATACAATATAAAACATCAGGTATCAAATAATTAATCTTTAGACCATCAATAGTGCTGGGGCTTTTTTTCAACACAGAACATATTGATTGACAAATATTAGGATGTTGTATTTTGAAAAATGATAATGCTTTAATTTCTTCGACTCTATTTGATTTTGTAGGAATTTCAAAAGTAGATATAACATCCAGTAGTTTAGAACGAATAATTTTTTGTTTCTCTACTTTTTTAATTTCTTCATCAATATTGTTTATTGTATTTTTAGCGTGAGCCGCAATGCCTTCTGGACTATCAATTCCCATGGACACACAGCTAGAAATGAATTCACTAATAAACTCAGAGTCAATTTTCTTACCCCTCATCTTTATCCTCATAAACTGAATGATGAAACTTGATGAATAATAATAACGAATCAAATTGATCTTTATAATTAGAGCATTTATCCCAATCTAATCCTACGTCTCTAATTTGCTCCATGCCCATCAAAAATGTTGCCTGTAAAAAAGTCTGACACTCTAACCAATTTTTACCATCCATTGTAATTGCAATTAAAGCCTCGCTATCTACGTTTCCAGAATTAACTAAATTGTTATAAACTAAATATAAGCCATAAGCTGGAGCGCCTTTTACATGAATAAATAAAGCGTATTCAGGAATATTTTCTTCCTGAGTGCATTCTCCCAAAATAATTTTTATCTCTTGGTCGCCAGTAGAAATCTGACATCCCCAAACATTATTCTTTGTGATATTGTTATCGGCATCAACAAATGTTATTTTGTCGGCCAATAAATATTCCTTAAATAGTAATGACTTACTTTTATCTAA
>Ga0315288_10009590_pt1 | contig 12189 bp, 11 predicted proteins | sample YL17G11_20_MG_FD_203454 | JGI IMG/M metagenome (GOLD analysis project Ga0315288, IMG submission 203454) | Sediment microbial communities from Yellowstone Lake, YNP, Wyoming, USA - YL17G11_20 | ecosystem: Environmental > Aquatic > Freshwater > Lake > Sediment | place: USA: Wyoming | collected...
GGTGGGGTATATTATTAAGTGTGTCACTCCTGCGAAAGCAGGAGTCCAGGTTTTATGCTGGATCCCCGCTTTCGCGGGGATGACAAGTGCGCTGAACACCCCTCCGTAACTGAGGCATTACTGCTCACATACGAATTCTATTGCTTTTCTGCCCGCAATGGACGATAATGTAGCTGCGCTGGTGATGTGCGAGCGGTATGCCGCACATGTCCCCCACATCGTTTCCAGAAAAATGAAAGAACCGATTGCGCCCACGCCTACCGTCCGTGATTTTCCGGAAGAGACCATCTGCCCGAGCTGCGGGAAGTTCGTCGGCGCGTACACCCGATGTCCCTACTGCGGATCTGAGCACAAGCGGAGGATCAGCATCCGATTCTTCAGGTTTTTTGCTCTCATCGTTGCCGTTGTGGGGGTGTTTCTCATCTGGCTCGCCGCGCGCGGAATCAAAGCCCCCCTCATAAAAATCTCCAACATTCAGCCGATGCACTCCTTCGCCTACGTCAGGGTCGAGGGAGAGAACACGAGGACGAGCGCCTATGACGATGGGGGGATAAGCTTCGTGGTGGACGACGGGACCGGGACATTGAGGGTCCAGGCATACGCCGACACGGGGAAAGCCCTCACCGAGGCGGGGCGCGTGCCCGGCCCCGGCGACCGCGTCTCCGTGGAGGGGACGATCCAGTTCACCGAGGACCGCGTCAAGCTCCTCGTCAACATCCCCGAGAAGGTGCAGGTCGAGCGCGCGCAGCTCAAACCGTTCGAGTCCGCGACAATCGAAATCGGCGACATCACCCAGGAGAAGAAGGGCAAAGAGGTCGTGATCGTCGGGAAGGTCACGGGTCTCGCGAATATCGGGAAGGGCACGAAACTCGAGCTCACCGACCCGAGCGGCTCCATCGACGTGGTGGTCTGGGACTCAATCCGCGACCGCGTCACGACCCCGGGCGCCCCGCTCGCGGAGGGGAAGTTCCTCAAGGTCAGGGGACACGTGGGCGAGTACCAGGGGAAGCTCCAGCTGGTACCGAAGGCCTCCGGGCGCGTCGAAGAAACCGCACTCACTGAGTGATCTCATGGACACCGGGCTTGTCATATTCTACACGGTCCTCGGCACCCTCGCCTCCTCCATCGTCTCGCTCATGCCCGCCCTCCACATCTACAACGTGGCCGGCATTATGATCATCATGACTATGGGGGCCGGTACGAGCACCCTCATCCCGATCGAATATGTGCCTATTTTCATGATGGCGATGGTAGTGGGATGGGCGATCCTCAACACCATCCCGGCGCTCTTCCTGGGAGCCCCGGATGAGAGCGCTATCTTCGTGGTCCTGCCGGGACAGAAATACATGATGCAGGGCAGGGGCTATGAGGCGGCGGCATTGACCGGCGTCGGCGCGCTCGCGGGCATCGTCGCCATGTTCCTTGCCTCTCCGCTCTTCTTCCGGACGCTGCCCAAATTGAGGGCGATCGCCCGCCCCCACAATTTCTGGCTGATGGGGCTCATCATCACCTACATGCTCATGAGCGAATGGCCCAAGGGGAGCGGGCGACAGAAGACCGGCCTGGGAAGATTCATCGACGGCTGGAAAAATCTGGCGGCGGGTCTCCTGACATTCTTCCTATCAGGCATTCTCGGGATCATCATCCTCAACAAGCCGATGGTGTCAATCGCATACGCTTTTCAGAACATCATGCCCGTGTTCGTGGGCCTCTACGCGATACCATGGGTGATCGGCAACATCTTTTCCAAAACAGAGATCCCTCCTCAGTTCATCTGCACGTCAGCCGATCTGGACTATACCTTCTGGGCGCGAGGAGGGCTCGCGGGTTTCCTGGGCGGAATGATCGCCGCGTTTTTCCCCGTGGTGACGGGGGGCATCGGCGGCTTTATCGCCGGGCACGTCACCGCCCAGCGAGACGATCGCATCTTCGTCATCTCCCAGGGCGCATCCAAATCGGTGTACTACATCGGTGGTTTCCTCATGGCCTTTATTCCAGGCCTGTACCGAACGCGCGGGGGGATGGCATGGATGCTGAGGCCGTTTTACCAGCCGCACACCTTTGAGGACTACTGGAGGATCATGGGGGTCATCATGCTCTCCGGCGGGCTATCGTTCCTGCTGCTCCTCCTCTACTCAAAGCTGATCATCAGGATTATCGGTAGAATTAATTACCGGTCACTCTCCGCGGTGACATTTTTTCTCATGGTAGCGGTGGTGTGGGGTATGTTCAGCTGGATGGGGCTCGCCCTGATGACCGTGGCCACCGCCATCGGCCTCATCCCCGTGTACTACCATTCGCGGAGGATGAACTGCATGGGCGTGCTCCTGCTCCCCATCACGCTCAACATGGGCGGACTGGGGCCGGCGGTGGCGCGGTTGATGGGCCTCGTGTAACAGATATAACTATTTACCACGGAGACACAGAGAGCGCGGAGTTACTAAGGAGAGCATGATATACTTTACATTTTTCTGTCACCCCCGCCCTTCGGCTTCGCTCAGGCTAAACTCGCGCGGGGGTCCAGCCTTGAAGCATTAATGCTGGATTCCCGCTTCCGCGGGAATGACAATGGTTCTTTGATGTAAAGATATTTGTGCTCTGAGTAATAATTAGAGTCTCGTGTTGAAAGCAGAAGGTCTAAAGAACGGTAATCAATAATCCGTTATAACCAGTGTAATCTGCGGTTAGTTATTTAACACTTTCTCTGTGTGCTCCGTGCCTCCGTGGTGCAGCAGCGGTGAGTACTATATGAAAGGGATAACCCACTTCATGACCGGCGTGGCCGTCTCCTCATTCTTCGGGGGGGCGGTGGAGATGGCCGAATATCAGAAGTCATGGATCATGATCCTGGGGGGGATGTACGGGATAATGGCGGATACCCTGGATTTTAAATTCTACAGCTTCTTCTCCAGGGATGATTACCAGATTGACCCCGACCCCCTCAATGCCGACCCCCAGAAGATCGCCGAGCAGATCGGAAAAGCGATTGAACAGGCCTACGACGAATACCGCCTGGTAAAAATCAAGTGCCACACCATCAGGCTCGGGGCTGACCTCTGGCGCCAGTACGTGATCAAGTTCGATGGCGAGAAGGGCGAAGTGGCCGTGGTGATCAACCCCATTGTCACCACCTCTCAGATCCCCTACCTCGGAACCGAGCCCAAAGAAAAACGGGTGGGGAGATATGCGCTGCGCGTTCCGCTCACGGAGACTCACGGGCGCCCCACGATCGTCGACATCATGAACGGCCCACAAATCGGCTTTCGAAGGATAAAGGGGCGCGTGCTGGTCGAGTTTATCCCCTATCACCGAACCTGGACGCACAGCCTCTTTATCGGGGCGGTGGCCGCCTCCCTCGCGTGGCTCATCGCATCCCGTGCCGCGGGCTGGAACATCGGTTGGTACTACGGAGTGGTGGCGCTCGCGGCGTACTGGTCTCACCTGATCTGCGACCTGACCGGATACATCGGCGCTTCCTTTTTCTGGCCCTTCTGGAAGAAGAGAACGCCGGGACTGAGGTGGTTCAAGGCAAATAACCCTGACAGCAACTTCATATTCAACTACCTCTGTTTGATGGTCGCCATATTCAACCTCAACCGCTTCACCTACATCGACCCCATACGCAGGGTCGGCCACTACATCGGGGCGTCTCCGCTGAGGTACTTCCTCTCTACCTGCATCATCCCCATAGGTATCTACCTTCTCCTCACCGCGGTATTCGGCGAGAAGAAAAGGGAAGAAAAGGAGGCGGAGGTACTTGCGGAAGAGGCCATGCGGGAGGAAGGGGCTGAGGAGATGGGGGGTCAGTTCAGTTAGAACTTCAACCGCGCCATTGTCATGCGCTCATCCTTCACGGCGCGACCGTGGGGCATCGAAAGGAGGCGAGGGGGTATGAACACGAGACTCGCGTTACTGTGCGGGGCAATAGTTCTGCTGGGCGCGTCGGGACTCGCACGGGCGGCTGATAATCCTGATACCCTGGAATCGAGGATTGATACCATAGACTCCAAGAGCGGTGCATTGGAATCACGGAGTGATCAACTGGGTGTGCAGATTGACGGCCTGGGATCGCTACCCACGGCGGAGATGCAACGCGGCAGCTTGGAAACGAAACAAGGTAATTTAGAATCACGGCGTGAGGACCTGGATTCACGACGTGATGCGTTAGAATCACGGCGTGACGAGTCGCAATGACGCCGTAATACCCATTCCATTCCGCGTGGTGCGCAGCAGAGGGATATGGGTACAGTGCCATCAGCAACTCATGGGGCACGGCGAACACCCGTTGACCCCTGCCCCGACAAGGGTCAAAGCAATAAAAAGGAAAAACCATGATGAAGCGGATTGCATTACTGCTCGCAGCGCTGATTTTCTTCGGGGGGGCTGGTTGTGCTCTCGCCAGAGACGACGCCGCGTCAAAGTACAAGGAAGCCCTGGCAGCCGTACAGGAGGCGCTCAAGCTTAAACTCGTTGCGGAGAAGACAACGCTCGAGGCTGTCCATAAATACGAAATGGCGCTCTCCACACTCAGGGAAATCAAAACGCTCTTTCCTGACTGGAGGGCAGATGAACTGTCAAGAACCACCGAGGAGTGCCAGAGGGCTATCGCCGAGCTCAAGGGCATATCAGCGGTGAAGGCGGGCGCCGCGGACGCTGACACAACAAGCGCCATTCTCCCTGCCCCAAAAGAACCGGCTCAGCCCCCGCCTTCAGCCGGGGCTTTCATAGGCAGCAGGGGGACCAAGAAGATGCACCTTAGCTTCTGCCAGTACGGTCAGAAGATTTCTGCTAGAAACCGCGTCTTGTTCAAGAGCTACGAAGAAGCAGCGGCCGCAGGCTACATCCCCTGCAAAATCTGCAAGCCCGACCAGGCAGCCGCCTCTCGTCCTCCCGCGGAAACGGGCTCAACCCCCGGGATGATTTCCGGTTCCACGGAAGACGCTCCTCCCGCTCCCGCCGCGGTTTCCTCAGGGGATACGTACGTCGCCAGCGCCGCGGGGAGAACCTTCCACCGGCCGGGGTGCGAGTGGACTCAGAGAATTACACCCCAGAACCTCGTACTATACAAGAGCCGCGACGAGGCCATCGCGGCGGGGAAGAAGCCCTGTCAGGTCTGCAATCCCTGATCCACAACCGGGGGCGCATATCCCACACTGAGGAAATGGGGAAGCCCCCCTCGCGGCGGCCATCCCTACTGGAGGCTCCGGCGATAGCCGGCTCTTGTTGCTTCCGCTTCCGCCGCGAAATAGCGGCGCGACTCGGGAGAGACCTTCCGGTAGAATGCTCCGCCGGGAAGATGGTAAATCATGCTTTTCCGGTTGCCGATGATCTTTCCCTTCTGTTCCGGTGGAATCCCGTAATCGGGATATGCCTCCTGTATGCGCGTCTTGACCGTACAGTCTTCACCGTCGCTCTCAACGAGAATTGTCCCATCAATGTCTGTCCTATACACCGTCACCCCGCGCCTCTTGAGGCTGCTCTCCGCGGGGGGGGAGTTGCCAGAATCTTTCCTGCTACAGCTTATTATTGCCGCTTCCGGAGCCACCGCGCGCAGGAATGGCGGGGATGTCGAGGTATTGCTCCCATGGTGGCCCACCTTCAGTATGGTGCTCTTTATACCCAGATTCCTCCTCATGATTGTTCCCTCAGCCTCGGCTTCGGCGTCGCCGGTGAACATCACGCTTATCTCCCCATAAACCAGGCGACATACAATTGAGCAATTGTTGAGATTCCTTGGAAGAGGCTCCGAGGGGCTGAGGATGGAGATCTTGACTGCATCATACTGGTACACCTGACCTGCCCTGCCGAGCAGATACTTAACCTTCCCGCCCGCCTTGACGGCTTTCAGAAATCTCTGGTACGTCACGCTGGTGTGGGGCTTGCCGGAATCGAGCACCATCTTCACGGGGAAGCGGGTCAACACGGAGGCCAATCCCCCCACGTGGTCGGAATGTGGGTGGGTGGCGATCACAAGGTCGAGCTCTTTCACCCCCGCCTTCTGGATATAGTCCACCACGCCGCCAGCAACGTCGCTGTATCCGCCATCAATGAGGATCGTATGCCCTCCGGGGGTTTGAATAAGGCAGGCGTCACCATGCCTGACATCCATGAAATGAACTTTCAGCAAATCGCTCGCCCTCGGCGATCCCGCGGGTGTGGGCGCAGGGGCAGTTGCGGCAGGTTTCCCGGGGGTGCCCTCAGCGGGTGGGGGGGGAGATGCGTCCGGAGAGCCATTCAGCAAAAGGCCGAGGAGCGACAGGGCGGCCAGGAAAGACAGTCTCTTCTGATAGATGCTCATAGGGATAGTATATTTTCTCCCGGGCGATTCTATCACACCGCCCGAAATCGAGGAAGGGTGGATATGCGCCGTGGGTAATGGGTCAGTTATGGTGGGGTATATTATTAAGTGTGTCACTCCTGCGAAAGCAGGAGTCCAGGTTTTATGCTGGATCCCCGCTTTCGCGGGGATGACAAGTGCGCTGAACACCCCTCCGTAACTGAGGCATTACCGCCGTGGATATGCGCCGTTGCGTATGCGCCGTTGCGTATTCAGGATTGAAGGTCTTTGTGCTACAATCGCCGGCAGGCAGCGGTAAAGTTTCAAGAGACAATCACCATGGCAAAAAAGGGAAGAATGGTTTTCGGCCCGGTCCTCTCGCGCAGGTTGGGTCTTTCCCTGGGTGTGGACGTGGTTCCTTTTAAAACCTGCCCCCTGGATTGTGTCTATTGCCAGCTCGGCCGGACGACCGACAGGACACTCCGCAGAAAAAAATATGTTCCGCCCGAGGAGATCCTGAGCCAGATCAGGGCTGCACTGAAGAGGGGCGGCAGGATTGACTGGATCACCTTCTCAGGGTCCGGGGAGCCCACGCTGCACTCGGAGATCGGGAAGATGATCCGGGAGATAAAAAAAATGACCGACATCCCCGTCGCCGTGCTCACGAGCGGCGCCCTCCTCCACGACGTTTCACTCAGGAACGCCCTGGGCGCCGCGGACCTGGTGATCCCCGACCTCGACGCGGGCTCAGCGAGGGTATTCCGCACGCTCAACAGGCCCCACCCATCCCTCACCTTCAGAAAGGTGGTGTCGGGCATCAAGGATTTTGTGTCTCATTTTCCCGGGAGGGTATGGCTGGAGGTGGTGCTCGTGAAGGGCGTCAACGATACACCGGCAGAGCTCGGGAGGATAAGCGCGCTCGCGGCGAAGATACGGCCGGCGCGCGTGCAACTGAATACCGTCGTGCGTCCCCCGGGAGAGGCGTGGGCACAACCGCTCACCCCAACTGAAATGCGCCGGGCACGCTCCTCTATGGCCAAGGCCCTCCGGGGAATCCCGGTTGATGTCATCTCGCGATCCGCGAGTGTTCATGCACAGGGCCCCGCCGAGAATAGTGACGGGAGGATTCTCTCCTGGCTCCAGAGACGCCCGTCAACCGTGCGCGATCTTGCCGCGGGCACCGGCCTCAGCCGCGGCCGACTCATGAAGCATCTCACTCCTCTTATTGCTTCGGGCAAAATAGGTGAGAGGAAGTTCGGGGGGAAGACGTTTTACGAGGTTCTCTAGTCACCTCCCTCATCCCGCGGTGAGGACGTAAATACCCTCCGCCAGCTCCTTATCCACTGCGAACTGCGAGTGTCCGACCTGGAAAACGTACGAGGGGAATCTCTGGATGAGCGTTACAGGGACCCCCGGGAGGACCCCCATGGCCATTATTTTATGGAGCTTTCGCGAGTCCTGCGTCTGGATGTACGCGACCCTGCCTTTCTGATCCGGCTCCATGGCGGCGAGCGATGAGATAATCTTACTCACCTTATCCCTTGACTTCCGGCAGCACTCCCCTTCGGGGATGCGCCTCCCATGGGGGCAGGTTCTGGGATGCCCCAGAAGAGCGCAGATATTATTTTCTATGCCTTCAATGAGAAGGTGCTCGAATTTGCAGCTCACGGGATGCACAAGTTTCTTTTTGATGTGCAAAAGGTCCGCACACAATCTCTCCGCCAGCCTGTGGCGCCTCACTATATTTTCCCCCTCGGCACTCCCTTTCCCCGTCAGCGTGATCGTGTCGCCGGACAGTTTGGTGAGGCCAGCCCTCACAAGTTCTTCTATTTCGGGATTCCCCTTCGCGATGCCCAGGTCCATGCGTTCCCTTTTCTCCTCTGCATGAACCCACAGCGTCTCGAGAATTTCCTGAGCCCCGTCACTTATCTTCATAGCTGCTCCTCTCTTTTCGAAAACGCGCGGCCCATTTCGGCTCCAGCGGCGTTTCAAAACCGCAGCGGGGACACCGCAGCAACGTGCATCTTCTCATAAACGGGCAGCCCCTGCACGTTGACTCCGCCTCGCTCTCATCGAATTCGCACCCGCAGAGACTGCATTTCATAGCCGCACCGCGGTAAGGCTCATGATGGCGTTGGTGAGGAAGCCCACGGTGAATGAGAAAAAGAGAATGAAGACGGAGAGCGCAATCCCCGTCTTCGCACCCCTCTCCTTCACGGTCATCAAAAACTGCGCAATGCACGGGAGGAAGAGCGCCAGGGTCACGCAGGCGACCACGAGCTGCTGCCCATTTAACAGCCCCGCCTTCTTGATGTCGTAGAGGCCGGCCGCTCCGTAGTCCCTCCTGAAGAAGCCGAACAGGAAGGCGACTGCCGCCTTATCGGGGAGGCCTATCCACCGAACGGGGAATTCAAGGATTCTCACCAGCACGTTAAAGATGCCGAGAATCTGGCCCGCCCAGATAAGGACGCTCGCCAGGATGAAGATCGGGAATATTTCAGTGAAGTACCATTTCACTCTGCTGTAGGTTTTGACGAAAACATTCGACGGCCGGGGGAGCCTGAGCGGGGGTATTTCCATGTAAAAAGAGGGGGATTCGCCGGGGATGACCACGGATGAGAGGAATCCCACAAGGATGAAGATGGCGCACATAACCCCTGCCCAGATCCACAGGCCGCTTGGATGCCCTTCGAGCAGGGAAAGGATCACGCCCAGCTGGGCCGAACAGGGGACGGCGAGGGCGAGAAGAATTGTGGCGATGAGCCTCTCCCTCTTTGTGGGGAGCGTGCGGGTGACCAGTGTCGCCATGGTGTCGCACCCCAGCCCAAGCACCATAGGTATGACCGCCCTCCCCGTGAGTCCTATTTTCTTGAACAGCCGGTCGATGAGAAGGGCGAGACGAGGGAGGTAGCCGGTGTCTTCGATGACCGCGAAGGCGAGAAAGAATGTCGTGACAATGGGGAGTATCAGGGCGACCGCGTAGCGCACGCCGAGGGTGATAATCCCGTAATCACCCACGAATAGCTCCCGCACGATATCCCACGGGATAAGCCGCGTGAAGAAGCGCGTCACCCACGGGGTGACGTGTCCTTCGAAAATGTGCCCCTCCATGTAATTGACAACCGTCCCCGCGCCAAAACCGCCCACGAACTTGTAAACCCCGTAGTAGAGTATCAGCAGGAGAAGCGGAGTCCCCGTGAGCGGGTTTATCATGATACGGCTCAGCCGATCTTTCAAGGATTCCTCTGCGTGCAGCGGGTGTTCCACCGCGGTGCGGGATATTCGGCTCGCCTCTTCCTGGCGCCGCATCGCGATGATATAGGAGAGAGGGTCGGAGTACCGCGCCTTCGTTTCCGCAACGATGCCCTTTATCTGTGTCCACGCCCCCGGCTCCTCCGCCTCCACCCGCGAGGCCATCTCGTCGTCATCCTGGAGCAGCAGGAGGCCGATGGCCCTCCCGGATATCCCATAGTCGCGCGTGAGCAGGGCCTCTATCTTTTCGAGAGACGCCTCGAGCACGTCCCCTGTGTCCCTATATCGCATTGCGCACATAGTCCTCGATTTTTCCCCGCAGGCTCTCAATGCCCCTCCCTGTCGTGGAGTCGGTGGCGCACACAGGAATCTTCAACTCCTTCTGGAGCTGCGGGATGTTGATCGTCATCCCCAGTTTTTCCGCCTCGTCGATGATGTTCAGCACGAGAAAGATCGGAAGCCCGGCCTCGATGAGCTGGAGGGTGAGGGGGAGCATCCTCTCCAGATTCTTCGCATCCACCACGTGGATGATGACGTCAGGCTTTCCCGAAAGCAGTATCTCCCTCGCCACCTGTTCCTCCTCGGTGATGGGGAGGAGGGAGTACATCCCCGGCGTGTCGATGACCTGGAACTCCTCCCTGCCTATGCGCGTCGTTCCTCGGAAAACCTCCACCGTCGTCCCCGGGTAGTTTGACACGGTTGCATACGCACCGGTGAGGCGGTTGAACAGGAGCGACTTCCCTACATTAGGACCGCCAACGATGGCAATCGTCCGCGGACGAGCCGAAGCCACCTGGTCAATGTGTGCTTGTCGCGGTGCGCCCCACCTGAAGCGGTGTCTCATATTCCCTGGCTCCTGCGCGGCCTTCGGGCGGGATGGCGCAATTTCCTCGTGTACTCCGCCTTCGAACTCCCGGAGCATCTCTCGCAGTATCCCGTCACCTCGATCTTGTGTTCCCGTTCTTGGAATCGCTGCCCCCTGCATACGTCCTTGAGCTGCTCTTCCAGCGGTTTCCTGGAAAATTCGATGACCCTGCCGCAGCCGAGGCAGATGAGGTGCTCGTGGTGCCGATGCGTATTCACGCACTCATAGTGCGCGTGGCGCTCCACAAATGCCACTTCGCGGAGCAGGCCGCACTCAACCAGGAGCTTCAGGGTCCGATAGATTGTCCCTCGGGACACGCGCCTGCCAGACTGCCTCATCTTAACGAGCAGATCGTCGGCCTCGTAATGCCCGCGCATGGAAAGGGCTTCCCGCAAGACCGCTTCGCGCTCCGCGGTGAACTTGAGCTTGTGTGCCTTCAGGAGATCCCTAAACGCCAGTTCCCTGTCTCCACTCATAGAGCTCCAGTTGAGACTTAGTCTAAATTGCAATACAATGGTACGATACATGCAGAGGGAAAGTCAATACTGAACGTGTGCGGCTTGTAATGGGTCAGTTATGGGGGGTGCTTATAAAACCAATCCACGGATTTCACTGATTGTCACAGATTTTATCGGAAGGAATTTCAGCAGCTTTTGAATCCGTGTTAATCCGTGCCTGCACGCCGGAGTGCGTTTCGGCACGCAGGCGTGTCAATCCGTGGATGAAAGAACACTATGTGCATGGATCCGCTGCCCCCACGTAACTGACCCCTTACTGCGGCTTTCAGGGGGAAGGGCAGGAGAATGTGCGTGCGTGGGGCGCGGGAGACGTCAGCTGATCGCTTTCTCAAACGATGCGAATACTTCTATAACCCCCCGCTCGTCCTTCGCCCTGCAGAGCGCAACCCTCATTTTAAGATTCCTGAGGAGCTTCGTGAGCCGGGCCAGGAGCTGCAGGTGCAGATCGAGTTTTGGCGTGCAGAGCAACACCACCACATGGGTGAGTTTCCCATCGAACGATTCAAAATCGACACCCTTCCACGATAAGCCGAGCACGAGGCGGGGCTTCTTGATAATCCCCGTCAGCGGCTCCCTCGGGTGCGGGATGGCAACACCGTCCGCCAGGGCAGTGCTGCACATGCGCTCTCTCTCGATGACGTCACTCCTGATAGTTTTCCTGTACTTGCGGTCAACCCCCCCATGCTCGATCAGGAGATCAATGAGCTCATCAATCACCGCCAATTTGCTCCTCCCGACGATCCGCCTCTTGATGCACTTCGGATCGAGCAGCGGATGGATCGCGATGATGTGCTCACCATAGTCTTTCTCCAGTGTATTCAACTGGTTGACGTCAAAATCTTTTATCCCGCGATGGAGCCAATCCCTGATCTCCGCGGTCTTGACGAGCAATCTTCCCTCATTGTCCCTCCGGGCAAATCCCTTTTCCGTAAGGAGTTTGATCGCCCCCGCGCTCATATTGAGGAACTTGGCGGCTTCTTCCAGCGTCATGAACTCACCGGGCATAGCTACTCCTTATAATGACAAATACCAAAGCACAAATGACAAAACCCCCGCGGGCACAAATGACAAAATTCAAATGACAAAACTAACTTGGCGATTTGTCATTTGTCCTTTGGTATTTGTCATTTTAATTTTGATATTTGTCCTTATCCTCCAGTACCTCAATCCACGTCACCGTGGGGAGCTGCGCTCCCCCATCGCGGCGGTAATCAATCTCGATTCGCATTCCCGGGCGCAGCTCGTCGATGCGCAATGGGCGGAGACCACGGAAGATC
>Ga0315288_10009591_pt1 | contig 12189 bp, 10 predicted proteins | sample YL17G11_20_MG_FD_203454 | JGI IMG/M metagenome (GOLD analysis project Ga0315288, IMG submission 203454) | Sediment microbial communities from Yellowstone Lake, YNP, Wyoming, USA - YL17G11_20 | ecosystem: Environmental > Aquatic > Freshwater > Lake > Sediment | place: USA: Wyoming | collected...
GGAGGAAGTAGGCACGCGTCTTCGCAAGGTCGATGCCAAGCTGCTGCAACAGCGTCGCCCCCGTGCCCTCGCCCTCGCGCAGCATGCCCATGAGGAGGTGCTCCGGCCGGATCGTGTTGCCCCCCGCCCGCCGAGCCTCCTCGAAGCTGATCTTCATGACGCGCTTCAGGCGAGGCGTCGGCTCAAGGTCGTCGGCGGAGAGTCGAACGTCGCCGCGTCCCTTCTCCCCCTCGAGCAGAGCGGCCACCTTCTCGTAGGTCACGGCGTGCGTGGAGAGAAACCGGTACACGTCGCTGCCCGTCATCTTGACGAACGCCAGAAGGAGGTGCTCCGTGCCGACGTAGCTGTGGCGCCACGCCTCGGCCTCTTCCTGCGACACAGCGATGATCTCCATCGACTCGCGCGAGAAACGGTCGTACATCCGGCCTCCTCCCATCCGGCTTTTCAAACCCGACGAAGTATATCCGCTCGGCCGAGAGCTACAACGGATCGAGCTTTCGGTTGATGCGCGTCATCGCCGCGTCGATTCCGACCGCACGGAAGAGGTCGATCGCCTCGACGGCGCGCTCGAGGGCGGGAACGACGGTTTGCCACTCCTCGGGACGGAACCGATCGAGGACGTAGTCTCGGCCGGCTGCGTCTCGACCCTCCACCTCGATGCCGACGCGCAGCCGCGGGATCTCCTCCGTGCCAAGGCACTGCACGACGGAACCCATCCCTTGGTGGCTCCCGGGTCCTCCCGCGGCAAGCACGCGCAACCGGCCGAGCGGCAGGTCGAGATCGTCAAAGATGACGAGCGCATTGCGGGCTGGAATTCCATGCTTTGCGAGCACGCCCCTCACCGCGCGGCCGCTGTCGTTCATGAACGTCATCGGCTTCACCAAGAGGAGGTCGTCCCAGGAATAGACAAGGGCGGAATGTTCGATCCGCCCTCGTGCACGAAGTTGATGGACCTTTCGATAGAGGTCCACGACCTCAAAACCGACGTTGTGCCGCGTCAACGCGTAGGCCAACCCCGGGTTCCCAAGCCCGAAAACGGCCTTCACTGCGTCTCCTACGACTCTCCTTCTTCTTCGCCCTCGGCGGGAGCCTCTCCGGCTTCGATTTCTTCCTCGCCGGCGGCCGTCGCCTCGGCCTCCGCGGCCACGAGGCTGCGCGGAGCAATGACGGTGACGATGACGCGCTCGGGAGGCAACAGGGGTTCGACCTTCCCGAAATCTAGATCGCTGACGTGGATGGAATCCCCCACGTCAAGATCGGATACGTCGACCATAATGAGATGCGGGATGTCCTTCGGCATGCCATGGACGGGGATCGTGCGGAACTGGATGTTCAGGATTCCGCCCGACTTGGCGCCCTTGGCCTCGCCGGTGATCTTCGTCGGGACACTCAGCTTGAGCGGGCGTTTCGCCTCAGGATGATAGAAGTCGACGTGCATGGGCTCGTCGCTGATCGCATCGTAGTCGATGACCTTGAGGAAGACGTCCATCTCGCGCGATCCATTCTCGCCTTGGATCTTCAGGGTGATCCGAGAGCTCCTCGTGATATGGGAGAAGAGGGCAAGCAGGTCTCTGCGCGCGACGGCAATGGCCGTGCTCTCCATGGCCGGCCCGTACACGATCCCGGGGACAATCCCCTGCCGTCGCAAGGCGCCCGCTTTGCCTGACGCTCTCGTCTTCGCTTCTAGCGTGTGCATGGTGACTCCTACGCCCCTAGTAGTGCGGGAAGAGATGACTCACCGACTTGTACTCGAAGATTCGGTGGATGGTCTTGGCGAGATGCTCGCCAACGGAGATGTAATCAACAATTCCACTCTTCTCCGCTTGTTCGCGAAAGATGGTATTGGTTACGACGACGCGTTTCAAGGGAGACTCGGACAGCATCCTCAGCGCATCGCCGGAGAAGAGGCCGTGCGTCGTGTACGCGCGCACGTCGTGCGCTCCGCTCTCGAGGAGGAGTTCGGCGGCCTTCACCAGGGTTCCGCCGGACGAGAGGATGTCGTCGACGAGGATCGCCCGCTTCTTCTTCACGTCTCCGATCACGTTCATGACGTCGACGACCGAGCCGTCGTGGCTTCGGCGCTTCTCGAGAATCGCCAGGGGAAGGTCGAGCTGCTCGGCCACCATGCGCGCGCGCACCGCTCCGCCGGCGTCGGGCGAGACGATGACGGCGTTCTCGAGGCCTTCGACATGCGTGCGGATGTGCTCGGCGAAGATCCAGTCCGAACGAAGGTTGTCGACCGGGATGTTGAAGAATCCCTGGATCTGGCCAGCGTGGAGGTCCATCGTGAGCATGCGGTCGGCTCCGGCCGTCTCGATCAGGTTGGCGACGAGACGCGCGGAGATGGGGACGCGCCCGGTGTGCTTTCGGTCCTGTCGGGCGTACCCGTAGTACGGGACGACGGCGATCACGGACCGCGCCGAGGCCCGTCGCGCGGCGTCGATGATCAAGAGGAGCTCCATGAGGTGGTCGTTCACCGGGGGGCACGTCGGCTGGATCACGAAGACGTCAGCTCCGCGGACCGTCTCGCGAATGCGAACGCCGATCTCGCCGTCGCTGAAGCGGTCGACGGCGGTGTCACACAACTCAATGCCAAGCGACGACGAGATCTCCTGCGCCAGGGCGCGATTCGCGTTTCCCGCCACCAGCATAAGCTCCCGTTCGATCATGTCTCCTCCATGGACGGTTTCTCTTCGCGCTCCTTGATCACCTGGCGGGCGCGAGCGATGGCCAACGCCTGCGGCGGAACGTCGTCGGTGATCGTCGACCCGGCGCCAATGACCGCTCCCCTGCCGATGGTCACGGGCGCGACGAGGGACACGTTGCTGCCGATGAAGACGTCGTCCTCCACCACCGTGCGATGCTTGGCCGCACCATCGTAGTTGCAGGTGATGGTCCCGGCTCCCACGTTCGTGCCGTCGCCGACGTCGGCATCGCCGAGATACGAGAGATGCCCCACCTTCACGCCACGTCCAAGGCGCGAGGCCTTGACCTCGACGAAGTTGCCGACCTTCGCCTCCGGACCGACGTCGCTCCCGTGGCGAAGGTGGGCGAACGGGCCGATCGTCGACCGCTCGCGCACGCGAGCCCCTTCGAGGACCGAGTAGCGGACGGCGGCGCCGTCTTCGACGACGCTCGACTCGATCCAGCAGTCCGGCCCGATGCGGCAGCCTGACCCGATCGCCGAGTCTCCCCGCAGATGGGTCCCCGGCAGGAGGGTCGTTCGGGGGCCGACCGTCGCCGCGTCGTCGACGTACGTTCGCGCAGCATCGACGATGAGGACTCCGGCTGCGGCAAGTGATGCCAGCTTGCGCAGGCGGGCCACCTCGCTGATGGCAGAGTAGTCGCCGGGCGCGCCCAGGCGTCGCACGTCATCGGCGTCGCCGGCGACCCATGTCGCTTCTCCGCAGGGTTCGAAGGGATGGCCGTCGAGGCTCCGCACGGCGCCCGCAAGGAGCCGCTCCACGTCTTCGCCGGCGCGAAATGCGGCCATCGCGCCCGACGATTCGATGAGTCGGCTCGCCCTCCCGCTTCCGAACGCATCGAGGAACGAGCGAACCGTTCCGGCCGTGAGCAAGGGAAGGTCGCCGCAGAGTACGAAGAGAGAACGGCCGGCGGAGAACGCGGCCAGGGTGGCCAACGCCCTCGTCTCGTCCGCACGGATATCCAGAGTCCACGAGGTGATCGCCGCCACGCCCGGCGTCCCGTCATGAACGAGGCAAAGGTCTCGCAGGCCGGCCGCGACCAGAGCCTGGCGAACGCGCGTAAGCACGGAGACTCCGCACACCGGCACCGCGAATCGCTCTGTCCCCCAGGCCGAGCGCGCTCCCGGTGCGGCCAGGACGACGGCAACCATCTCGTTTGCGTTCATCTCGCTCCCAACCGGATGATACGCGAGCGACGAAGTCGGCATCAACTCGAACCTCGCTTGCGGACGGACGGTTCCCGCGATGCCCCGAGCTTGTAGGCGTGCCTCAGGTCGACCTTGTGGCGCTCCGCTTGCGGAAATGCAGACACGCAGGCTACACTTCCTGCTCGACTTGCGCGCGAAGGAGGTCGCCGGAATGGCGAAGCGGATCTTCTCAGGCATCCAGCCCACCGGAACGCTCCACATCGGCAACTATCTCGGAGCGATCCGCAACTGGGTCGACCTCCAACGTCAGGCCGAGTGCATCTACTGCGTCGTCGACTACCACGCGATCACGATCGACGTGGACCCGAAAGCGCTGCGGAACGCGTCCCTTTCCATGGCGCTCGATCTCCTCGCCTGCGGCGTCGATCCCGCGCGGTCGATTCTGTTCGTCCAGGCCGACGTGCCGCAGCACACGGAGCTGGCATGGATTCTTGGTTGCGTGACCTCGTACGGGGACCTGGCACGCATGACGCAGTTCAAGGACAAGGCGGAGAAACAGGAATTCGTGACCGCCGGCCTCTTCACCTATCCGATCCTCCAGACGGCCGACATCCTCATGTACCGCGCGGATGGCGTTCCCGTCGGCGAAGATCAAGTCCAGCACGTTGAACTGTCTCGGCGAATCGCACGCCGATTCAACGGACGCTTCGGAGAGGTCTTCCCCGAGCCGGAGCCGATCGTGACCAAGGGGGCGCGCATCATGTCCCTAGCCGATCCGACGTCGAAAATGTCGAAAAGCGCTGGAGAGGCGCACTACGTCGGGGTGATGGAGAGGGAGACGTCGATCCGAAAGAAGGTCCGCTCCGCGGTCACCGACGTCGGCCTTGCGCCGGGCGAGACGATGTCCCCCGGGGTTGCCAACCTGTTCCTCATTCTCGACATTGCGTGCGAGCTCAAGGGCGACGCGACGACGGTGGCGGAACTGCGAGCGGACTTCGTCGAAGGGAAGCTCCTCTACTCGCGGCTCAAGGACGCGGTCTTCGAGCGGCTCATGGACGTCGTGCGTCCGATCCAGGAGCGGCGGGCGAAGCTCGCCGCATCCGGAGAGGTTCTCGATATCCTGGCTGACGGCGCGCGCCGCGCTGCCGCAATCGCCGCAGAGACGATGTCCGACGTTCGGCGACGCGTAGGCCTAGGCACATCGGCCTAGGCGTAGGCCTCGGCCTGGACTGTCCAGTTTCGTAGTGGGCTTGATGCCTCAGATCTCCCGCTGGATTTCGTGGTTGATTGCGCCCAAGAGGATCTGCGCTGCGCCGGCCGACGCGGCCGCGCGCCGATTCGACGGGGACGCAGCCTGTCGGCGCCGTACGGAGCGAACCTCTCCGCTGTAGCGTCGTGAGCTTGGCTCTCGGCGTCTGTTGGTGCCGAGAGCTAGGTCTCCGACGTTTACGACGAACCTAGTCAGGAGAAGCCGCGATTCACCAAGGCCTCTCCCTAGCGGCTTGACAACGAGAACCGTCGAGCCGCCTCGCACACAATGGTGCGGTGCGCTCTCTCGTCAGAATCGAGCGCATTAGCACTCTCTTCTTAACCCCGAGTGCGACGCTACAGTGAACCTGTCGTCTCTTGTGCTCTTGACGCGAGAGTCCGCTACGCGCGCACCCCGCCCCCACCTACGAGGGGAGCGACCAAGTCCCAGATGCCCCGCAGCGCATGAGGTGACAGGGCCTCTCGATCGGACCATGCCGGGTCGAGCAGCCCCTTCTCGGGTGGGACGCGAAACGGCTGCAAGATGTATCGCTTGGCGCCGGAGATCCAATCGGCGATCGCCCGTAGATCCTGCGCCGCGAGCCCCGGAGCGACCGTGGTCCGAAATTCGTAGTCCGGGGCCATCGACCGGATGAGCCGAATGGACTCCTCGATCCGGGCGAGATCGACGGGAACCCCGGCGAATTCGGAGTACCGCGCCGGGGGCGCCTTGATGTCCATCGCCACGTAGTCCACGAGCTTCCCCTCGAACAGGGGTCTCAAGACATCGGGGCGTGAGCCGTTCGTGTCGAGCTTGACGCGCAACCCCATGGCTCGGACGGCGGCGAGGAACTCCCGGAGGCCGGGTTGCAGCGTCGGCTCTCCGCCCGAGACGACGACGCTGTCGAGGAAGTTCCGGCGATCGCGGAGCTGATCGAGAATCTCGTCAACGGGAACGCGCGGCCCGCCGGCTGCGCGCTGCGGCAAGACGAGATCGGGGTTGTGGCAGAACGGGCAGCGAAAATTGCAGCCAGGGGTGAAGACAACGGCCGCGACGTGGCCGTCGTGATCGGAGAGCGACAACGGGACTAGGGCCGCAACGTCCACGGTTCCTCCTCACGTCGTCGGCTACGTCGAGGTCACGGCGCGCGTCGCGAACGTCCTCCGGTTGGCGAACTCGGCACGCTTGCCGTCATTCCACTGCTCGACCGGCCGCAGGTAGCCGACGATGCGCGAGTAGACCTCCGCGGGAGATCCGCAGTCAGGGCACGTGCGGTGCTCGCCGACGAGGTACCCGTGATCGGGACAAACGGAGAAGGTCGGCGTCAGCGTGTAGTACGGGAGGTGGAACGAGTGCGCGATCTTCCTCACCAAACGTTTCGTGGCTTCGGCACTCGGGAGCCGCTCCCCGATGAACCCGTGGAAGACCGTGCCTCCTGTGTACTTCACCTGAAGTGGATCCTGCAGGCGCAGAGCGGCCAAGAGGTCGTCGGTATAGCCGACGGGAAGCTGGGTCGAATTTGTGTAGTACGGAACCTTGCCCCCGTAAGCCTCGAGGTTGTGGATGCGCACGTCGGGGAAGCGGTCGAGGTCCTTTTTCGCCAGGCGGTAGCTCGCCCCTTCGGCTGGCGTCGCCTCGAGGTTGTAGATTTCGCCCGACTCCTCTTGGTAGGACCCAAGGCGGTCGCGCATCCAATCGAGGGTCTCGAGCGCAAAGGCGTGTCCTTCCGGATCGGCGATCGTGCACCCTTTGAGATTCAGAAGCGCTTCGTTCATGCCGATGATGCCGATGGTCGAGAAGTGGTTGCGCCAGTAGCCGCCCTCCGCTTCCTTGATCCGCGCCAGGTAGTAGCGCGAGTACGGGTACAGTCTCTGATCGGTGAGCTGCTCGAGCGTCTTGCGCTTGATCTCGAGCGCCTTGCGCGACAGGTCCATCAGCTCGCCGAGACGCCGGAAGAAGTCGGCGTCATCCTCGGCGAGGTAGCCGAGCCGCGGAAGATTGAGCGTGACGACGCCGATCGAGCCGGTGAGCGGATGCGCCCCGAACAGCCCGCCGCCGCGGCTGCGCAACTCGCGATTGTCGATGCGAAGGCGGCAGCACATGCTCCTCGCATCTTCCGGCCTCATGTCGCTGCCGATGAAGTTCGAGAAGTAGGGAATCCCGTACTTCGCCGTCATCTCCCAGATCGGCTCGAGGATGGGATTGTCCCAATCGAAGTCCTCGGTGATGTTGTAGGTCGGAATCGGGAACGTGAACGGCCGCCCTTGCATGTCCCCCTCGAGCATGACTTCGGCGAACGCACGATTGAAGAGGTCCATCTCCGGCTGGTAGTCCCCATAGCACGTCTTGTGCAGCGCGCCGCCGAGGACGACCGGCTCTCCAACCATGAATCGCGGCACCTTGAGGTCCAGGGTGATGTTCGTGAAGGGCGTCTGGAAGCCCACGCGCGTGGGGACGTTCATGTTGTAGATGAATTCCTGAACGTTCTGCTTGACCTCGTCGTACGAGAGCCCGTCAGCCCGGATGAATGGCGCGAGGTAGGTGTCGACGTTCGAGAAGGCCTGCGCGCCCGCGGATTCCCCTTGCAGGGTGTACATGAAGTTCACGATCTGCAGCAGGGCGACGCGGAAGTGCTTGGCCGGCCGGGACTCGATCTTGCCACGCACGCCTCGAAACCCGCGCAGGAGGACGTCGCGCAGATCCCAGCCGACGCAGTACGCACCGAGAGTTCCCAAGTCATGCAGGTGGAAGTCGCCACTCTCGTGCGCGGTCCGGATCTGCAGCGGGTAGATCTTGTTCAACCAGTACTGGGAGATGATCTTGTCGGTGATGTGCGTGTTCAGACCCTGAAGGGAGAAGGTCATGTTGCTGTTCTCGCGGACGCGCCAATCGCGGTCGTTCAGGTAGTCCTCCACGAGGGGCATCTCATGGAGCAGGCCGCGCATTTCACGGAGATCCTCGTGCTGCTTACGATACAGAATGTAGGCCTTCGCCGTGCGAGCCTGCCCCCTCTCGATGAGGGCCTCCTCGACGGCGTCTTGGATCTCCTCGACCGTCGGCGGCTCGTTCTTGAAGCGTGATTCCAGCGCGCGGTGGACGCGGTCCGCGACGCCTTGCGCGAGGTACTCGTCGCCTTCCCCAACCTCCTTCATCGCTTTCCAGATGGCGGTGGTGATCTTCGTTGGGTTGAACGGAACGACGCGACCATCGCGCTTGACGATGTACTCCATGAACCCCCCTCACACCTCGATGGAAAACCCCAGAGACCAGGTCATCCTAGCTTCGAGGCGGAAGCGAGACAATCCTCCCCGCGCTTGCCCGGGAGGGGGAGATGAGCATGGCGACGATCTCTCCCCGCTCCGGGACACCAGGAGCGGACAGTAGTCACCGGTCATGCCACGTGAACACTCCCAAGCCGCGGGTGTGACATCGCGCACGATTCGTCTCCCGCCTCGGGGTTCTTGATTCACGGAAAGCGTCTCGTTACCATCACGCTGAATCCTGCCCTAGTTGATCGATCACGATCACGCTGCAGTAGTGAGGTGAGTGAGATACCGAACATTGCTTCCGCAAGCAAACGCTTGCGACAGAGTGAGAAGAGGAGAGGTCTGAACCGGTCTCGCAAGGCCGCTCTCAAACGCGTCGTGAAGCAGATTCGCCTGCATATCGACGCCGGCGAGAAGGCCGAGGCCGTTTCCCTTCTGCCGCAACTGGCCAAGGTCGCCGACAAGGCCGCGAAAAGAAACACGATCCACAAGAACCGCGCATCGCGGATCAAGTCTCGTTGGGTCAAGAAGGTCCAAGCCCTCTAGGAGGATCTGGCATGCGTCGTCATATCGACTTCCTCGGCAAAGCGAAATTCCTCGTCCCGATGTCGTTGTGTCTCGTCCTCGTGAGCGCTGTATTGCTCGTCCCCGGCGTGAGGGGACTCAAGATGGGGATCGACTTCACTGGCGGCACGGAATTCACGGTGAAGTTCGCTGAGCGCGTCGATTCGGCAGCCATCCGGAACGTTCTCGGGACGGTCAACGCCGGCCAGCGCGACCTTCGAACGAGCAAGGTCCAGAGCGCAGGGCCGAACACGTTCACCATCACGACTCAGCTCCTGAAAGTGGATACGGACGAGAAAGTCATCAACGACCTTGAGGCTGCACTGAAGGCGGCGTTCCCGAAGGTCGAAGTCAACCGAGAGCTGATCGGCCAGCAGATCAGCAAGGAACTGGCGCAGAAGGGACTCCTCGCCATCCTCATCGCGATGGCCGCGATGCTCGTCTACATCTCGTGGCGCTTCCGTTTCCGCTATGCGTTCGCCGCGATCCTCGAGCTCGTCCACGACGTGACGATCGCGCTGGGCGTCTTCGCGCTGTTCGGGCTCGAGTTCAACCTCGAAACGATCGCCGCGTTCCTGACGCTGGTCGGATACTCCCTCAACGATACGATCGTCGTCTTCGACCGAGTCCGCGAGAACTTGAAGCTCGAGCAAAGGCGCCCCCTGTTCGACACGCTCAACCTGAGCATCAACCAATCGCTCACGCGAACGATCAACACGTCGGCGACGACGCTCCTCCCGATCCTCGTCCTCCTCTTTCTCGGGGGAAGCGTGCTGCGCGGCTTCTCGGTCGCCCTACTGGTCGGGATCATCTCGGGAACGTACTCGTCGTGGTACATCGGGGCTCCGATCATCCACTGGTGGGCGAGGAAGTTCGACAAGGGTCGCGCGGGGGAAAAGGCCTAGATGCGGTCGCTGCTCCGCGATAGGAGAGAGTGGCGGCTTGCTCCTCCTCCTGACGCGAGCCTCATCGAGGTCATTCGGACCTCCGTAGGGTGTTCGCATGCGATCGCCGTCCTCCTTGCCCAGCGCGGCGGGGCAGCGTGGGACGCACTCCTCGATCCCGTGGGCAAACGCTTTCACCCGCCGGCGGATCTCCCCGACATGGATCGCGCCGTGTCGCGGTTGATCGAGGCGATCCAAAAGGGCGAGCGGATCTTTGTCCACGGCGACTTCGACGTCGACGGCTTGACCGGCGCCGCCGTCCTCTATCGCGCCCTACGCCCTCTCTTGCCGCCCAACTCTGTCAAGGTTGAGGTCAGCGATCGCGCGGCCGGGCACGGCCTGTCGCGGCCGTTCGTTCTGCGCGCCATCGATGAGGGGTTCACTCTGGTCGTGACCGCCGACTGCGGCGTCGCGAGCCACGCGGAGATCGCCGAGCTCCACGCCGCAGGAATCGACACTGTGGTCACCGACCACCACCTTCCGGTGGGCGACCTTCCCGCTGCCGTCGCCGTTGTGGACCCTCATCGCAGCGATCATGGGTACCCGAATGCCCACCTCGCGGGCGTCGGCGTCGCGTACAAGTTGGCCTGTGCGCTCTACGAGCGGTTGGAGAGGCCGACCCCGTCCGCGCTGCTCGACCTTGTCGCACTCGGCACGATCGCAGACCTCGTGCCGCTTTGCGCGGACGGCGACAACGAGAACCAGCGGCTGATTCGCGAAGGATTCCGCCTCTTGTCTGCCGGACAAGGATCGTGCCTCGGACTTCGCACGTTGATGGCCAAGCTGTCGATCAACCCGAAGAAGCTCACGACGACCGACTTCGGATACCTCGTCGCGCCCAAGCTGAACGCGGCCAATCGCGCCGGAGACCCGAAGGTGGCCTTCCTCCTCTTGATCACCGAGGTCGCCGATCAGGCCGAGTACTTGGCGGAGATTCTTCTCGACTACAACCGAGACCGCGAGATTGCCCAGAACGACCTCATCGCCCAAGCCGAGACGATGATTCGCGACGAGGGCATGGACCCCCAGGAGGACGGCTTTCTGTTCCTGGTGGGCAAGTACTGGAACGAGGGGATCCTCGGCCTCGTCGCCTCCAACCTCGCCGAACGCTACCGCGTGCCGACGCTCGTCTTGTCGCGAGGAGATCGCATCTCGCGCGGATCATGCCGCAGCGTCGGCAATTTCGACATGAGCGCGGCTCTCGAAGCCGTCGGAGGTCTTCTCCTGCAGTACGGCGGGCACAAGATGGCTGCCGGGTTCTCAGTATCGAACGAATCGCTGCCTGAGCTTGAGGAGCGCCTGACGGAGCACGTGGCGGAGCACCGCGGCTCGATCGCCGCGTCCCATCCCGAGGAGATCGACACCGAAGTCGAGCTCTCCGACGTCGATCTCCGGTTCTACACGAACCTGACGTCCCTCGCACCCTACGGGCCCGGGAACCCGCCGCCGCGGTTCCTCCTGCGCGACTGCCTATTCGACGGCCTGAGCCTCGTGGGTAACCGCCGCCAGCACCTGAAGGGCCGCGTCGTGCAGAACGGAGTGGCGCTCCCATTCATCGCGTTCCGCCTGGGGAAACACCTTGAGACGTTCGAGGACGCAGGCAAGTTCGATCTCGTCTGCCAGATTGGCTTCGACGACTGGCGAAACGACATTCAGGTGCAGGGCGTCGACCTTGTCCATAGCGTGCCGGACTAGGGACTGGTCGATCTCGGACGGTGGCGTCGACCTTGTCCGTGCGATGTGAGGGTCGATCACGGTCGACCTCGCGTGGCGGACTCGCGCCAAGGACGGCGGGGCACTGTAGCGTCGCACCTTGTGTGCGACGTTGGCGAATTTGGAACGTCGGAGACAAGCTCCGACGTTACAGTGGATACGTGGAATCGACGCGAGCCTCTTGGCGTCCTTTGCGTGATGCGGGTGATCGGCATCTCGACAACCTCTCACGCCAAGAGCGCAAAGGGTGCAAAGAAAGACAGGCTCACTGTAGCGTCGCACTCGGGGTTAAGAAGAGAGTGCTAATGCGCTCGATCTTCACGAAAGAGCGCACCGCACCTTTGTGTGCGACGTTGGCGAATTCGGAACAAGGGTGTAGGTCGCGTTCGCGGGGCGGACGGCTACTTCCCAACGCAGAACCGCGAGAAGATCTGCTCGAGAATCGACTCCGAGAGGTCAACGCCTTGGAGTTCCCCGGCTGCATGGAGCGCGGCGCGAAGCTCTTCGGCCGCGATGTCGGCCGTCACCCCGGATTCGAACGCAGCGGCGGCCCGGTCGAGGGCCTCGGCCAACCTTCGCAGGAGATCGCGCTCCCAGGTA
>Ga0315288_10009592_pt1 | contig 12189 bp, 13 predicted proteins | sample YL17G11_20_MG_FD_203454 | JGI IMG/M metagenome (GOLD analysis project Ga0315288, IMG submission 203454) | Sediment microbial communities from Yellowstone Lake, YNP, Wyoming, USA - YL17G11_20 | ecosystem: Environmental > Aquatic > Freshwater > Lake > Sediment | place: USA: Wyoming | collected...
TTTCGACTTTTTACAAGATCATCAAAATTGGGTCTTGGGAATCTATTTGGGATTTGGTCCCGCGTTTCGCGGGATTGGATCTTAAAATTTTTCGCCTTCCTCTAATAACAGATTTCGGTCCGGAAGGGAAAGGAAAAATCTCCCATCCGGCCTTCTCCCGATGCCAGGGCGCGGAGAAGCTGGGGGGCTTCTTCGGCCAGGTCCATGGCGGCGATCCCGCGTGATCCTTTCCGATGGGCGACAAAATCGCCGGCCAGCCCGTGGAGGAAAACCCCCAGCTTGGCCGCTTCCAGGGCGGGGAAACCCTGGGCCAGGAATCCTCCGATCATCCCGGTGAGGATGTCGCCCGTTCCTCCGGAGGCCATCCCGGGGTTCCCGGTGGGGTTGATGAAAACCTCTCCCTGGGGGCCGGCCACCAGGGAGCGGGCTCCTTTGAGGACCAGGATGACGCCGTATTTCTGGGCAAACTCCCGTGATACCTGGATCCGGTTCTGCTGGATTTCCCGGCTTGAGGTGTTTGTGAGGCGGGCCATTTCCCCCGGGTGGGGCGTGAGGATCAATTCCTTCTGCGACTTCCGGACCAAATCCAGTTTGCCCCCCAGCGCGCTCAGGCCGTCGGCATCGATGACCGCCGGGAGGTTGATCGACCGGACCAGCTTCTGAACCAATTTTACCGTCTCCCCGTTCATGGAGAGCCCCGGACCGATGGCCAGAGCGGTCTTGCGGCCGCAGAGTTCCATGATTCTCCCCTGGGCGGTAAGTGCCAGGGTCTTGTCTTTGGTTTCCGGCAGAGGCTCGGTCATGGGTTCGGTGAGTTTTGCTTCCAGGATGGGATTGAGGCTTTCGGGGATCCCCAGGGTGACCAGACCGGTTCCCACGCGCAGGGCCGCCTGACAGACCATAGCCGCGGCCCCGGTCTTCCCCGGAGACCCGGAAAGGACGAAGAGATGGCCGAAATCCCCCTTGTGGGCCTCAGGGTTGCGGGGTGGTAGGAAGGGCAGGAAATCCGCCCCTTCCAGGAGATGGTCCTTGATGGCTTCGGATTCCACCGCGGATTGCGGAAGGGAGATATCGACCAGGACGATCCTGCCGCCGTATCGCGCTCCGGGAAGAATCAGAAGCCCCCGTTTCAAAAGGCCGAAGGTGGCGGTCAGCGTCGCCTGAATACAGGCCCCCAGAACCTGCCCGCTGTCGGAGTCCAGCCCCGAAGGAATATCGATGGCCACCACGGGCTTCCCCAGGGAATTCACGAATTCAATGATCTCCTGGAAGAACCCTTTCACCCCCCCCTTGAGGCCGGTCCCCAGGATGCCGTCGACCAGAAGATCGTTGGCGGCGACTTTCTCTTTGCGAGACTCCCACTCCTCCAGGTTCAAAATTTCGAACAGGGGGCCGCCCATCCGGCTCAGAATCTCCAGGTTGGCCGCGGCGTCTCCCCGGACTTCCTCCCGGGCGGCCAGAAGAAAAACCTGGCAGGCCACCCCCCGGTTCAGGAGGTAACGGGCCACGGCAAAGGCATCTCCCCCGTTGTTGCCCCGACCGGCCAGAATTCCCACGCGCTTTTTCAGGAGGTCGGGGAAATGACGGAACATGGCCCCCACCGTTCCCCGGGCGGCGTTTTCCATCAGGACCAGCCCCGGGATGCCGAATTCCTCGATGGCCTTCCGGTCCAGCCGGCGCATGACTTCCGCAGTGGCAACCTTCATGGGGAAACCCTTTCAACAAAAGAGGATTCAGGTTTCAGGAATCAGGATTCAGGATCATCATATTTTATCCTGATTCCTGACTCCTGGTTCCTGATTCCTGCCTTTTGAATCCTGTTTTTCCAGCACGACCATCGCTCCGCTGTAATCCCCGTCATGGGTGAGGCTCAGAAAAAAGTTCTCCAGTCCTTCGTTGCGGCAAATTTCCACCGCCCGGCCGCGGATTTTCAAAACAGGTCTTCCCAGGGGCCCCCTCTGCACCTCCACATCCTTCCAGTGCACCCCCCTCCGGATCCCGATCCCCAGAGCCTTCACAAAGGCTTCTTTGGCCGCGAAGCGGGCGGCGAAATGGGGCGCGGGGTTTCTTTTTCCCAGAGAGTAGCGAATTTCTCCAGGGGTAAAGACCTTATTTTGAAACCTTTCTCCCCAGCGCTTCAGGGCCTCTTCGATCCGACTCACTTTGACCATGTCCAATCCGATGCCGTAGATCATAGGAAAACAGGATTCAGGAATCAGGATTCAGGATACAGGATAGAGCCATAAAATACCATGCTATCCTGGGTTCTGGCTCCCGGAACATGGATCCTGATTCCTGAATCCTGGTTCCTAACTCCCCTACCTTCCTCTTCATTTTTCCTTCCTCGGCTGAATCAATTCTTTCATTTCCCGCACCGCCCGGTCCAGGCCGACCAGAACCGCCCGGGCCATGATGCTGTGGCCGATGCTGTAATCTTCGATCTCGGGGACCGAGGTGAAGGGAGCGACGTTCTGATAATCCAGGCCGTGGCCGATGTTCACCCGGAGTCCGAGTTTATGGGCCTGGGCGATGGCCCGGGCAATGCGTTGAAATTCCTTTTTCTGCGATTCTTCATCGGGCGCGTCGCAGTATTTCCCCGTATGAATCTCCACGAAATCCGCGCCCACCGCCCTGCTGGCCTTCACCTGCGGCGAATCGGCATCGATGAAGAGGCTTACCCGGATTCCCGCCTTTTTCAGCCGGGCGATGTTCTGCTTCAGCGCTTTCTGCTGGGCCGTCACATTCAGCCCCCCTTCGGTGGTCAACTCCTGTCTTCGCTCCGGAACGAGGGTTACCATATCGGGTTTGACCCGCAGCGCGATCCGCACGATCTCCTCGGTATTGGCCATCTCCAGGTTGAGCTTCGTCTTGACTACCCGGCGCAGGATCTCCACGTCCCGGTCCTGAATATGGCGCCGGTCCTCCCGCAGGTGGACGATGATGCCGTCGGCTCCGGCCAGTTCGGCCAGGAGGGCGGCGGTCACCGGGTCGGGGTTCTTCCCCCCCCGCGCCTGCCGCACCGTGGCCACATGATCCACGTTCACTGAGAGTTTGGGCACAAGAACCTCCTAAAAGCAGCGGTCAGCTCTCCGCGGTAGGGGCGGGTTTCAAACCCGCCCCTACAACATGTTTTTTCGCACGCACTCGGCAATTTCTTCGGCGTAATTTTTGATCTCCTTCGCCTTCTCCCCCTCGACCATGACCCGGATCAGGCTCTCGGTCCCCGGATGGCGGCGCTTTTCATTCTTGAAGACGAAGGCCACCCCCCGAATTCCGTCCGTTCCGAAAAGCTTTCTCATCGCTTGCGCTCCATCAGGATTCTGATTCTTTTTCCGGCGTGCTCCGCAGGATGGCGTCGGCCACCTGCGCGGCTAGCCGCGCCCGCCGGACCTCGTGCACGCGCACGATGTTGGCCCCGTTCTGGACCGCCACCGCGATCGTGGCCAGGGTCCCTTCCTCCCGTTCCTCCGCGGGAAGGTCGAGGATTCGCCCGAGGAACGCCTTGCGCGAGGTCCCGATCATCAGGGGCTGATTCAAGGTCCGGAAGCTCCGTAACTCTTTCAGCAGAATGAGGTTGTGCTTCTCCTCCACGGATTTTCCGAAGCCGATTCCCGGGTCCAGGATGATCCGGTCCCGGGAGATTCCCCGGGAGACGGCGTAATCGATCCGTTCCTGGAAAAATTCCCGGATCTCTCCGATCAGGTCATCATAATGGGTATCCGCCTGCATGGTTTCCGGCCGGCCCCGCATGTGCATGAGCACCACGGGGACCTCCCGGCGCGAGACCACTTCGGCCATTTCTTCATCGAACCGCAGGGCGCTGATGTCGTTCACCATCTCGGCGCCCGACTGCAGGGCCCTTTCGGCGACGGCCGCCTTCCGGGTATCGATGGAAATGGGGATGGAGATTTTCGGGCGAAGCGCTTCGATGACCGGAATCACCCGCCGGAGTTCTTCCTCCTCGGCCACCGGTCGGGAGCCGGGCCGGGTGGATTCTCCCCCCACATCCAGGATATCGGCCCCCTCCTCCGCCAGCCTCTTTCCCTGCTCCACGGCTCGGGTCCATTCGAAGAACCTTCCCCCGTCGGAGAAGGAATCCGGGGTGATATTCAGCACGCCCATGATGAGGGTTCGCTCGGAGAGGTCATATTCCCGGTGATGAAAGCGGAGAATCCGGATTCGCATATAAAATAAGGGTCGCGGGCCGCGAACCAAGGCCGGAGAAATCCCTCCCCTTGATCCTGACCTTTGACCCTCCGCTATAACGCTCTTGCTTCTGGAACCAGATCCCGGGGCGGGTTTTCCGGCAGGGGAGGTTTCAGGCCCAGCACCTGATCGACTTCTTCCCCGCCCAGCACTTCTTTTTCCAGCAGAGCCGTGGCCAGGTTATGGAGCCGGTCCATCTCCCGGGTGATGATCTCCTTGGCCCGGTCGTAGTTTTCCAGCACGATCCGCTTGATCTCGTTGTCGATGTCCACCGCGGTGCTTTCGCTGTATTCTTTGGGCTGGCCGATCTCCCGTCCGAGGAAGATGTGTTCCTCCTTCTTGCCGAAGGTCAGGGGGCCTATCTTGTCGCTCATGCCGAAGTCGCACACCATCTTCCTCGCCCACTCGGTGGCCATCTCCAGGTCGTTTCCAGCCCCGGTGGTCTGGGTATGCAGAACCAGCTCTTCCGCCGCCCGGCCCCCCAGGTAAATGGCGATTTTGTTCAGGATGTATTCTTTGGACAGGGTATGTTTGTCTTCCGCGGGTAGCTGCTGGGTGATTCCCAGTGACCGCCCCCGGGGAATGATGGAGACCTTGTGAATGGGGTCGGCGAGCGGAAGGAACTTGGCCACCAGCGTGTGGCCGGCCTCGTGGAAGGCGGTGAGGCGCTTCTCCTCCTCGCTGATGATCATCGTCCGCCGTTCCACTCCCATGAGAACCTTGTCTTTGGAAGCCTCGAAGTCGGCCATGTCCACCTTGGCCTTGTTGAGTCGGGCGGCCAGGAGCGCGGCCTCGTTGACCAGGTTTTCCAGGTCGGCTCCGGTAAACCCCGGCGTTCCCCGGGAGAGAACCGGAAGGTTCACATCCTCGGACAGGGGGGTCTTGCGGGTATGCACTTTCAGGATGGCTTCCCGGCCCTTCACGTCCGGCCGGGGGACCACGACCTGCCGGTCAAAACGGCCCGGCCGAAGGAGGGCCGGGTCGAGCACATCCGGCCGGTTGGTGGCGGCGATGATGATGACCCCTTCATTGGACTCAAACCCGTCCATCTCCACCAGCAGCTGGTTCAGGGTCTGCTCCCTCTCGTCATGTCCCCCGCCCAGGCCGGCTCCCCGGTGGCGCCCCACGGCATCGATTTCATCGATGAAGATGATGCAGGGGGCGTGCTTCTTCCCCTGGGTGAAGAGGTCCCGCACCCGGGAGGCGCCGACTCCGACGAACATCTCCACGAAATCGGATCCGCTGATGGAAAAGAAGGGGACATTGGCTTCCCCCGCTATGGCCCGGGCCAGAAGGGTTTTGCCGGTTCCCGGAGGGCCGACTAAAAGAACCCCTTTGGGAATCCGTCCTCCCAGGCGGGTGAATTTCTTGGGATCCCGCAGGAACTCGATGATCTCCTGCAGTTCTTCCTTGGACTCTTCGATCCCGGCCACGTCCTGGAAGGTCGCCTTGGTCTGTTTGTCGGAAAGGAGTTTGACCTTGGCCTTCCCGAAGGACATGGCCTTGGTTCCCCCGGCCTGCATCTGGCGCATGAAGAAGATCCAGAAGCCGATGAGGAGAAGCATGGGGAACCAGGAGATCAGCATGGTCATGTACCAGGGAGAGTCATCCTCGGGCCTGGCCGTGATCTTCACGTTCTTGTCTTTCAGGGCTTTGATCAAATCCGGGTAGGAAGGGGAAAAAGTTCTGAATTCCTTGAGATTGTTGTAGCGACCGTAGAGGTTGTGCCCCTGGATGGTGACTTCCCGCACCTCCCCCCTTTCCAGGGCGGTCAGAAAGTCACTGAAAATGATCTTGTCCTGGGAAGAACGGGGCTGGTTGAAAAGGTTGAAAAGAAGGATCATCATCAGGCTGATGACCAGCCACAAGGCCAGGTTCTTATAAAAGGGGCTCAATTTCCCCCCTCCCATGGGTGCGCTCGTCAGAAACCTTTTTTAATTGGATTTTTAATGCTTACGAACTTGAAATTCAAAAGAACATATAACACAGATTCGCCCAAAAAGATAGAACCAAATTGAATGCCGGATACGGGTTGCTGGTTGCTCGTTGCTGGTTACTGGTTGCTCGTTGCGGATTGCCGGGTTCCAGATATCAAGGAGGTCTTTAACCAGCAACAAGGAACCAGGAACCAGCAACCAGCTGCTCAGATCAGCTCCGCCCGCAGGATGCGCTGGGTTTCGGGTTTGAGCCGGGCCCGGTGATCGATCCGAACTCCGGCTACCCACAGAATCCGTTCTCCCCGGCAGAGAAGAGGAATTCGTTTCCGCTGGAGGGCCGGGACCTTGCAATCGATGAATAGATCTTTAATCTTCTTCTCCCCCTCCATTCCCAGGGGCTGGAAGCGGTCCCCCGGCTGGAAGGAGCGAAGGGTCAAAGGAAACTCAAGGTCATCAAAATCCAGGAGGGCTACCTGGGGGGACTCATCGAAAAGGACCTTCCGTCTCCGGCTCTGGGTTTCGAAACGGATGGCCCGGCCGATTTCGGGAATCTCCACATACCCCGGACCGGGCACGGGGTGCTCAAAGGGGACCGCCTCTTCCCCCGACCGGGAAAGATGAAGGGCCTGATAGGCCCGGGTCACGGTGAGCCCCTGGAGAAGCTTCAGGGTTCGGTTGGGGTCTGAGGCTTCCAGCAGGTTGTTGATGGCCCAGATATGCGGCAGACTGACCCGCCGCAGATGGCCCTGTATTTTTTCGATGGCCTTGCGAAGGCAGCGCAGCCGGATGGGAAGAGGCTGGGAAAGGAGGGCCGGAACGTCCAGAATCAGGGTTTCTTTCCTTCGACTGCGCACGACCCCGGCAAACTTCTCGGTGAGATGGGTTTCCCAGAATTCCTCTTCCGCCCGGAAAAGATCGGCCATCTGCACCAGAACCTGGCGGATCCGGGGGTTGTACTGCTGGAGCAGGGGCAGGAGTTCGTGCCGGATTCGGTTGCGGAGATACTGTGGCGACGTATTGGATGGATCGGTCAGGTAAACAACCCTTTTTTCCCTCAAGAAAGACTCGATCTCTTCCCGCCAGACCCCGATCAGGGGGCGGATGTAAACGCCGTTCCGCACGGGGGGAATACCGGACAGTCCGCGGGTCCCGGAGCCCCGCAGAATCCGCATGATCATGGATTCCGCCTGATCATCGGCGGTATGCCCCAGGGCAATCTTGGCCGCCCTTTTCTTTTGGGCGACCTCCGCCAGAAAGGCATAGCGAACTTCCCGCGCCGCCTCTTGAACGGTCAGCCCCTTCTCCTTCTGGTAGGAGCGGACATCCGCCCGGCCGCCGCAAAAAGGAACTCCCAGTTTCCCCGCGAGCTTGCGGACGAAGCCGGCCTCTTTCTCGCCTTCCGGTCGCAGGCGGTGATCAAGATGGGCCGCCAGGAGGGAAAGGTGGAAATCTCCCCGCAGCTCCCAGAGCGCGTGCAGGAGGGCCACCGAGTCGGCTCCTCCAGAAATTCCGACTACGACCCGGTCTCCCGGCTGGATCATGTCGTATTTCTGGATGGTCTTTCGAACTTCGAGGATCAGGGAATTCATGGCGGACTCGAATTTTCCTCATACCGGGCCAGGACAAAGAGCAAATCGGCCAGACGGTTGAGGTAACGCAGGACCTCGGGGTTGGAGATCACCTTCTGATGAAACAAACCCGCCGCCTTCCGCTCCGCTCTCCGGATGATGGTCCGGGCCAGGTCAATGGCCGCTCCGGAAAGGGCGTCCCCCGGATAAATGAATTCATTTTTTAGGGGTACCTTCGCCTGCAATTCTTCGAGGCAACGCTCCAGCTGGTCCACATGCCGGGTCGTGATCTGATAGCCGAATTTCGCCAGGTCTTGGGATTCGGTGGCCAGTTCGGCTCCCAGGAGAAGGAGGTCCTTTTGGATGTTCAGGATGATTTCTCCCGTCCCGGGTTTCCTGGCTGAAGCCCGGGCCATTCCCAGGGCTGAGGTGGCTTCATCCAGAGTCCCGTAAGCATCCGGCCGGGGGCCGGATTTGGGGACCCTCTGCCCCCCCCTGAGACTGGTGAATCCCCCATCACCCTTCTTGGAGAATTTCACGGACATAGAGACTCCTAAAGAATGACCGCTTCGCTTGAGGAGCAGCACGCTTACAGCGTGCCTTGAGGAGCGTCACACCTGCGGTGTGACTCAAGGATCGCCACGCCAAGGGCGTGGCTTGAGGACCGTCGTGCCTTCGGCACGACTCGAGGAGCGCCCTGACGGGCTTGAGGAGCGGGGCTTCGCCCCTTGAGGCAAAAGCTTAAAAGCGGCAGGGATTTTGCCTCTAGGCTCGAAGGGCCGTTCCTCAAGGTTGATTAATTGTCTTTGCCTCAAGCGAAGCGCTCCTCGAGTCGCGCCCTTGGCGCGACGCTCCTCAAGGCCCCTTGGGCCGGTCCTTAAGTCACGCCTTTGGCGGGACGCTCGTTTTTGAGCTTCGTCATTCTTTTCAGCTTTTCCACCTCCGCCGGGCGGAGATGACGATACTCTCCCGCCTTCAGACTTCCCAGAGAGAGCCCGGCAAAAGACACCCTTCTCAATTTCAAGACCGGGTACCCCATCCTCTCCCACATTCTCTTCACCTGCCGGTTCCTTCCCTCGCGCAGGGTCATTTCCAGCCAGGCATTCTCCCGGGCTTCCCTCCGGGGCACAATCCGGCAGGGGGCCGTGGGGCCGTCCTCCAGGGTGATTCCCCGGCTCAGTCTACGAACTTCCTCGGGGGTGGGTTTTCCTTTCACTTTCACCCAGTAAGTCCGGGGGACCTGAAAAGAGGGGTGGGACAGACGGTGGGCCATTTCCCCGTCGTTGGTCAGCAGGAGGATCCCCTCGGCGTCGTAATCCAGGCGTCCCACGGGGAAAAGACGTGGCAGTTTGCTCTTCACCAGGTCCATGACCACAGCTCTCCCTTCCGGGTCCTCCGCGGTAGTCACCACCTGCTTGGGCTTGTTCAGCATGAGGTAGGCTTTCGCCGCAGGGGAGGCCACCAGCTTGCCGTCCACCTTGATATGGTCCCTCAAGGGATCGACCTTATCCCCGATCCGCGCCAACCGGCCGTTGACCGTAACCCGGCCTTCCCGGATCAGCTCCTCGGCCTGCCGCCGGGAGGCGACTCCCCTTTCAGAGAGGGTCTTTTGGAGCCTCGGCAGAGGACTCATGGTTCAGCTCCTCGCGCTCATCGGGCGCCGGGGGTGGTTCTTCAGATGTTTCCGTCCCGGCCGTTTTCTCTTCGTCCTCCAGGGGAAGAACCCCTTCCGTCGAGGGCGGCCCCAGCGATTCCAGGTCTTTCAGCGTGGGCAGATCGGCCAGGTCTTTGAGGCCGAAGACCTCCAGGAACTTCTTTGAAGTCCCGTACACGAGGGGCTTTCCGGGAACATCCTTCTTCCCGATGATCTTGATCAGTTTCTTTTCCAGAAGAGTCCGCAGGACCCCGCCGGAGTCCACCCCCCGGATCTTCTCGATGTCCATGCGGACCACCGGCTGACGGTAAGCGATGATCGCCAGAGTCTCCATCGCCGGCTGGCTCAGGGCCGTGCTCTTGGTCTTCTTCAATCTGCGGATCCATTCGGCATGTTCCGGACGGGTGCGGAACTGAAACCCTTCGGCCACCTCGACCAGGTCAATCCCCCGGCCGCTTTTCCGATCGTCTTCCATCATTTCGGCCAGCAGCCGCTGCAGATCTCTCTTGCTCACCCCCCCCAGGACCTCCTTCATCCGGTCCAGGGTCAACGGGGTTTCGGAAACAAAAATCAGGGCTTCGAGGACCGCCTTCAGTTGAGCGTCTTCCACTTCACAGAATCCTTTCTTCGATGGTCTTTCGCCCCTCCTCCGGGCCCACGGGGGAGAAGATCCGGATGGGCCCGAAGGTTTCCCCCTGGTAAACCCGGATCATCCTCAGCCGCAAAAGCTCCAGGAGCGCCAGGAACGTGACCACGATTTCCCTCCGGGAAGTCGATGCCGTGTAGAGCTCGGTAAAAGCCAGGCTCTCCGCTTCCCAGAGCCGTTCCATGATATGCAGGATCTTGTCCTTGATGTTGAGGTGTTCCATCGAGATTTCCTGGAATTCTTCCGCGGGAAGTCCCTCCAGGACCTTCTTCATCACTTCCAGGAGGTCGAAGAGCGTCACCTCTCCGGAGACCTCTTCTCCCGCCTCCTTTTCCGCCAGGGCATCCCCGAAAAAGCTGCGGACGAAGACCTCCCGGTCCAGCAGGGGCCCCTTCACGAGCTGCTGCGCCGCCTCCTTGAAGCGCTGGTACTCCAAAAGCCTGCGGACCAGCTCGGCCCGGGGATCCTCTTCTTCCTTCTCCCCCTCTTCCTCCGCGGTGGCGGGCAGGAGCATCTTCGATTTGATATGGAGCAGCGTGGCGGCCATGAGGAGAAATTCCCCGGCCACGTCCAGGTTGAGGTTCTTCATGGTTTCCAGATATTCCAGGTACTGCTGGGTAATGACCGAGATGGGGATGTCATAGATGTCGATTTCGTTCTTCTTGATCAGGTACAGAAGAAGATCCAGGGGCCCTTCAAAGGTCTCCAGCCGCACCTTCAGCGGCAGTTCCATCTGTTCCGGTTCGCGGTAAAAAAGGGACGATTCCATGGGTTTCCTTTGAGTAGGAGATTAACCCGTTGCTGGTTACTGGTTGCCGGATTAGAAAGGAATCCTTTAACGAGCAACTAGGAACCAGCAACCAGGAACAGTTTTTAAATCTTCATCGCCGCCCGAACTTCCTCCATGGTCTGGGCCGCCACCCGGCAGGCCCGCTGACACCCGTCCTCCAGGATCTCCTCCACCAGCCGGGGGTCCTTCAGGTACCGCGCCCGCACTTCCTGGATGGGGGCCAGGTAGGAGACCAGGGTCTCGGCCAGCTGCCTCTTGTCTTCCACGCAGCCCAGGGTTGCCCGGCGGCATTCCCGGTTGACCCGGATGACGGTTTCCGGGCTGCTGTAGACCTTGTGAAAAGAAAAGACGTTGCAGATGTCCGGATTGCCGGGGTCGCTTTTCTTGATCCGGTTGGGGTCGGTGAACATGACCCTCGTCTTGCGCCGGACCTCTTCGGGGGGGTCGGAGATGAAGATGGCGTTGTCGTAACTCTTGCTCATCTTCCGTCCGTCAATCCCCAGCAGCTTGGGGACCTCGGTGAGGAGCGGATCGGGAACCGGAAAGACCGGCCCGTAGAAAAAATTAAAGCGCCGGGCCACCTCGCGGGAAAGCTCCACGTGGGGAACCTGATCGATCCCCACGGGCACTTTATGGGCCTTGTAGATGATGATGTCCGCGGTCTGCAGCAGGGGATATCCCAGGAATCCGTAGGTCGAAAGGTCGCGGTTGGTCAACTCCTGCTGCTGTTCCTTGAACGTGGGAACCCGTTCCAGCCAGGAGACGGGGGTAATCATGGACAGCAGGAGATGGAGTTCGGCGTGTTCCTTGATCCGGGACTGGATGAAGAGGACGCTCTTCTCCGGGGAGATCCCCACGCTCAGCCAGTCGATCATCATATCCCGGATGGACTCCCGAACGATCTCGGTGTTGGCGTACTCCGTCGTCAAAGCGTGCCAGTCGGCGGCAAAGAAAAAACAATCATACTCTTCCTGCAGTTGCTTCCAGTTGTCCAGCGCCCCCACCAGGTTTCCCAGGTGCAGTTTGCCGGTGGGCCGCATTCCACTCAGAACTCTCGGCTTGGGCATGAAATAGTTCTTTCTCCCTTCTCCTGAATGTAAGGGCTGCTCGGCGCGCCGCGCCCCCGGGCCCGGCCGCGCGGCACCTCTGTACCACTCTGATGTAAAATCTTTAACTTCGGTTAACATTTTTTTATGAATCTTTATCCGTGTTTATCCGTGTTCATCCGCGTCCCATTCAGTCTTTTGTCTTTAAGTCTTTTGCGAATATAAGATCTGTGTTTATCTGTGTTTATCTGTGTTTATCTGTACTACTGTAGTGTAAAATCTTTAAATTTTGTTAAGCGTTTTTCATGAATCCTTTTCTGTGTTTATCTGTGTTCATCTGTG
>Ga0315288_10009595_pt1 | contig 12187 bp, 13 predicted proteins | sample YL17G11_20_MG_FD_203454 | JGI IMG/M metagenome (GOLD analysis project Ga0315288, IMG submission 203454) | Sediment microbial communities from Yellowstone Lake, YNP, Wyoming, USA - YL17G11_20 | ecosystem: Environmental > Aquatic > Freshwater > Lake > Sediment | place: USA: Wyoming | collected...
GGGGAATCGGCAGCTCACGCGCTGCGTTGAACTCAGCATTAGTAGCGTCCATGAACAAACATGGACACCGAACCATGAACACCAGCATTCTTTATGCCTGACGACATACGTTCCACGGGCCGAGCCCCATCAGGGATGGATTATCTTGAAGGAGACACGCACGCTCGAGAACCTGACCACGTGCAAGGAATGCTTAACGCTCACACTCTCCGTGCCCAAGGAAAGTGAGACCAGTTGAGGGAGCCCGATCTCCCAGCATGCAACTGGCTCCCTGCACGGATTGATTTCTAGCCAGATCGCGCGGTTTGCATCCCATTGGATATGAACCCTGCACAGCTTGACGTGAAGGACGCGCGTAGGCGGGTCCGGCTTGTCGTTCAGCTTGTCAAGAGGCGACGCCAACATTCTCCCGCAATGCTTCTCCTCAATGCAGATTTGCGTGAAATCAGATGTCCACCGTTTCAGCAATTCTCTTAACTCGATCCTCAGCTTTTGGGTGCGGGTCACCAAATATAACGCCCAGAATCATCCAGTACGTCTTGGCAACCCCATCACGGCGTCTTTCAAGAGAGGACGAAGAGAGTTGCAGGGATGCGAGGACATTTTGAAGCACTCTCGACGGTTTAGCGACTCCGAATCTGTCCCTCAGAACGATTGCTCCGTACTTGTCCGCTCTGTATTCATCCCATCTGAGGAAGAAGAGAGCCGATCTGAAGCTGAATGCCGAAACAATGAGGTCAGCAGCTACAAGCAACAAGTTGTCCCGAAATACACTGGGAGGGTGCAGGAAGTTCATCCACAGAAGAATGGCGGAAAGTGCAACGATGAATATCTGCCAGACTTGCAGAGTCCTCGCATGCCCTTCTTCATGAAGCAATATGAACTTGACATCACAGCTAGTAAGTGAGCACTTGCCCAATCGATAGTAGATTCTCGAGTGGAATACTCGACCACCATGGAACTCAGCCGAACTGTCAAGCATATTCGATTTTCGCACAAGTCTCCTTTTTCCAGCTATCAAACCAGCCTTCTTCAGCTCGTCAAACTCCCTCAAAATCAGCGAATCATCTGTCCCGTGACACGGACTCTTATCAGATTCTGACATCTTGGTTTGCCTTTGGAACGTCTGAGATTGGGCGTCACTGATGGAGTGCATTCATGATAGAACGAAGAGAGCCATCAGATTCCTGGGCAAACTCCTTCACCAGGTCAAGTTTCTCGTCTCTGAAAATCATAATCGCCTCAAAGGAGCTATGTGGGCGGCCGAAAGTGGGTTCGATCATCACCTCAAAATAGCTGCTTGAATCAGGAGAGGTCCCCGATTTTACGACTCTAATGTCCCGAAGCGTGCACTTCTTGCCGAGTGCATCTCCACAATTCTTCACAAAGCTAGCCCTCTCGCCAGCGTTCCGCAGCATATCCATCGGATCTTCTCCACGAGGACGATATTCAAATCTACCTTGGAACTCGCAAAACCACCTGTGCAGAGGTCCTCCCATTGACTTGTCGTCCTCAAGGACTACCATGACTTCATCGAATGTCTTCAACAGCTTCTCGAGGTTCTGGCACGAGACGCCGACGAATTCCCTTTGACCATTAACATCAACCATTGCACCATCCTTCATAGCAAGCGGTCCTGCGTATCCCAGGCGATCAATGCTACTCGGCGAGGGGGGCGGCGGTGGTTCATTGAGAGCAAATCCCTTTCTACTAAGCGCCGCAGCAAACTGCAGGATATCCAGCGGGAACAATACGTGCTGGTATCTTGCACTCAACCTTAGGTTCTTTATCGCAATCTCTCCGTCTGTCGAGGACACTTATCACACCTCCGTAGTCGATCCACTCGGCATCCATTGCTCCGCTGGACGATCTCCGACATTCCCGTTTCCGTTGGGATTTGACGCACTTTCGCTACACGATGCACAATGGGATTGATCCGGAATGTTCTGCCGGAACCACTGAACAGGGCGCGCAATCTCTGATTCGGGCGATAGGACTTGGTACCTTGTCCTGGTCATACCGTCTCTTCGGGCCCGGGGGATCTCCTTCATTCGCCACAACACGCTCCCTGTCAACAGATCTGTCTGATCAATGTTGTCGAATCTCTTGATTTCGGATTCCAGCTTTCCAATCGTCAGCAATTTCTCCATATGTACGAGAGATACAACTCTGACATCTCTCGAATTCAAACCATAATGCTCGGATTTCCCCTTCCTGCCAAGGTCCTCAAGAATCCCTTCGTCGACCAGTTGCTGTATGATGTAGTAAGCAGCTCGTCTTGACACGCCCGTGATCTTCTCTACATCCGGAGCCGAGAGTGTGTACTCTGGGTTCTCTACGAAGGCTTCAACAACTGAAATTCGCGGAATCGTACGATTCCTGCTTCCGAACATATCTGTGAATACACCCATTTGCACGCCTGACCGTAACAAGGGGTTCTCCGTATAAAAAGTATACTCTATTACGGCGTTCTCCACCTAAATATTGAGGAAGGTCGCGCGAAGTGGAACCATTCTAAAACAGTCACCGACAATTGATGTATTCAGGCAATCATCCTGATTGCGTGGGGCGGTGTGAGAGCGATAGGTACGAATCAATCATTCGAGAGCTCACTGAGAGTGAGAGGACCGTTCTCGGAGAAATAGCAACCATCTTCAAGACAAAGAGCGGTTTCTTCAATGAGCGTGCCCTCGCGCGAAAGCGAAGATGCTGGAAGATTGACGTACCAAGAGTATTGAAAGACCTGCAGAAGAAGGGTCTCGTTCAGCAGGTCAATCCAGCGAAACACCTATGGCAAGTCACTCGCAAGTACTGTGTCATCGAACACGCAATCAAGTTAGAGATTGACCAACATGACAATCCTTGGATGCGAGGCGGACTATGAAATCGGAATCCGAAGACGGTTCTGTCCCTACAAGTCGAGATGAGCTAGTCGGGACTATCCAGCGAGAAGTGAATAGAACACGGATTCGCACAAAGAGGTCATACAGAGAAGCAGGAGTGACACTTGTGGCGTTGGCAACGGTTGCCTGGCTCTCTCTTGAGTTCCTTCGAACCGAACTGCAACACATTGACTCCATCGCATATGTATTCGCCGTCTCGGGTACTGCCCTCTTCATGCTGATATCGGCGTTCATGCGAAGTAGGTTCGTGCGCATTCTCATTAAGAACATTCCCAACTGGATGGGACAGACACTTATGCCGTTTACTCTCTTGACATCCGTAGTGACCTATGGAGCATTTGCGACGCTAATAGGAATCGTGGGCGAGTGGAGGATCCTCACTTTGCCCTTGTTCTTCCTCGATTACTGTCTCAGTATCCTTTCCCTGAAATGGTATGTAATGATGAGGATGGGCAAGAAGACACCAACCTGGAAATCAGTGAAGACCGCCTTGCTGAAGAGTGACAGATCGACAACAGGAATGGCGTTCAACGTGTTCATTTCGGTGGGCATTTTCCTGGCTCTTGTCGACATCTACTTCAATCGCGATGAGTTGTTGACATTTAAGAATCTCCAAGGAACCCTGCTTCTGCTGGCGTTGATGGCTCTCTGCTACTGGTTGGCGCTCTCCATCTCAGTCATAATCGCATTAACCGTCTACGAGGACGAGGCGAGAAGCCTTATTTCGACGGCAAATGTGGAGTCTACGAAAGGGGCTCGCAAGATTAGGACCGCGTACGTCGAGTTGTTGAGGGACGGACCAAACAGACGCAATCGTGAGACAAAGGATAGGCATTGAGAATCGCAGACCCACCAGGACACAGTACGGAATTCCCGTGTCGTTGAAGCCAGTGTGGATCTGGCCTTCTCCATCGACCTCGGAACCATAGCTCGTGCACTGGAGCTTCTTCATCGTTCGTTATCGCATTTCCTCCACTATGGGCTTCTCCGAGAGGGCTGTTCAAATCCTGTTCCATATGATCAGAATAAAGGGAAGACCGTGACCAAAGGACCGCCCTAGTGCCAGTTTGTCCCCTCCCATACCTACCTACATATAGGAGCAAACGGCTCCGATACCGATGTCCGATACAATTCACCACTTTCGACTGCAAATCCCCAGAATCACTCGAGGACTGATAGTTTCTCTTGGATGTGCGACAATATTCATATCGTGGCAGTAAGGTTCGTATCCGTTTGGAGGAACAATTATGGCAACGGCGCGGGAGAGAATCATTGCAGTGGCGATCAAACTCCTCGAGGAGGACAGTTCCGGAATAAGATACCAAGATCTTGCCAACCGAATCAAGATTAGGCTACCTGAAGTTCCCGAGAATACCATCATAGGGAATATCTGGGATCTCGACAAGAAGGAAAAAGAAAAGGTCATCAAGCCCGCGAGAGGCTTGTTCCTTCACAAGAAATACGGCATGGAGATCCCAACACAAACCCCTGACATCGAAGAGGAGGAGAAGGTCAAAGAGGAGCATTTCTACACCCCCTTCGCCGAGTGGCTTACGCACGACCTCGAGGAAGCTACCAAAGCGATACCACTGGGAGAGAGCTACTTCGGTGCAAAATGGGGAACTCCTGATGTCTACGGAATCCTTGAACCCAAGAGAAATGATGTCTTCCGGCCTCCTCTGGAAATTGTTTCCGCGGAAATCAAACTAGAAACGCAGGGCCTGGTGACGGCTTTTGGCCAAGCTTGCGCCTACAGAATCTTCAGTCACAGATCCTATTTGGTCGTCCCTCGACAATCTTCGGAGTCGGACCTATCTCGTCTCGAATCACTTTGCGAAATCTTCGGCATAGGGCTTGTCCTGTTTGACAAAGAGAATCCCGAGAAGCCAGACTTCTCGATAAGGGTAAGGGCTGGCAAGCACGAACCGGACTGGTTCTACGCGAATGAAACTCTGAAGAACGAATACATAGAAAGGCACCTGCTATCGTGAGCGAGGGCTACGAGAGCAGCGAATACAGAATCTGTCCAAGCAATGCAGCGATAATGGCTTTGGTGAGATTAATTGGGAACTAGAACGAAGGGTGGAAAGGCAGTCGAAATGAAGGGGAGACCAGCCTACAGTGTGGTCTACCAAACCAAAAAGGGAATGATGATTCGTGGTTCGGCAGAGGATGTTCTGAAGTCAAGGCTCATGAGACGATACAGAGGCAAGACACAGCTAATCTTCACCTCGCCACCTTTCCCACTCAATCGAAAGAAGAGGTATGGGAATCTAACAGGTGACTTGTACGCGAAATGGTTGGCTAATTTCGCTCCTCTCCTCTGCGAGTTCCTCACAAAGGATGGTTCGATCGTGATTGAGCTGGGCAATGCGTGGGAGAGTGGACGTCCAATTATGTCAACGTTGGCTCTCAAATCGCTTCTAGGTTTCCTTGAAAAGGGAGGGCTCAATCTCTGCCAACAATTCATTGCGTACAACAAGGCGAGATTACCCAGCCCAGCGCAGTGGGTTAATATTGAGCGAATAAGGGTCAAGGATTCCTATACGCACATCTGGTGGATGTCGAAGGTGGATCGCCCGAAAGCAGACAACTCACGTGTTCTGAAGGAATACAGCGAGGCGATGGTTGACCTGCTGAAGTCAAAGAAATACAATTCGGGGAAGAGACCTTCGGAGCACAGAATCGGTAAACGATCATTTCTTACTGACAACAAGGGCGCAATTGTCTCGAATGTTCTGGTTGTCAGCAATACGAATACCAATGATCCCTACGTGATTCACTGCAAACGCAGACGGATCGCACCTCATCCAGCGCGAATGCCTAGAGAGATTCCCGAGTTCTTTATCAAGTTCCTGACAGACCCAAACGATATCGTCTTGGATCCTTTCGCAGGGAGTAATATGACTGGATCGGTTTCGGATCAATTGGGCAGAAGATGGATCTCAATCGAGAAGAAGTACGGTTATGCCATCTCCTCAAAGTCGAGATTCAAAAGAACCTCGTCTCGGAGGAATTCGAACAGTATTAGCAAAGAAGGCTTTCACCAACGTACGTGCAGGAAAAGGTGAACATGAACTTGGGCGATAGAAACATGACGACTGAAGGTCTTCGACATCTGGGGCTAGTCTCCGAGTACAACACAGAGGACGATGACATCATAAGAGATCTCTACGGTCCTTGCCTCGCGGTATCCATCAAGTACGACAGAGCAGTCGGCTACTTCAGAGCCAACATCTACAGGGAGTTGGGGGAGGAACTGCTGGACTTTGTTATCAAGGGGGGCAAGGTTCGCATTGTGTGTTCTCCTGACATACCGGTTTCGGACGAGGAAGCTGCCCGAGAGGGATATGCCCTTAGAGGAACGCGTTCTTCGAGGGAACAAGAGGCGACCCTCGTCCACGTAATAAAGGCCATGTCAGAAGACCCAGAAGAGAAGGATTGCCTGGATATGCTCCGTCTCCTTATTGAAAGGGGGTCACTGGACCTTTACGTTGCTACCAGACCCGGGGGAATATACCACCGCAAGATCGGTATGTTCGTCGATTCGTCAAGTGATACCGTGGTATTCTCGGGATCCGGGAATGAGACACAGAAAGCAATCAGCTCAATTGAGGATTGGTCGAACGACGAGGATTTTGATGTGTTCAGGAGTTGGGGCGACGAATTCGAGAGCACGAAGGCTAGAAAGAAAGCTCAGTATCTCACAGACCTTTTTGAAACAGGAACAAGACGAACGCGAGTCCGGCCATTGAACGAAGTTGAACGCGAGATAATCAACAGATTTCGCTCGCATTCCGAACTAGAGGACTGTAGACCCGGAGCGCACACGAGGTCCACCTCACGAATCGAAGAAGCACCATTAGGGCCATTTTTCTATCAGCAGAAGGCAATCGAAGCCTGGGAGAAAGCCGGGAGAGTTGGAATGCTATCGATGGCTACCGGAACTGGAAAGACTCTTACTGCGCTCTTTGCCGTCAAAGATCTAGTCGCGAAAGGAGACCCAATTCTGGTCGTCGTTCCGAGCAAGATTCTGTTGGACCAGTGGCGTAGAAACATCAGAGGCGTATTTCCTGATGTCCCAATCCTCCTCGCAGGTGGAGGTTTCGACTGGAAATCCGATCCAACGAAGAGAATGTACGTATCGTCACATGGCCTTTCAAGGATTGTCCTAGCTACAATGCAGACAGCTGCCACCAAGGAGTTCCTTGATTTCTTCGCACAGGCGGAGGGAGCTGTGTTGATAGCCGATGAAGCGCACAGACTTGGAAGCGCAAAACACAGAACGATACTCTCGTTGAAGTTCAGGGGTATGCTCGGACTATCAGCGACGCCTGAAAGGCTATTTGACAAAGAAGGCTCTGAGGCACTGGCTTCTGCATTTGGCAAGAATCCGATCTTCGATTTGCCGATAGAAGCAAAAGTACAACTTGAAGCGAATGACCAAAAGGAGGTTCCTATCCTGGGTCATTTTCTGAGCCGATACTACTACGATTTCGACGTAGTAAATCTCAGCCCAGACGAGGAGCAAGAATGGCAGACCTATTCATCAGAGATTGGGAGGACGATTGCGAAACACCCTGATTTGGCAAAAGATGGCCTGGGCGCAGGGCTGGAAAGCAGCCGGTTGAAGATGCTTTTCATACAAAGGGCGAGAATAGTCAAAGGAGCAAGGTCAAAGGTAGAGGCGGCCTCGAGAATCATTGCGACCAAATATCCCTCCAACGGTCGGTGGATAGTATACTGCGATGACGAAGTACAGCTGCGTAGCGTTGTAGACGAGCTGAAGCGTTCAAATCCGAACCTTGTTGTCCTGGAGTACCATTCTAGGATGAACGCCCTTGAACGAGCAAGATCTCTGGCATACTTCGAGAACAATCCAAGCGTAATAGTTAGCATTCGCTGCCTTGATGAAGGCGTTGACATACCGACTGCCGATGGTGCCATCATACTAGCTTCTTCCACCAATCCTCGGGAATACATACAGAGAAGAGGGCGACTATTGAGAAAAGCAAAGGGGAAGACCTATGCCAAGATAATCGACGTTATCGTTTTGCCCAGTTCATCGAGTGATGAAAACGATATTCCCTTTTCGATAATTCGAAGTGAGCTGGCCCGGGCATACACTTTTGCTGGTCATGCAGAGAACAAGGAAATCACCCACAAGCTTTGGCAGGTATGCAGGCAATATGCTGTAAGGCTCGATTCTGACCCGTATTACGCGCTGGAAGAAGATGAGGCGGAGGAATAGTCATGGACGTGAACGAACTCGTCGATGTTTTGAATAGAATAAACTCCAATCAGAAGAATCCGGTTGACCCGAAGATACTGAAACAGGTTATTGCTCTCGTGGTCTTGAACCCATTGGATGAAGACAGAGCAAAGTGTCAGGACCAAATAAACATGATACTGAGTCAGAGCATCGGAGGCCAAGAACAATGATAGTCGAGGAGATTCGGATGCTCAATTTCGGCCCGTTCTATGGAGAACACAAGATTGTATTTGCCAATGGAGGACGGGGTGTACACATAATCCGAGGCGACAACGGCCAAGGAAAGACGTCAATACAACGAGCTGTTCTTTGGGCTTTGTATGGCAAGGTCCAAGATCGAAAGGGCGAAGACATTAGACCGACTTCGCTTCTCAATCGAACGGCAGCGCGAGACGACATTTATCATTTCGCAGTGGTACTCTTCGCCAATCACGAAGACAAGAAGTGGGTTATATCAAGGAAAATGGAGGCAAGAGTTCATCAAGACAAGAAGTACAACATGACTATAAGCGTCACTAGGGACTCTGAACCTCAACCAAATCCTGAAGAGGCCTTGAGACGAATGTTACCCCCGGATGTGAAACGATTCTTCTTCTTCGACGGGGAGATGCTGCGGGATTACGAGGATCTTCTGGACCAGAGTAGTACCTCAATGACAATTCTTAGAGACTCGATTGAACACGTTCTCGGCATCCCTTATCTTCGAATTGCCAGCAACGATTTGCACGAAGTTCAGCGCAAAATTGAGATGGAACGAGGAAAGATCCTCAGGCGACTCGGAGGGGAGAATTACAGTCAACTGCAGGACGATTTCCAGACTATATCCGAACAAATCAAAGACAGGGAAGATAGGATAAAGGATCTTGAGAGCTCCATTGCGAAGCTGGACATGGACATTAGCGACCAGAAGCGAAAACAAGCGGACATTGAATCAGTCAAGAAGCTTGCTCTGCAGAGGATTCAGATTGAGAAGGATATCGACCTGCTTGACCAAAAGAAGTCCAGAGAACAAGAGTCACTCAAGAAGTTGACAACAAGTCTCTACAAATCGGTCCTTTCCAGAACAGCACAAAACATCCTCGCTGGGCTTCAGCAAGAACACAACATGCGAATGGATAAGTACAACACAAAGCAGAAGCTTCTCGGCCATATCGAAGAACTTGAGAAGGGACTGGCCAGTCAAAAGTGCAAGTTATGTGGAACTGTGCTGAATGAGACAAAAATGGCTGAGATTAATGCCGAGCTTGAGAGCGCCAGACTGAAGATAAAGGATCTCACTGAGATTCCCGAACCAAACCTCGAGTTTGAGCACCACATCAACCGGCTAAACATCATGCTTTCCGAAGCAGTTGATCGTGACGAATTCACCAAATTGGATGACAGAATCTTCAAGATTGACCATGAGCGTGCAGCTCAAAGCGCTAGGCTAGACCAGACAAGGGAACAGATCAAGTCAACTGGCATCGATGAAGAAGAACCTCGTAGAATTGAAAACGAAATCGAAAGACTCAGTAGCGAAAAAGGGAGACTTCAGGGGCTAAAGGAAGCCGAAGCAAAGCTGCGCCTGCAAGACCTTGAAGATAAACAGGTGCTGGATCAGAGAATTGCCGGAATCGACCAGAAGGAAATGAACGCCTTAGAGAAGAGAATTGACAAGGCAAAATCGATAGCAGATGTGTTTGAAGCTGCGATAGCTGTTTACAGGAACGAGAGACGTGCCCACGTTGAGTCTCTGGCGACCGAGATATTCACAGAAATACGAACTAAGGAGAGCTTCGCCAGACTGAAAATAAATGAGCAATTCGGTCTGAACATTATCACGGATGCAGGGACAGTCCTGGATAGGGCAGAATGGCGTTCCGCTGGAGAGGAGCAAATCGTAGCAATTGCCCTGATAGCCGCTCTGAACAGATGTGCTCAGATTCGAGCTCCCGTGTTCATGGACACCCCATTCGGTCGGCTAGACACCAAACACGGCAAGAGAATACTGACTTTTCTGCCAAAACTTGCAGATCAGGTCGTCCTTCTCGTGACGGATAGAGAGCTCAGGAAAGGGGATGAGAGGCATCTAAAGGGCAGCGTCAAGACAGATCTTACACTGCATCACAAAGGTGAAATCGAGGGCTGCTGCATTTATGAAACGGTCAGCACGGAGGAATCTGAATGAGTCTTGCGTTTGGAGATCCGCGGACTATACCGGCTAGTGACCTGGCGAAGAAATACATGAAACAGCTGGTCACGGCAGATATCTTTGAAGAGATGAGAGACGTCTGGAGGCTCGGAGCTGCTCTTGGCATCGCAACAGGGCAGACGTACGAATTGGGGAACCGGGGAACATTTCAGAACGTCAACAGTCTGGACACTGAAGAGATTTTTGCCGCCGTAATGGTCGGCCTTTATCCAAGCATTGCGCCTGACGAACGACTGAAGAAACTCGTAGACCATGCGGAGTGGGGAGTCCGCGAAATATTCAGAAAGCACGAGAACGGGACTCTAATCTTGGCGACAATCGGTCTTCCGGAAAAGCCTTCGTCGAACAGCAACTCGGGGCGCGGCGGCACGCGTTAGACTGCCCAGGCTACCTTCGAATCGCACAATCAGGCGTTTACACCCCGCCATCTTCCAGGAAGATTTTGTGTGGGGATTCGATGAAGAGCTCAAGCAGGATATGTAGTTGGTTCAAATCCGATAGGATGCACGCGGCTCATCGTGAGAAAGGACTAAGGAAAGGCGATTCCGCAGTTGCGTACGTATCAGCGACATCCACTGGTTGAGGATTCGGTAGCCAGAGCGACAATGAGTATGTGCCAGTGTCAAACGATGGAGCCTGTGTGATCGACCTCTACACTTGATTACGGGGTCGCAGGGAATTTGGAGACTCACAAGGGTGAGATGGCGACATTATGGCCGCCCTTCTGGCGAAATATGAAGAACGCTGGCTGTCTGTATCATCGAGTCGAATTAGATAGGATTATCATCTATGCAATCCATTGAAGCACATCTTGAGGAGATGTGAATGAGACCTCGTCTCTCTAAAAGCTTCGTTTTCCTGCTGACTGGTTTCTTCGTTATGTCATGGCTAGTAATTGCTTCTACGACATGTTCCGCACTACCTGGCAAGCCGTCCTTTCAAATCATACAAGGTCACGAGCCCTACTATGCGGGGGACACGATAGTAATTCGCATGACTTCCGATGCGTCAGGTTGGCCGGGAGGAATCGCGAAATTCCATATCATTGTCACACAGACGTTGTACGAAGGCGGCCAGTATCTTGCGACCATTGTCGATACGGAGATTCCAGCACAATACTTAGGGAATCAGCTGTACTCTGCCGACTACAGTTTCACATTCCCTGGATATGAAGGAGGCAGTTATGACTTCGGGGCTTCAGCCGCTGATTCTCAGAACGTTAATTCTGGTCTTTCACATCTCTGGTTCACAGCCTATGCCTCAGGGTCTGACCCGTCACCGGATCAGACATCTGGTTCGGGGTCTCTCGTGGGAGGTTGGTGGAAGACATTGGCACTCGCGGTTGTGGCCGTGACCGTCCTTGTGGTTATAATCGCACTTTTCTTCCGCTCGAAGAAAGTCAGCGAATCTTCGGATATTGGTGGCCAAGGGCGGCCGCAAGAGTTTCAGGTTGTGACACAAACGACGGACAGCGTTGCTGCCGGCGATGGTCAATCATATCCGCAACAAGTACGGACAATAACAGCTCAGGATCAGATGCAATCTTCTCCTAATATCCCAATGCCAGAACCAAATCGACCGAATCCCAATGCAGGATTCTGCAAATATTGTGGAAAGAGCATATCTAGCAATTCGGCATTCTGCAAATATTGTGGGAAGAAACTTAATTAGTAGAATTTGAAGGGGTGAAAATATGAGAGGAGGGGTCGTCGCTGGTGGTGTCATGCTAATGATTGTTGGCCTGATCTTTTTGTCTTTTATGGGCACAATGTGGACCACGCAAGCAGATTCTGGTGGCGGAGCTGTCGGCTTCTTCTCTCC
>Ga0315288_10009596_pt1 | contig 12185 bp, 25 predicted proteins | sample YL17G11_20_MG_FD_203454 | JGI IMG/M metagenome (GOLD analysis project Ga0315288, IMG submission 203454) | Sediment microbial communities from Yellowstone Lake, YNP, Wyoming, USA - YL17G11_20 | ecosystem: Environmental > Aquatic > Freshwater > Lake > Sediment | place: USA: Wyoming | collected...
TCCGATGAAGCAGCCGGGAGAGCCGCTCTATATGAGGTTCTCCCGATGCCCAGCGATGAGACAACCCTGACCCTGGCGATCATCCTCACAGCCGGTGGCGCGGTCGCGGCCTCCGCCCTCGTGACGGGACTGGTCCAGCTCTTCAAGCAACTCGGCACCCTGCTCGACGGTCGCGAGCGCCTGGTGGCGTTCGTCCTGTCGGCCCTGCTCGTCATCGTCGCGTTCGCTGCCGGCGTGCAGGACACGAGCCTGACGATCTCCGTGCAGTCCGTCTTCGCGGCCTTCCTGGCTTGGTATGGCATCGCTCGCCTGTCGATGGCAAACTATGCCGACGTGACCAAGGAAGCCAACAGTCTTCGCGGCGAAAGCATCTGACGTGACGTCCCCCGGCACCGATGGGGTGCGCTCCACTTCATCGCCGTGAGTGCGGGCGGGGAAACCCGTCCGTATCTCGACCGTCCACGCATCGCCGCCGAGAGCTATGGCTTGCCGATGTCATGCCCGAAGGCAGAATGCGGCTTCGGCTGGCTCAAGCTTCCGGGCCTGAAGATGCGTCCCTGTCCCAACTGCGGTGGAGAGCTGATCTCTACGAGGCCAAGGAAGAGGAAGCGATGAAGGTCAAGGCGGATGCGGAACATCCTGTGATGTTCCATGGCAGGTAACGGATGGCGTGGGGGCCGTGACCCGGCCCAGCGGGTGCTCCGTATCCTCGCGGTGATCGTGTTCCTCGGATGCTTTGTGTACCTCGTCGTCGATCCCAACCGCCACATCGACAGCGTGCCAGTAGTAGCTCTGGTTCTCGGTTGCGTGCTTGTCCTGCTGGGCTACGAGGGCATCGTCAGGTTGCCATACATCGGGCAACGACCTGACGACAAGGAGGACGACGAATGACCCTGCCGTTCAGCTTGTACATCCAGTTCTCGATCCTGGCCTCGCTGCTATTGACGGGATTGTTCCTGTGGCATCTGCGCTTCGCCATCCACCGCTATCGCCACCACACGACAGGCGACTATGCGGGCGAGTCGGCCTCGATCCTGGTGTCAGTGGTGTTCGTCGTGGCGGGCGTCGGCCTGGTCATCAGCTCGCTGGGGCGCGTCGTCGAGATCAGCGAGCTAGGAACCATCGGGCTGTCGATGGCTCGGGGTGCGTTGCTCATCGGGGCGGTCACGTTGGTCGTGATCGACCGACACAGAAAGTAGGATGGGTGGGACTTGACAAGGCAGGATGCCCACCGCTAGATTACGCACCTTCCCCAATCGCAAGGTTGGTGAGGACCGAGAGGACCGTCACTTCGAGGAACGTTTCCCGCAAGGGTCACATTCAACGGAGGGGCGGTCTCTTTCGTTCCGGCAGCCAAGGCTGCCCGATCTCTCAGACGACGGGAGGTTCCTCCGCCGGAGCAGCCTCGATGCTGTCGACGATGGCGTCTGCCGTGGCGAGCGTGTCGAGGGTGGCCGTCAGCTGGGCGGCGTCGGCATTGCCGGCGTCGATGAGGGCCTGAAGCTGCGCCTGTGCATCGGCAAGCTGGGCGCGGACGCCACCGATGGCGGCGGTCACGCGGTCGGCTGCGGCCCGTGCGGAGGTTCCGACTTCGGCTGCTGCCGCTGCGACGTCTTCTGCGAGGGTCATGCGGGTGCTCCTTCTGGTTCTATCGCGTCGATCACCTGGTCGGTGCGTGTCAAGGAGGCCCGCACCTCTTCTAGGGTATCCAGCTCGGCTGGCGTGATGTTGAGCCGGTCGAGACGACGTTCGATCCGGTCTAGTCTGGAGATGATGCGTTCCCCAAGCTCGTCAAGCCCAAGGAAGCGTCCGATCTGTTCGCCTAGTCGGTCGTCGGTTGGCATGGACCCACCCTACCACCTATGGCAACACCCCTAGAATGCCCCAGGACGCCCGTTCCCCTCGCGAACGACTACCAGGTCACTTTGGCGTGTGAGGGTCGTCCCAGGGCTTTGAAGGCATCCCAGTAGAGATCGATGAAGTGGTTCCCTGAGCATCCACAGAAATCGACCAATTTGACCCGCAGTGTTCGACCGTTGGCGTGGACGGTCACGACTCGGCCCCTCCAATTTCCCACTCGCAGGCTGGGTCCGGCTGCCGCATAGTAGTCAGCGACACCAGCTCGATCTGGATAGCCTCTCGTGCAGCGGGAGACGCCGGCTCGGCAGTAGTACGTCGGAACCCCCGAAGCGGAGTGGCCTGTCGATGAAGCTCTTGGCAGTGCTGGTTTCTTCGTTGGCCGTGGCGTTGGTCGCGGCGTTGGCTTTGGGGCGACGGTCGGCGTGGGGGTCGGAGTGGACTGCGGCGTCGGGGTCGGCGTCGGTGCCAAGGTGGGTGTGGGACTCGGAAGCGGAGTGGGGGTCGCTGCCTCTACCTCTCTGAACGCGGTCGAGGAGATCGGGATGATGGGCGTCGGCTCCTGACCTGTCACGCCGGTCGCCATGACGACAAGGGAAATGATCCCAGCCAGACCTACCAATACTCCTTGGCGTAGGCGATACCCGCCACGACTAGGGCGATGGTGTCCTTCTCGATGTAGTGGGGACCGTCCGGTCGGTGCGGAGGATGCGGGATCCTGTTCCGCTCTGCTCGGTCGTTCAGCCATATGGTCGTCTCCTCTAGTCGTTCGCCGAGGACGAGGACCCTGTACATGACCTCGTACTCGCGGACGGCCACACGCCTGAGACGACGCATGACCTTCGTGGTGCGGAGACGTTGGTCTCCGTTACGACGGTTGGGACGACGGACCTCGTCCCTGGTGAGCCACCGTTCAAAGTCAGGATGCCATCGCGGCGTCCCATCCAGCCCGACCTCGGCGCAGTGGATCCGGTCGGGTACTTCCTGTTTCCAGTCGGATGCGAACCAGCCGGCCCAGTGGGCCGTGTCTTGCATCGTCTCGGCGGAGAGGAAGCTACTCACGCCGAGAGTCTATACCACGCTCAGAAGTCGAAGAGCATGTCGCGGGGCCATTCGGTCTAATGCGTGCGAGCCTCGATGGTTCCACGCCAGACCAGCATCCGACTCGCATGACGAGCCGCTCTTGTGGACTGGGCATAGCCGACGTCTTCGATGATGCCTTGGCGGGCTGCGGCGGAGAAACGCGCCCCCACGGCATTCGGCCTGGTCGGCATGCCAATTCGGTTGGTCAGGTCTTGGGCAGTGAATGCGACACCGCTATAGGCAAGCTCCCGAATGACCCGGTCAGCTTCGTCCTGCCATGCCGGATCTTCATGTTCGTTGACCAGTGCCATGCCCTCATCTCGTAGCCGACGTCCATCGTCCATTGACTGACCTTCTGGCGGCGTGATGTTCTTGAAGGGCGGAGTCTTTACGAACACCTTTTTGTGGTCCGGGCAGATGCCCATGGAGTACCCGCCCATGACCCGCTCGGGCTTCCTGAGAACCTCCCCGCACTTCGGGATCGGGCACCTGATCTGAGGATGCTTCTCGTTGCCCATGGGTTGACCTCCTTACGCTGATGGAACGAGTTCGTGGAACAGATGGTCAGGGTCGTACTCACCGACCCGTTCGACCTTGCCGTCCTCGCTGACGGAGTAGGCATAGACGGGGCGATCCGCGTCCAGCGCCTTCTCGAATACATGGCTGGTTCCCGAATGCCCCTCTTCGGCATCTCCGGGAGTCAGGAACAGCAGGACCAGGTCGGAGCGATCCACCATCTCGATGTCGCGGAAGTACACCGATGAACGACCCGGTGTCGTGTCGGTTGGTGCGGGGACGCACCACTCCCAGCCCAGTCGCAGGATCGAGCAGAGGCTTTCCACGTCCGACTCGAAGCGACCAGGCTCGCTGTACAGCCCCTTGCGGAGCAGGATGACGGCATCGTCGGGGAGCGCGGCGAGGAACCTGACGAGGAGCCTCGGTGCCTGGCCGGCAGGGAGTCGCCGCGATCCGGCGATGGTGACCTTCACTTCTTCCACCCGGGGACAACGTCCCACATCGCCATGATCTCGAGCGGGTATCTCCCGCACTTCATGCAGATGATGGCGACGACCATGTCGGCGAAGTGGATCCTCGCCCATGCATGGTCATGGATGAGCGACATCGAGCAGAGACGTTCCGTCTGGAACTTCCTGCGGTACTCGGCTCCCTGTCCGATGTCGGCGTTCTTCATCGGTGTGCTTCGACGTGGTGAAGGCGGCAGTACCAGATGACCTCGAGTGGCTTGGCATAGTCCTGGTGGTGCGCCTCGACCTTCTCCTTGCCGCAGACAACGCAGGGAAGCTTGAGGATCTTCCCTTGTCGGGCTGCTGCTCGGGCCAGGTCTCGCGCCCGAACTTTTTCAGGATTGCGGGCATTCGAGCGTCGAAGACTGGCTCGTCGCTCCTCAGTGTTGGCTCTCGCCTTATCGTAGGCGGCGACTCGCTCCGGGTCGCGGCCCGCTACGAACATGCGGTGCCGTTCCTCCGGGGTCTTGCTCTGGTAGTAGTCCCTCATGTAGACCCGCCAAGTGCATTTCTTACACGTTCCGCAGTCACACGAAGGCTTACGTCCGGTCTTCCTGATGGAAAGGTCTTCATCCATGCCATCATTCTACCACATCATTCTAGCTAGAATGGTGTCAGAATGGGAGCGAGTCGATGTTCTCGTTCACCTTGGGCGGCTTCTCGTTGCAGCCCTGTTCGCTGCACACATAGAACGCATTGAACCGCTTCGGGTTGCCCTGGTCATCGACCTTGGTCCTGCTGACGCCAGCCGGGATGAGCTTCCAGGGGACCTCGTGGATGGGGCAGTAGCCGTCCGGTACGGGCGGATCCTCCCTGGCGACGAAGGGCTTGCTGCTGGCCTGGCTCTGTCCGACGCTGACGTTGACACCGTCCGGCACCTGTAGCGTGATCACAATCGTTTTCATGAGTTGACCTCCTTGTTGGTATGGCCCGCCATGTTGATCGCCATCAGACAGATGGCATGCTCAAGGCGGTGGTCGGATACGACGAATGCTTGCAGGTCGGGGATGAGGTAGGCACTGACCACATCATCAGCACCCACCTCGACATCACACCCCTGGAGGAATGTCTTGCCCCCGATGTCCACGTTGTAGGTGACATGGAGAACGTGATCAGGACAGGTCGTGTCGAACCTCACCTCTTCCAGATTGATCGGGAGAGTGTCGCCCGAGGCGAAGATAGGCTTCATCCGATGGTCACCTCGACTCGTGGATTGACCTTGACGATTTCCTTGCTCATGGCTCTCGGCAGGGCGTACTTGTCGTCCACCCCGATGGCCGGGAACACCGCGTCCTCCACGACCTTGATCAAATTCGTGCAGTCGGCGTCGCGGGTGAGCCAGAAGCGGTACTCGACGACGACTTGTCCGCCGTCCCAGACCCAGCCGGATGGCTTGGCTGTCCTGACGATGAGGGCGGCGGCTTGCTGGTAGGCCGCCGCCTCGTCGGTCTTGATGATCTTCGGGTAGGCGATCCCACCTCGACGGAAGCCGCGCCCGATCTTCGATGAATGGTTTCCTGAAATGGGTTGCCCAGGGATCACTATCGTCCAGCTCACGCCTCGCTCCAGTGGTGCCACCCAGCAGGAAAACCCCAAGCGTTGCCAGTGCCAAGGATCGACCAGCCACAGTAGCTGGATAGGGCGAGCGTCGCGCATCGGTAGCACATGCCAGCGACATGGAAGTTTTCGCCATGGTTGCAGCCGGGGCAGTCCGTCTCGGAGTCCATCTGCACCATCATGGCGATGGCGTTCTGGGACTCGAAGAGGTTAGCTTTCGAGCGGGCCATCGCCTCCAGCTTCTGTCGACGGTTGCGGTTGTCGCTCACTTCGCTTTGCGGGCCTTCTTCGGAGCGGCGGGTGCATGGTCCAGGTCCCGGGTGACGAGCTTGAGGCAGTTCTCGCAGGACTTCTCCTTGCCGCCGGGGAGGCGGTCCAGGAACGGGGCGCTTGAACGCTGCTCGAGGCCGCACCTGGTGCGTACTGTTGGGATGCCCTGCTCGCTGATGCTGTAGCTCTCGATCAGATGCCAGGACTCGATCTCGACCCACTGCATGTCACTCATGGCTTCGCCTCATCGCTCGTGTCGTTCAGGGTGGTTGGCTTGACCTTGTACTTGGGGTCCGCGAGGAAGGCATCGGCGTGGGCCTTGTGCTCCTCGATGGACGCCTTGGCCTTGGGGGCTGGTTTCTTCTGGTCCTTGGCTGGCATCTAGACCTCCTGTAGGTATGGGCGGCGCTTCCCGCTGCGGATCATCGAGACGAGCGCCTGTGAAACCCCGTGCTCCCCGGCGAGATCGACCCCGCGTCCGGTCGATGACCGGATCGCCATGGCCTGCTCGACCGTCAGCTTGGGGTTGGTCGCGATCCTTCCCTTCGAGGCCGCGTCCATCATGTTGTCCTTCTGGGTTCCGAGGAACAGATGGTCGGGGTTCGAGCAAGGCGGGTTATCGCAGTGGTGAAGAACGAGGGAGCCACTGGGGATAGGTCCCTTGACGAGCCTCCAGGCAACGCGATGAGCGGCTTGAACTCGCCCCTCGCTCCAGACCTGTCCGTACCCGAAGGGGTCGGTAGCGCCGATCCAGCCCCAGCAACCGCCGGGATGACCGACCGATACCTTGCCCCAGAAGCCGTCCTTGATCCCTCCCATCAGGGTTCGGTATCTTTCGTGAAGCTGGCGTTGACGCAGCCGGTGGGAGTGCCTGGCATGGCATAGGCTGCCCTCTGGAGCAGGCTCGCGGGCCACCACTGCGGTCCCTTGGGGATGCCACGCCGTCGGCCATCGGCCATCGGGTCGTAGACGAGATACGCACCGTCGCTGGCTCGACGTTCGTTGACGAAGATGCCGTGGTTCAAATAGAAGCCAGGGCTGGCGTCGAACTTGGTCGGGGCGATGACGCTGTAGCGGATCTGGACTATCGCCCCGCGACCACTGATGATCAGGCTGCGGAACGTCGTCCACGGCACGCCATAGCGAACGGCCATGTCCACGCCGTACAGGTGGATCGCAGCCTTGTCGAGATCGTTGAGGTCCGTGCCGCCACAGGAGTGCGGACTGATCTGGTTGCGGATCTCAGCCGGCATGGGAAGCCAGCCGTGGACGTTGTGCGGGTCAGCGCCCCTGCGGTGTCGGTCGGCTGCCATCGCCTGACTGGCTGGTCCGCAGTTGACCCATTGACAGCGCGATCCATCGCCCTGCTTACGGAACGTCGGTCGATAGACCATGTTTTCAGGCTCCCTTCTTCTCCGTCATCCAATCGACGACGGCTGAGATGACCATGACGGCCAGGACGATGCCGAACAGCACCGTCGATATGCCCTCTCCGAGGATGGAGGACAGGATCCTCCACACGACCAGTGTGATGCCCAGCGCAGCGGCGACAACACCGCCGACGACGAGACCGGCCTGGATGTGCTTCATGGCAGATGTCCCAGGTACGCCCTGATCTTGTCCCGGTTCACGGCTTCCCAGTTGGAGCCAGCCGTAGTGCCGGTGTGATGGAACGGGCAGAGCGAGACCAGGTGCTGTGGGGTGGGCGTCGTCTTCTTGCCGAGCATCAACTCGCCCTGTTCCTTGGTGTGCGACATCTGGAGGTACATGGGACCTGGGTCCCTGTCACGCCACCGGGTGATCCGCCAGCCGTAGGCGTCACGGCACCATCCAGCATCTCTGTCGATCTCGGGGGCGATGCATCGATAGCGGTCCCGTCGAAGGACGATGGCCCTGACAGAAGAAGGAATAGACGATGCACTCATTGACCGTTACGTTCTTCGTTCTCGGTCCAGTGGGGCGTTACGTTACACCGTATTCTAAGTAATACGGTGTAACGTAACGCTCCCCCGTAAGGACTAAAATCACCCAGTAACGTTACGGTGTAACGGGTGTAACGGTCAGGCATCGACTCCCCTCGATCCGGGAGAAGTTCGGAACTCCACTACCACCTTGGTCCTCCAGTACAGACCGCCTTCCGTCGATACTTGACCATCGTCCTTCATGCGCTTGAGGACACCTCGAACGGTGCCATCCTTGAGGTTCAGTTCGCGGGCGATGACGGACGGGGTTCGCTTCGCTCCATCGGCCAAGAGATCGGAGATGATGTCCCTCGTGTCCATCTTGTCGAGCCGGTCGTCGTACTCCTCCTCGAGGACATCGGCCTTGCGGAAGATGATCGTCCCCTCGTCCCAGTCGAGGTTCAGGCCGATGGGTTCGAGCTGGCGCGTGTCGTTGGACTTGGCGTGGTACAGGTTGATCGCCAGACCGTTGGCGGAGGGTGCCTTGCGGACCTCCCAACTGATGCGGGCCGCGTTCGTCTTGTAGGCGGATCCGTATGGTGTGGCGGTCCCGGGCTTCGACCGCACGTCCGTCTTGTTGACGTGGTCGACGATCAGCGGGGTGGTGTTCATCAGGCGGAGTGCTTCATGGAGGCGCAGGACGGACTCGTTCGCATCGCCGTACTCGCCCTGGGCACCCATGGCGTAGGCCGCCGAGTCCACGATGACCAGGACGACCTTCTTCTCGGCCACGATGGCGGATAGCTCCTCGGCATCGTCCGCCAGCGGGCGAACGCAGCGGCGGTAGAGCATCTTGCTGGGCGTGAAGCCGTGGCCGTTGGCGATGGCCTGGATGCGGTCGTTGATGACGTCCCCGGTCGTCTCCCAGTCGAGGTACAGGACGGCTCCGTGGACGGCAGGGGCGATGCCCGGGATGATCTCCCGCCCACACGCCACCGAGAGGCCGCACGTCAGGGCGACAAGGCTCTTGCCCACCCCACCGGGGCCGAAGATCATCGACGGCCTGCCCTTGAGGACCAGCGGCTCGACCAGCCACTGCTTACCCGGCGGCGTGGGCGCGTTCAGGCCGACCTCGTTGATCGCCTCGCCCTTCGTCTCGAAGAGGATGACGTTCTGGCACAACCACTCGAGACCGTCGAACCAGTCCATGTCCTGGCCCGGCGTCCGCTTCTCCAGCATCCTTGCGAGCGACGAGCGGGATGAACTCGAGAGAACGTTGAAGCGGGCAACGTGGAGGATGCCCTTGTGGGTCTTGACGTCCTTGATGTTGGTGGCGACCGACAACTCCCCGGTCAGGTCGCCGCGTGAACGCTTGAGGTGGGTGAGATTGAACGCAGTCTGGAGTTCATCGTCCCAGCAGCGGTAGCCCATCCCTACCTTCTCGAACTGCCAGCGGTCAGAGGGCATGCGGGGCCAGCTTGCGGATCTCGTAGGTCCCCCGACCCCGACCGTCATTGTTCAGGATGCAACCCGGCTTATGACACATCACCCGTTTGTCGTCTGGGAACACCCGGCACCCCTTGTGGATATCGCCATGGGAATGGAATGACTTGGCTGGACACGCGATCACCTTGCCTGGAACGGCATCATGTGCTCCCCACAGGGAACGGAGCAGCTCCGCTGCGGAGGCACCGTCATCGGGCGGATGTTCCCTTGGGTTGCGGTGTTCATGGTCGACCACGGCTGGCGGTCGTTGGTACTTCTCGGCCCATGCCAGGAACGTCGCAGATGAGGCGTAGTCGACGGCCAGGATGACCTCTGCCGCCGTATTGCCGATGGGTGCGCCGCTCAGTGGGTCCAGCATCTTCCCCCGGAACCCGGTGGTCGGGTGGGGCATCAGGGGCAACCGCAGCGCATGTCCGAGTCCGCCCTCGGAGATGGTGTCGGTCCCCGGGCGAAGCTCGATCTTGGGGTCGACCGGCGGGAGGCCGGCGGACTGCAAGAGTCCGCGCAGGGCCATCCTGATGGCGACAGCCGGGCAGGGCTTGTCGAGGATGCACCACAGGTGGGCACCACGTCGGCTCTTCTCGACGTAGGCCGGGATACCGGCTTCCACCATGGTGCGTCCAAGCAACAGTGAGTCCGCGAAGCCAGACTCGCCGTCGAAGTCCACGGCGACCGAGTGGCTGGTGTTGCCGGGGGCGATCATGAAGCCGCTGATGCTGGGTCCGTTCCCGGTCAGTCCCGCGAGGACGATCTCGGGTGTCATCGGCTCCCTGATGGGCCGCCACCCATCCTTGGTCCAGTGGCTGTAGACGTCGTTGCGGGCCGGGAAGAGGTTGGAGTAGAGAAGTGTGACCTGGAGCGGTTCGTACATCGTGCCCTCTGACAGCAGGGAGGCGGAGGACGGTGCTGTCAGACACCGTCCTCCACCAGAAGCGACGTTGTGGGTCGCGGTCGCCAGTCTAGACGACCGAGAACGGCTCCTGCTCGCCCTCCACATCGACCTCCAGGGCCTCATCGGGGGCGGTTCCCTCAGATAGGTCCACGGGTGTGGCCTCGAGGATGTCCATCGCGGACAGGGCCATGACGATGGAACCAGCCTGTTCGCTGGTCAGGCCCTGGAGCCAGTCGCGAAGGTTGACGCCATCGCCTGGCTCGGTGCCCAGGATCTTGCCGATGACCGGCACGACCGCATCGGCGTCGAGGTTCAGCTTCTTGGCGAGCTTGGCGATCTCGGTCACCTGGGCGAGGGTCGCTCCGTCCGACTTGCCGCCGCGCTTGACGCCTTCCTGGGTGCCCTTGGTCACGACGACCGGACCCTTGGCTGCGCCTGATGCGGCGGCTGCCTTGTCGACCTTCTCGTCGGCTTCGGGATCGTCCCCGGTGGAGACGAGGAAGGTCTTCATCAGGAAGTACTTCTCGGCCCCGGTCATGGCCTTGTAGATGCCCTTGTCGCCCGTGTCGGCACCGTCACCCGGGAACACCGCCTGGGGTGTGGTCTCGCCCGTTTCCCCGTCGATGAACTGGAACGACATCTCGACGTGGCTCATCCACATCGTCGACCCGGACGCTGTCGTGTAGAGCGCCTCGCGGCTGCTGGCGATCACCGACTGATGCAGGAAGATCTTCCGCTCTGACAGGAGCTGGCTGACCTTCTCCGCCACGTCCGTCTCGCGGACGAACTTGTACTTCTGGTTGGCGTTGAAGCCTTCCTTGGGGATGTGGGCCATGAGGCCCGTGATCTCCGCGAGCTTCGCGGCGAGACCCATGCTCGTCTCAGCTTTCGTTGGCATTGGTGACCTCCTGATACCTGATGTAGGGGCCGCAGGATCCCCGGAATGAACAGGACCGACAGGCCCAGGTGCCAAGTCCTGTCGGGCGATAATCGCCGCTCTCCACCCCATTGGCGACTTGTTCAAGGGTCGCGGCGAGGATGCCGATGTCGTCGTCGGTGATGGGGTCCATCACCTCCGGCCAGTAGTAGGGCGTCTTGGTCCTGACGATGTAGTCAAGCTGCGCCGCGTGAGGTTCGTATCCTAGCTCCGTAGCACCCAGCCAGTAGCCCGTCATCGCGAGGCGGTACTTGCCGGCGGATGGCCGCGAACCAGTGGTCTTGAGGTCACGCAGGATGAGGGATGACCCCCATGGCGTGTCGTGCTCATCGACTGAGTCGAGGATGCCGCTGTACGGGATGCCGTTGACTTCGATCTGAAACTCGGCCTCGATGAGGACCGGGTTGCGGTAGGTGGGCAGGATGTCTCGCTCGAAGACGGTCGCCGCGTCGAAGATCGGCCAGAACTCCTTGTACGGGGTGCGTTCAATGATGACCGGGTCGCGACGGAGCCGACGTTCGGCATAGTCATGGACCGCGATCCCCACCCGCTGCGGCTCCGACGTCTCCCCCATGATCACCCCGACATAGCTGAAGTACCACTGGAGATGACAGTTGATGTAGCTGTTGATGGACGAGGCGGAGAAGACGACGGGCCTCATGCGAGGATCCTCTTCCATTCGGTCAGGAGATCGCCCACGAACGCCTTGGCAGCTACCTTGCGTGCGATGGCATCGATCTGAAAGGGACGGAGGCCAGACTGCTTGTCGGTCTCACTGGCGTTAGCGGCCTCCGTCCCTTCTGTGAGCGCGGCATCAAGGCGCTCTTCGGTCTCAGAGAGTCCTTCGATGACGCGCTCACAAGAGTCGGCCTCCGTCCCTTCTGTGAGCGCGGCATCAGCACACTCTTCGGTCTCAGAGGGTCCTTCGATGCCGCGCTCACAAGAGAGACGTTCCTTGGTCTGGTCGTAGATGTTCCGGTAGACCGGGACTCGCTGTTTGACAATCTGCTCGGCGATACCTCCGGGCATGAGGATGCACGTCTTGGCTCTGGTGTTCCAGTCTACCTTCACGCCCTTGCGCTTTCGCGGGGAATGTCCATCGATAGCGTGTAGACCGCAGTAATGCCAGAGTGATGCGACCCCCGTGTGGGGGCGTT
>Ga0315288_10009600_pt1 | contig 12184 bp, 14 predicted proteins | sample YL17G11_20_MG_FD_203454 | JGI IMG/M metagenome (GOLD analysis project Ga0315288, IMG submission 203454) | Sediment microbial communities from Yellowstone Lake, YNP, Wyoming, USA - YL17G11_20 | ecosystem: Environmental > Aquatic > Freshwater > Lake > Sediment | place: USA: Wyoming | collected...
TCAAAATAAAAGACCTGATCCCCGCACCGTATAACCCGCGAACAATCAGCGATTCGGCGTTATCCGGCTTGCGCGCCTCCATCAAGCGGTTCGGATATGTAGACCCGATAATCAGGAATTCTAATGGTCATATCATAGGTGGTCATCAGCGCATCAAGGCGTTACTTGCCGAGGGTTATGATCCTGACACTGAAATAGAGGTCGTGCTGGTGGACATCCCGGAGATTGAAGAAAAGGCTTTGAACATCGCTTTAAACAATCCGGCTATCCAGGGCGATTTTGACTACCTGAAACTCGAACCGCTTCTGCTGGAATTGAGGGAGGGGCTGGGGGATTTGGTTCTGGAGGAGTTGAAATTGGATGAATTAATGGACATGAACCCTGAGACTAAACGACATACAGCACACGGCATTAATGTTCAATCGGATTTTGCGATAGACGATTATATCAAAGGGGAATTGGATAAGGCGGATGCTGTATGCTTCTCATTCTCAGGTGGTCGGGATTCTGCGCTTGCGTTTTACTCAGTGATTAATCATGTCGATAAGTCCAAAGTCGAATTAGTTTATGTCGATACGGGCGTTGAGTTACCCGACCTGATTGTTTATATCGTGAATTTCGCTAAGTTTTTCGATATGCCATTAACGGTTGTCAAGCCGGAGCATAATTTTATTGAGCATTATCTGAATCGAGAGACAGTCCCGAACCCGCAAATGAAGGGTTGCATTGAATTATTCATAGCTACGCCGGTTAATAAATATCTCGCTAATTTTGAAAACCCAATACTTGTCAGGGGCGGGCGTTCAAAGCAAGGAATTCCAATCGAATCTTCCCACGGCGTCACAATAACCGATAGGGCTGGGAGTGTTGATAAGGTTTTTTATAAACGCGAGAATCAGAAGTACCCGATTTACAATCCGCTTTATCTGTTATCGGATGAGGGTTATGAGAAACTAAGCCAGGAGTTTTTGAAAACTTATAAATTCTGGGATGGTTACGAGCGCGGGTTTCATCGCACAGCATGTTGGTGCTGTCCTTTCCAGACAATCGGTCAATATCGTGCATTAAAAACCAATTACCCGATTTTGTGGGAGCGGCTCAAAGATATCGAGATGGATATTACGGTGGGGAATACTGATTTAAACAAGGGGATTGATCGAATTGAGGGGAGGGTTAGAACGTGTTGATTATCTCAATCCCATTCTCTAATAAGAGCCGTCCTGTAATGCCTTTAGCATCACAACTTGGAGACCATTGGCACAGAATGGCAGTCTTAATGCGGTTCTCAAGGCATATCGCGAGAGTTGCCTTTGCGCCTTTCGTGAAGGCTCTCGTGACATCCTTGCCCGTGACTTCCTTTCGCAATGCCTTATCAGCACAGGTCTGGAAAACGCGACCGTTGACACGCTTCACAGGCTCTCGCGGGACAGTCAGCCCTCCGAGCATCTCAGGACATGCCCCGATAACGATGACATCAGGGTTATCAGCGAGCCATCGCTTCACGAAAGAGGATCGCGGACATCGCTTGCCATGCCATCGGCAGGGTTCTCCGAGGAGGCAGGATGAGATGAGAATTTTCCTTTTCATGACCCCATTTTACCACGATGAGACTATCATTGTCAATAGCCTTTTAAAGCCTTACATAATGCGGTTCACAAGGCGGTGCTTTTAGATGGCAAGCGGAGTTAAGGGTAACATAGATTGGTCTGCAGTGATGGAGCGTTACATCGAGGGCGCGACATGGGAGCAGTTGCGACAGGAATTCCATGTCTCAACCGGATCAATCAGGCGGGGATTCAATGAAAAATGAGACTTTGAAAAAACTTAAAAAGGGACAGCGGATAATGTTTCCTGTTTCTGAATTGATACATCCTGACTATAATCCACGTACTATTTCTAAAGAAGCCATGATAGGATTAAAGGCTTCGATTGACAGGTTTGGAATTGTTCAGGAAATAGTTATCAATAAAAGAAATGGACATATAGTTGGCGGCAATCAAAGAGTTGATGCTGCAATAGAAAAAGGATTTAAAGAAGTTCCAATATTTGTCGTCGATCTTCCCGAATCAGAAGAAAAGGTTTTGAACATCACTCTCAACAATCCGGCAATACAGGGCGATTTTGATTACCTGAAACTCGAGCCGCTCCTGTTGGAATTAAGGGAAGGGCTGGGCGATTTGGTTCTGGAGGAATTGAAGTTGGATACCCTAACCCCGGACTTAACCATGCCAGAGGACGAATACAAGGGAATGCCGAATTACGAATCTAACAGTTTGGGGGCTTATAAGCAGATAATAGTTTCATTCCAGAACGATGAGGATATAAAAGAATTCTCAAAGTTAATCAAGCAAAACATCACGCTTAAAACAAAATCAATCTGGTATCCAAAAGTCGAAAAGGAATCAACAAAGGATATTTCATATCAAGATGCTGAATAGATTCCCGATATATATTCCCTCAAAAGGACGCTGGCAAATACGACTAACCAGCAATGCGCTTAGTGAGTGCAAACTGCCGCATACTTTAGTCGTGGAGGAGCAGGAATATAAGCAATATCAGGAAGCCTTAAAAGGTAACCCCTATGCCAAACTTCTCATACTTAACGAGAGTTATAAAGACCGATATGAGCTTTGCGATAATTTAGGGCGAACCAAAAGCACCGGCCCCGGCCCTGCACGAAATTTCCTCTGGGAACATTCGATCCGAGAAGGGCATGAATGGCATTGGACGATGGACGATAATATCCGAGACTTTTACAGATATAATAATAATAAAAAAGTTCGGGTTTCAGATGGTGGGATATTCAGGGCAATGGAGGATTTTTGCTTACGGTATGAAAATGTATTTATGGCGGGGCCGAATTACGAAATGTTTATTTGTAGAAAACATGAGCATCCTTCATTAATCCTCAATACCCGCATCTATTCATGTAACCTTATCCGCAATGATATTCCTTATCGCTGGCGTGGGCGGTATAACGAGGATACAGATTTAAGTTTGCGGATTCTTAAAGATGGGTTCTGTACGGTTCAATTCAATGCCTTTTTACAAAAGAAAATAGCAACGCAAATGATTAAAGGCGGTAATACCGCAGAGTTCTATGCGAAGGATGGGACATACCCGAAATCTGAAATGCAGGTTCGATTACATCCCGATGTTTCTCGATTGGTTTTTAAATTTGGGCGTATCCACCACCACGTAGACTACCGACCTTTCAGGAAAAACAAACTCAAACGAAAACCGGATTACGATGAGATAGTCAAACAGCAATTAAAGGAAGCAAATAATTATGAAATGGTTCTGGTGAATAAGGCGGTGCTTCAATGAGTGACATCGAGCCGATTGATGGTGACAAAAGAAGCTACTTTGAAAGCACGATGGAGGTTCGCTGGCTGCGGATAATCGAGGCAATGCTCGGCAACCCTGGTCGTGTCACGAATAAATGGTTATCAGAGCAACTCCAGGTTCATGTTAACACAATATCGAAAGACAGGCGCGATCCCCGCTTCCGAACTTTCGCCGCCCGATTCCTGAATGAATTCACCGGCGAACTTACAGTTCATTCAATGGCTCTTGTCGTCAAGGACATCATGCAGAATCGGAATCTCAAAACCGCGATGTGGTTCCTGGAATTCATGGCTAAATATAAAATCGAAAATAATATTCCCCAGATACCCGATGACTCAATTCCGGGTGAACTAATTCCATTGGGCGAATCTGTAAATGGTCATTCCGAAAAAGTCCTGAATATGATAACTGAATTAGAGCGATGGGCTAATGACCCTTAACCTTAAAGACCGCGCAACCCGCTTGCGACTTGCAGCCGCCTTACTCCGAGCTGGAAAAGGTCGGATGAAACAATTTGCTGAGTTCATTTTTACCGACAATAAGGGCAATGGAATTGTTTTTGCTCAACACCACGATTATCTAAACAACTGGCTTGATGAGTGTGATAAGGCGGGTTATACCCGGCGAGTCATCGGTATGCCATTTGAATCAGGTAAGACGCAGAACGTGGTTATATTCAGGACATCACGAGATATCGGGCGTGACCATAATATCCGCGTGAAAGTGGGCGCTTCCAATTCACAACTTGCGGAAGCGCGGGTAGTCGCTCTCAAAAATACAATCCAGCATAATGATAAATTTAAGATGGTTTACCCGGATTGCCAGCCGGATTTTAACGATTGGGGAAAGACCTCTATAACCGTCAAACGATCCGCGACTTCATCGACAGATAGCACAGTACAAGCAGCCGGGATTATGTCCTCGATAATGGGGGGTCGCGTTGATCGCCTGAAACTTGATGACCCGGTGGATTATATAAACTCGATATCATCCGTTAAACGTGAATCTATTAAGGCGGCAATCAAGGGTAACTGGATGTCCCGATGCTCGCATGATTGTATTGTCGATTGGATAGGCACTCCCTGGCATCCACAAGATGCAATGAACACCCTCACAATCGGCGGTGAATGGCAACGGCTTTGGATGCCGATTAAAGAGGACTTGTCTTGCTTTGAAGTTTTCGTGAATGGAAAGAAAGTTGACGAACTTCCGATGTGGGTTTTACTTTCTGCTGAAATTATCGAAGCCAAAAGGAAAGACCCGGCTTATGGAATCGGCATGGTAAAATCCGGTATCCATCTACAGCATTTCGTTTTGGAGAATCGGATATTTGATAACGTTGAAAACCATATCGTTTTTAATTGCGATCCCCGGTCATTTGATTACAGTCTCATTTGTGGGGGCATCGATTATTCATCCGCGAAACGCCCAGGTACTTTTCTGGGGCTTGTCGGATTGCGAAAGGATGGAAAGAAAATCCCGATTGATCCCCGATACCTTCACAAGCCAGACCAGCTCGCGGCTAATATAGCAGACCAGGCATCGCTCTTTTTAGTAGACCATTACAACGCGGAATCGAATGCCCTGCAATCCGTAATTACGGATATGAACCGGAAATATCGTCCTGGTGTTGCGATTAATGATTTTACGACAGGCGCAAATAAGAAAGACCCTCGGACTGGATTACCACGAATCAGCGATGAAATCTCAGAAGGGATGTGGCAATTTTGCATACCGCATCCGGCTCCCTTTTGTGGCTGTGATTATTGCAAACTTGCCAATGACTTTTTACTTGCATCGTGGGATGACGATACAACCCCAGATGGATGTATGGGTGTCTGGTTTGCAGATGAGGGAATTCGTAAGCGAAAATTACGGCCATCCGGCGTGGTGGTAGTACGTTAAAAATAATTTGCATTATATATCCCATGTGTGGTATATCTAATTTATGGGGTTATTTGACTTCAAAACTCGGATTCAGAATTATCTCGGAATCGAGACGCGAAAGCAATCCCAATCCCCAACCCTCAAAAAGAACATCAACATCAATCTGTATCAGGCATTATCGCTCTTAATCAATCAAATCGACCCGCATGAAATGTCGGACGGTGAATTGCTTGGCGCGGTTCGTGGGATTGTCTTTGCTTGTCTCGATATAATCAGCGACGATATTGCGCAAACTGATTTCAGAATCGTGCGGACTTTACGCGATGGGACTTATGAAGAAATCCCCGACCATCCGATAATGCTTTTGCTTAACGATCCCTTCCGCCGCGCAGATGGATTTTCCAATTTTGCATTAACGCGATTCGATTTGTTCAAACTTACCAGCATGCAGTTAATGACCCTCGGACGGTCATACTGGAAACTGAATTTTGATTCAGGTATTTATGGCGGTCAACCGGTTGGTAATCGTTATGCCGGAAGACCCGCACAGATATTCCCTCTTGACCCATGCTTTATTAACCCACATTTAGACCCGCAAAAGGTTGTCGATTATTACGAATACAATACGGCTGGGAAGGTTCTTAAATTCCCCGCAAATGAGGTAATCCATTTTCGCAATATCTCTCCCGACATGACTAAATTCTTTCGCGGTCTTTCGATTGTCGGAATGTGCAAATGGGAGATTAAAGAATTAGAAGCGATGCAGACCGCGATTTATAATGCCTTTATGAAAGGCGGATTGCCACAAGCGTTTCTGGTTGGCAAGGATTTATCCGAGGAAGATGCACAGCGAACGGGGGATGTTTTACGGGCTGAGTTCATTCACAATTCCCCTGATAAAAAAGCACTCCCGATCTTGACAGGCGATTGGGAATTACTAACCATGAATCTGTCGAATAAAGACCTCGATACGATACTGCTCCTGAAAGAAATGCGGGACATGATAATGGCGATATTCCGAGTCCCGCCCTCAAAGTTGGGATTGCGTGAATCGGTATCACAAGCGGACGCGATGGAACAGGACAGGACTTTCAAGCGCGATGTGAAACAGCCGAAAGTTATCGCTATGGAGCAAATGCTTAATCTCGACTTCGTATCACTCTGGAGAGAGCCAGACATCAAAATAGAATTTATAAATATCGTGCCTTTTGACGTAGACCGCATGGCTAGAAATGCCAGCGCGCTCTTCATCGCCAATATCATCAATCGCGGGGAAGCGCGGGAAATGGTGGAATTACAACCTTACGGCGATGTCCGGGATGAAACTTTCAGTTCTGAATTGCGCCCGACCTTCAATCTTGCAGATTTAACCGGTGGCGGACAATCTAATCAGAACCGGGAACCGCAAAAGAAAATCAAGGCAATCAAACTCCCGATTTCAATCAAGGAAAGTTTGCCCGGCTTATTTAAAAACAACGGGCAGGATGACCGCCGGGTATGGCGTGCTTTAATGGCGCGGCAAACTAAAAAATACAACCCGGAATATATGGGCTTCCTGAATGATTATTTCAAGGGGCTTGATAAACGTATTCAGGAAAATCTTTCACGATTGAAAAGTTTTAAAGAAAAAAACGGATTGGTTAAATTGCAATCCGGCGATGCCGAGTCAGTCCTTCCCCATTTCGAGACCGAGCGACATAAACTTTATGATGCAAGTAACCCAACGGTTTTGAATTATTACAAGAATTCAGCGAATCGAACGGCTGAATTATTTGCAAAGTTGACAGGCGGGGATATGATCCTTTTCAATGAAGCCGATCCCCGCGTTGTGCAATACTTCATGGAGGGTAATCGGAATGGAGCGTTTAAGTTCACCTGGGAAATCCAGGATACCGCATTTAAGGATTTGCGCGAACTTTTTGCACAAGCGGCAATCGAGGGCAAGAACCCGGCTCAAATCGCCCCAATGATTGAAGAACTTCTCGCGGATTACGAAACCGCACAAGGCTATAAGGCATTACGAATTGCAGAGACTGAATTAATAACCGGATTTAATCGCTCCAATCACGACATGAGTTTGCAGATAAACGATAATATCGGTGGCATATTAAAGAAACATTGGTATTCAGCATTTCTTCCGACATCCCGCGATTCCCATATGCAGAATGATGATTATTCACGCGAGCGTGGGGGGATTCCAGAGGACGAGACCTTTCCATTTGCCGAGGGGTCTGTTAAAATGGAATTTGCGGGGGATCCAAACGCCGATGCAGCCGATAGATGTAATTGCCATTGCACCGGCGGCGATACAATCGAATTAGCGGAAGGTGATTCAATCTAATGGTTAATTTTCAAAAAGATTATGAATGCACAATAGAAAAAGCCAACGATGAGGAAGGTACGGACTTTGTAGCGGTTGTATCGACAGAGAATCCCGACCGTGATAATGATGTTCTGGTCTCACGAGGGATGATAAATAAAACCCATCCGATATTTTGTTGGTTCCATAATCGTGATATGAATCATCTAATGCCCCCTGGCAAAATCAACTGGATCAAAGCCGGTAAGACAACCATCAATGGAGAATCGGTTCCGTGCGTGAAGGCGGCTTTTAAATTCAATCCCTCTGATTGGGGACAGGAAATAAAAGCTGCTTATTTACGGCAGGATTTAAGATATTTTAGCATTAACGCTATACCGCTTGAATTTGAACATCGCGAAGGTGAGGAAAATGGTTTTATTTTCAAGAAGTGGGACTGCTTCGAAGTCAGCGCCGTACCCATTCCGGCGAACTACGATACAGGCGTCCTCGCAAGGATGCAAAAAGAATACCAGGAAAAATACGATGAAGGGAAACTTACACTCCCAAAATGCCTCCTCCCATATTTCGGGATCATTGAAAAGCAAAAAGAGCCGGAAGAAATAAAACAAAAAACCATACCGGAACAGCGAGCAGGGATAGATGTAATCCGCTTCCCGATTTATCGGGGCGGCGAGTGCAAGTCCCGGAGCGAGATTCCGTTCAAAATAGCGAAATCAGGTTAAACATGATCAAAAATCTTTACAAACCATTCAGGCATTATACGGCTAAGGATGCTACAAAAGCTCCGGCTGAAAATGTCATGGATGAAAAAGAAGCGAAGGAATTCGTCGAGGGAATAGTTGCCAAAGCTATCAAGAAAGAGATGGACGGCATAACCGGTAAACTCGATACTCTCATCGCGAAAGATGATGACATCAAGAAAAAACTCGGCGATCCCGGAATCAAGTCGGAAGATGTAATGGACATCGTGAAGGAATACGATTCCTGGGTCACGAAAGCGAACTCCATCGCAATCAGCAGACTTCCCCGCGAACTCTCGGATGACCATATCAAGATGATGGGTTCAAATGAGATGGGTGGGTATTTCGCAAAGGCTTGTTATAACAAGGATGAAAAGATAGCCAAGCGATTGACACTTCTTTCGCCTCAGAAAGAAGGCGCGATGTATGAACGCGAGAAAGCGTTCTACAATTACAACGAGATCACAAAGGATTTGACCGGCTTGAACACGGGTGCATTTCTGATGCCCCCACAATTCCGGCAGACCCTTATCGATCTTCTCCGAAAGCCAGCCGATATTTACCCGCGATGCACAATCATCCCGGTTACTGGATATGGCCCGATCATCATGCCAGCTAAGACCGGCGGTCTCTCGGCATATTGGACAAAAGAAACCGCTCTCAAAGTTGAGAGCGATATCATGCTTACCCCGCTTGAATGGGACATCGCAACTGAGACGATATTCACCGAAGCATCACAGCAGGTCGTGAATTTTAGCGAACCAGCTCTCGGTGCGATCCTCACTTATGAATTTGCGCGAGCCGCAACTGCGCACTTCAACCGGTCATTCTATTACGCCCTCGGTTATGCCGCACAGGGCGCCATTCGTGGTATCGACATGGATATCACGGATGTATATTTTGCCGGTGCTTTCACTTGGCAGGATTTGCTCGGTCTGGAATACACCCTGCAATCGATGTGGAAACAATACGGCGGGTATCAACCCTGGTATCACATGAATGAACCGACCGAACAGCTCTGTCGATTGCTAATCGACATCGACGGACGCCCAATTTGGTTCAGGAATGATACCTATTCCAATTTCCAGCAGGGAGTACCCGGAATGCTCAATGGTTATCCGTACTACACAGCTCCCCTGACTGAAATCCCCGCAAACAAGGCACAAACTGGAACGGGAACCGGCAATTTCGCTCACATGTTCTTCGGTGACTGGGTTAATTACTGGATATTTGAACTCCAGGGCGCAACCATGCGTTACTCGGATTCTCATGCCGATAATTTCCAGCACAATATTCGCGCTTTCGTTTGGGAACGCTACATGGCGGGTCGTATGTTACCCCGCTCATTTGCAAAAATGGAAGGCGTTCCAACTCCATAGATGCACCCTTGAGAGTGGGCAGAGCAGGCATTACCTCCTCTGCCTGCTCTCTATATTAAAAATTAAACAAATGAGGTACAGAAAAGATGGAAACGATTAAGGTTATGATTCTCCAGCAGGAACGCGGAGAAAAAGATTTAAAGACCGGCGGTTATCCGCAAGGGAATACCCAGACGGTCTCTTATTACCTGCATGGATTACGGAAACAACGTATCCTCCATTCAGGCGATATTGTCGAAATGGATGCACCATTCGCAAAGAAGTTTATTCAAATGGGACTTTGCAGAAAGGCAGACCCGAAAGACAAACCGACTATCGGTGAGTTTGGGGAAGACCCCACGATTTGCAATTTCTGCCATTCGCTTCTGAAAACCGATTCCGAAAAGAAGCGCGGATATTGCGAGAATGAAAAAGGCGGGTCGGATTGCGAGGAACAGGAAAAGAAAATCCATGCCGAGGAAGAGGCGCGCCGTTTCCACAAACCGTTAATGATGGAAGAATCTTTCCTTCCAAAAAAAGAACCTGAGAAACAATGAGTACCCTTCACAAATCAGTAGCACGATTCATTCCAACGAAACTCGAATTTCTATCCGAGAAAGTTTCCGATGCTTCAAATGACGAACTCATTAAGCATCTTCTCCGGGCAGTTACACAAGACGCTGAAAAGTATTGCGACGTCCGACTTTATCAACGGGACTTTCCAATCCCGGAATTCATTAATGGGAATGGTTCAAAGACGGCTTATCTGAGACATGCCAGCGCACGAGTCCCGATTACCAATTACACAATGAGCCTTTATTCAATCGACCATTCCGGGACTCCGACATTAATCCCAGCTATTGATTATGAGATTGATCCTACAGGATACCTATACTACCGGGCGCGCGTTTTCACTCATGGAACGCGAAATTACAAGGTAATTTATTCGCCCGGTTGGTATGTGAATACCTGGGAAACCGCCTTACTGAATGATTCAAACTGGCCTGTACCAGAAGATTTGGAGAAGGCTGTAAGGGAAGTCGCTGCATGGCATTACAAGCAGGGTTTTGGGGATAAGGGTAATTCTAATCTCGGTAGGTTGAGTTATTCGACACCGGATAATTCAGTCAGCTTCCAAATGATAATAAGCAAATTCTTACCTCAACATGAGGCAACGATTAAAGGATATCGGCGTCAAGCGAGACCAGGATAATGATTGATATTCAATCCACATTCGATGGAAAGACCCCGGCTTTTGAAGCGATTCAAGATGAATTCCAGAAGCTTGGAGACCAGGTTAAAAATCCGTCGAAATCCGGTATGCTCATCGCAAATAATGCCGCGACCGCAATCCGCGAACATTATCTCGAATCCGGTTTATATTCTCGTTCAAATGCTTCGCGAGCAGGGACATACGCTTTTATTTATTCACAGGTTGAGGGCGAAAGTTTTACTTGCGGGGTTGGAAATCCAATGCCTTATGCGGAGATACAGGATAAAGGTGGCCCGGCAAAAGATACGATTATTCAACCAAAGCAACTCATGTCAAAAACAAATCCTAAATATCGAGCAACATTGAGAATCCCATCAGCTTATCCAACCTTCGGCGGTCCAACCGGAAAAGCCAGCCAATTTATATTTCGTCGAAAAGTTGTTTTAAAACGCGGCGCAATCCGAGCATCGCATTTCATGTCGAAGCCTTTTATTGAATCGGCGCATGATACAATGGACAAACTCTTTGAAAAGATAGGGGAGAAATGAGCGGTCAAGCATGGGATATATATCAGGAAGTTCTTACCTTGATTCAAGGCATTAACGGCGTTGCGCCTTATTTGCGAGCCGTTGCCGAGGTTTTCCCATCGCGTCAAATAATTCAGGATGTCCCACAAACAAAAAAGCCAGCTGTCGCGGTAATCGTTTCAATGGAATCCCCGGAAGAACGGGTCGGCATGATGACTGTTGATTACCGATTGATATTTACCTTTCAGATTTTCGCGTCAGCGGATGAAGATTTAGAATCATTACATCAAGTCCTCGATTTAATTGAAGACATCAAACACGCGATGTATGATAATATGTTCAAGACCGTGCACGATTATGATACAAGCATGGTTAATACGGGCGCGCCTGTCGTTTATCCGGTGGGGGATAAACAGGCAAGCGGAATAATTACTTTTGCGATTACTTATCGGGACAATTACCATCCGTAGAGGTAGAAATGAACGGCGAGAACTTTTTAGAAGATATCGATATTGAAGAAACAGAACCGGAAGTGAAAAAGAAAATCAGCCTTCCACTCCCGGAAATTGAGGTATTCCCGGATACCTGCCTTTTTTGTGGGATGCCGACCGAACCGACTGAATCTTTTTGCCGGGATGAATGTAAAATCGATTATCACTTTTCCGGGATCGAACCGGAGATTAAGGAAATATATAAACGACAGATGACCCGGATCAATAAGATGCGGGATATCGGAGGTCATAAAAATGGCTAATAGACCTTTACTTACTCGCAGACAGTCAATCATG
>Ga0315288_10009602_pt1 | contig 12184 bp, 13 predicted proteins | sample YL17G11_20_MG_FD_203454 | JGI IMG/M metagenome (GOLD analysis project Ga0315288, IMG submission 203454) | Sediment microbial communities from Yellowstone Lake, YNP, Wyoming, USA - YL17G11_20 | ecosystem: Environmental > Aquatic > Freshwater > Lake > Sediment | place: USA: Wyoming | collected...
ACAGGCGGTTATTAACCTCAGAGCGATGGTCTGTGTGCATTGTCTCTCGGAGCATGTGGGTGAATGTCTAATTGGACCACCCAAAAAGCAGCGAATCGACCCGATTGGACTGTTCCGGGAGCAGCATTTTCACTGCAGTGATCCCTTGTTGGAAACACGTGCTGTGGCCAATGTGATGCGTCCGCTACTAGAACAAATCAAGCCAGAGAGCACACTGTATGCCGGGGGAAAAGTATTGCACCTGAACAAGCCAGCCAAAAAGGGCACTGTGCGCGCTGACCTGTATGTACACATCAAACGTGGGCTAATTCCAATGCTGCAAGCGCTGCTTGGGCATGTGGCTGCTGGATACTTTGGATCTGAACAAAATGTGCTGTTCAACTTTGAGCAGGGTTCTGTGCTGTGGGCCGGGCCCGAAGATCAGGTGCTGCACACTGACTTCCTGCCGGAGCGCATGGACACACTGGCCTGCATCTTCTATGTGACTGGAGGCGCAGCGACGCTGTACTATCCGCACGACATTCGTACAGAGAGTGCATACGATGTGCTGAACAAGAAGCAGCCTGCCGAGATTATGGCCAAAGTGCGGCCTATGATGGAGAACGCGGCTGCTGGAAGTGTGTGCCTTTTCAATGGCGCACTGCTGCATGCCGGTGCCAGAGCGGAGGCGCCGCGAATTGTGATTTTTCTGCCATGCTACATTGCATCAAGCAAGAATCTAGGCTACGAGGACACCGAGATGCAGTACACGGCGCCAAACTTGTTGAATCTGCACTGGCTGAACGAGATGAATCCGCGTGATTCCGACAGCGCAATACAATCACTCGGCAGCTTTCAGCACATGTTCATGAAACTGTACGCCTGGCACAAGCTGACACTGGTGCACCCGATGACCGGCTGGAACATTGTAGAGCACACCGAGCTTTACAATCAAACACTGGATCAAGTGCTGCAGGGTACCGAGGGCCCGCAGCGGCAGAAGTACTATGCTCTGCCCAAAAACGACCCCACCAAAATTGCGGTCTACAAGCGCTACTGGACTTGGGTGTTGAAACGTTGGTGGCATGCGCTCACAGAAAAGGCTGAGCCGGAGCCGGGAGAGGCCGCCTCGCAGTATGTGGTACAGGAGCCCTACACGTCGGTGAATGATACCACAAGAATCAAATTTCGAATCAAAGAGGCGGTGGTAGCAACACCACTCAACGAAATTGTGGGACCGGAGGTGTTCCGCAAGATGAAGCGTCACAGCTGGTCTGATTTGCTATCCAAGATCAGCGAGAAATTGGTTGCAAACTTCATTCCTGGCATCCGTGTGCAGATTGTCAACTTGTTTTTGAACATTGCAGCTATTCTTATCAGACCGCATCACGCCCTGCAATGCGACCGCGAAGCTCTCAATTTCACACTGAAGTTGCGCCAGAGCGAGGGGGCGGATGCAGAGACATTTGAGATCCTGGAAAGAAACATTCGAAAAGGAAAGTACAATGGAAATCTGACAAGATGGCGTCGGCGTTTGCAGATGATTCTGGCTGTTGAACCCCGGATTGAGCAGCTCTTTGAGCAAATGTGGGAAACCGAGGAGATCCCCTGCATGCGGCGCCATTTCAAGTTCATTGACAATCTGCTGCACCGCTATGTGCCAAATGAACCCAAATTTCTAGTGGCTGCTACTGAGGAGCCCATCGATGAGTTTCTGGTCTTGCTCGATGATCTCATAGAGGCAAAGAGTGGGACCGAAACTGTCAGGAATCTCCTGATGAGTGGACAAGATCAACTTCGAAAATTGCGAATGCAGCCCGGAGACCGGAACTTGGAAGCTTTGTTCATGGTGCTGGGCCGGATTCTTCAAGATGCCGCGGATAAGGGCTTCATCACAGAGCCCGAGTACGTACCCAATTTGTTGAATCTACTTGTGAAGAAGGGTGGGAAACGACGAGCAGCACTTCGCGAGTGGTGGAATGCACATCACGGGCACGTTACCGTACCAAGTCCGCAGGCGCCCCGCAAGGAGACTCCACCTGTCCCTCAGCCAGAGTTCGAACTAGAATGGACTGATTGGTTAGATGAGCGAATGCCTGCGGTTCGGCCGCTGCTTTCAATGGGACTCTTCAAGGGTGAAACACAGTTTGACAAATACTTCAGCTATGGATTGTACACGATTCGAACTCTGCGCGAAGCTTGGCCGGCGCTGGACATGGTGATTTATGTATCGGAAAACGTGAACACCGCAGAGAAGACACTGCTTGCAAAGGCGGCCTATGGCAAATTGAAGATAGTTGTGGTTCGATTCATTGGAGCAGGCGGTGTCTCTGCAGACCCAGTCTACTACAACTACATCAGAGTCGCACGGTTCTTTCCCATCTTTGCGGAGCCCAACCGCACTGTCATTGTCATCGATGTGCACGACGATCCCGTGAAGATTCTGGCAAACTTGCGCAAGGTACTCGGAGTCAGTGGCCAGACCTCGATGCGCGTCTACCTCACATACTGGCTGGCAGAGGGCAGCGATTGTCTGGCTTGCGAAAAGGATGCCCGAATCGCCGTCAAGAATACGCCTGCTCTGTACCCCCGATTCAAACCGAGAAACGAACAGAGGCCAGTCCATTCGCATGCGGATGGTGGCTTTTCTGTCTGGCATCCAACCAAACTGCGTACTCTGCATCTGCAGTATGCACCTAAGCCAGAGCAGCGTATCATCAATCCGCTGTACGACTCGTTCGAGAGTTTTGTCAGCAGATACATCAAGACGCACAAGACAGGCTACGTGGCCGCGTTGGATGAGATGATATTGGCTTGCTATTTGGCCCAGTATCCAGAGACCAATCTACTTGGTGACAGGTCTTCCGTGCTGCTGTACGCACATCCTTTTACAAATGAACGCGGTCGATTCAAAGACCATGAGGTGCCGCCGATTTCTGTCTACGAGGATGCTGATGTGGAAGAACTAGATGAAGAGAGCAAAGAAATCAGTGTCAAGTATCCAGACTCCCTGAAACAAGCACACTATGTCTGCACCGGTGTTGACTAAAGCTTTTCGTTTAATTCTATAGCGCCGAATTGTTTGCTTTCCCGCCGCTCAAACAGCACCTGCGAGATCTCGTTCATTTTGTGTCGCGTCAGCGTGTAGTTTGAATTGGCCCAGAAGGCGATGCTGAGCAGCAGCATTGGTAGTAAGAGGCCGGCACGAATCATCAACTCTGTAGAGCTGCCAACCTCAGACTCGGCCTGATTGAAGCCGGTGAAGTGTAAACCGAGCTGGAAGGAGAGCAACAGCGCGCCGAGCAGCAGCTTGTTCAAGAAGTGCAAAATGCCAAAGAGTAGACCATCCTGTCGTTCCCCTGTCTCAAATTCTACATAGTCGGCAACATCGCCAATCATTGCATAGGGGATCACCATGCTGATACCGAGCCCAGCGCCAATCAGCAGCGCAGCCGGATACAGGCGCCATGAGAACTCGGTAATAAAGGGCAGAATCCAGTAGAAAGTACTCCACACAATGAGACCAGCCCGCAGAATGCTCCGCTTCTCTGCCGTGGCAAAGAACAGCTTGATGAAGACGCCTGTGAGAACAGCACAGCCGAGCGCAGCCAGCACCACTGTGGCCATCATGGATTCATTGGTGCCGAGAATGTCCATGAAGAAGTAGGCGAGGCAAGCCAGACTGAACTGCACAGTCAACGAGGTGATAACATGAATCCACACGGCCATGCGGACATCGCGGAACCGCATCAACACACGGATGCGACCGAAGAAGCGCCACCACTCGCGACGCCGGACTGAATTCTGTGCACCCTGCTGCACATTGTAGGGTAGTGTGGCGAATACACACCAAGTCACTGAGCCCACGTAGAGCACTGCGTAGGCAATGCTCAAGTAGATCCAGCCGCGCAGATGCTCACCATTGAAGAGCTTCAGCTCTACACTTGGCAGCGAGATCACTCCAATACAGAGCACAGACACAATGCTGCCAATTCCACCGAATATGCTGCGCCACAGATTGGCACTGAACTTCTCCTGCGGCTCGTTGGTCAGCTCTCCAAGTAGAGAGAGCCAAGCCACGCTCACTGCTGTCCAACCGGCATCGGAAATGAAAAGCAACACAAAATACCACACAAAAAGAATGCCCTGGCGAAAGGATGCAAACTCCACAGAGCCAAGTAGATCGAGCGGGATGTGATTCATGAAGGGCACACACCAGTAGAGCACGTAGGTGATGGCGTGTGGCAGCATGCCCGCAAGCATCCAGCCGCGCCGCTTGCCCCAGTAGAGCGACTCTGTTGTGTCCGAGAGGTGCCCGATGAGCAAGTCATTTCCGGCATCCCAAAGGCGATAGCAGATCATGAGCACGCCAGTCCACAGTGGTGCCAAGCCGGCGTCATCTGTGAGAAAATGAAGCCCATAAAGACCCCAGAACGCGGCCATCAACTCCGAAGTCAACGCCACGCTCGCATAGGCAAAGACAGCCCGACGCGGCAGTGGCATGATAAATATGAAATCAGATAATACACAATGCCAATCTCATACAGGTGATTCATTAATTACTTTGTATTGGGGATCAGTCGACAAGAAAAATGGCTACAAAAGAGGCCCTAAGCTCAAGCCTCTATGAATTCTCAAAGGAGTTTTTCGAGACTGAAGAATTCAAGGAAACGAAGCGCGAGAGGACGTGGGACGATGAGATTTACGCCTACGCTGCATTGCAAAAGATGAAACATCCTTTCATTGCGATTGAAGATCGCCTGCGCTCCAAGATAATGCAAGAATTCTACCAATGGATGCTAAAGCACCATTCGAAAGTGGTCGAAGAGTACAGCCATAATCTACCCATGTACTGGAACGTCATGAAATGTTGGAACTTTTTATAAAATCCACATAGATGGAGTCACCTTGATGTGTAGACTTCCTATATTTTCATTGACCCAGATTATCAAAATATCGCAGGATTCCTAAAATTTCGAAGATTGGTCGCTCGAAGAATTCATTTTCTAATCCCCCGAAACTACGAAAATGTCTTGGAATCCCCCGATTAACTCTTGGCCTCAACGCGATGCATTCCGTCGCCTCTTACAAAAGCTGGAACAACTCGGTGCGCCCTCTCGCATCCGCACGATGGCAGCCACTTCGCGAGAGGTGTTCAACTTCTTCTGCAGCGCCGGTACTATCGATTCGGCCTTTCAGAACTGGTTCTTCGAGAAGTACAACCAACAAACCCAAAACTTTGCATGGTCCATCTGGCGCCTGTTGCAGGAGAATTTGCCACAGAGCCGCTCCCTGGTTGAGGCAATTGAATCTTCGGAGTTTGTTTCAGTATTTTGTTTTGACATCAATGTCACTGCAATGAATCACAGCCTGCCCGTCGCAAGAGCACCAGACAACTATCTCCGCGCTCATCTCAATAGCGCAATTTGCGCTGCTTCTGCTTCGAATGAGCGCAAAGACGCCGCCATCGAGATGGTTCTCAAGCGACCCGCAACAAATGACTTCCTGCGCGCCCGCCTGTCCTGGCTACTGCCGCCAAACGCCACACTTTGCGACATTTGGAAGAACTGCTCCGAGAGCTGGCACCCGCTGATCGCAGCGCTTTGTGAAGTTGCCGAACGCGCCAATGCCGTGATGCACACCAGTTTCCCGATTCTTGCCTACCGAAAGGCTGTGGAGGAAGCTGTGAAAGACATCCAGCTGCCCTTCCTCGAGCGCATCATGCACAATCCCCTTGAAACTCCCGAAACCCGCGCTGCCATCTGGATGGCCGCTGCACCGAATGCCATTCAGCAGGCCGAGCTTTGCGACTGGCTCGGCGAGGTGGCGATGGCCACTGAGCCCATGTCCCAAGAGCAGATGAATCTGGCCTTTGCCGACTTGATGCAACGCATTGAAGCAGATGTCCTGTTGTGTGATCATGTTGTGAAACATGTGACAGCTCAATATCTCTTCCCTGTGCCACACTTTGAAATACTTGTGCGCGACCTCTTCGCCCCGCAAGTTCCCGCCACTCCGCTGCCACAGATGCAATTCACCAAGCCCGGCTGGGTGAGCAGCATGTTGACCAAGCTGCGCATTGTCAACTCGCAGGTGGAGAAACATCTTCACGAGCTCGAAAATGAACCCGAGTTGTTGGCTTACTACACCCAAGAGAACATGCCCTCCCAGTTGATGACCTGGGGTGCCACCGGTCTCGAACACGTTCGAATAACCAATGCCATGGTGCAGGCCGGACTCATTGCTGCTGTTCCTCAGAAGTAAATTCATTGATATCACTGCAATTGTTTATCACAAAAACACCTAAACATGCCGCTTCTCTTTGAGCGCCGTGAAGATGCGCAGCAAGAAGCCACGCAAGAGAGTTATGAGTCAGTCAAGGTGCTTGTTTACCGATGCAAGGATTGTCGGCTCTTTGGCACCTACTCAAAGGGATCCTCGGCTAGGAAAGTAGATCAATGTCTGTTCTGCTCGCCATACCCGGGCAGCCGACTCTACAACGACACCGATTTGCCGCGGGAGGAGTGGAAACAACTCTTCGTGAAGAAACACCAGCCAGGCTGCTACTACTGCGGCATTGTGACCAGCGGAGGGCCGCTCTGTGATGGCCACAAGAACACAGCGCACTATGGAGGTCGCTTTCTGCGCGATCTCAATCAAGGCCATGTGAAATAAACTGCACTGTTTACTGCGTCAAAGTATTTGGGTTTCATCAAGAGGAGCTTCTGGGTAGTTATAATAGAAGCTCTCTGCGATTGGCATGTCACATTCGAGCACAGTCATCAAAAATAAAAGCTGCCAATTGCAGTGCTTTTCGTACAGCTCTGTGTGGCTCTTGTACTCCACATCCAACAATGTTTGTCGATGTAAGTATTCTTTCAACCATCTACGCCTTGAAACTGAACGCAGATCAACTATCCAGTCATTCAGCACTTGACTGTACTGTAAGCGCTCTTCCAAAGTGAGCTTGTCTTCCGGATCTTGTGTTGCTATTCCAGAGCGCAACCAAACATCGAGATTTGTCATGTCATCAGCAGCGCTGTGAACTTTCTGCTTCTTTGCAGCGTGCTCGAGACCCATTGCCTTCGTCTTGCTGGACATTGTGGCTGGCAGCACTTCCTTTAAATTTTCACAAGTCATCATTGATCCAGGATTTCTTTGAAATTTTGCATATCACTGCAGTCTGAAATACGCATTAGTCATAACAGAAATAATGACTGGTGCTGTACCCCTACTATTGTCTGACACGTCGCCACCTCTGGTGATGGCAACCAATCATGTCGCGGCCACCTCATGGATAGCAGAGATGATGCGCTCCCAAGTGACGGCTCGTCTTGGCACCGGACAAATGGTTTACAACGGTACTTGGCGTTGGACAACACCAAGCGGCAGTATTGATATTGTACTTGACCCAGGTCAGTCAACATATGTTATGTTTGGCACATCGCGCCAGTGTTGGGACGCTATGTTCCTTTTTGATGAAGACCTCGTTGGAATGCGCGCCTTTGACAACAAAGCCGGCATGTTCTTTTCAAGTGTGGAAGAGTTGATACAGGTTCTGGAGTCCTATGTCGAGAAACTGGTCGACTTTGGACAACTTTTTCCACACAGCCAGTCCTCTGGAACCAAAAAAATAAACTGCACTTAACAGCTATCTCACTGAATCACTGGCTTTATTATTTCTTGAATTTCTGCCCTTAAAAGAGCGTCCATGGACTCGCCTTTGAGCACGTGAATTTTCTTGTCTTCACGCAAATACCGGACGCCTTCCTTATCAAGAATGAAGATTATGCATTTCATGTGAACTTGCGTACGGAGTAGAATGGAAAAGTTGGCCTCCAAATAGTCCACTCGAATTGTGATGTTAAGTCTGATGTGTCCGTCGAGTGCGGGCCATATGCAAGCAGACTGGGTCCAATCAGTTTGACTTGGACCAAGAACGGCTTGCAGTTGTCTGTGTGCAGTCTCGAACCCCACATCCGCAAATTGGATATTAGAGCAGGGTTTGTAAAACAACCACTGGAATGCCAACGCTTCTAAAATGGGGACGTCGCATTCCAATACAAGAGCGCAATACAACAGGCGTTGTCGATTTTGATCAGAATAGGTTGGATACAACCATGACTGTAGACTCTCCATGAAATGTTGGCTCTGATTCTTTGAATATTTCACATAATTACATTTAAGTGTCCAGTTTAATGCGTTTGCTGGCCTGCTCGTCACGCATCACTGTCATCAGATCTTCGACTAGTGCTTCGACTTTCTCGAGGCGGTCGAGCGGGCTCTTCGCAGCCGTTGTCTTCAAGTAGCACAGGCCAAACCAAGCGTGATGGATGTACATGTAAAAGTCTTCAAACTTCTGCGGATCTTCGAGCGGAGAGCATGACAGGGTGCAAGTAAAGTGCTCGTCATTCATCTGGATCAAAACGTCACGACCATCTTCGATTACGGGCACTTGAATCGGAATTTTCCCAACGTGTCCTTTGATATCGACAAGCCTGAGAATAATTGTTCCATCGATGCCTTCTTCTCCTTCCCAACAGGCATTCACACAACCTTGGCGTCGACACATCTCCAAACGTTGTGACAACTTCTCGAACAAGCGAGGGCCTTCAAAGACGCTGATCGAAATCCTGGGCTTGTTCATCTGCGAAATTTTGAAATACCCAGCTGGCTTTCTGTGAAATTTTGCATGTGGTATTCAGTCCAAAATCACAGAAAATGAGCAAGATCCCAACAATCACACTGAAAGCAGTGAAAGACAATTATGAACAAGTCCTGCCAGAGGCCGGCCTGAAACACTGCAGCTATATCAAAGGGTTGGTCGAGGCCGCCCCGGATTCCGATTCTGATGTCGTGGTCCCGCATGCTGATGAAACATTGATCCGCTTCATGTGCGCCTTCCTTGAGCAGCATGCCAACGACGAGCCAGTCGAAGAGGGCTGGGAGAAGAAGAAGCCGCGCGAGTTGACCGAGTGGGACATTGCGAACTTGATGCCGATTGTCGGCATGCAGCTAGTTGATCTTCTCAAGGCCTCAAACTTCATCGGCTGCCAGATGATGCTGAATGCGGTGTCCACACACGTCGGTCAAGTGCTACTCACCAAGGGCGAGCAAGAGGTGAAGAACTACTTTGGTGTCGACCGCACCTGGACCAAGGAAGAGGAGGAGCAGGTCAAGGCCAAGTTCCCCCTTCCGTTTGTGCAGTAAACAATGCTTTCCGCATTTCTTTCAAAGTCACAATGTTGTGGATCCCAGTCTTTGCGTTGGTCATTTGGCTACTCGATCGCACACAGGCCGACATTGTCACACTCGTACTGGCCACTCACGGCCGAAAGTGCGTAACCGATGGCAAAACACCACGCATTACCGGTCGCCTGGCCTTGGCCATTGCGGCGTGCTACTGGACTGATCACTATGTGCTGGGTTTGATAGCACTGCTGTTCAGCGCCATCCAGTATGTGGGTGAATTCTGGTATCAACAAGAGGAGTTCGTCACAATCGATCGCAGCACCAAGAAGCAGCCGAAAAAGACCGAATTCATTGCCGGTGCAATCAGCACTACTCGCAGTGGCTGGGCTAATGACCCACGCCTGCTGTCACGTATTCCACAGTTCCTCTCTACACGTGTGCTCACGGCCATGACACTGCTTGAAATAGTTGTGTTGTTAGTGGTGTGCTGGTGGGCACCGGCCTATGGCTCGGTGGCGCTGAGTTTTGCAACTCTGGGGCACAATCTCACTGACTCGCTGGATGGCGCGGTGGGGCGCTTCCGCAATGAGGGCTACGTGCTGTGGGGCTACTACGCAGACCACAGTCTCGACACGCTTTACGAGTGTGCATGCATGTTGGCGCTGTGGTGGCTTTCGGACAATGATCTAATGCTAGTGGGGCCCGTGGCAATGGCACTCACTGTACACGCATTCCACCGCAAAGAGTTGATCTATTACGAGCGCAAACTGGCTACGAGCTACACAAACATTCTCGGCGGTGTGCCACTCTACTACATTGAATGGACAGCCGGAGCACTGGGTGTATTTTTGTTTTTCTTCCCCCAGCCCTGGCATCTAGTTGCCGGTGTGATTGACGCGATTGTTATAATTTCGGCAGCAAGGCTGGGCTTTTGGCATTTACAGTATCACCGTGGCATTGTTGTTAAAGATTAAAACAAATGCAGCTGAACGTGCTCTGTTTCAATGCGTGGTGCCTGCCCGAGTGGCTGCGCGGTCTGATGCGCACCCCGCAAACAAGTCACAGCAACAAAGACCGCCTGCGCGAGTGTCTCCGTCTGGCAGCTGACTTTGATGTGATTGGCTTCACTGAAGTGTGGGATGCCGCTGATCGGCAGTGGTTGCGCGCTGAAGCCAAGTCCAATTTTGCGCATTCCGTTGATTCACCACCAACTGGACTGTTTGCACGATGTGGTTTGTCCGGTCCCGGCTTGCTGCTGCTCTCCAAACATCCAATAGAAAGCTTCGAGGTGAACATGTTCCTCACCAACGGGAAACCAGTGAATCCGCAGCACGGAGACTGGTATCCCGGCAAAGGCGTGTTGTTGGCCAAGTTGCGAATCGATGCAAAACTCTACACGTTTGTGCTCACCCACACGGTGGCTTGCTACGGCGACAAACCGAATGCACCACACGAGCCGACCGGCCCCTATGATGAGTACTACTATCAAAGGCTGACGCAAATTTGTGCTGTGTACGGCCTTATCAAACAACATGCAACTGAGGGCCCGCTCGTTGTGATGGGCGATCTCAACATGGAATCCACTGCCACACCATTCCGCTTTCTCACTGGCGCCTGTTCGCTGCGTGATTCATGGGTCGACTGCAATGCCAAGGAGCCGGGCTACACCACAATCCCGCCGCCGGTTGCACATCGGGTCGATTACATTCTCTATCGAGGCCATCTGAAACCCACAAAGAGCGAACTGCTCATGCAGGGGCTCTCTGATCACTTGGCTGTGGCGACAACATTCGAGCTCGACACTCCTCTTCAACTCAGTCCGACACATAACAATGTCGACCAACTCAAATTTGAAATAGCTGAAGGAAGGAAACACATCTTTGATAGCACGATGAGACATGCTATTTTGATGATGATGTTGACCTGGCTCATCGAGAGTCCGTGGATATTAGGGTTGATAGTCTTTTATGAGGTGGCGCATTTCTATTTCGTTGTGCTTCCGGAGTGGCGGGCGCTCGGGGGAGTGAACATCAAATAAAATCCAATCACAATTTAATTCAAAATTTCAATGAACGCAGAGGAGTGGCGCAAGCGGCGGGCACAAGGCCAGAGCGAAGCTGATCAATATGAGATTGAACAGCAACGCGCTGAAATCGACATATTCCTGGCCTCAAACAAGACTGAGTTTGAGCCGACTTCCTATCAACTGCATCCCGTGGTGCTGGCGGAGCTTGCGCAACGCGGCTACAAAGTGCAAGCGGTGCGGCGCTACAACATCGACGAGTACGGCCACTGGTGGGTGTACATTTTCGAGTAAAAATACACGGTTTACTCACTGAGTTTCCACTCTGAATGCATAGACAACGCGAAAAGGATATCATCCAACATTAATTGGAATTGACCAGGCCGCGTCCTGTTGATGCCAAAGAAGGGACCGCCGTTCGTGGGGTGAATCCTAGTCCGCAGAGCGCCATCAACCAGAAACATTATGCCACTGTCATCTATTGCGATGGAAATCCATCGACCTGTTGATTCATTCTTGAATGTGCAAGCATCGCGCTTTAAGCGAGGATACAGAACAGCCATGCGCTCCGCAGCTGCGTTCAACAGTGCGCCATTCGTGTAGTTGGGCCCGCATGTGAGAAAAGACATCGATGTCAGATAGAACAGCGCTTCAAGGATCGGTGTGTCGCATTCTAACAGAGTGCCGAAGTAGAGTAGGAGTTGTTGGCCCGCTTTGTAGCAGGCAGGGCGCAAGAACTCGGACTCAAAAGAGCAGTGCCGCTTGGGTGATGCATCGCGGTTGCTCATCTTGGCATTTGGAATACGTTAAAATATCGAAGAGTTACAAGAAAATACCTTCGGTATTTTACTGTTGTTTTGCGTAGCCCTTGGCGCGGCAGAGTGGACACTCTGTGAGGTCTCGCACACAAGCAAAGCAGAACTCTTTGTGTATGCAATTTGAGAAAGACGCATTCGGCTTGGCGTCCATGCAGATGCAGCAAGTCGTTTC
>Ga0315288_10009605_pt1 | contig 12183 bp, 9 predicted proteins | sample YL17G11_20_MG_FD_203454 | JGI IMG/M metagenome (GOLD analysis project Ga0315288, IMG submission 203454) | Sediment microbial communities from Yellowstone Lake, YNP, Wyoming, USA - YL17G11_20 | ecosystem: Environmental > Aquatic > Freshwater > Lake > Sediment | place: USA: Wyoming | collected...
TTTGTGATATATTATTGCCAAAACTTTACATCACCAGGTTCTTTTGAACCATGAATCAACAGGCATACCCGAAATGGATAGCCTGGAGGTCCAAAGTCAGTGAAATAAGATTCGAACTCATAACCTCGCGAAGCACCCTCGAAGGGGGCGGAGGTCGTTGGTTCCCTTCCTTTTCAGTCAGGGCCGGCGAATACCCCTGGGAGGGGTACTGTCGTCCAACCCCCGCTACTAAAACCACCTGAAAAGGTGGTTTTTTATTGCGATACCAGATTGAAATCCATAACCTCGCGAAGCACCCCCAAAAGGGGCAGGGATCTTTAGTTTGAACCCTGTACCACTGACTAAAGTCGCCTTTCATTCTTTATGCATATTATAGGTATACATCGGATACGGCCGAGATGATACTATGTACAAAATGGAAAATTTGAAAAGTGTTTCTGCTTATTTTAGACAATAAAGCGCTGTGAAAGCCTAGATACACTATGAATAATTCAGCGCTCTACTGTGGATCAAGATGTTGGGGGTTAACTCGTCGAATATACGTGGCTCTTACCAGTGACCCATTTGGATGACTTAATCGGCAATGATTGACGGTCTTAGAATTTAAATTTACCGCTCTTTAGTATTTTTACGCAGGCATTGACGACTTTTTCATCTTTTACCTATTTCTCTTCAATTTATCCCCATATCTGGGTGTATTTTGTAATATTAAGGTTTGTCCTAATCTGTACGGGTGAAACCGGGTTCTATACCGATGATACTAAGTTAAATAGCATATCAGGACAGGTACTCTTGATCAAGTATTTCGATGGCACGCTTCATCGACCCAGTTCCCTGGCTGCGTGTTGTACTGTAAAGTTTGTTCGCCGGTTCGGCATTCAGTCGAATTCCACCGATCCTCATCCTGTCCACCAACTGCCTTAAGTGCGAACAGGCGCTATCCAACCCCAGCTGTTCTGCAACGTAAGACAAATGGAGGAAAGCAACGAAGTTGCCAAGAGACTGCGTGCTGACTTGAACAACGATGCTTTTTATCCACCATTTGACTGCTTCCGGCAAGTGATTCATATCTAATTCAATATTTCCGTATTTTTCGCACAGCTCATATTTGCTCTTGGAAAGGCGCAGCCCATCGTTCAGAGCATTGATCGCCTCCACATTACGAGCCTGCATGTTATATAACACGGCGAACCAATAGTATGAAAAATAGAAATCGGGGTATTTTTCTCGAAGCACTTCAGCGTGCTGCAAGGCTTCTTCAATCCTGCCGGCGTTACCTGCTTGGGTCATCGCTTTAGCTTCAGGTATTTGAAACCAGTCCCGGCCATCATCGAATTCTTGGAACTCGATCTGGAAGCAGGTGTCAACATATGCATCACCGGACTTTGCAACGGATTTGATCGGTTTGGGTTTAGGCGCAACAACATCCGGGATCTTTACATCCTTACAGCGCAGCGCGATCGCTTCGATCACCGCCCGGGCTTCTGTCGCGACTGCGGAATCGGATTCCATCACGGACTGGATGATCATGACACACTGCTCGTCTCCGGATTCTTTAAGCACCTCCAGAATCAGCTTTCTGTAAATGGTCTGGTGTCTGCGGTCGTCAGGGAACTCTTTTTTAAGGGCTTCAAGGAGTGGAGGATGGGCTTTCTTCCCGGCTTTCACAAGCGCCGGTATCTCAGCAGGATGCCTGTCTGGATCGGTATAGTTCCACAACTGGAATAATAGACGATTAATCGATTTGGGAGTGGCAAGCTCCCCGAGTGCAGGAGCCAGATCCGGTTGCACCCCTCCGTAATCGTGTGCCAGTATCAGGATCCTCTCATACTCCTCAGGAGAACAGATTGCACTCAACCGCTCAATACCACCCGGAACCCTCACCATGGCTGAAGCAGGTTCTCCATCATGACCTTTTTTATCGTAAGTGACCCAGCCACTCTCTTCGATGATGCTCGGCTTGGCATCCCGAAAAACCTCCAGAAGCGGTTCGATCACTGCGATCGTCCCGAGTCCTCCGAGGTAGCGGGCTGACCATCTCTTATCCCCCTTGCTATAAAGCTCCATGAATATAGGGATCGCCTCCTCCCGCTCATCCAGCTTGGCCAGTTCCCTGAGCGCGTCCTCGCCATCAAAATAGCCGCTGTTTATGACTTTTTCTGCAAGTTTTTTAACCTTGCTGCTCTTATTTGAACCGAATATGCTCATTTCTCATGACTCCTTTCCGCTTGTCTCATCGGGGATCAATCGGCAATGGAACCATCCTTATAAGAGAAACAACAATGATTTAACTAAGGGGCGGTCAATGAATTAATCACATATTAGCACGCATTCAAACAATGTACAATCATGTATGGCGTCGCCTTTCCTTCTTATTAGTAAATCTGGTGCAACGCGGGTGCAAACACAGTGATACCAGGTGGACACAGTGGACACTAAGAGCTACTGACTCTTAATTAGTAGATTTTTGAGGAATCAATAGTTAAATTTGTGATATATTATCGACAGAACTTTACATCACCAGGTTCTTTTGAACCATGAATCAACAGGCATACCCGATATGGATAGCCTGGAGGTCTAAAGTCAGCGAAATAAGATTCGAACTCATAACCTCGCGGAGCATCCCCAAAGGGGGCGGAGGTCGTTGGTTCCCTTCCTTTTCAGTCAGGGCGAGCGAATACCCCTGGGAGGGGTACTGTCGTCCAACCCCCGCTACAAAAACCACCTGAAAAGGTGGTTTTTTATTGCGATAACAGGATTAAGACTTATAACCTCGCGAAGCACCCCCGAAGGGGGCAGGGGTTGTGAGTCTGACGAGGGTTTTCATAAAAAGAATAATTACTTAAACGTCTCCCAATTTATTTGAGCATGCATGGCAATCAGCAACTGACTCTTAATCACTAGGTCTCCCGCTTTGTTAGACTTCCTTCGGTCGAAGGTTGTTCAACCCATTGGTGCGTAACTCTCTATTTACTATTAATTTTTTCTTATCAAATTTTTTATTCATAAGCTGATTTTTACCTGAAATTCCCACTAATATTTGTTTAACAAGGAAAAAAACTCACTTAATATTATAATTTGATCGGATATTACACTGACACGACTAATAAATTGCATTCATCACAAATTTAAGGAAAGAAAACAAGCCCATGAATCTATTATCACCCCGCGAAACTATGCTTGCCGCATTTAATAACGAGCAAATCAACTATACACCCTGCAGTTTTATGCTCTATAAAGGATTATTGGCAAACAGTAATAATTATCTCGATTTTCTACAAAAGCAAATCAATTTGGGTTTAGAACCTTATGCGATGATTCCACCCAGATACCCGAAAGTAGTTAATGACCACTATAACTTGCATGGTATGCCAGTGAGTTATGATCCTGCAGTGGAAGTCAAAGAATGGATCGAACGCAGGGATAATGAAGTTTTTCCAATCATGGTGAAAGAATATCAAACCCCGGCCGGAAAATTAAAGGTGGAAGTACGACAAACAGATGATTGGCGGTGGGGTAACCATGTACCATTATTTGATGACTATATCACTCCACGCACTTTGAAATACCTGATCGGAGAATCAAAAGACCTGGATGCGCTAAGACATTTGTTAAAACAGCCAAGCATCCAAGAGATTGAAAATGTTAGAAACGAATCCAAATCTGTTATTGAGTTTGCACACAAACAAAACATACTCACGCTGGGCGGCTGGGGTATCGGTGCAGATATGCTGGGTTGGATCTACGGTTTTGAAAATATGGTTTTTGCTGCTTTTGATCAGCCCAAGTTTTTAAAAGAGATGTTGCAAATAATCTCGGAATGGAATCAAACACGGATGGTGGCTCTTCTTGATATTGGGGTTGATATCTACATCAAACGCGCCTGGTATGAGACCTGTAATTTCTGGACGCCCAAATCCTTCAAGGAATTCTTGTTGCCAATTATTAAGCAAGAAGCAGCGCTTGCTCACCAATATAATACGAAATTTGGATATGTAGCCACCGATAAAGTTTCACCGCTGCTTCCAATTTTGGCAGAGTCAGGAATTGATGTATTGATTGGGATCGATCCGCATACCTACGATCTAAGCGAAACAAAAAAAATATTGAAAGGGAAAGTTTGTTTGTGGGGAGGCGTTAATGGACACCTCACCGTTGAAATGGGTTCTGAAGAGGAAACACGGGCAGAAGTTCAGAAAGCCATGCATGAATTGACTCCGGGCGGTGGATTTATTCTTTCGCCAGTTGATAATGTGCGTGAAGATAATAATCGATCAAGGCAGAATGTAGTCGCATTAATAGATGAATGGAGAAAGCTTAATAATAAATAAGTTTTTGCCTATCTTGTTTCAAATTAAGGTAGCAAAACAGGTACAAAAAAAGATTAGCAATCCACCCTTTTTATTTTGTCTGATCTTCCTTGATCTGAGCCCAGACAGCTGATCCCAATATACCTGCCTCATTGCCTAGTTCTGCCGGCACAACCTTAATCCTTTCTTTGGGCATAACAAAAATGCGTTCTTGGATGGTGCGGCGGATGGGCTCTAGCAGCAGCTCACCCGCAGAAGCAACCCCTCCCCCAATCACGATACGTTCCGGACCTGTGGCTAAAGAAATATTCACAGCGGCGATACCTATCAGTTTACCTACTTGCTCGTAGATTTCTTTGGCGATCAAGTCACCATTGTTTGCGGCTTCGGCGATCACCTGAGGGGTGATCTTATTTAAGTCATACGCCACCATTTTTCCAATCAATGTCGTGCGACCCTGTTTAACAGCTTTGATCCCCATGGCAGCGATCGCTGGACCAGAGGCATAAGCTTCCAAGCAGCCATGGTTGCCGCATCCACATTGGGAACCGTCAGGGTCAACCATCGTGTGACCCAATTCGCCCGCTGTGCCATTAATTCCCATCACCAAATTATTATTAACAACCACACCACCACCGATGCCGGTGCCAACCGCGAAACAAATCATGCTGGATACACCTTTACCAGCGCCAAACTTCCATTCACCCAATGTAATTGAGCGCACATCATTGATCAAATAGACAGGTAATCCAATGGATGCATAAATTATTTTGCTGAGCGGGACGTTATTCCATCCTCCGTATAAATTGGGTAGGAATAACACCATTCCCTTATCTGGATCCAGAACACCTGGAACGCCAATACCAATCCCGCTAATTTCCGATTTAAATATACCACTTTGATTAATTACATCTTGAAATAATCCCACCATCCGGTCCATGACCGCACCATGGCCCTCGCGAGCCAGGGTAGGTGTGGATAATAAATGAGTCACCTTCCCTGTTTGAGTATCCACAATTCCTGCCCTTAAATTTGTGCCACCCAGATCACAACCAATCGCAATACTCATTTTATTTTAATCTTCCTTATTTAATGATGTTAAAGCGGTGTTTATGCTATTCACCGCTCTCAATTGATTAAATGGTTCAATGGATATAAGGGCGAAGAGCGTCTCGAGCAATTAAGAAACCACGCTTTACAAGCTCTTCATTTCCTTCAAAATTACGATCCTCGTGTTCCACACTGATCACATGGTCGTATCCTGCCGCATATAACGTGGCAATGAATTTATCCCACTGCATGTCACCCAATCCCGGCAGACGCGGGATCTGCCAACCCATCCCCTGGGAAAGAACACCATGGTTATAAACACCATCCCAGTCGATCATGAGGTCTTTGGCGTGCACATGGAAAATCCGCTGACTGAATTCATGCACCACGCGTTGATAATCGATCATCTGTAAAACCAAATGGGAGGGATCCAGGTTGAGACCGAAATTTTTGTCCGGTATGATTTCCCACATCCTGCGCCAAATAGCTGGTGTGCTGGCCAAATTTTTTCCTCCTGGCCACTCATTATTGCTGAAAATCATTGGGCAATTTTCAATGGCGATCCTAACATTATGCTGTCCTGCAAATCGTACAATATCAGGCCAGACCTTGGCATAGGTTTCGAAATTTTGTTCAATATTTTTATTTTGGTCTTTACCGATAAAAGTACCAACGATGTCAACACCTAACATCTCAGCAGCCTCGATCACTTTTTTTAAATGGCTGATAGCCAGATTTTGGATTTCGGGGTCAGGGTCAAGGGGGTTGGGGTAGTACCCCAAGGCGGAAATGCTTAGTTTATGCGTCTTTAATAAGGTATTGATTTGGTTTATTTTTTCAGGGGTTATGTTCGTTACATCGATATGGGTAACACCCGCATATCGGCGTTCAGCTTTGCTCAATGGCCAACATGCGATCTCCAGTGTCTCAAAACCATTGTCTGACGCCCATGGAGCAATGTCTTCAAGTGATTTATTCGGGAAAGCAGCTGTAAACAAACCTAATTTCATTCTAAACTCCTCTTTTTATTTGATTGTGATCCAACGTTCTTCTTTGGCGCTCTGCTCAATGGCTTCGCAAAGGCTTAATTCATAATGCCCGTCTGCGAATGTTGGAAAGTCAGGGACAGCAACAAAGTCACCTTTTCGAATATACGCGTATATCTTTACAAAAATTTGCTTGAAAGTATCCGGGAAACCCTCATTATGACCACCTGGATAAGAAACAACCTTTCTCGCGTCGGCAGATAATAAGGAAGGATCTTTCAATAACAACTCATTAGGCTTCTCGCGATGTCCAATCCAAAGCTCGTTAGGACGCTCGGACTCAAAGGCTATGGATGATTTTGAACCGTCGATTTCAAAATAAAGGCGATTCTTCCTGCCTGCGCTGACTTGCGAGACCGTCAGTACACCTCGTGCGTCGTTTTCATAGTGCAGCAAAATGGACGCGTAATCCTCTGTAGAGATTGGCTGGTCAACATAATCCTCAGGTTTAAGTAATTTACCAGTGTAGGTTTCAACCGGTCTGGATGGCTTTTTTCGGGTGGGAAGGAAGGTTTTAAAATCCGCCATAACCGCACTGATTTTTAGACCGGTAATAAATGTGGTTAAATCGAGCCAGTGAGAGCCAATATCAGCCACGGCTCGCAGAGTACCACCCAGCTTTGGTTCAAGACGCCAGTTCCAGTCTGTTTCCAGTAGTAGCCAATCTTGCAAGTACGAGCCATGCACACTGAATACCTTACCTATTTCGCCAGATTGAACCAGGCTGCGGGCGTGGTGACAGATGGGATAGAACCGCAAGTTAAAATTTATGGCATTGACAAGTTTTTTTTCGAAAGCCAATTTAACCAATTCAGCGGATTCCCGAGAGTTCATCGCCAAGGGTTTTTCGCAGATCACATGTTTTCCTGCCTGTAGAGCAGCTTTAGCTTGAGGAAAATGTAAAAGATTTGGAGTTGCCAAATGAACTACAGTAACCTCTGGGTCTGCAATCATGGCATCAAAAGTTTGATAGGCTTTCTCAATTCCGAGTTCCGCTGCTTTTTGCCGGGTTAATTCCGGGTTAGCTTCCGCCAATCCAATTACTTTAATGTTGTTACGCCGCAATGCTTCCAAATGGGCTGGACCAATGAATCCTGTCCCTGCAAGACCGACTTTGATCTCATTTGTAACCATAGAAATCTCCCTGTTTTGTATTGGTCAATCTGGGTTATTTTGATTTAAATTATATTCTAGATAATCCTTGCCTGTTTCGATGAAATAATCAAATTGAGATTCTTTTACTTCCCATATACCTGAAACGAACACTATATTCGTATTTATCCGCTCTGAAATAACTTGTGGTAGCTTCAATCGGTTCTCCATCGGCTAAGAACGTAATTGATTTCTCGAGCAGCAGGGGAGCTCCCGTTTTAATTTCCAACAATTTTGCGTGTGCTTTGGTTGAGATGATCGCATTTACGATATGGTAAATTTCCGAAATCTCAAGACCATAGATTTCAGTGATAACCCGATATAACGATTCTTTTGTGAAATCGTGTTTATTCAAATCTGGACATCGCTCAGTCAATATTATTGCTTCCTGCAAACCAATCGGAATCTCATCACCATATCTCAAGCGTGTTAAGTGTAAACAGGGTGCTCCCAGCTTTTTCAGAAAACAACGAGGCGCTCGATCATCAATCACTTCATAGGAAATGTTTATTACCTTCGAACTGGTTGTTTTGCCCAATTCCGCCATCTCCTGAGAAAAACTACGATCCAAAAAGAAATCATTCCTGATTTTTTTTTCGCAAACAAATGTTCCCCGACCGGAAAAACGTTCAACCAAGCCTTCCTCAACCAATTTGGACATTGCTTGACGGAGTGTTTGGCGCCCAATGTTTAATGATTGAGCAAGAACAATTTCTGATGGCAATAGTTCCCCTTGCTTGAAAATATCTTCTATTATCATATTTCGAATAAAGAAATAAGCCTGGTGATAAAGCGGAATTGGACTATGTGGATTAAAATTCGCTTTGTTTAACTCATTTTGAATGTTTCTAGAATTATCCATAATAATTATTTCTTCTAATCTATCGATCGGAATATTGGAGTGAGTTATTAAGTGTAACGTGGAAAGTTAACATCGATCATATCTTACTGAACTTATTGACGTCCTGGTTGCGCTTACTTTCTTCACGTAACTGTTGACATAGAGCAAAGTTTATTGTAGAATAAAAGTCCGAACATACGGACAATAAAATTATAGCATAAATGGAATAGGGTAAACGAAAAAACTCGATTAATACTGACAGAATATCATTATCAAAGAAAAACATGACGAAAAAGTCTTATCTACATGATATCCTGGACCAACCTGTCTTTCTTCGTTTAGCTTTAAAAAATTATCCAATTCATGAGATTGGATCGCTCTTAACGCGGTTACGAGAAGGGGAATTCAGAAAAATAATCATGACGGGACATGGCTCATCCTACAATTCGCTTTATCCTGCTTTTCTGCACCTGAGCACCCAATCGGTTCCTGTTGCTATTTGGCAAACTGCCGAACTGTTACATTATGGTATTAATCAAATTGATTCAGAGACTTTTTTATGCGCAAATTCCCAATCCGGCAAAAGTGCTGAGGTAAAAAACCTGATAGGGAGAATTACCAATAATCGTCCCGCCTGCTTATTGTCATTGACCAACGACTTGCACAGCGTTCTTGGAAAAAATTCGGATGTCACTATTGATCTTCAGGCAGGTGAAGAGCATGGGGTTGCGTCCAAGACTTATATAAATTCCTTAAGTTTGTCATCCCTGCTTTCTGTGCAACTATGTGGGGAAAATTTTGCTGATGCTTTGGATGACATGCAATCTGCTTGTGATGCCATGGAAGAATATCTGACCAGCTGGCAAGCCAGGATCGTTGAAATTGATGACATAATTGGCAAAATCCAAAATACGGTCATCATTGGACGCGGCCCATCCATGGCCACTGCATTAAATGGGGCGTTAAATCAAAAAGAAGCTGCATGGTTATTTACTGAGGGGATGAACGCAGCTGAATTTCGCCATGGTCCTATGGAATTAGCAGATACAAATATGACTCTGATTATTATTGAGGGCGATCATAGAACATCCAAATTGAATTCTGTTTTAGCCGAAGAAGTTATCCAATATGGATGTAAGGTTATATGGATTGGCAACAATCCTCCGCTTACTGTTCCTTCAATAAATATTCCTGAAGTGGCAGAAATCGCCAAACCATTAGCTGAAATATTGCCATTGCAATTGATTGCTTGTATTTTGGCAAATCGCCAAAAAATTGAAGCCGGTAAATTTCGACACATTGGTAAAGTTGTGTTAAAAGAATAACTATCTTGAAATTTGCATTTAATAATTATTTGATTAAAATTAGTATTCATTAATTAAAAAATCAGGAGGCAAAGATGAATTCAAAAGGTAAAGTAAAGGTGGGAATCATCGGGTCCAGATTTGAAGGAGAAATCCATGCAGAGTCGTTTCGAATAATGCCTGAAGAGGCTGAAGTAATTGCGATTGCTTCCCCTACACCAGGGAACGCAGCAAAACTGGCAAAAAAATACAACATTCCGAATATATACACAGATTACAAAGAAATGCTGAAAAATCCAGAGATAGAGATGGTGACTATTACTGCACCTAATAAACTCCATTGCCAAATGACGGTGGATATTGCCAATGCGGGTAAACACGTGGTTTGTGAAAAACCACTTTGCATGACCCTGGAAGAGGCTGATTTAATGGTTGAGACATGCAAGAAAAAAGGTGTGCTTTTCATGTACGCTGAAGAATTGTACTTTACACCCAAATATGTAAAGGCCAAAGAAATGGCTGACCAGGGCGCGTTTGGCGATGTGTATCTTGTTAAACAAAGCGAAAAACACTATGGCCCCCACGCAGAGTGGTTCTGGGATATCAACCAATCGGGAGGAGGGGTCTTTATGGACATGGGTTGTCACGGCATCGCTTTTGTATGGTGGTTCCTCAACCGTCCAAAACTAAAAAGCGTCACCTCACAGATGGGCACATATGTTCACTCGAAAATAACCAAGGGTGAGGACAATAGTTTCTGCATCTTGGAATTTGAGGGTAATAAAGTGGCCCTGGTAGAAGATAGCTGGGCTCGCACCGGCGGAATGGATGATCGCATCGAGGTGTTTGGTAATAAAGGTTGCACTTACGGCAATCTGCACATGGGAAACGCTTTGCCCACATTTTCAGAAAGTGGTTATGGTTACGCAGTTGAAAAAGCACCAACCACAATGGGTTGGTCATATCCAGTATTCGAAGAATTGCATAATTACGGTTTTCCACAGGAAATGCGCCATTTTGCACGCTGTGTGCGCGGAAAAGAACAACCCATTGTTACCGGTGAAGATGGCCGATTTGTTCAACAGGTTCTGTTGGCTGGGTATCAGTCAGCAGGATCGGGCTGCAAGGTGAACATGCCATTCCGACCAAGCGGAGTGGAACGACCTATCGACCTTTGGTTCAAGCCAGTCAAATAGCGGAAAACCTTTTATATAGAAAAAAATATTAAAAAGATGGTTTATCTCAATCGGGATGCGATTTTTACCATCTGTAATAATGAAGCCAGCCAAATGATATTGACTTTGGTTTGTAAATGAACACCCATATTCTGGCAATCGATATTGGTGGCACAAATACAAAACTGGCATTGATCGATTCTGATGGGAATGCAGGACAAGTAAGCTCGATCCCTACTTCTGGTGAGCGTGGTCTTGATTATTTTCTACGGTCAGTCACTGACACTGCTCATCAAATGATCAATCAGTCAGTGAAAAGTGATGTTGTGGGTGTGGGGATCGGGGTTGCGGGTTTTGTTGATCCAGCCCACACCCAAATGGTCTTTAATCCCAATATCACCTGGTTGGAAGGCGCTAATCTAAAAGATCATTTTTCCAGTAATTTAAATCTCCCCGTATATCTTGAAATTGATTCCAATGCTGCTGCTCTAGCAGAAGCTGTTTATGGTAATGGAAAAGGCAGCCGGCGTCTCCTGGTGCTCACGGTGGGAACAGGATTGGGGGGAGGAATGACCGTTGATGGAAAGATATTACGCATCGCCAATGAATGCCTGGGGGATATCGGGCATGTCATGGTTGAACCAGGGGGTCCACAGTGTTTAGCTGGATGTCGGGGGTGTGCTGAGGCGATGGTTTCTGTTTCGGCTTTGGAAAAATATGCCCTTGAATTCATGTCCGAAGAAAAAGACTCAAATAGACCTAAATTATTCGAAAAAGGCGAAAAAATACATACACCTGAAATCATTAAAGCCGCCCAACAAGGAAATCGGGCAGCTGAAAAAGCGATTCAAAAGCTGGGTAGGTACCTTGGAATTGCGTTGGCTTCTATGGCTCCAGTGCTGGCGCCTGACCGAATATGTATTGCCGGAGGGATTTCGGAAGCTGGTCCGCTCCTTCTTGAAGCGACCCGGACGAGTTTTCTGAAGATAGCCGGACCTCCTTACGCTGAAGGGGTGACTATCCAGAAGGCATCGTTAGGTTGGCGGTCAGTATTGGTGGGTGCTGCAGAGGCTTTTAAGAGTATACAGAATTTGGACCTGGGGTTCCATGCATTATAATTCATCTCCCAAGCTGAATACATAACCCAGGTAAAAAATTTAATTTAAAAAGGAGAAAAGAATAGAAAAATAAAACTAGTGGTTTCGTTCTAGTCCTGACCAAAACCCATGAAAAAAAGAAAAATGGGCAAAAGATCTAAATATAGGAGATAATAATGAAGAAAATTAGAATAGCAAGTATCGTATT
>Ga0315288_10009606_pt1 | contig 12181 bp, 15 predicted proteins | sample YL17G11_20_MG_FD_203454 | JGI IMG/M metagenome (GOLD analysis project Ga0315288, IMG submission 203454) | Sediment microbial communities from Yellowstone Lake, YNP, Wyoming, USA - YL17G11_20 | ecosystem: Environmental > Aquatic > Freshwater > Lake > Sediment | place: USA: Wyoming | collected...
GCATTTTAGGGGCTTTTGGGGAAGGCAGTTCTGGAACCTTGACAGACGGAATTTTAGTAGCCTTTTCAAGGGCTTCTCTTAACTCCAGTAATTTTGATATAGCTTTATCCATACCCATATGATATCAAGCAATGAGTGAGACGCCATCTTTCTTCTCGACCTTAACGATAGTAGAGAACATAGACTTGCTTTCGCTCGTATGATCAACTATCCAGATCTGTCTATCTACAGAAAGTGTCTCTAGGATCTCAATAACGCGCTCCTTATTCAAGGAATCCAGCGATTCGAATGGTTCATCAAGGATGATTGGGTTGATAGAGATACCGAATGTGGTCTCTACAACATCAATCACCGCAAAATCTACAGCGAGAGATAGACAGCGTAACTCTCCGCCAGATAGGCTGCCAATAGATCTTTCCACACCCTGTATAGCCAGCTTATCGCTGAATTTGGCCTTTATGTCGCCAGACTTGTTCTCCTTGTAGGATTGAAGGCTATACGAGGCGTTTGGCCACACCAGGGACACGTACTGTGACACCTTGTCATTGAACTGATCAATAACAGAATCTACAACATATGCTGGAGCCCCAGTGGGGGATAGAGCTGTCGACACCGCTTCGTAAACTAAAATCTCATCTTTAAGATCCGAAATCTTCACCAGTAAACCAGACAGCAGTTTCTTAGCACTAGCAATCTTTGCTGTAATCTCGGCTTGCTTCTCGAGCTTCTCATTGAGAGAAGCTATCGTACGTTTGCGAGTATCTATAGCGTTCTTTAATTCAATATTGGCTGCAGAAACATTATTATATTGAGACAGAGACTCTGATCTTTTTACCTTTAGTTTATTCAGCTTATCTATTAGAGATGTCTTCTCTAAAACAGTTTGTGACAATGTGTTGACATCATCAACGTACGTTGCGCGCTCATGAACCAGGTGTTGCTTTGTCATTGGGCCATCTGTTCCTAAGACGAATGACTCATTACAGTGTGGGCAATTAACACTATTATTATCCATAGAAGCTAAGGTGTTATCAAGCTTTCTAATCATTGTGTGGGCGTTAGCAATGGTTGCTTCTGCAGAGCGCATATTCATTAATTTATTGGTTAGTGTTGATTCTAGTAGGTCAAACTTAGACATATCAGGTTTTTCAAGACTGGATCGTAGTACTAGCTTCTTCTCTAACTCAGAAGTATCCAACTCCTTAATCCTGTCACCTATATCCTCAACATCTATCAAACTCTCGCTATAGGCAGAAATTCTAGCGTCAACCTTACCCAGGGACGATTCGAATTCGTTTAGTTCTGTTGTCTTAGTCTTGATTACTGAATCTACATACTTCTTGCGCTCGGCAAAATCCTCTAGACTCAGTAGACGCAGAAAAAAGTCTTTTTTAGATCCATCGTTTAAAGTGATGAGCTTAACGGACTCAGTTTGAGCTGAGTACATGCAGATCAAGAACTGGTCATAGGTGAGGCCTATCAGTGCCTCCAACTGCTCCTGCGACATCTCTGGAATCAACTGCTTGTTCTTAAGAATTACTAGACCGTTAGGGCGAGAGCGCTTTATATCAAATTCATCCCTCCCTATATCAACGACTACACGCGCAAACCCTGTCTTGCACCCCTTGCGAACTATCTCTGACGCTGTGACTTTTCGAGGAAGCTTGTTGTAGATTGCGAAGGCTAGAGCATTGAATATAGAGGTTTTGCCGGCACCGTTATGAGAGTTGTCGTCATGGTTCCATCCATCGAGAAGTACCAAACCAGAGTTTCCAAAGGAAATGTTTATGTGGCCGATACTTAAGATGTTCTCAGCCTCTAATTCCTTAACTCTCATCTTTATCTCTTGTCTGGTGGCTTGTTTACGTGTATCTTGCCGGCGTCGTCCACGTAGATCCACTGATTCTCTAACATGGTTTCCAGGCTATAGATACCGGAGTTTACAAGGCGTGGTACTTCAACAGTCCAGTAGTAGTTCTCTTTGCGATCCTGAACCATTTCCTGTTGTCCGTCAGTCCATGTTGTACCGGTGTTTTTATTAACAACTTCTCGCACGTTAGCAGGACCATTAAGCGTTGGCATCTGGCGATCCATAGTTCCCTGGCAGGTCTTACAGGGTATGTCCTTAACTAGGGGAGGAACATATATCTGCGCAGATGACTCGCATTTCTGACATTGAAATGTATATTTGGGCATTAGAGTTCCAAGCCAAGTCCTAGTTGAACTTCACCAAACTTTGTCTTGTTAGCACTAGCACCACCGCCGATAAAAACTGGACCTACGATCGGATATGAAAGGTGCAGGTATCCTAGAAGGTCATCACCGTTGTAGGCTGCCCCAATCTCTGGACGCAGCTTCTTCTTGTTCACCTCGACAATCTTCTCTTTTTCAACGATCTTCTCAACAACCTTCTGCTCGCTCTTAACCTTTTCAACATCTTGGTCAAACTTCTTCTTGAGTTCGACAATGCGCTCCTCGTGAACCTTCTTCCACTTCTCCTCGATAGACTTCACTTTGTTAGTGAACTCTTCCTTAATGGACGTAACTACGCTAGAAACTTCTTCAGAGTTGGACTGCTCCATCTCTTTCTCGATGATCGTGCCATCTGGCTTGACGAGCTTGAACTTCTGCTTCTTGCTGGACTGCTTCAAACTCTTGTTCTCTTGCGTGAGCGATTCCACCTTCTTGGTTGTTTCAATCTCGAGAGTCTTGCGCGCAGACTCCTCTGACTCAACGCGGTTTTGAAGAGTCTTAGTTTCTTCAGCATGCGTTTTCTGAATGTCAGAAATCTTCAGATCATATGTCTCTCTCAACTTAGAGGTCTCACGCTCGGTGATAGTCTTAGAGGGATAGAACACGACTCCGATTGCAGCTCCTAAAAGTAGAGCCGATGTGATCTTAAACCAGTCGTACTGCCAGAGTTGCTTTAACTTATCAATCATTTACTGTCTCCATCATTGATTTGAATGCTGCTTGTGCTAGTTCGGCCTGTCCTTCCATCCCAAGATCTCTCGGAACGACAATAATTCCTCCCAGCGTAGTTAGGAGTGAGGCTACAGAGAGTGCATTACCGATACTTACCCGTACTACCTTAGCAGGCTCTATAATACCTGTCTTCATTGGATCTACCATCTTATGTAAGTTGGCATCAAAGATACTAGTAGGAAGTTTCTGTCTATTGGCGCCCTCTAGGATATAGAGGCTCGTGTCTCTATGAATCTCATCGTATTCTTCACCGCAATTTTTAAGCAAAAGCCTAAATGGCGCTTGCAGTGCTTCTGCTAAGATACTCCAAGCTTCTGCACTATCCGGATGGTGACTGTCTAGCAGTCTAGCTAGTATTAGATGAACGCTACATCCACCAGTGACGATACCCTCTGCGATTGCTGAGCGAACAGCTTCAACAGCATCTTCAACACGAGCTTTCTTCTCACGTATCTCAAGATCTGAGGCTCCGCCGACATGGATTGTGGATACGCCACCAGTAAGTTTAGCAATGGCAGCTCTTAAGAACGATCTGTCTAGTTCTCCCATTGCAGCTTCAGCGATTGCCTTAAGCTCGCCTACACGAGAGGTTACGGCGTCCCCGTCTGGAGTTGCAGTAAGAAACACCTCGTATAGGGTAACTCTGGCGCTGTCGAAATTGCCTAAACCCTCATCATCAAACTCTTCCACGTTTCCAGGGTTGAACACTGTTGCTCCTGTGTAAGCAGCCATGTCTTCCAGGAACATAGATGCTCCATTGGGAAGACCTGAGCGCGGCGTCTTGATAGGAACAACAGTGAGGCCACCCTTTGTTGTCTTGGCGAACTTATCAAGTACGCTATCCGCGAAGCTATGGGCAAACACGATGATGGGAGTTCCATCAGAGAACCCTCCATCATCAGCAACAGCATCCTGAATCAACCCAGGCACCTTCAGATCGTTCATTGAGCCATCATACAATACCACGTATCCCTTATCCATCTTGACCTGCTGATTCCCTTTATCGTTGATAAAGGACGGGCCGATCTGTCCTAGATCCTTAAGGCCTGTAGTGACGATATATCCTTCGCTTACTTCTACGTAAGTCTTTCCGCCTTGACTCTCATTTATAAGAACCGTGCCATCATCACCGGCATCCATAACAGCCTTAACAACTACATCAGCAATCTCTTTATCACCGTTTGATGATATTGTTGCTACGAACTTAAGCTGTTCTTCACCACTTACCTTAACCGCAACATCCCGCAGAAATGGAACCACAACACGGGTGTATGCATCGTTTAGCTCATTGATCATTCTCTGTGGATTATATTTAGGACGTGTAGACAGGAATTTCTGTCCTTCTTTAACTAGGGCGTCAGCAAGAACGATAGCAGTAGTCGTTCCGTCACCGGCTTCTTTCGCAGTATTCAAACAGATTTCTTTTGCGGCCTCAACAATCGTATTAGCAGCTGCATCAGTGACTCCAATATTCTTAGCTACAGTTACACCATCTTTACTCACCAGTACAGATAAGCCATCGCGCTCAATAAGAACTGGTCGTCCGCCAGGACCGAGTGTTGTGCCTACGATAGCGGCCATGTTGCTCATAGTTTCATTAACTAATTTAATTATTTGAGCCTGATCATGAATAATGGTTTTTGCTTTAGTTTTATAAAACGACATATTGACCTCTATCAGAGATGGTTTTCTTGTAATGATCTTTATTCCAAATAGGTTGCAAGTTAGTATAGTGAGAAACTTTTACTAACTGATCATCTTTAGTTAAATCTACAGAACAAAATGCAATAATATGATCGATCTGCCATTCTTTACCATAGTTATCCCAAGTCATTCCAGTCTGAAACTTAGATTGTAAATACTCTTTTAACTCACCTATAGTACATCCTAGTGTTTTAGTGAAAGAACCTTTTACCCAATTTTCTCGCATAGCTTTTTTAAAACGAGATCTAAGTGACTTTTTAAACTTAAATTCAGAATCAGTATGCCATCGAATTTTTTCTCGTTGAGCTCGTTTGGTGTTTATAGATTTCTTATTTTTATGATAAACTTCATTATAGTGTTGATTTATTTTATCTCTATTTTTTGAATAAAAACCCAAATCATAACATGATTTACATAAACCAGTCTTAGAGCCAGCATAAATTAATTCTTCACAAGAATTGCATTTTTTACGCCAGTTACCGCGATGACTAGTGCAATAACCAGTTTTATTACGCTGCTCTAATTCTAGGTTGCACGTAACACAAAAACTCATTATTTACTTGCCTCTTTTACTATTTTTTCATAACGTGCCATGCGCTTCGGATCTTGTTCAAAACCGTAGAAGCTGTGTCCGAGTTTTAAAGCTGCAAGTAGGGTTGAACTGTTGCCTAAGAATGGATCAAAGACTATGGAGCCAGGAAGTGAGTCTGTCATGCGGAGAAGGAGTTCAGCTAGGTCTGCGGGAATGGATTCATCCAGGGATCCTGTCTCGACTTTCCACGTATTTCCCGGACAGGAAATATCTGGATTAGTTCCGAGATATTGTCGGATAGGAAGTCGGTCTAGGTTCCACACTTCGCCGTTGCAGAAGTACAGGACATACTCGTGGGAGTTTACGAGGTTGATCTCAGAGCGCTTGCCCGGATACCAGGTCTTCTGTATCACGATGTTGTCGATGTGGTTGAAGCCGGCATCTATCATATACTTGGCAACTTGGAATGGCCTAGCCTTAGCCTCAACCGGGGCATAGCAGATCAGAAACACGATCCCGTTCTTCACCATGTTATTCTTGAGCTTGAGAGCTAGTTCTTGCATCATGCCGTCATCATACCCGTCCCTCTTACGGATAGGCACTCTGGTTATGCACAGCTCTATATTTGCCGGCCAGATAGCATCTGTATGGAACGGCTTCAGGTTGGAGATCCTGATATTTGAAGTGAAGAGTTTGGCCAGATTATCGCTCACATATCCTCCTTGGTACTATGTGAGCATTATACTCATAGACCGGAAGATCCAAAACCACCTGTTGAACGCGATGTGTCTGTATCCACCTTGTCGACCTGTACCATGAAGTACTCACTAGAATGCGGGTGCATCGTGATCTGCGCTAGCTTCTCGCCCTTCTTAACTAAGATTGGCTTAACATCTGGCTCTTCACCGACCATGGCGGTTTTATCACCCTCTGTCTTCCAGGTAAATCCCCAGTTTAGATTGGTCGCGATAACATGCGGAATACCGCGATAGCCTTCATCGACTACGCCTGCGTACACAAGCATACCTTTAGATCCAAGACCGCTCTTCGTCTGAATCTCGGCCCAAGATCCCGCTGGAAGCTTCATGCGAATGTTTAATGGATGCTTGATAATGTTGCCCGGATAGATTGCGACGTCTTCGGTCGCGTATACGTCAAAGCCGGCATCAGTTCGATTTGCCTTAGCTGGTAACTTCCCGCCGTCGAGTACCTCGACCTCAATCTTGAAAGCCTGCTCACGAATTTGCTGTAATGCTTTCATGTGCTGCGCCACTCGCGCATCTTGCTTAACTGCTTCTTCTTGCGTAAGTTTTTGATGAAGATCGTCATTAATAAGTTGCTTGGTATTCATAAAACCTCCGTTAGATTTACCAGTGAATTATACATACAATAAATATTTTTGTTTCAACTTAGAAAAACACAATTTCAAGGGTATCATAAGATTAACTATCCCTCACAATACCCTTCTTTTCTTCTTAGAAATTCATGCACGCGCTTAGCGCGTGCATTATGAGTGCGCTTCGCGCACTCATGTAGAGAAGTGAAAAGATAGGTGGAATTTTAGGAAATATTATTAGAAACTCTAAGGAGTTGGGTCCAGGTCAACTACTTCAAAATCAATTACTGCGCCAGCGTAAATGAAGTAGTCGTCTTTAACTATCTCTAGTCTTTTCTGCAGGGGTTCAGTTCTGTGGATGTTTGCCATCATCAACGGATGAATCTTATCTATGAATAGATCCATCTCTTGCTCTGTCTTGAAGATTTTGTAGGTGAGATACTTACGGTAATCGCCAAGTAGGATGAGCATCTTCATTTGATACCATATTTTAGTCTTAGTATCTTCTCTTCTCTAGTTGAAAGATCTTTCAGAGAAAAAGTTATAATATCGTTCATAGCATTTTCTACTGTTGAAGTAGCAGGACTATTATTATCGGTTAGAGTATCACTGAGGCGAATCTCGCTATCTTCCATAAGAAAATCATCTATACTTGCTAGTGGAGCTCCATAACTTATAACATCGATTACCCTATCTATAGAAATTCCAGCTTTCTTAGCGATCTCTTCGTGGGTTGGACTTCGTCCAAACTCTGTAACAAATAAACTAACTATCTTCGATACCTTATTAAAGGTTTCCACCATATGGACAGGCAGTCTAATGAGTCGGTTCTTATCTGCTATTGCCCGCGCTACTGCTTGACGAATCCACCACGTGGCATATGTACTGAACTTATAACCACGCTGATACTCATACTTCTCTATGGCCCTCATTAAGCCGATATTGCCTTCTTGTATTAGATCTTCGAGAGCCATACCTCGATTACTATATGCTTTAGCGATAGAGATGACCAAACGAAGATTTGCCCGTATGAGCTTCTCGCGGGATCTCATATTACCTGCAACTATCTCTTTAGCTAGTTCGACTTCTTGAGCATAGGTAAGAAGAGGAGTCTTACAGGCTTCTTTCATGTACAACTTTAGTATATCTGTGTCACTCATGCTCTTATTCTACTTATAAGTTGTGGTTTAGTAAGAGTATGAGTTCCATCTCATGAGATATCATGTCATATTCAGTCTTGTGATAAGTTATCTCAATTATACAGTAATGGTGATAGTATCCTGCTAGTTCTGCTAAGAAATCAGAACTATCAATATTTATAGAATCATAGGTGTATCGGTAGTGAGCAGCATTAGAGATTTCGCTATACTCTGCGCTAATTAATCCCATAAAGGAGCGTGATAAATATTTTTTATTGGGTTTTATTTTGTGGTAGCCAGTCCACATAGTCATGTTAACATATGAGCCGTATTTACATATATCGGCTGCTATTTTTTCTGCTATCACATGTTTTTTGGGACGATAAAAGAACCGATTGGGAGACAATATAACAGTATCGTCCCTACCTTTACGTGGCGGACCAATAGATATCCATCCTTTGTAAACTACTGTATTTGACATTGACCACTTTTAAAAAAATACATCCAAACTCTTTCTATCCTCTTCAGCTTTCTTCTTTTCTTCTTTTGTCAATTTACGCATAGGTTTCTCTTTTACCGGTAAGAATTCCTGTTGAAATATCTCTTTGGTCGGCCAATGAAGACCTGTCAGTTTCCTCTGATGTGAATCATCGATACACATTCCGATAGTGCGTCCATCGCCCCTGTACTCTTGCAGAGTGCCATTGTGGCCGTTAATCAGGAACTTATCTTGTGGCTTACTGGGTTCGTAACGATTCCATACGAAATAGAAGTCACGACCATAAGGATCTTTTGGTATGTTCTTAAGCGATGTAATGGGAGCATGACTTACAAACAGATTATCTGTCTGAAAGTACATTGGACGCTTCTCTAGCCAATCAACATGACTCTTAGGAACAAGAGCATGTTCCTGGGCATCTTTTCGCTCGAAGATATCCTTCTTGCTCATATACGATACGAGAGTTTGATATCCGCCATTATGCATCCAATCGCGCGAATTGCCTTTCTTAAGGCCTTCCACCATCATATCTTCATGGTTGCCGTAGATAGCTTCAGCTTTTCCAGCTTTCTGCTGCTTCATGAACCACTGAATTACTTGCTTAGATTTAGGTCCACGATCGACCATATCGCCAATGGATAAAATAAGATCGGCCTCAGGCATCTGCTTTAGCAAAAGCAGAAGCTCATCGTAACGTCCAGCAATATCGCCGATTATATTGATTTTCACGGAAACCTCCTTTGTACTAGGAGGTTATACTAAGAAGTGGTTGCGGGTATGGGAATTGCACCCATGAAGTCTTTCGACTGAGGCTTATGAGGCCCCTCACTTTGCTACTTGTATAACCCGCGACCCTATTCTACTAGGATGAGGTTTAAGTAAGTTTGTCGAGATTCTTAAGGATATCATTCATTTCTTGCTCGTTGGGACCATCCGGAAGGAGGCCATTCCTAGGAGAAGTCACTGCCACTGATGCCTCTGGTTCGAGGAACAGCTCTCGTTCAGCTTTACGTCGACGGGTCAAGCCAACAAGAACTTGCTTATTAGCTTTATCCCACTTAAGGAATTCGTTCGCCGCACCAGCATAGTCTAACGCGTTGAGTTTTTTAAGCAAAGTACTACTCTGCAGGTTTCCGGTTCCACAGTTGAACGCGAACGATACAAGGGCAGAGAATTGGTTGGAGTTTAGTGGTACCTTCACAAGGCGCGAAACATCCTTCTCAAATTTCTGCAGATGAAATTGAAGAAGTGCTATAACTTGAGCTTCTGTCATCGGGGGATCCTGCATCGTAACTTTTCTACCGTCTTGGTAGAAGGTCGCGCCTACCCCGATCGTGTACGGTTCACCTCTAGTCGCAGGATCAGGATAAGGAGCCAATCTCATTCCTTCAAAAGACTTTATAAGCTCTATGCCGGCCTTATTGGTTTTCATGTCCCCCCTCTTTTAAATAGCTAATTGTATATTGGGTCTCATAAGGCTATTATACTTTATACCTCCCTAACACTTGAGGTAATAGCCTTGTAGAGCTTGAGCCTCTGATCCGCATGTCTAGACAGCATCTTGGATCCAGTTGGCTTGTAGTCGAGAACCAAAACTGTCTTTTTCGTGCCTTGCCGACGTAAGCCGCGACCTAAGTTCTGCCAGAGCGGACCCTTACTAGCTACGAAGTTAGCTAGTACCAGTACGTCCACGTTCTTGGTGTCCGTCCCCTCTCCAACTTTGCTATCAGTGCCTATAAGCCCTTGAATAGAACCGGCATTTAGCTGCTTCACATATTCGAGAGACTGCTTGTCGTCACCCGTGGCAAATGGAAGACCTAGTGCCTCAGACAGCATCTGGCCGTGTGCCTTCTCGTCTACCAAGCACAGCACAAACTTTCCAGCATCGAGGCACTTCTGGATGTCAGATATCAGTCGACTGTTCATCTCTTGGGAGTTCAGTACATGAGCCTTGTAGTTCTTGTTCTTGTCTTCAGGATATTCACGGCCAGTCGTTTCAACATCTCTCATTATTATGTTTGGATATGCGAGCCACTTGTTCTCTATGCCCCAGACGATATCTCTCTTGATAAGCACTTCTCCAACACCCGCCTGGATCATCACATCCTTGCCGTCTGACCTGAAATCTGTTGCGGTGAGGCCAAACATGCGCCCGACAGCAGAGAGCGTCTTAGCGATCGTGAAGAACGTGTCTGCAGGAACATGGTGGACCTCGTCTATGATGACCAGACCTAGCTCATGTTTCGCGAACTTCTCTATGTGGTTGTTGACTGACGCCGCAATGCCGACAGTGATATCCTTCAGCTGCTTCTTGCCACCGCCAAAGTACCCAACCCTGTCATCACCGAATGCCTCGCATAGTTCCTGGTAGAAGTTGTCTGCAATGCTCTGAGTGGGACAGAGCACCAGAGTGCGTCGACCTATTGACCGTATTGCGTATACTGCTGTAAGCGTCTTACCGAGACCCGTAGCAAAGTTGATGAGTCCACGGTAGTTGTCGCATATGAGGGTATTAGCCTCAAACTGATAGTCTCGAAGCTCATAAGGCTTGGTCTTCCAGGGGAATGCAACCTGTTTTCCGGTATCTTTTCTTTTATCTAGATAATGATCGTTCTTGAATAGATAGGCGAAACCCGACGGCACCGCTATGACACCGCTTCGTTCGTCTACCATTGTTCCATGCTGACTTGCAACCAGCTTCTTGTAGTGATCAGAGGCACGAGAGAATGGATTACGAGACATCTTTCTGATCTGATATTCTTTTGACTTGTCGGTATATGACAGCAGTTCGTTTAGCTTCTTTGAAAAATCAGGTGTATAATTCTTTATTATTATCTCGCTGTTGCTGATTTCTATATCCACATTGTGTTCCGTTTCTCGTGTAAAATAAAAACCGATACGATATAAATTCGTATCATAAGACATTGTACCGTTTGGAGGCTACATGAAGAGTGAGAGTTATGTCGGAAAATTGAAGGATAGTTTGTACTGGTGGTTAGGCCCGCGCCGTCCGTTCTTTATCAATGACGACTACAGGATAGAGCTTCTCTACATCGATCGCGAGCATAACAGTGCTAAGATTCGCATCACCAATCTAAAGACACAAGACATTCTCGAAGTCGCAGACCAGGAGGTCTTAGATGACAAAGATCTCACCTGATAAAAAGGGTGCAGATAAGCTGTTCGAGAAATGGTTCAGTAGTCTAAGCACCAGATCCAGAGACAAAGATAGTTTGTACGGCAACTTCAGTGAGTTGTTCTACGAGCTCAACAGGCACTTCATTACGCACGATGTTGCATATGAACTTGTCAAGCAGGCTGTAACCCACCATCTGCCAGACAGGCATCAGCTAAGTCGCACATATAAGACGCTACCTCGCCGAGACAAGACTGAGTCTGAGTTCTTCGAGGGGTGGAAGAAGCTCATCATGGACAACGCCATACGAGCCTTCTACGACATTTACCCTCTGCAGGAAGAGGCAGCGGAAGCCGAGAAGATTCAGCTGCCTAAAGGTATGTCTAAGAAGGAATACGTTGCACAGCGACAGCATGCACGGTCGTTTCCTTTGTTAGACCTGCCTACAATCATGGAAATGTATAAACAGATTCAGAACGAAGAGTCAGTTTCATTTGAAGACATTTTGGGGGATAACGATGGCGAAGATAACACCTGACAGGATCAACAGGGTCTTGCAGGGCGCTCCAAGAGAAGCCCCCAAGATGGACATCACTTACGACGAGATCGACAGTCTCGGCAGTAAGGAAGATGTTATTGCGATGTTTAAGAACATCGCGCGCTACAACGCGATGCTCAAAGAGCGTATCACCTTCATCAATGCCACAATCACAGCAGCAGTTCCGTTCACTAAAGAGAACTTGTACCTGATCTGCGGATACAGTGGGAACGGAAAGTGCTTCGCACCCGATACTCCTATTCTCATGTACGACGGATCAATTAAGAAGGTGCAGGATGTAGAAGTAGGTGA
>Ga0315288_10009607_pt1 | contig 12181 bp, 10 predicted proteins | sample YL17G11_20_MG_FD_203454 | JGI IMG/M metagenome (GOLD analysis project Ga0315288, IMG submission 203454) | Sediment microbial communities from Yellowstone Lake, YNP, Wyoming, USA - YL17G11_20 | ecosystem: Environmental > Aquatic > Freshwater > Lake > Sediment | place: USA: Wyoming | collected...
TTAGTGGTGATGCGCGCGCCGCAATAGTCCTCGATGAGTTCGTAGCAGTATTCACGGCCGATCATCATGTAGAGAAAGACCGTGAAAGCGCCCATTTCCATAGCGGCCGCGCCCACGCAGGTGAGATGATCGGCGATGCGCGAGACCTCGCAGAGCATGGTGCGGATGTACTGCCCGCGCGGCGGAAGCTCGAGCCCCAACAGCTTCTCCACCGCCAGGCAATAGCCGACGTTATTGATGCAGGTGGAGACGTAATTCAGGCGGTCGGTGTAGATGAGCGCCTGATTCCAGGTGACGGCCTCGCAGCTCTTCTCGAAGGCGCGATGCAGGAAGCCGACTTCCACTTCCGAATCCAGCACCAGCTCGCCTTGCAGCTTGGCGAGGATGCGGATGATGCCGTGCATGGCCGGATGCGACGGCCCGAGATTGAGCAGCATCTCTTCCTGACGGAATTCGGCTTCCGTCTCGGGCACGGCGCGTTCGACGCCGTAAGGTTCAACGACTGTTTTCGATTCGCCGTTCATGCTTAGTTTTCGGGGCCGATCAAGGGCTGGCGCTTGGTCTTGGGATAATCCTTGCGCAACGGATGCCCCTTGAATTCCTCGTAGAGCATGATGCGCTTGAGATGGGGATGGCCGTCGAATTTCACGCCGAAGAGGTCCCACACTTCGCGCTCGTACCAGTCGGCGATGGCCCAGAGCGACGTCAAACTCGGCACTTCAGGATGCTCGTCGCCGGGCTGAACTTTCACGCGCAGGCGTGCCATGGTGGTCATGTTCATGAAATGATAGACCACCTCGAAGCGCGGCTTGCGCGGCAGGTAGTCCACGGCGGTCAGGTCGAGAAGCACGTTGTAGCCTAACTCGTCCTTGAGAAGGCGCGCGATCTGGAGAATCTTGTCGCCCTCGACGAGCAGCGTGCGGTCGCCGTGCTGCGCGTGCCAGTCCAGTACCGCCGCCGGAAAGCGCTTTTCAATCGCCAATTGCTCGGGAAACTTTTCTTCGCTCACGGTCGGGCTACTTTTGCAGTTTGAGCGGCTTGGGTTCGATGACGTCGCTGGTGCGCCACGGCTGCTTGGAGTTCTGAATCATTTGCTGCAGTTTCAGCACGCCGTCGAGCACGGCTTCGGGACGAGGGGGACAACCGGCGATATAGATATCAACCGGAATGATGGTGTCAATGCCCTGCACGGTGGCATAGTTGTCGTACGGCCCGCCGCAACTTGCGCACGCGCCGAAACTCACCACGTACTTCGGCTCGGCCATCTGCTCGTACACGGTCTTGAGAATGGGAGCGAGTTTGTGGCTGATGGTTCCCACCACCCAGAGCACATCGGCCTGACGCGGACTGAAGCGGGGAAAAGCCGCGCCGAAACGGTCAATGTCGTAATGGCCCGCGCTGGCCGACATGTACTCCATGCCGCAGCAGGCGGTGACGAAGGGATATTGAAAGAGCGAATACTTGCGCGCCCAGCCCAAGAGCTTGTCGAAGCGCGTGGTGTAGACCTGACCGCGCAAGGGATCCGTGAAATCGGGGCGCACAAGGCGCGATGTTTTTTTGTCACTCATGGGAACGAACGCAGACTTTGCGGTTCTACTTCCACTCGAAGACCCGCTTGCGAACCGCGTAGAAGAGTCCGACCAGCAGGATCACGAGGAAGATCATCATGGAGATGAAACCCGCCGCGCCGAGATTGCGGAATTCCACCGCCCACGGGTAAAGAAAGGCCACTTCCACATCGAAGACGATGAAGACAATGGCCACCAGATAGTACTTGATGGGAAACGGCCGGCGCGCATCGGTTTTGGGAAGCATGCCGGTCTCGAACGGCTGGGCCTTGACCTCGTTCATGCTCTTCGGCCCCAGCCACGCGGAGAGCGCGACAAAAAAGGCCACCAGACCGCCGGCCGCGCCGCAGAGAAAGAGAAAGCGAATGAGGTTGTTGTCGAAGACGGAGGAATCCATAGCTTAGAGGGATCTCTGAAGACGGTCGGCCAGCGGCGGAACGATGACAAGCTGCGCGATGATCCCGGGCACAGCCGGAGAAATGAGCACCGCGGTAAAGAAGCGCGCGGTCTCCGGGCCCACCGTCAGCACATAGAAGGCGATGTACACCAGACGTCCCGCGATCAGGGCAACGAGCACGGCGACCGCGATGGCGGCGATGCGTCCGGCACGCTCGGACAGGGCGGGCCACAGCGGGAGAAGCCGCAGCATGACGGAGGTCACGGCGGCGTAGGCGGCGAGCTCCGGCATCATGCGCATGACCTGCGCCGACGTGGGATAGCCGGTGAGTCCCATGGAAATTGCCGGAGTCAGAAGGCCCACCAGCGCGGCCGCGAGCGGAGAGAGCAGCACGCCGGCGATCAACACGGGGAAGTGCATGGGCATCAGAACGCGCGGCGATGCTCCAAAGGCATGCACGAAGTAGGGCAGGATCACACCCGCGGCGATGAGCACGACTGCGGCCACCCATGCTTCAACACCCTGCGCGGTCGGGTATGCGGCCCGCAGCGGCTTGATACCTCTTTCACTTGTAGCTGAGTACATGGCACTTCGATGGGTGGTTGCCAAAATGGGTCACCGTATGTAAAAGTTTGTGAGTTATGATGTTGACCGAATCGGAGGACGGTCTGGCGCGGATCACGAGCGGATAGCTAAACTACGGATATCTTTCCACATTGTCAAGGGAATCTCGACCTCGAGGTCAACGGAGCTTGCCTCTCTCTTGGACTACTTATGCTGCTGCTGTTCATACTCAGCCTTTTTGCGCAAAAGTTCTTGCCGTCTGCCTTCATAGGCTTCCCGCGAGCCTGCGGTGACCGGGTATACCTCTTCACCGCCATCATAGCCGATGTTGCCGTAGCGCTCAAACTGAATGTCCATATAGCGCAGTTCATCATCAAAACGGCCAACCGCACGGGCGAAGGATCGCGCGTAGCGCAACGCTATGCGATCGGTCCAACCTGTAGCCAACAATGAATCCGTCAGAGCCAGAGCCCGAGCATAATCTCTCGCGTCCCCTGCTGACACGATGTTGCTGCGAAGAGCAAGTGCACTGTCCGCCTTCGAACAAGGAGCCGATACGTTGAAACACTTGACCTCAGAAGTAATATCTCCGTACGCAGGATGGACATAATGCGCACGCATGCAGAGATACTTCCCTGCCCACTCGCCAGCCAGATCCAGATGAAACCAGAATTTGGGCTCAGTGAACATCTTGCTCTGAGGGGGTTCAATCCCGGCAAATCGCCAGAGGCTGTCGCGATCGGCGCTATATCTCAGAACGAAATACATGAGATTCAAGCGATTGAACACCTCAGCCGAGGGTTGAAAATGCGACGTTGCTCCGCCATCTGAGATGGCGGCTTCAATCATCATCCCTTGCGGCCACGTCCAATCTTGCACTCCTCGGTAAGGAAGGGTGATCGAATCAGGGTAGTCAATGGTAATGACAAGAGTTCCGATCATGCCAACCATAAAGGCATTTTGGCGCTCTGATTCGTCAAGGCACTCGCTACCAGGGTAGTTCCCGCGCTCCACCGACAACCAGAAACTACTATTGCCAAGTACAGGATGAAAAAGCACAAGTAACACGAGAAGGCACAAGACCAATCTGCTTACTCTTCTCGTATATAGGCTATTGAGTGCATTTCGAGTCATTGATGACTCCTTGAAGGGCATTTCTCGCGGCGCGGGATTGCTGATCCCGCCCGCGGAAGATTCCGGCAGGGTCGGCGACCTCTGCTCGGCGGGAGACTGAACCCGGCTCGGCGGAGTAGTGTCATCCTGAAGGCCGCTCTTTTCGTCTTGCGGCCTGAAGGATCTCTCTTCGTCTCTTCTTTTTCCGAGAGATCCTTCACCCCCCTCGAAGACTTGGGGGTTCAGGATGACAGCGAGTGGCGGGGTTCACTTCTTCTCAAGAATCACGAGATTGTTCCTGGGCAAGAGCAGAGTCTCATAGGCGGCGCGCAATACGGAGTAATCCGCTACCGGCACTTTGTCCCCTTTGATTTCCACGGTGGTTGTCCAACGGATTCCCGCCGATGCCTCACGGGCGCTCATTTCGATGAACACATAGGGATTCTGCACCACCATCGGCGGCGGCAGGAAGGAGACCTTGAAATCGTCTGGGATGGAAATGGAGACTTCCGTGGTCATGCGCCGCCGGGGCGGAAGCTGCACGGGATAGCGCACTTCAGGCAGCGTGGCGACGAAACCGGAAACGGCGAAATCGAAGGGATTGGCGGGCAGGGGAAGCAACATCGTGTTTTCCTGCCGCTCGGCGAAACCCGGTGTCTCGAATCCGAGCGTGACCGTCACGGGCTTGGAGAGATCGCCGGGATCGGAGACGCTGAAGCTTGTGACCGTACTTCCCGGCTTGATACGCGAGGCCGCGGTCTGTGCGTAATCAGCCCGTTCCTGCGTGTCTTGCTCCTTAAACAAGCGGCGAGCCTCGGCGGCGAGGTCTCCCGAAGGCACACAGGTGATGATTCCCGAGAGTGTGCCGTCCTCCGCAAGATTCAAGCGCATTTCGGTGCGCGCGCCGCGCGACTCGGGTGAGCCGGAGGGAACATCAATGAGCAGCGGAGTCCCGGCCAGAAGCATGCAGCCCTTGCCGTAGGTGCACACATAGGGGAGCTCACCGGGCGGATAGAAATCGGCGGTGGGATCGAGCCAGATGGTGTCGTCGCCAGCGGGCACGGTTAGAATGATGTGATTGAACTGTTCGAGCACGGGCAGCTTCGAGAACGGCGCGGGCGAATTGGGCACCAGAACCGGAATCGGCGCGAAACCGTAGGCCCGGAGCAGCGCGGTGAGCAGCACGGCCTTGTCAAGCGGATTGCCGGCGCGCCTCTGCCACACGTCGTCTGCAATGCGCGGTTCATAGTCCATGCATTCGGAAAGCGGATGCATGCCGCGGATGTTCTTCAGAACCCAGCTTGCGGCGTTCATCATTGCCGGAATGCCCCGCAACTCGGGCGAGGTGATTTGCAGAAAGCCATCCACCGCCGCCTGCGAGGAATCCACTTTGTCCCAGAACGGGTCGGCCACGTAAAGCCCCAGAGCTTCCCAATCGGGAAATGAAGTCCACAGAACTCGCGGCACGAGATCGGAAAGTCCCACCGAGTTCGGTTCGCGGAGAATCTGCGGACAATCGCGCACAATCCATTCGTAGGCGATCTGATCTCCGTTCTTGCTCACCACCGGTTCGCGAGCGCTGTTCTGAAGATCATAGCGGATTTTCCACGGCGGCGCGACCTCGATCCGCAACCGTCTCTCCAGAATCGGTTCATATCCTCCGAAGTGGACGATTCCGCCGGAGTGCCTCTTCCGGGACAGTCTTGAAGAGGGCTTCGGTTCGATACGATAGGCGAAATGATAGGCCGTGCCTGCCTCTGCTTCGGGATGCCAGATCGGGGACGACTTGCTCACGTCGATCCAGCCTTCGGACGGCGACCACATCCGCGAAGTCTCGATGATGAGCGTATCCTCGCGCAAATCGCAAGGCGGGTACTGCGACGTAAACGGATAGTAAGTGCTCCGGCGCAGGAGCTTGCACAGAACCTCGCCGTGCGTCACTCTATGACCTGAGGGCAAGAGTTCGATGCGCGTGCGATCCCGCAGAATGACCACGGAGGCCTGCGGATAGACATCAAGTCCGGGCGAAGTCACGATCACGCTGTCGAGATCCGACTGCGCGAGGGTGTTCGACAGCGAAAGGAAAAGGGCGATGATCAGGATGACGGGCATGTGCTCCTTCCGCTAACTCTTCTTGCCTTCGCCGGACGGCGTAGAAGGCACGTCGGGGACGCGCGGAACGGTCGGTTTTTCGCGAGCGCCTTCGGCCTTCTCCGGGCCGGTGTCGGGAATCTCGCGGCGCATTCCGCCGAAGCGATCCGTGAGCGTGGCCATGAGGGCGTTGAGCGCGTTGCCGCCCTCGCCGCCGGTGACCAGAACGCGCGGCATGAACGGCGTCTTGCTGTCGGCCAGAGCGCGAGCAATGTTGACGAACACCGTTCCTTCGCGGCCGATGGCTTTCACCTGCTTCTCGTAAGCCGTAGCGAACGCCACGTTCACCGCTTCCACTTCCGCGCCTTTGGCGGTGCCGGTCTTGCTGATGTACTCGGCTTCACCGGAGGCCTCGGACTTGCGCGCCTCGGCGAGATTGGCGGCGATGGATTTTTGAACTTCGGAGTAGGCCAGATCGTGCTGTTTGTCGGCACGGCCGGTAGCCTGCTCCATCTTGATGCGCTCCTGCTGAGCGGCCTCCTGCCTCTGGAAAGTGGTGACTTCCTGATTGGCGATTTCACGCTCGGTGAGCACCTTGACCAATTGCTCGGGAAGAATCACGTCCTGAATGTAGACGCCGGGCGTTTCCACCTCGTATTCGTTTAACTTCTGACGGATGTGATGGAAAGCGTCCTCCTGCACTTCCTGACGGGTCTCGATGAAATCAATGGCCGGCATAGATTGCAGTGTGTCGCGGAAGTGATTACCGACGGCCGCCTGCAGAACCTCGTTGATGAGATTCTGCATGGTGCCCACCCGCGAAATCACGCGGGCGGCCCTGGTGTCGGGCACGTGGATCTGCACTTGCAAGTCGAGGTGGAAAACGAAGCCTTCGCGGCTCTTGGCGACAATCTGCTGCAGCTCGCGGTCCAGATTGTGAGCTTTCGACGTGGCCTCCGCCCAGTTGAGCGTGAGAATGGCGGTGGGCACGATTTCCGCTTCATAGCAGCGCGGATTGATGGGGTACTTGCCGGTGCGCAGCGCCTCCTGCCAGATGCCGCGATGTCCGGGACGCACCAGCGAACCGTGCTTGAATTGCACGCCGGAAATGTCCTTGGCCACCAGACCCACGTAGGACTTGATCACCGCCACTTCTCCCTGCCTCACGACCAGCATGGGCACCATTTCCACTTTGACGAGCACGGGATTCAAATTGAAGGCGCCGTAGAGCAGCGGATCGTGCTGCAGACCGATGCAGCCGCCGTTGTCGAGGAAGAACTGGAAGTTCTGATAGTTGTTGTGGATCTTGTTCTTGCTGCCCAACAGCAGTTCGATGAGCTGCATATCGGCTTTGGACGCCTCGCTGGCGATTTCGGCCATGACTTTGTTGGCCCGGTCGGTGGCTTGATCGGCCTCGATCTTGGCGGTTTCGGCGGCCTTGCGTTTCTCGTCGGCGTCGCGAATCTCGCTGTGGTCCTTGGTCTGACGGGCGCGCTTGCCCGCGGAGCGCGCGGCGAGCCGCGTGGTATTGGCGGCGGCCAGCTTCTCTTGAGCCTCCGTCAGCAGCTTGGCGACTTCGGCCAGCTTACTCTCGGGAATGGGCTGTTCGAGGCCCAGGCGGTTTTCGAGATCCTCCACGTCTTTGAATGCGCCCAGACGGCCGGCGATGTCACCGGCGGGAAGCGGCGGACCATCCAGCGTGGTCACGATGCCGATCATGTCCACCAGATCTTCATCGCGGTCGGTCTTGCGCAGATGATCCACCTTGCTGATTCCCTCGATCCGCTCGATCTTGCGGGGAGCGATGACGGTGACCACCAGATTGTCTTCGCTGATGCCGTAGGGGCGGAGCAGCCGGTCTTTGGCCTGCACCAGATTCTTGCGCAGCAAGGGATCAATGGGCACGCCGTAGAAATTGCTGCGGGTGATGACCAGAAAGCCCAAGGGATGAATGGGCGCCACGGATCCGGGAGGCAGCACCTGACGCTGCACACCCATTTGCCCGCCGTTTTCGACGAAGCGGCGCAGGTTGCTGAAATCGCCGAACGCGTCTTTGTAAGCGCCGGTCTTGGCGCCCACCGGCAGCGGTTCTCCGACCTGGGCGATCACCAAACCGATTTCTCCGCTGGGCACCTGCACGATGGGATGTTTTTCCACGCTGTAGAGCCACCAGACTTTGATGCGCCAGCCGGGCATGAGCAAATCCGCCTGATAACCGGCTTCTCCGCGAAAGGCAACAATATTCCCCTCGGACAGCTTTTTGGGCGAGAAACGCTTGATGACCAAGCCCACTTCGTTGGGGGCGATGATGCGGATGGACGGCAGAATCACCAGCGCCAGCAGCACCACGGCCGCGATCCAGACGAAGTTCGACAGAATGGGCGACGGCATGGCTGTGATCTCCTTCTATATGGCGTGTTTTGTGAGCTCGTTGCGGGCGTTGACGGATGGGAGGTGGAGGCTTCCAAACGGCGAGACCTAAGGGGGATGTGCCGCTTGAATCATGGTAGCGAGAATTTGCGTATCCTGCAAGGGCGGGGCGGACATAGAGCCTCGGCGCGAACTGGGGTTAGCACCTGCCCCGAAACAGCACGCGGTTGATTCCTGGTTGTCATCCTGAACCTCCAAGTCTTCAAAGGGGGTGAAGGATCTCTCGGGAAAACAAGAGACCAAGAGAGGTCCTTCAGGCGGCAACACCAAAAGAGCGGCCTTCAGGACGACATGTGCGGCCTGTGCCGTAATTGGGGAACAGGCTCCACAGGGGTCTCGAATCGCTCCCATCGGTTCAAGGCATCGCTGCATGCATGGGCTGACCGCGAACGAATCAGCCATGCCGCCGCATACTCTAACTACTTGCTTCTAATAAAAATATTTGTACAAGAGAGCCGTTGTGGTTGGCGCCCCGGTGACTTTTGGCCGCGGCCCGGCCTTGACTTTGCAGGCATGTTTCCATATCTTTGGGTTCCCTTGGGGCAGTAGCTCAGCATGGGAGAGCACCACGTTCGCAACGTGGGGGTCGGCGGTTCGATCCCGCTCTGCTCCACCACTCCCGGTGCATCTTGGGAGCGTGTTTTCGTCGCCGAATAGGTATCGCCGGGTCCCGTGCAAGGGATGGCCGCCCAACCCCGCCAGGACCGGAAGGTAGCAACGGTAAGCAGTTCATCACTGTGTTGCGGATCAGCCTGGCGGTACCTATGCGGCGGTTTTTGTAACCCTATGTTGAACATATGGTCAGCGATCCGAAAGATGGCTTCAGCTTGTTTTTTATTACTCTATGCCTCGAGGCGAGGGAGGAAAAGAGGTTCGGCGAGTTGACTTTCGAGGGCAAAACGGGTATCTTACAAAGTTAGGTTTGACTGCGACTTTCCTCGCTTCCATCGCGACTCCCCTGAAGAGCCATGTCCTATCAAGTGCTTGCCCGGCGTTGGCGGCCTAAGCGGTTCGCCGACGTCGTTGGGCAGGAACATGTCACTCGCACGCTTCAGAATGCCATCCGGCAGGGCAGGCTGGCGCACGCCTTTTTGTTCACCGGACCGCGCGGCATCGGCAAGACGAGCACGGCGCGCATCCTGGCCCGCGCGATGAATTGCCCGAACATGGACTCGAGCGGCGCGGCCGAGCCCTGTAACGAGTGCGAAACCTGCCGGGCGCTGCTTGAGGATCGCGAGTTGGACGTGATCGAAATGGACGCGGCCTCGTACACCGGCGTGGACGACATCCGGCGCGTCATCGAGAACTGCCGTCTCGCTCCGGTGGCCGGCCGGATGAAAATCTACATTATTGACGAAGTCCACATGCTCTCGAGGAACGCCTTTAACGCGTTTTTGAAAACGCTGGAAGAGCCGCCGAAGCATGTGATCTTCATTCTGGCCACGACCGATGTGCAGAAGGTACCGGCCACCATTCTTTCGCGCGTGCAGCGCTTTGATTTTCGCCCGGTGCAGCCGATAGACACCGCGCCCTATCTGGGAAAAATCTGCAAGCAGGAGGGCTGGCCGGCGGAAGAGGAAGCGCTCTGGCTCATCGCCCGGCGCGCCGAGGGCTCGCTGCGCGATGCGGAAGGGCTGCTCGATCAGGTGGTCTCCTACGCGGGCGGCAAGGTCACGCTTATGGCCGCGCGCGAGACGCTGGGCGCCTTGCCCGGAGAACTTCTGGCCGAGGCCACGGAACTGATGGCTGCGAACAACGTTCAAGCTGTGCCGGCCTATCTGGAACAGCTTGCCCTGCGAGGCGTAGACTACAGCCAACTCCTGAAAGACCTTCAATCCTACTGGATGGATCTGGTCTTTCTCAAGGAGGGGCTGCCGGTGAAGGGCCGCGTGGACGTGGAGATCGAGCAGATGCAGAAGGCGGGAGCCGAGCTGACGGTGGAAGACCTTTTCCGCCTGATCCGGCTGGCCGAAAGGCTCGAAGATGATTTGAAATGGTCCACCGCGCCGCGAGTCCGCTTTGAAATCTCTTTTGTGCGTTGGGCGTCGTTGGACCGCGTGGCTACGATTCGCGACATTCTCGACCGTCTGGGCACAGCGGCGAGTGGAACCATCAAAGACGTGCCGCCCGCGCGCAGCGCCGTTACTCCGGCACTGAAAGCCGCTGCCGTCACTCCGCCGGGTGAAAAAAAGGCGGCAGAGGCATCTCCATCCGCAGCGGAGAGCGCACGCCAGCCGACGCCGCCTGCTGATGGAATGAGCCTTGACACTCTGCGCGAGAAGTGGCCCGAGATCGTGGCCGCGCTGCGCAAGCGCAATCAGGCGGCGGCCGCGACGGCGGAAAAGTCGTGGGTTCTGGAGGCCTTTGACGGGCGCAAGCTGACGGTGTGCTGCGCCATGCCCGGCAAGTTCGCCACGGACCGCATGAAGGAGAGCTTCACGCATCTGGCGGCGGCCATTCAGGACGTGTGCGGCATTGCGCCGATTCTGGTGGCCGGCGCGCCGCGCCAGGAAGCTCCGGAACCGGTGGAGAATCCGAAACCGGCCGCGCCGCCTTCGGGTGATGATCTCTTCAGCAATTTCATGAGCCGCTTCGGCGGCGTCGAGATTGATCCCAATCAAGCCCGCGAGCCGAAGTGATGGCGCTGGACCTCTCCAAGTTCTCGCCGTCCCTCGAACGGCTGGTGGAGAAGATTTCCAAGCTGCCCGGGCTGGGCCGCAAATCGGCGGCGCGTCTGGCGCTGCACATTCTGCAGCAGCCCGAAGAGGAGGCTCGCGAACTGGCGCAAGCCATTCTCGACGTAAAGAGCCGAATCCACTTTTGCCGCATCTGCTCGAACTTCACGGAAAACGACGTGTGCTCGATCTGCGCGGATGCGCGGCGGGATCAGGCTCTCATCTGCGTGGTCGAGACGCCCGGCGACGTGCTGCGGCTGGAAGGGACCGGTTCGTTCCGGGGATTGTATCACGTGCTGGGCGGCGCGCTGTCGCCGCTCGATGACGTGGGCCCGGACGATCTGCGCATCGCCGAACTCGTCGAGCGTGTCAAGGGCGGCGCCGTGCGCGAGGTCATTCTGGCCACCAATTCGACCACCGACGGCGATACCACGGCGCTCTACTTATTGCGCGCACTGAAGGAGTACGGCACGGCCGTGTCGCGTATCGCGCGGGGCGTGCCGGTGGGCGCCGAACTGGAGCAGGTGGATGAAATCACGCTGGCCAGCGCGCTGGAGTCGCGCACGCGGCTGTCCTGAGATTCACGGTCTGCAACACAGGTTCCTCCGTTGATTCCCGGATTCAATCTCGCCAATCAGATCACGCTCTCGCGGCTGGCCTTGGGGCCGCTTTTTCTGGTCGCGTATCTCAGCCCGTGGCGGTATTCGCTCGAGGCCGCTTTCCTCGTGGCGATTGTCATCGAGGCCACGGACGTAGTGGACGGCATCACGGCCCGCTCGCGCAAGCAGGTGTCCGACGTGGGCAAGCTGCTCGATCCCATGAGCGACACCATTGCCCGCCTGTCTTATTACATGGGCTTCCTCGTGATGGGCTACGCGGAGCCGTGGATGATGGCGACTCTGGTTTACCGCGACGTGGTGATCTCGTATCTGCGCGTGTTTTCCGCGCTCACCGGCACCGCCATGGGGCGGCGCACGTCGGGCAAATGGAAAGGGATCCTGCAAGGCGCGACGGCGCTGGTGGTGCTGGCGCTGTGCGTGGTGGACAAACGCCTGATACCGGTACCGCATCTTGGCGACATCGTCTATTGGCTGTTGGTGTTCGTGACCGCTTACACAGTGTTCACTCTTGTCGAGTACTTGCGGGGGAACAAGGAGCTTCTGCTCGAAATCCGGCGGCGGGGCCGTCCGTGAAAAAGCTCTCGTGGCCGGAATGGGCGGTGGTCACGCTGTTCGGATCGGGGCACAGTCCGGTGGCGCCGGCTACGGTGGCTTCGGCGCTGACCTGCATCATTCTGTGGTTCATCCCCCCCGCTCTGAGCTGGCCGGGCTGGCTCTTCGTTG
>Ga0315288_10009609_pt1 | contig 12180 bp, 11 predicted proteins | sample YL17G11_20_MG_FD_203454 | JGI IMG/M metagenome (GOLD analysis project Ga0315288, IMG submission 203454) | Sediment microbial communities from Yellowstone Lake, YNP, Wyoming, USA - YL17G11_20 | ecosystem: Environmental > Aquatic > Freshwater > Lake > Sediment | place: USA: Wyoming | collected...
AGAGCAAAGAGGTGAGAGCAAAGAGGTAAGAGCAAAGAGGTAAGAGCAAAGAGGTAAGAGCAAAGAGGTAAGAGCAAAGAGGTAAGAGCAAAGAGGTAAGAGCAAAGAGCATAGAGTAGAGAGTTAAGAGAAAGCCTGAAAAAAACTCCAGCCTGCGCTCTCTTCTAAGACGCAGGCTAGAGTCCAAAATATATAAAAACTTGAAGAAGGAGGAAACTCACTCATTTTATATATGAAAAAAACGTGCCAGTTTTAATACTGAATTGCGTCAGAAAGTGCATCTGGATAACCACTTGATATACAATATGATAGAATAACACGTTAATGTAACGATGTAAGTCTTCCATCTTTTTCCGAAATTCAAACGCAATAGGTTGCGATCAAAAAGCATCTTTTATTATTAAAACAAACGATCAGCTTATTATCTTCCATACTCTTAACCATTTCGCAGGTTACTGCGGTTGAATATTAAGTATTTTTGCCTTGCACTCCATGTTTATTCTTATGTGAGGTGTGGATTCTTAGGGAGGAAATATGTGGCATTGTTGTTTTATCCATAAGTATATGGTATTTATTGGCAGAAAATGAAAGGCGGGGTGGGTAGCCGAAAACTTCAGTCTGCGGGGGTGGGTTTAATAAATAGGGAAACTCCTCGTATATTTTTCTTGACTTTTATTGTGCACCGCACTATATTTAAAGCAGTCAGTAGTTAGGTGGTATGAAGCAGGAATCAGATGAGTTTATGCTTATGGAAACTCGGATCATAAAAAGATACGGAAATAGAAGATTGTATGATACTCTTGAGAAGAAGACCATCAAGCTAAAAGACTTGGAACGATTGGTTAAAGAAGATATCAGCTTCAAAGTAACTGATAACATAACCGGCAAAGACATTACCCTATCTATTCTGTCCAAGGTTTTTTCGGATACGATATCAGAAAACAAAAAGAATTTGAGGCAAACCACGAAGCTAATTCGTTTACTTATTTCCAAAGGAGGTGTTATGACCAAGGATTTGTTCGAGAAAACAGTCCTATTTGGATTAGGTCTCTTTGATCTGACCAAAGAGAAGGCGGAGAAAATTGCAGATGAGATGATCAAAAGAGGAGAGATGTCTCAATCCGACAAAGCCAAGGCGGTCAAAGAGCTATTGAAAGGGCATGAGGAGCGGATAAAAAAGATCAAAGAGAAAGTGGATGAGAGGGTGGAGGAAATCACCGCCAAAGTGAGGGGAAAAGAAAGAGAGGAGTTAACTTTACTTCATAAAAAGTTAGATGAGCTTACCAAAGTGGTGGAGAAGCTGGAGAAGAAATTGGGAGAAAAATAATGTAATTTATTATTTTTGATTTCCAATTTTGAATCTTGAATCTTAAATTTTGAATTCTAAACTTCCGATTCCCTAAAGAGATCGGGCGGGGGTTCAACCCCCGCCCGAACAGTAAACTTTTCTTCTTTGATGGTGTTGGGGTTAAACCCCCACCCGAACAATGGCTGAACTATCTCTCACCAGCCGATTTTTTCTTTGATGCCAAAAAGATTGATTCCGAGGAAATAATATCCTGAAGCATGGTTGACGGTGAGATTTTTTCCCACTCCCAGCTGGAAAATGTCATCCGGGAAGGTAAGGACAAAACCTAAGCCGATCTCGATCTTCTGATTGGGATCGAAATCCAGAAAGGAGAGATTCGCTCCCCAGCCCAGCTTATCCAGCAGCCTCTGATCCCGATGCACATATTTACCAGTGTAACTGATCCCTGCACCTAAGCTCCCCGGATGATCGTCCGCCCTCTGCACCGAGAGAATAGGGAAAGAGAGATTTCCTTGCAGTCCATGCTTTTTTATTGGAACGTATCTTTCAAAAAGAAAAGAATAATGCACACCCTCATACACCTTGAAATGTATCTTGTCTCCCGGTTCAACCGCCCATTTCCTCAGATGGACATAAGATTCTTCTAAAGGCACATTTTGACTGGTATCGCGATCCAAAGAATCGTAAACCACAGTGCCGGAATCTCTGTGGGGTGATCTCTTTGACATAAAAATCTCAAATCCCCTTCCGTTTTTTCTGATAACCTCAATTTTCATCTTCATGCCGGGTGGAGGAATCGTCACCGAATCGACGAGTTTGATTAGAATAGAGCTACGATAGTCCACCGAGTTTCCGCGATGAAGGGGTAAAAACAAGTCGTCATTGGTGCATTCCACCAGTCGGACAATGCTTTTGGTTCTTGTTTCTCCATTTGCCGGGTAAGATCCCAAAGCCAAGAGAAAAAAGAAAAAGACCATAAAATATTTTGGTTTCAAATCAACCTCCCCGTTTTTAAGACCTCTCGTCCCAATAATATCCGTTATGCTTAATTTGTCAAGCTTTTTTTCATAAGTCTTATGAACGCTAATTCACAAGATTAAATTGAAGTTTTTCCCCTCTTGGTTATTGAATTATTGAGCTTCTTTAAAAGAGTTGCTAAAACTCTGGGAAAAATGTGGATGAAGCTTCGATGAATTTGAATCCCCCTCACCCTGACCCACTACCCAAAGGGGAGAGGGAAGTTCAACCCCCGCCAGAGCTAAGAGATACACAGGGACAATTCAAATGTCAAACCACGACCTCAAGTGTTGACTTGACAATGGAGAAGTTTCTATTATAATAGGCTGACCCAAACTCTTCTTGGATCCGGACAAGGAATAGCCACTAATGAAAAGATGGGTAATAAGGTGCAATAAAGAAGTCTTCTTAAAAGTAAGGATATACATTTGAGCCTTTTCAAGAACAAACTGACCTTCATTCTTCTGTATACGGTCTTGGCTTTTACGGTCATCTATGTCATGACTTCGGGCGGCTTGGGAATTAGCGTCGACTCGGAGAACTATCTGAACATAGCCCACCGCTTCACAGAACACCTTTGGGGCAAAGCTTTTAATCCCGTTTGGCCCCCGGCTTACCCTTTGAGCATCGCCGCCATCAAAGCGCTGGGACTGGCGGAGTTAGCTGGCGCAGCCCAAGCTGTTTCCATTATCTCTTTTGTGATTTTGGTGGTCACGGTCTTCCTTTTGGGTTTACGGCTTCAAGGAAAGCTCACCGCACACTTTAGTGCAATTTCCACGATCTTTTTTGCCTCACTTATCTACATTTATTGCTATGCCTGGTCGGAAACCTTATATATCATGTTTTCTACACTGTTCTTTTTAACGTTGATTCTCTTCTTTAAAGCTCCACCAGAGAAAATGACCAAATATTTAATCGGGAGTGGCATATTTGCCGGCTTGGGAACGATAAGCCGATTGATCGGCTTCTCTCTGATTGGCACCGGGATTCTCTCCATCCTATTTTTGAGCGATTATCATCCCAAGTCTAAGAGGATCAAAAAAACGCTCGTTTTCATGTTCGTATCTGGCATTCCGGTTTTGTTTCACTATCTGACTTGTTTTTATTATTACGGTCTGCGGGGCAAAACACAGTGGCCCTCTAAATACTCTTTTTCGCATCAGCTTTCTCAGTTTTTCTTCACCATTTACCATGATTTCCTTTCGTTTGACTTAAGCTTTTGGAAATACGTTTTTCTCTTTGGTTCGGGATTTCCTCTCTTCTGGGTAAGAGCGTTTGTTCTATTATGCTCACTTATTTTATTGATTTTTTTCTTCAAGTTAGCTTTCTTTGCAAGACTGCCCAAGGAGGTATATAAGTTTCCCATCATAGTAATCTTTTATTTGGTCTTGTATAGCTCAATAATTCTTTTAGTCAGCACGACTATAGCCGTTGATCCCATCGGTTCCAGATTTACCTCTCCCTTATACCCATTATTCCTGCTTTTAGCATTCTCTTTGGTTTTTCAGGTTTGCAATTCATTCACCCAACAAAAAATTAAAAGATTACTTTGGGTGATAGTGATTTTTGGCACGGTATCATTTTGGGCAATCCAGATTACTTCTAGCTTAAGCATATATAAAGGAATCCGTTCCGGCTCTTTTCCGACCATGGAGCAACCCGGAAATCTGAACAGGGGGAGCATAACATTTCTGAAAGAAAACGTAGATTCAAGCGACATGATAATTACCAACATATACCGAAAGCTTGATCTCCTCTGGCCTCGACGGGAGCCTTATCCCGATATTCCAAAAGAGGATTGGGAGAAAAACTTAAAGGCGGTAACGTATGAAGCTTCTCAGCGGACGGTTTATATCTTGATCTGCTCGGAGGATTTTGCCCCCTACGGTATCACTGTGGAAGACATGGATACAACCAATGAAAAGATAGGCTTGTTCTCCTGGAAGAAAAATTTTGGAAACGATTACGTCTATAAGACCAAACACGTGATTTTTCAAAAACCACCGGAAATGAAAAAAGAGGAGTAAGGGGCGGAGCTTAAGCTCCACCCCTACGTTAAATCCGGAATTCAGGAGGACTTGTCCAAATTCTAATCTGAACGGGTGAAGTAATAAAAATCGAAGGCGAATCAGAAAATAAAAAATGCCGAAGGTGGGATTTGAACCCACATGCCCAACGGGCACTGCGCCCTGAACACAGCGTGTCTGCCAGTTCCACCACTTCGGCTTAATTTTAATATACTTGCTTTTCTGTTTTCCGGCAAGCATTATTTTAAATTTCTCTGGTTGACTGATTTCGACCGTAATATATTCGAAAAGTTTGAATTTGGATCCATAAAATATGCAGAAAGATAAAACACCAATCCGGATGATCGCCACTAATCGAAAAGCGCATCATCTATACCATATCATCGACACTTACGAAGCGGGGATAGCGCTGGTTGGAACTGAAGTCAAGTCACTCCGAGAGGGTAAAGCCAATCTCAAAGACAGCTATGCCACAGTAGAAAAAGGAGAAATTTCGCTGCATAACATGCACATCAGTCCCTATGATGCCGCTAACCGATTCAATCACGATCCTACCCGCAAAAGAAAACTCCTCATGCACAGAGAAGAAATACGAAGACTTTTGGGAAAAACTGCGGTAAGAGGATTCACCTTAGTTCCGCTCAAGATTTATTTTAAGGGCAAAGTGGCAAAAGTGGAATTGGCATTGGCCATCGGTAAAAAGCTATTTGATAAAAGAAAGGACATAAAAGACCGAGAAGTTCAAAGGGAGATGCGCCGGGCATTGAAGGATCGACAACATCAATAAGGGCCACGGGGCAAGAGAATTGCTCTGGAGTGTTCGGCTTAAGGTTATTAACCAAATAAATTAACAAACCAAAGAGTTCGGCGGTCAGGAAAGAAGTTCGTAGGGGAGTCCCTTGTGGACTCCCGCTTCAGAACGATAACGGGAGGGGACAAGCCCCTCCCCTACAGACACCTTTCCGGGTTGTAGTGATAATTAGTTGAAGACCATTAGCCGAACCTGAATAGATGTAAAAAAGAGGGCGAAGAAGAAAAAAGAATCAAAGAAGAAATGAAAAACCAAGCTACTCACTCAAAATTTATCTATCCTTTGTTACTGTCTCTGCTTTTTATTCTATATCCATACACTTCATCTCTTTATGCCAGCGGTGAATTTAACGTCTTGAATCTCGAAGCCACAGAAAAAATAAACGGAACTCTAATAGAGATATTCCTCACACAACCTCTCCAATATGAGATATTTGCCGATCAAAGCCAGAGTATAAACGTCAACTTTTACCAAGGAAGTTTGGATACTGCGTTTTTCAATAATAAGAAAGTGCCTGAGTTTTTTACCTGGATCAAAGCATATCAATTTGAAAATTCCGCCCAGCTTTCCTTCAAGCCGAAAAATTCTTTCATCAATTTTACTCATAATTTAAAGACCGATCCCGATCGAATTCAGATCTCTCTTATTCACGCACCGTCAATCAGTGACACGGCAGAGTCATCCTTAACTCATAAATCCCTTCCCCCAAATGAGTCGCTCAACAACCCGATTGATCTAATCGTCATTGACCCTGGTCATGGCGGAGAAGATTCAGGGGCAGTGGGAAAAAGCGGGCTTTCGGAAAAAGAGGTAACACTAGACATCGCTAAGAGATTGAGAAATATTTTAAAAGAAGAAAAGGGATTGAAAGTCATTCTCACCAGAGAAACGGACGTGTTGATCCCTCTGGAAGAGAGAACTAAAATAGCCAATACGAAGGGATCCGATCTTTTCATTAGCATTCATACCAATGCCTCGCGCAAGAGAAGCGCGCAAGGATGCGAGACTTTCTTTCTATCTTCAGCTAAAAACGACGAAGCCCGGGCTGTGGCTGCCTTAGAAAACTCCTCCATAAGATTTGAACATACGGAAAATTCAAGCAAGAATCCGGACGATCTAAATTTCATCTTGATGGATTTGGTGCAAAGCGAATTTCTATCGGAGTCCTCCGATCTTGCTACGATGATTCAGAGTCAGCTAAAAAGTAAACTATCCATTCCCAGTCGGGGAGTAAGTCAAGCGGGATTCGTGGTGCTAAATCAAGCATATATGCCGTCGATCTTGGTTGAGACTGCCTTCATCTCGAACAAAAAAGAGGAAGAGTTGTTAAATAAAGGCTCGTTTCGGCAAATGATCGCTTTAGCTATTTATCAAAGCATAAAAGAATTCAAAAAGAAATATGAGTCGATGAAATGAAAACACAGACGAAAGGTAACTATAGTCCCATCGGCATCTTCGATTCCGGTATTGGGGGCTTGACTGTCGCCAAGAAGGTTTTTGAGCTTCTCCCCGATGAGAACGTGATCTATTTTGGCGATACTGCCAGATTTCCTTATGGACCCAGATCCAAAGAGATCGTCAGAAAATTCTCTCATCAGAATGTGAATTTCCTGCTAAGCCAGAAAGTCAAATTCATTGTGGTGGCATGCAACACCGCATCGGCTGTGGCATTAGATGAATTGAAAAGGAGATACCATATTCCGATGATCGGTGTGGTAAAGCCGGGCGCTTCTGCGGCAGTCAAAGCTACCATATGCGGAAAAATAGGAGTGATCGGAACTGTGGGAACGGTTCACTCCGGAGCTTACCAGAAAGCCATTCACCGTTTAGCTCCTCAATTGAAAGTTTATTCCATCCCCTGCCCTCTGTTTGTATCCTTGGCGGAAGAAGGTTATGTAACCAAAGAAGCCACCCGGTTGATCGCCTGCGAATATTTAAATCCCCTGATTAAAAAGAGAGTCGATACGCTGGTCTTGGGCTGCACTCATTATCCTTTGTTGAAAAACATAATTTCCCAAACCATGGGGAAGGACGTAAAATTAATTGATTCAGCCGAAGAGACCGCTAAAGAGGTGAAGATTTTTCTACAACGACATGATCTTCTCGGAAACTCAGGTGGAAAATCCTTTCGGTCGTTTTATGTATCAGACGTCCCAGATAGATTTTTAGAAGTGGGAGAAAGATTTTTAAAAGGGAAAATAGCGAAAGTAAAAAGAATTGACATAGATAAATATTGATAAGCTGAATTCCCTCTCCCCTTTGGAGAGAGGGATAAAGGGTGAGGTGGAAATATAAAAAATGATGAAAAACAAAGATCCCCTCACCTTAATCCTCTCCCCGGAGGGGAGAGGAGAAAATCCCTCTCCCCTCCGGGGAGAGGGAAATAGGGTGAGGGGGAATAAAATCAAATATAACAAATGTGATATGAAAATCGTTTTAGCAACCAACAATAAAGACAAAATCAGAGAGATAAAAAGAATTCTGTCAAGCCTACAAGCTGAGATTTTAACATTGGAAGATTTTCCTGGTTTTCCTAAAGTGGAAGAGACGGGTAAGACTCTTGAGCAAAATGCAATTCTAAAAGCTGAATCCATCTATCAATTTACCGGATTACCTTCGGTGGCGGATGATTCCGGACTCGAGGTAGACGCTTTGGGTGGTGCGCCCGGAGTATTATCCTCTCGATTTGCCGGTGAACATTGCAGTTATCAAGATAACAATAGAAAACTTTTGACCTTAATGAGAAACATACCTTGGGAAAAAAGAAAGGCTAAATTTGTCTGTGTGGTGGCTTTGGCAATAGACCACGATCATATCGTAACCGTGAGGGGTGAGGTGTATGGGATCATCGCTTTAGAAGAACGAGGAGCAAATGGATTTGGTTACGATCCGGTCTTTTATCTTCCTCAATTAAATAAAACTTTTGCTCAGCTTTCTCTGGAGGAAAAGAACGAAATCAGCCATCGGGCGCAGGCATTTCAAAAAGCCAAAGAGTTGATTTTGAAAGGATTTTTGGGTGATTGATACCGTCACATTTGACCTGTGGAATACCTTGATCTCCAACTGGCCGCTGGACAATCAGAGATATGGACGAATGCGGGTGGACAGAATAAGAGGAATACTTAAGCAAAATGGGCGAGAGGTCAAATTCGATGATTTATTTCAAGCTTATGACTCAGGATTTGAGAAGTGTAAAGAAATATGGCGACAAAATTTAGATATCTCGACTGAAGAACAATTGAAAATCATGTTTGATCTTCAGGAGGATGAAAAATATCGAGACATTCCACCGAGTTTAATGCCGATGTTAGTTGAAGCCTTCGCTGCTCCCATCTTGGACGAGCCACCCCCGGTTATAGATGGGGCACGAGAAATATTAGAGCAGATCAAAAAAGAAAGCTACAAGATAGGGCTGATATGCAATACCGGCAGAACACCGGGAAAAACCATAAGGATTCTTTTGGAGCGACTCGGAATGATAGGTTATTTTGACTTTATGACCTTCTCCAACGAGTTTAGGATTAGGAAGCCTGATACTCGAATTTTCCTTCATACCCTGAGCAGGCTTAATAGCCATCCCCAAAACTCATTGCATGTGGGAGATATAATCGAGCTGGATGTGCGGGGTGCAAAGAATGCAGGTATGCTCTCGGTTCATTTCAGTCCCGATCATATCATCTATGAACAGATTGCTCCCGATTTCACCATTAGACATCTAAAAGAGCTGAAAGAGGTATTGAACAATCTTAAATAAATTCAACGACTCGAACAAATACGTCCTGCTTTCGTATAAGGTTAAGTTACAACTAATGATGCAGAAAGTTGTGAAGGCAAAAAAAGAGTTGACGACAATAATAAGAGGAAACAACATAATATCTGAAGTCCTGTAATCAGTTAAAAAGGCGGGAAAGCATGAGTAAAAAGATAGGAATTTTGACGGGCGGGGGCGATTGTCCCGGCTTGAATGCGGTTATCCGAGCGGTAGTGAGAAAATCCGTATTAAAGTATAATTATCAGGTTTTGGGAATACTCCAGGGATGGCGAGGACTCATGGATTATGGGCTGACCGAGGAGCTGAATTTAGACAAGGTTTCCGGAATAATTCATAGAGGTGGCACCATACTTAAGACCTCCCGAACCAACCCCTACAAAGAGAAAGATGGTGTAAAAAGGATTATAGAGAAAAAGAAATCCTTAGAGCTTTCCGCCATCATCGCCGTGGGAGGCGAAGACACTCTTAGTGTTGCCGCCAAGCTTTTCGAGGAAGGTGTGGAAGTCGTAGGAGTGCCCAAGACCATTGATAACGATATTTGGGGAACCGATTATACCTTCGGCTTTGATACCGCGATCAACATCGCCATGGATGCCATAGATCGGGTCCACACTACGGCTGAGTCTCACAATAGGGTCATGGTGGTTGAAGTAATGGGAAGGCACACCGGCTGGATCGCCATAGAAGCGGGCATAGCCGGTGGCGCAGACTTTATCTTGATTCCGGAAAAACCGGTGGACTTGGATAAAGTATGCGACGCCATCTGCAAAAGACACGCCCGGGGACGAAATTTCAGCGTAGTGGTAGTGGCTGAAGGCGCAACCATCGCCTCCCAAGAAAAAGACGAAAAAGAAGCACAGATGGTAGTGCAGGATGAAAAGAAGGATGCCTTTGGTCACGTAAGGCTGGGTGGCATCGGAAGGGTGATAGCGGAAGAGATCGAGAAAAGAACCGGATTTGAGGCTCGCTTTGTGATCTTAGGCTACGTTCAAAGAGGCGGCACACCCACCGCTTTCGACCGCATGCTGGGAACCAGATTCGGCATCGCCGCAGTCGATTTCGTGAACCAGGGTAAATTCGGTCAAATGGTAAGTTTGAGAGGCAACCAAATCGTCGGCATCGACCTAAAAGAAGCCATGTCCAAATCCAAACGTATCGACGACGAGCTTTATGAATTAGCTGAAATCTTCTTCGGATAATTACTATTGATCGGGCGGGGGTTCAACCCCCGCCCGAACCAAGAGAGAGTCTGCATTTTACAATTTGCAATTTGCAATTGATTTCATCCATTAATCCATAAACCGGTCATATCCCTATGAAGAAATTCGTGATATTTAACTTCCTGATGTTAAGCTTTCTATTTCCCGGTCTGGGCTTATGTAAAGATTTAAGCTCCGCTTATATGATCGGGATACGATTCGGTTTCTGGAATGCGGTGAAAGCGAAAAACATTGAAAGCTTTTCGGATCAAGAGATCACCAGTAAGGTTGCCGCTCCCTATGGAGAATTTTATATCTCCTCCGGTTTGAAAAAAGGATTTGCCATAGAATTATCACTGGGAAGCTGTTACCGCGGAGAGACCAGATACCATGATTCTTACGGATACTACTGGAAGAGAATAAATATCTATCCGTTCTCCGTCCAATTGAAATTCTATCCCCTCTCCACTATCAAAAAATCCAGATGGCAACCTTACACGGATGTAGGTGTGGCTTTTGTTTCCGGTGTCGAGGATCTGCGAGTGGGTGAATATGTCGGACCATCAATTCTAACGGAGGACTTGACCAATACCTTCAGCACTTTTGGATGGCATGCTGGCTTGGGTTTGGATTTCATTCTTAGTCGGCTTATTGTGCTGGGGGTGGATTTCAAGTACCGGGGAGTGAATTTCAATGATAAAATAGGGGGGTTGAAAGACTACAGTGGACCCCAAGCCACACTGGGGCTTTCCTACATCCTCAAAGGGATTTAATCTGCTCATCAAATTGCTCTCAGAAGTTTTTGAACAGGGGGTGACAGAAGCTGACATACGAGCATCAGAAATAAATTCCTGACAAAATCCATTTGCAAATTTTAGGAGATTACTCTATATTCCTTCGCTATTGAATTAGTTTTTTATTAGAGAATAAATGTTTAAATAACTTTTCAACTGTTCTTAAAAAAGGAGGAACAGATGGCAGTAAAGGTTGGCATAAACGGTTTCGGAAGAATAGGAAGATTGGTGTATCGCGCCGCCATGGGCAATCCCAAATTAGACATCGTGGCGGTCAATGACATCACCGATGCCAAAACTCTGGCTCATCTTCTGAAGTATGATTCGGTGCATGGAGTGCTAAACTCCGAGATTAAAGCGGAAGGCAATTTTATAGTGGTGGATGGAAAGAAGACCGAGGTTTTTGCAGAAAAAGATCCCTCTGCGCTTCCCTGGGGAAAATTAGGAGTCGAGTTAGTGGTGGAATCTACCGGAAAATTCATGACTGGAGTTGATGCGAAAAAACATATTACGGGAGGGGCTAAAAAGGTGTTGCTTTCCGCACCGGCAAAAAAATCAGACGCTCCGGTTTTGACCATAGTCCTTGGGGTCAACCAGGAAAAATATGATCCCAAAGCTGAGGTTGTTTCTATCGGCTCTTGCACTACCAACTGTTTAGCTCCGGTGGTCAAAGTGTTAAATGATAATTTCGGAATTGTGCGGGGCATCATGACCACCGTGCATGCTTATACTAACGACCAGAAAATATTGGATCAGCCACATAAAGACTTGAGAAGAGCGAGAGCGGCAGGGGTTAACATCATCCCTACCTCCACCGGAGCGGCAAAAGCCCTCTCCTTGGTTCTGCCGGAATTAGAAGGAAAGCTGGACGGAGTATCTTTGAGAGTTCCCGTCACCACTGGCTCTATTGTGGATTTAACCTGCGAGCTTTCCAAAAACGTCACCAAGGAGGACATCAATAAAGCCATGAAAGAAGCCGCTTCAGGGAAACTGAAGGGAATATTACAATATACAGAAGATCCCATCGTCTCCACGGATGTCATTCATAGCCCTTACTCCTCTATTTTCGATGCTCTCTCCACCATGGTTATGGGCAAAAACTTAATTAAAGTGTTCGCATGGTATGACAACGAATGGGGTTTCTCCGTGAGGATGGTGGAGATGCTGGAGCTGATGGCAAAGTAGACTCAAATCCGGAGTTAAGGCATAAGCCTTTTATGTCATAAGTCTCAGTTGCATGGGGACTTTATA
>Ga0315288_10009613_pt1 | contig 12176 bp, 11 predicted proteins | sample YL17G11_20_MG_FD_203454 | JGI IMG/M metagenome (GOLD analysis project Ga0315288, IMG submission 203454) | Sediment microbial communities from Yellowstone Lake, YNP, Wyoming, USA - YL17G11_20 | ecosystem: Environmental > Aquatic > Freshwater > Lake > Sediment | place: USA: Wyoming | collected...
AGGGCTGCCGATCTTCCATAACGTCTACGAGGGCCATATCTTCGACTCCAAGACCTTGCCGGACGTGCTCCGGGAAATCGGGGAGGTGGAGGGGGTGACGCTGGTCTGGGACCGGGGGGTGAGTTCGAAGCTGAATATCAGGGAAGCCAGGGGGGCGGGGTTCGAGGTTCTGTGCGGACTGGCGCTCAATCCGGCCCTGAAGAAAGAGGCGGATCGGGTTCTGGGGGACAAGATCGTCTCCCTGAAGCACCGGGTCCGGTTGAAGAGCGCAACGTTCTATGTTCACCGGAAGAGGCACCGGGCCGAGGGGGTGTCGGGGTATATCGCCGTCTGTTTGAACGAACGCGAGCGGCAGTCGACGCGGGAGCGTCGGTATGACGAACTGGACCGGGCCCAGAAACTGCTTTCGGAGAAAAAGCCGATCAAGGAGGGCTTGAAGAAATACTTCCAGGGGCGCGAGATCGATCAAGACGCGGTCCGGAAGGCGGAGCGGTACGACGGCTTTTCGGTGATCTTCTCCTCGGAGAATCTGTCGACGGAGGAGATGGTCAAAGGATATTTCGAGAAGGATCGGGTGGAGAAAAGCTTCCGCTGCCTGAAGGGCGTTCTGGAGATGGACAAGGTCCGGTTCTGGTTGGCGAATCGGGTGCGCGGGCATATCTTCATCTGCTACCTCGCCTATCTTTTGCTCTCGGTCCTGGAATATAAGATCAAAGAGATCGGACTGACCGGGCCGGAAGCCTTAGCCACCTTGGAGTCGATGTACCGGGTGTACCTGAGCGATCCGAAGTCGAAGAACAGATTCGTCAAGACGGTCACCCTGAGCAAGGCCCAGGAGGAAATCCTGAAAAAAGTGAATCCCTTGCTCCTCGATAAACATAGTGTACATAAATCAGGGTAAAGTCAGGTAAATATCTATCGAAACTCGAACTTCGAATTCGCGCCAAGATCGTCGCAGCGATCGATGGACTTCCCGATCAAGGGGATACCAAAAAAATCCGGGGCGAGGCCATCCGAAATGTCTATCGGCTTCGCGTCGGTAAGTATCGTATTCTTTATGTTCGAGACGAAGAGACGATAAAAATAGTCGCCCTTGACACGCGCGGAGATATCTACAAATAGCCCCCTATCGTCGTCCAAACGAAGATGCCTTTCACTTTAGCAGCGAGCCGGTGTCGCCGACTATCCATTGCTTGTTCTGGAAGACGTAAAGAACGGTCCGGACGACCTCCCGCTCGTTTCCGGCCTTGTACTTGATGTCGACCAGCATCCATCCGTCCAGGCCTTTGAAGAACATGCTCACGACGTTGGCGCTCGGCCGGGCGAAATGTTTTCCCACGAATCGCTTGAGGATTTTCTCGTTCGCGCCGTAATCTCGGATATAGACCGGCAGGGCCGCCCGGTTCTCGGCGTCCGTTTTGATGAACCTCTCCACGTCGTTCCGGGGCTCGAAATATTCGTCGATCGTGACCCAGGGGAATTCTTCAACGTCGGGAGCGCCGCCGCGGGAAATCGCCCGATAACCGAAATAGGCGCCGGCGACGACGGCGTCGAAGACAAGAAACCACAGAAGATATTTCGCGGTCTTATTCATGAAGATCTCCCTTCTCCTCTCCGGTCGGGAGCGATTTCTGCACGGCTTTGCGGATCTCGCGCTCCCGGGCGATTTTTCGCATCGCCTCCCTTTGAAGGAGTTTGTAACGGTCGCTGGGCATCGCCCGGCGCCTGAATTTGGCCAGAATCCCGCCGACGAGTCCCCCGGCCACCCCCCCGCCGCCGGCCGCGGGCTCGGCCGGCCCGTCGGCCAAATTGCCGAAGAGCTCTTTCTCGCGGGGGGAGGGATCGATCTTGGCGTAATCGTCGAACTGGGCCTTGGAGACATAACCCAGGCCCCGGAGCGTCCGGAGCATGGCCAGGGTGCTGACCCCGAAATAGCGCTTCAGGTAAAGGACCTGGTCGAAGCCGACCCGCTGGGACTTGAAATCCTTCTCGACCATCTCTTGGACCTTGGTCGGGGGCATGAGGAACCGGGCCGCGAACGCCTGGGCGAACGGTTCGCGGGGGTGGTAAAGGGAGGCGTACTCATCGACGAAGACATCGGGATTGTCGATGACCGGACCGTCGGCCCGGTCCTTGAGATAGTGGCAATACTCGTGGGCCGCGCTATAGGCCTGACGGCCGAACGATTGGCCGCTGTTGACGAGGGCGAAGGCCGCCTCCTTGACTTCGAGATAGATGAAGACGCCGCTTACCTTGCTCTCCTCGGGCATAGGCATGCGGAGCATCCGGCAGCCGTTCGTCTCGAAAAGGGCGAAGACGTCCCGGACAGGCTCGTTCCCCAGGCCCAGCCGGCGCCTCTCCTCATCCGCCATCCGGTCGGCGCTGACGCCCGGGCCGTAGAGCGGGGCGAGCTCGAGCCGGCGGCCGGTGATGCTCTCGAGCCTCAGATAATCGTCGCAATAGCGGCGGAATTTCTGGAGTTCCTCCCGGGTCCGGTCGTCCACGGACTCTGCCCGGAAGAGCAGGGTGAAGGCGTCCGGCGGAGTCGGCTTATCGAGGAAAAAATAGGTGATGTCGCGGTTCAGGAAGGCGGCGATTTTATTGAGCGTCCCCATCGAGGGCGTCCTTTTCCCCGCCTCCAAAAGCGAAATATATTCCGACGAGAGGCCGAGGGCGCGGGAGAACGTCGCTTGGTTGAGATGGGCCGCTTCCCGCGCTTTGCGGATTTTATAAGGAAGAATGGTTTGCATGGCTCCCCTCCTATTTTTTTATCTTAACATGCCGTTAGGGGGATGTCAAGAACCAAAGCGTTTAATGACCTATAGTTTGAGGGAGCCGATCCCCTTGGCCCGACCGGACGCTCGCTTCGGATTTGAGGATGACCCGGCCGATGAGCCGGGCGCCTTCGGCCACGAACGTGTCCGGATCGATCTCGGGATGTCGGCTCGAAAAATCAACCTCGGCCATGGGTGTCTCCTCGCGGTCGTAATGCCGCCCTAAATTACCCGAATCGGCCTCCGGGCGCAACTTTCAATATTGCTTGTTCCGAATCCTCCCGTCATAATGGGCCTTCGGAAGGAAGGCGGCGAAAGATGAAAACGCAGCGCACCGCGATCCTGCTTATTCCCGTTGGAGTCGTCGGAATTCTGCTCCTGACGAGCTCCGCATCCCGCGCGGATCCGGCGGACCCTTCGATGGCCGCCCATAATCCCGGAACAAATTGCCTTGTCTGCCACCCGGCCTTCAAAGCCGCCGGAACCGTCTATCAGAATGCCAAGGGCGCCGAGACGAAGCCCGGGACATCCGTCGTCTTCACGGCGCCGGACGGCCGAATGTTTGCGATGAACGCGGACGCGGCCGGCAACCTCTCGACGGCTGTTTTATCCGATGGACGATTCCTCATCCAAGTCAACGCCGTCACGAGCCGGACCTGGCATGCCCTGCCCTCCCAGGGAAGCTGTAACGTTTGCCACAAATCGGGAGGAAACGGTTCGGCGAATCGGACGAAAACGCTCCCGGCATACCATACCCAGCTTCCCGCCGATAACGACTGCCGGTCTTGCCATCACTTCCCCGCCAGTCAAACCCTCGATGCGGTTATGACCCCGGGAGTTCTCAGCGCCGCGGCGAGCGATCCTCCCGCTCCGGGTTCGCGGGTGGACATCCTCGGCCGGGTCTTCGACTTCGATCCGGCGCAGTATACGATCAAGACGACCCGGCCCGACGTTTTCGCCCCCGGCTCTTTCTCGATGTTCGACGTCATCCTCGCCGTCGCCAAAAAAAACGGAATCCGCCTGTCCCACCGCTTCGACCTTAAAGCCATGACCTATTTCATAAACTCGATCGAGGGGAAAAGCGGTAGTTATTGGTACCGCTTCTCTTACGACGCCGGGTCGGGGAACGCGCAGGAGCTCAATAACCGGCGGGCCAACCGCTGGGACGAAACCCTCTGGCGGCCGGGCGTTTGGATCAAGGTCGTCCAGGGGGACGCGATCGAAGAGATCAAGGCTGAGTATTGGGAGGAGATCGCGAGGGAACGGGCGCTCGGACACGTCATTCCCAACGTCCGGATCTCCATCAACCCGTCCAACTATCGCGGCAATCCGCCGGGATCGGGCCGGATCACCGTCTCCCGGGATTTCACCAACGTCAAGGTCGGGCCGCACGACTGGCGCGGGACGGGGACGGCCACGCCCTATCCCAAGCCCTTCCGGCCGGGAGTCGTGACGTCGATGGATATTCTCCTCTCCCTCCAGGACCAAGGAGCTTTGGACCTCGTCACGGGGATGTTCTATACGTTCTTTTCCGGCCACTACATCAACAGCTACTACGTCGTCTCCATGGGTTTCCCGGGCGTCGGGACGGCTCATGCCTCGGGACGACAGGGCTTCACTTATACGACCGAAAACGGAGCCCCGAACCGTCTGCCGAACAACGCCGCGGCGACGCTGCACATAACCAGCGACATCCATGTGATTCACGCCCCGGACTTCAGCCAATGGCAGTGGAGAGAGCTCGGAAATCCGTACTACGAAAGCCGGGAGCCCGGCTTTGAGGCCCTTCTTAACGAATCGGTGAAGGAAGACTTCGAGGCGATGAACCGCAGCTTCAATCTTCATCGTCCGACGATGACGATCGGGCCGCGGGAAGGCGGGGAGATCGCCATCCTCGACGTCAGCGTCAATGTCTTCGTGCCCGGTCCGATGAGGCTGGACGTTCGGGATTCAAGCGGCCGAGTCGTCGCCGTCTTGTTCGATGCCCGCGTCGAAGACCTCGGAATTCGAAGGCTCCGTTGGGACGCCTCGGCGCTCAAACCGGGAACGTACGAGTTGGTCATGACGTCGGGGGCATCCGCGCAAGCCCGTTCCTTCGCCATCCCCGCGAGCCGACGATAAATTTGAAAATTCGATGAGGGAAAAAGCACGGCGGGTATTAGCCTGGGGGTGGGTCGGGCTCTGCTCGCTGGCGATTTTCCTGACCGTCCCGGTCGCCCGGACTATTCAGGCATTTGCCTTCAAGCACGCCGGGCCGCATTTTTTTTCGTATCTTCTGCTGGCCGTCGTCGCCGCCGCATTCCTCGGGACGGCTTATGTTCTTTTCGTCCGCCTTCGGATCCGCCGGCCGGCTCGCTATCTCTGGCTCGCGGTCTGCGCGGCAGCCTATGTCTATGTGACGCTCAAATATTGGTCCGGCGCCGTCGAAGCTGCCCACTTCCTCGAATACGGCGTCCTCGGTCTCCTCCTTTTCAAAGCCTGGAGGTTTTCCATTCCCGGCGAGGGCGTCTATCCCGCCGCGTTATTGACCGGTATTCTCGTCGGGATTGCCGACGAGATCATCCAATGGATCGTCCCCGGCCGCTATTTCGATTTTCCCGACATCTGGATCAACACCCTCGGCGTCGGGATCGTCCTGGTCGCCCTCCGGCAGGGAATCCGTCCGCCCTTAGCCTCCAAACGCGCGGACGCTCGTTCGGTCCGGCGCGTTTCGATTCTCTTCGCCGTGAACCTCGTCCTTCTCGGATTATGTCTCTCCAACACGCCCGAACGGACCGCCGCCATGGCCGCCCGATTCACGTTTCTCGCCCCCCTCGAAAAAGAAGAGCCGATGCACGAGTTCATCCTCCGGCATCGAGACCCGGACATCGGCGTCTTTTACTCCCGGCTGACGGCCGAATGGCTCAAAAAAACCGACCTCATCGGGGCGCGGACGAACGGTCAAATTCTCAGGGGTTGGAGGGAACGTGGTTATGGGGAATTCCTGGCCCAATACAACGCGGTTTGGACGCCGTTCCTTTACGAAATGCGCATCCACATCTTCCGCCGGGACCGATACGACGCCGCCGGGGCCGCGGCGGAGGATGGCGGCTCACGCGACAACGCCTGGTTTATCGCCGCCAAGGAAAATGTGATTCTGGAGAGATACTTCGGACGGACGCTCGCCGAGAGCGGCTATTCTTGGCCAGCCGAAAAACGCCGATCCATGGCCGCAGCCGTCGACCTCTCTCTCCCCTACGAAAGCCCGGTCAGCAAAGGGATTCTGCCGCGGCTTAACGACGAAATCCTATGGGCTTCGATTTTCGGGATTCTGGCCCTCCTGGCTTCCATCAACCTCGCCATGGTCAGACAACGGTTGATTATTCTCTCGGCCTTGACTATAATATCGCCAAAGGAGAGAGCCATGAAAAAGATCGGTCTCTTGGGATGGATCTGCCAGCTTATCGTCATCATCGCCGGCATCGATTGGGGCTTGATCGGCGTATTCAAGTTCGACCTGGTGACCAAGATCTTCGGCGTCGGGGACATCGTGCGCATCGTTTTTATCGTCGTCGGAGCGGCCGCGGTCTATCTTCTCATCGACCTCATCTTCGCCAAAACCAAAAAAGCGTAATCGACTTTACGATCCTCGTTCCAATCGGGTTCTTGCCGTCAAGGGTGACGTCTGTTTAATAAGCGGCGACAGTGATGTCCAGTTAAGCAGTTATGAATTCTCTCCATCACATACATAATAAATAAGATGAAGACTTTTTTTGTCGTAATCGATTTGGATGCGATTTTATATAATCGGTGTTTTTCCGCGCTTCCAGGAGCGACCGATGAACAACGAGCCTACAGTCTTCGCCCAAATCATGGCCTTCCTGTCTCTTCACGAATTTCGGAAATGCGTCCGGCGTTACCACGGGGACTACAAGGTCCGGCATTTTTCCTGCCTCGATCAGTTCTTCTGTCTGGCGTTCGCCCAGCTGACTTATCGGGAAAGCCTCCGCGATATCGTATCCTGCTTGAAAACCATGAAAAGCAGGCTTTACCACATGGGCATCCGCGGCCGCGGCTCTCGAAGCAATTTGGCCAACGCCAACGAAGCGCGCGATTGGCGGATCTATGCCGATTTTGCCCAAGTGCTCATCGCCGAAGCCCGGCGACTTTACCGCGACGAAGACATCGGCCTGGAGCTCGAAGATACGATCTACGCCTTCGATTCTTTATAAAAAAGAATTCGTTCCAGGCCTGCCGGCCATAGCCTAGAGGATCGAGATGTTGGAGAGGTTGAACCCTTTTTCCCGGAACAAGGTCAGGCAGGTCGAGACCACACAGGGATCGTACAGAATGCCTTTGTTTTTTTCGATCTCCTCCAATGCCGCCGCGATTCCCAGGGAGGGACGATAGGGCCGATGGGAGGCCATAGCCTCCACGACGTCGGACACCGCGAGGATGCGGGCTTCGAGGAGAATGTCCTCTCCTTTCAACCCCTGGGGATACCCGGACCCGTTCATCCGCTCGTGGTGCTGGAGAACCATCTCGGCGAGAGGCCAGGAGAAGTCTATGTCGCGGAGGATATCGTAGCCGACTTAGGAGTGGGATTGGATCAACTCGTACTCGATCTCAGTTAAGCGGGTCGGCTTGCTTAAAATTTCGGCGGGGATGGACACCTTCCCGATATCGTGAATGCTCCCGGCCGCGCGGAGCCCTTCCACCCGGTCCGCGGCGAGCCCGATTTCCTGGCCGATGGCCCGGGCCAAATCCGCAACCCGTCTTTGATGCCCGGCAGTGTAGGGGTCCCGCTTTTCGATTGTCGTGGATAAGACCTGGATGATTCCGCCGAGAGCATTGTGCAGGCTGCCGAGGGTTTCCCGGAGTTTATCCTCGGCCTTTTTGTGTTCGGTGATGTCTTGATAGATCGCCTGAAACTGCTTTTGGCCGTTCCATATAACTTCTTTTCTGAAGATCCGAAGACAGCGGATTTCGTTCGTTTTATTGAAGATTTTTATTTCATATTCAGAGGAATAATCCTCGCCGTTCATTCTTTTCTTTTTTCGGGATTGATATTCGGCATAACTGTCAGGCGTATATCGATTTTTCACTGGTGTCGATTTCAGCTCCTCGATGTCTTTATAGCCGTAAATGTCCAAGATGGCCCGGTTGGCATAGAGCGTTTCGCCTTGGGGGCTCACAATGCGAATTCCCAGCGGGGATTCATCCATGGACCGGCGGAAGTTCTCTTCGGCCTGACGCCGCGCCTCTTCCGCCCGCTTGCGTTCCATGGCGTATCGCGCCGCGCGGATTAGCATATTTCCGATAATTTCGCCTTTGATGAGGTAGTCTTGGGCGCCGCTTTCCGCAAGTTATGGAAAGTCTCCAATCCTCGACTGTCGGGCAAGCCGAGGTCGATCAACAGGAGATCAAAGCTTTCCCTTTCCAGCCGGGCGATCGCTTCGGAAAGCCGGGATACAGAATCGATCTGGAAGCTTATGAATCCTGAATCGGACATATACTCCCGAATCAAGTCCACGTCGGCCGGGTTGTCTTCGACGACGAGGACACGAAGCCTTTCGATCATCCTTTGGATCCGTTCGGCGGAAGTTTGACGATGGTGAGCCAGAAATCTTCGATCGCTTTCACGACCTTGACGAACTGGCTCAGGTCGATCGGCTTCGTGATGAAGCAGTTCGCGTGAAGGTTGTATGACTTGAGAATGTCTTCTTCGTCCTTGGAAATCGTCAAAATCACGACCGGAATTCGCATCAAATCCGGATCCGATTTGATCTCATTGAGCACCTCCCGTCCGTCCTTTTTAGGCAGGTTGAGGTCCAGCAGCACGAGGTCGGGTCGCGGGGCGTCCTTGTGCTTCCCTCTCTGCCGGAGGAAGGTCATCGCCTCCTCGCCGTCGTTGACCACGTGCAGCGCATTGCGCACTTTGCTGTCCTCAAGGGCCGCTTTGGCCAGGTCGACATCCCCTGGATTGTCCTCAACCAGAAGAATCTCAACGGGCTTGCCCACTCTTGTTTCGGCCATCGTCCATAACCTCCTATCTTTACTTCGGAATCGAAAAGAAAAACGTCGAGCCGTTCCCCGGCTCAGATTCGAACCATATCTTGCCGCCATGGCGTTCCACTATTCTCTTGCACAAAGCCAGCCCGATGCCCGTGCCGGGATACTCCTGCTTGGTGTGCAGGTGCTGGAAAATCATGAACAACTTGTCTTTGTACTGGGGATCGATGCCGATGCCGTTGTCGCTGATGGAGAAGAGCCACTCGCGCCCCTGGTCTCGGGCTGAGACGTGGATGCGCGGGGGAGATGCCCCTCGGAATTTGATGGCGTTGGCTATGAGGTTCTGGAAGATTTGAATAAGTTGAGAAGCGTCAGCGCGCACCGTGGGCAGATCGTCGTTGGTGACCATCGCCCGGCTTTCCTCGACGGCGGACTGAAGGTTCAGAAGCGCCTCGCCGAGGACCGAGTGCGAGTCGATCGGCTCGAGGGGTTTGCCCCGCGTTCCCACCCGCGAGTACGTCAGGAGATCGTTGATGAGCCTCTGCATGCGGACCGCGCCATCCACCGCATAATCGATATATTTCTTGGCTTTGTCGTCGAGCTGACCCTCATAGCGCTGCGCCAGGAGCTGCGTGTAGCTGGAAACCATCCGCAGAGGCTCCTGCAGGTCGTGCGAGGCCACGTAGGCGAACTGCTCGAGTTCCTTGTTGGAGCGCTCCAGGTCCCTTATGGCGACCGCGAGTTTCTCAGTTCGCACTTTATCCATTTCCTCGAGATGCTTGCGATGATTTTTCAATTCTTCTTCTGCCAGCTTGCGCTCCGTGACATCCATCGAAACGCCGATGACACCAACGACTTCGCCTGTTTCGTCAATGTACGGGATCTTGGATGTACTTACCCATCGGATTCCAGTCTCGGTCTTCCAAGGTTCGTCAATATTGGGCTTCGACTGGCGACTCCGTATAACTTGTAGGTCGTCTTCGTAATACGCTTGTGCCTGTTCTCTGGAGTGCAACTCATTGAGATGAACGCCTTCCAACTGCTTTTTCGACATGTGATAGGCATCACTCATATACTTGTTAACCCGAATAAATCGGTTATTTTTATCCTTGTAGAAAACCAAACCGGGAATACTGTCGATGATGATCTCCAGTTCGGTTGACAGCAACTGGAGCTGTTCGGATTTCTTGCGGGTTTCGATCTCCGCCATTTTTCTTGTGGTGATGTCTTGGAACATTCCACCGACCCTCATGATCTCCCCGTTCTCCCGGTATGCCTCTCCAATCGCCCGAACCCATATTCGATTGTGTTTGGCTGTAATCAATTGCAATTCGACATCATACGACTCTCCATACTCGATAGCCCGCCGCACCGCTTCAGAGATCACCGGTACCGCCTCCGGTGCATAGAACTTTATCGCGGCGGCCAGCTCTTCCGCGGCCCGATCCATGATCAGATAGCCGTTTGCACCGGCATGGATTATCCGCAAAATCAGACTGGAATCCCGCTGACTTGAACCCGCCAATATTTTAGAGCCGCCGAACTTGTCGATATTAGTCGATATCAACGGCATCATGCTCGCGTCGAACCGGCTCATCTCTGAAATAACGACGTCCGGAGAACGCTTTCGTTGACTCTCGGCTAAAGCCTTGTCGAAAGCCATTGTGCCGACCACTTTCCAGGCGGGGTGAGGATCAATCAGGCGCTTGAGTTGACGACGGACATCCGCGTTGTCACTGAGGATCAGGATTTTAAGAAACATTTCGGTCCACGCTTCCTTCACCCTTTTTTGAGATAAAACACCCTTTTCCGCTCATACTATGATCCCTTTGCTTAGCGCTTTTGGCAATCCCCTATACTCAGGATTTTAGGGATTGGGAAATCTTGATACGTTCGACGGCGCCAAACCCCGATTTATAAATAGGGGTGAAAAGCGCCGCTCAGTATTAATCCTGCGCATACCCCGGCCCCGGCCTTGCCACCGCCCTTGGCAGTGCTGGCAAAGCCGGCAGGACCGGGACTGGGAAGCCCGGCCCCGGCCTTGCCACCGCCCTTGGCAGTGCTGGCAAAGCCGGCAGGACCGGGACTGGGAAGCCCGGCCCCGGCCTTGCCAGGACCGGGGAGGCGAATGGGTTGATCCGGCAGATTCGGAAAATTAGGTCGGTATCGGGTGCCGGTAGGCGGCGGAGTTACTCGTCGAGAGGCGTCAGCCCTTCCCGGACGGCGTATTTGGTGAGTTCGGCGATGCTCCGGAACCCGAGTTTGTCCATGATGTGCTTGCGGTGCGTATCCACCGTCGTCACGCTGACATGGAGGCGCCCCGCGATTGTGCGGCTGCTTTTTCCTTCGGCCAGCATTTGGAGGACCTCGCACTCGCGGCCCGACAGAGGCGATTCCGCCTCTGCGGAGGGTTTGGTCAGATGCTTGACGTATTCCGCCAAGACCTGATCGGTGATCTTCGGGCTGAGGTAGATCCGGCCCGCCGCCACTGTCTTGATGGCGGCGGCAACCTCTTCGAACGCGGATCCTTTCAGAACATATCCCGCGGCTCCCGCCGCGAACATGTGTCTCACGAATCTTTTATCCGCGTGCATGGAGAGCGGGATCACTTTGACTCCGGGGGCTTCGGTCATGATCCGGCGTGTCGCTTCGATGCCGTTGAGATCCGGCATGGCGATGTCCATCAACACCAGATCGGGCTTCCAGCAGGTCCCGCGCTTTCCGAAGGTCCTTCTTTGCGGCCCTCGATGTGGAGGCATCCGCCAAAGAGCCGAATTTCATGCGGAGCAAGCTTAAGGATTGACCGATCTCGTCGTGCAGAAATAAGGCCAAGCGCTGTCGTTCGTTCTCCTCGACGAGCGAAAGCTCCAGGGCCAAAGCGCGCAGATTCGACTCGGATTTGCGCAGCGCCTCCTCCGCCTGCTTGCGCCCGGAGATATCGCCGTAGGCGATGGCGACACCATAGCCCTCCAGCGGGATGGGCGCGGCGGTCACACTGATCCAAGTGATTTCGCCTTCGTCCTTTACAATGCCCATCTCCACGTTCTCGATCAGTCGGTTTTCTCGCAATGCCCTGGTTCTGGCATACTCATCGGCGGGCATGGGGGGTGTCGTCATTCCGAATAATCCGCCATTCCTTGCTGCCGATACTCCTTTGAACGTGTGTTTCGCGAGGGATGCCTAACAGCTGTTCTGATTGGTGATTCCCTTCTATGATCTTGCCCGATTTGTCTGAAATAGTGATGCCGAGTGGAAACGATTCGAACAAGACCCGGTACTTTTCAAGGCTGACTCGCAGCTCCTCCTCCGCCCGCTTAGGCCGGTCCTGTCCTGCCTGCACTGAGCCTGGTCGATGTGAGCTTGTCGAAGGGGCGGCCGTATCGTCGTGATCGGTTTTCTTTTTAGTCATCC
>Ga0315288_10009614_pt1 | contig 12176 bp, 14 predicted proteins | sample YL17G11_20_MG_FD_203454 | JGI IMG/M metagenome (GOLD analysis project Ga0315288, IMG submission 203454) | Sediment microbial communities from Yellowstone Lake, YNP, Wyoming, USA - YL17G11_20 | ecosystem: Environmental > Aquatic > Freshwater > Lake > Sediment | place: USA: Wyoming | collected...
GCGTGTGAGCGGATCGCATAACGGCTTATGGACTGATCGAATAAAAACTGAATATTGATATTATACGGCAATCTGCTAAAATGTTTGCCATTTTTCGGAAAGATCCTCACCCCGCCCGCGCGCATACACCAGCCGGAGCAGCAATCCCTGTCCGCGTTGACGCCACCTTCAGCACCTTTTTCGACGGCTCATGTCGTTGAAGCAACCGTCTTTGGCGGCTCGTGTCGCCAAAGTGGTCGACAGCGGCCTGTGGCCGCCTCGACCAATGGCGGCTGGAGGCTGCTATAGTTAGTGGAGTAGAAGTGGCTGACGGGGGTTTGAAGCCCTCTCAGTCAAATGCGGCCCCTGCCCAAATTCCGCACTATCTGATAGAATACAAACCGCACGCCGGAATCATTCATCGTCAAGTCACGCCCCGGTCTCTACTCCGGGGTTTTTGTATGGAATATCGCAGAGGCGCATGGCTGTGCGCCCAGGGCAGACACTGTCCGCTTCTTTTAAGTAAGGTAAATTATTATGTTTAAGGAACGAACGGACCTCCGAAATATCGCCATTATCGCCCACGTGGATCACGGAAAGACCACCCTGGTGGACGGTCTCCTGCGCCAGTCACATACTTTCCGCGACAACCAACAGGTGGTCGAGCGTGTCATGGACTCTAATGACCTTGAGCGTGAGCGCGGTATCACCATCCTGGCCAAGAACACCGCCATCACCATCCCCGACCCGGAAACCGGACAGGTGGTCAAAATCAACATCGTGGATACCCCCGGGCATGCTGATTTTGGCGGCGAGGTGGAACGCGTCATGAATATGGTGGACGGGGTCCTGCTCCTGGTGGACGCCGCCGAAGGTCCGATGCCGCAGACCCGTTTCGTGCTCAAGAAAGCCCTCGAGATGGGCCACAAGGCTGTGGTGGTCATCAACAAAATGGACCGCAAGGACGCCGAACCCGAGCGCGTTGTCAACCAGACTTTTGATCTATTTATCGAACTGGGAGCCACAGATGAGCAGGCGGACTTCCCCATCATCTATACCCAGGCGACCAGCGCACAGGCCGGTTTCTCCCCCGAGCTGGGACCGGACCTCCAGCCGCTGTTCCAGACCATCCTGCGGCACATCCCTGCTCCCAAAGTGGATGCGGAGGCGCCATTTCAGTTGCTTGTCACCACCCTTGGTTACGACGATTACCGCGGCGTGACCGCCGTGGGCCGTATCCACGCTGGCAGCATCAAAGTTGGGCAGCCGCTGGCGCGTCTGAAGATTGACGGTACGAACACGCCGGAGCGTGCCCGCTATTTATATGTGCATCAAGGCTTGAACAAAGTTGAAGTAGAACACGCCGAAGCCGGTGAGATCATCGCCCTGGCCGGTTTGGAGGGGATTGCCATCGGCGAGACCCTGGCTGATCCGGAAAACCCGGTTGCCCTACAAACGATAAAAGTGGAAGAACCGACCGTCCGGATGACATTTGGCGTCAATACTTCGCCGTTCTCGGGCAAGGAGGGCCGCTGGAGTACCTCTCGTAAATTGCGCGAGCGCCTGTTTGACGAGTTGCGCACCAACGTTTCCCTGCGAGTTCAGGAGACCGGTACCGCCGAGACATTCCTAGTATCCGGGCGCGGTGAGTTACATCTGGCGATCCTGGTCGAGACGATGCGCCGGGAAGGGTATGAATTCCAGGTATCCCGTCCGGAGGTGATTTTTCGGAAGGCCGAAGACGGCACCCAACTCGAACCATTCGAGGAAGTCCATGTAGAAACCAGTCCCGAGACGGTGGGGGTGGTGGTGGAAATGCTCGGGGGGCGGCGCGGCAAAATGCTGGATATGCAGGATACTGGTCAGGGGAGTGTGCGGCTGGTGTATATTGTCCCGACGCGTGGTCTGCTTGGTTTCCGTTACCAGTTCCTGACTGCCACACGCGGAATGGGCGTAATGAATACACTCTTCCACGGGTATGAGGAAATGGCCGGATCAATGGCGACGCGTTCCACCGGATCACTGGTGGCCTGGGAAATGGGCGATACGACCGCCTATGCTTTAAAGAGTGCTGAAGACCGCGGAACCCTGTTCTACACTCCGGGTGTTACCGTGTACGAAGGGATGGTCATTGGCGAGAACGCCCGCCCCGGCGACATTCCGATCAACGTCTGCCGCAAGAAGCATTTGACCAACATGCGTTCGTCGCACGGTGATATGGAAATCCGCCTGACAACGCCGCGCCAGATGAGCATAGACGAAGCGATTGAGTACCTGGCCGATGACGAACTGCTCGAAGTGACACCCCTTTCGTACCGCATCCGTAAACGCATCCTGAACACCGATGATCGCGGCAAACAGGATAAGAAGGCCAAGGAAGCATTGGAAGAGTAACAAACCTCCCGCAGGTCGATACATGCGGGAGGTTTGTTATGTTTATTGCGATTTTCGGGCAATAACGATCATAACCGGCAATCCCCACATGAATCTGTCTTCTGTGTCTTTTATTCGAAACCCGGCTTCTTCGATCACTTTACTGACAAAGATGGGGCGGCAGTCAATAAAGCCGGGAAATTTAAGGTGTGCCCAATCATATACCTTGACGGCCACTCTGTCTGTCCTGGAAAGGGCCACCACTCCGAGGCGGCCTTCCGGGCGGAGCACCCGGCGGCATTCTTTCAAGACGTTGGGGATCTCTGGCGAGTCAAACAGTTCCAGGGTGAAACTCGTAAAAACAGCATCGAAACCAGCCGCTTTGAACGGCAGGCTGGCGGCGTTTCCCATCCGGAGATCAACCTGTTCGGCAAGTCCGGATTGCTTGAGACGGGACTGTGTCACATACAGCATACCCTTAGAAATATCTACTCCGGTAACTTTCCCAGATACGCCCACGGCTTGCGCGAGTGCCACCAGGCTGTGCCCGGTGCCGAACCCGATCTCGAGCACATTCTCGCCAGCCTGGGCGGCAAGCATCTGTAAGCCAATCCCGGTGAAACGGCGCTCGCTCGTCCCGGCGAACAGATCATAGAAGCGGCTCATGCGATCGTAGTTGATTCGAGTAATGGAATGGTTCATCGGATAAACGCCGCATCCTGTCCCGCCAGGGTATCGCGGACGTGTTCGGCGTGGTCGTGGAACAGGTCCATCTCCACCGCCTCGCGGACGGGGAACCAGTCCACGCCGGTGGTCTCGTTGCTCAGGCCGGGTTCGCCGCTGAGGAGTTCCACTTCAAAATTCAGTACCACGACGTGGGCCTTGTTGCCGTCTGGATAGACGGTCACGTGATGCGGATCAGAGTAAACACCCGTCAGGCGGGTGACGCGCACCCGCAACCCGGTCTCCTCCCAGACTTCGCGCTCGCAGCCTTCCGCCACTGATTCGCCCGCCTCGATCATCCCACCAGGCAGGCACCACATCCCGTTGTCGGTACGGCGGGTGAGCAGGACTTTCGCGTGTTTTTCATCGAACAACACCGCCGAGCATCCCAGGCGGAGTTTGCCCTGTTTGCCGATGCGTTTGCCATAAAGGATATGAGTCATGCGCCCATTATACAGGATGGGTATGAACTCGTGCCCTTAGTTGGTAAGAATTGCATAAAAACTGGCGTACTCTGTGGGTACGCCAGAGAAATTGTTCGATCAGTTTTTTGTCACAGTTACTTCAGGCTGAAACCTTGTTTTTCCAATGCTACGCGTAGTTCTGTCCGCACTGCCTGCGAGACGTTCCGGGCAGAGTGCTCCGTCCAGCCGTAGTCTTCCATCGCTTCCGGCTTGCCAGGGTCCGGAACCTGGCGCTCCTTGTAAATGCCGGTGGCGAGCATGGTTGCATCGTATGCGCGCAGGCCGTCGTCTTCGGCGGCGCGATCGTACGTTTCCCAGTGCAACACCAAACGGAGCGGCAGGCGCGGCTTGATGTGTGCCTGTTTATCGGGCCAACCGAGTGTCATCCCGATGATAGGGAATGTCAGGTGTGGCAAGCCGAGAAGTTCGATGACTTCGACCGGATTGTTGCGAATGCTGCCGATGTAGCAGATGCCCAACCCGAGGGATTCGGCGGCCAAGGCGGCATTCTGCGCCGCGATAGACACATCTAAGGCGGCGATGAGGAAATTATCGGCGGATTCCGTCACCTGGGTGTAACCGCGCAATTGGCAGACGCGCTCGAGGCGCGCCAGGTCTGCGCACCAGGCCAGGAAGACCGGAGCTTCGCGGATGTGGGCCTGGTTTCCGCACAACTCTGAGAGCCGGACGCGCTTCCCAGTGTCCGTCACCGCGATGACGCTGTAGGTTTGCAAGTTGTTCGAGGTGGATGCGCACTGGGCGGCGGCGATGATGGTCTCAATAACGGAAGCCGGCAGTGGGTCCGTTTTGTAGTGGCGGACAGAGGCATGTTTGTGGATGAGGTCAAGGGTGGAGTTTTCCATGGTTTCTCCGACAGGTTTGGTTTATCCCATTTTATACGCAAATACAGGTTATTGTCAAAACTGCCTCTTGACAGATCCTTTGGGCTATATATAATACAAATAACTTTGTGATACAAAGTATATTATATAACAAAGGAGATACATATGGCGAACCGATTAAACCTCAAAGAACTGGAGCGCAAGGCGTTCCGCTCCACCTACCAGGATGGGTTGTGGGACCTTTACATCGGCCTGATCGTGATCTGCATGTCGATCTTCGTCTATCGCCCGGCAACCGGCTACAACTTGAATAATATTGTCCTGGCCTTTAGCGCAATGGCTGTTGCGTACTTACTGTTTTGGGTTGGGAAGAAATACATTACCCTGCCACGCATGGGGCAGGTCCAATTCGGGGCGCAGCGCAAGAAGCGCAGGCTGACGTTGATCATTGTCTTGAGCATAGTGGTCTTGATCCAGGTTGTTTTGGTGGGGTTGCAGTTGCTTGCCTGGGCGAATCCTGAAGTGGGTGCCAGATTCAGCAGCCTCATCCTTGATAGGAATGCCATGGACCTGGTCGTGGCATCCACCGGTGCGCTGATCGTTGGTCCGAGCATGATCCTGGTGGCCTTCTTCAAGGATTTCCCACGCGGCTATTTCATCGCCATCATGATTGCTTTGGCTGTCTTCCTGATGCTCTACCTGAACCAGCCGGTCTATCCGATTATTATTGGAGCCTTGATCGCACTACCCGGGTTGGTGCTCTTCGTGCGTTTCCTGCAGAAGTACCCGATGCACCGGGAGGAGGCTACCCGTGAATAATAGGGCAGGTAGCGCCAATCTGGCAACCCTGGCCGCGATCGATCGCCTTGTCCACGAGCCATCCCGGTTGGCGGTGATGGCCCTGCTCTATGTGGTCAACAGCGCCGATTTCATATTCCTGATGAACCAGACTGGTTTGACCTGGGGCAACCTATCTGGCCACATCAGCAAGCTGGAAGATGCCGGGTACTTGGAGGTTGAGAAAACATTCAAAGACAAGCGGCCGAATACCATGCTGCAGCTAACCCCGCAAGGACGGGAGGCTTTCCGGGGCTATGTAAAAAAAATGAAGCAGGTATTTAAGGATTTTGAAGGCTGATGATGATGCCCCTGGCACCAGGGGCGATTCTCTTACAAGAGAATTTCAAGCTCGATTTCATCCCGAATGGGCAGGCCATCCTTGTCCAGGAGTGGGATCTGGGGTTTGAGTTTGCGGTTCTCGGCGATAGCATTGAGTCGCAAGGCGGAGATGACAAATCCACGTTTCTGGTAGAAGCGCAGGGCATGGGTGTTGTTATTGGTTGTGACGAGGAACAGCCGTTCGCAAACTGCCCGACCTGCCGTCTGTTGCGCCGCCAGGATGAGGGCTGTGCCCACCCCTTGCCCCTCGCTCCACGAGTCGAGCGTGACGATTTCACACTCATTCCCGGTGATGTTGTATGTCAACAGGCCGATGGGTTCATCATCGGCGAAAGCAGCGAAACCAGGTAAGTCGGCGGGATGGAAGACCTCGTTGTGGGCCACAACCATCTCTCCACCCCATGCAGCGACCATGGCGCGCCTGACCCAGTCGCAATCGGCTAGTGTTAACAGTCGGATTTGAAAATCAGGCATCGAATTTGGCCTCGAGTTCGAAAATCCGGATTATTGCACGATAATCCGGATAAGAAACGATTCGCCAAATGGAATACCCCTCGCGTCGAAGGCCTGCCATTCGCTAAAGTATTCCCAGGCTTCCAGCGGGGCGGTGAAGACAATCCGCAGGGTGGCTTGCATCCCGGCTCGTGCCGGGTAAAGTGCCTGTTCCGGGAATGCACCCAGCGCATCCCCGTCGACCAGCCTCAAGCGATAACGACCGTCCCAATTACAGGAACCGGAATTCTGGACTAGCCATTGTTTATCCAGCATACTACCGGGTGCAACGAGGGTATAGTCGGGAATAGTCAAGTCATCCACAAAAGCCAACCCGTCAATACAGGTTATGGTAGGGGTTAGGACAACCGGAAAAGATGAAATAAGTGTTTCGGTGGGTATAAGGGCTGGCAGGGAAGGGGTCGCGAGCTCAGTACTAATTCCCCCGCAGGCAGACAAGAGAAGCCACAGATAAACGCAGACACTTGCACCCGCGGCACGCGCAGGTGTGGACACAGAGATAAGCTTTCTGCGCTTTTCTGTGTCCATCTAAGACCTCTCACGAATTGCTCAAGATCAGGCTTCTTCTGAGGCTTCGCCACCAGAATCATCACCACCGCCGGTGACAAGCGGGATGGCAACTTCGCCTCCGCTGGCGCGCTGGCGGATAACCTGTTCGATTTCGATGGCCAGGTCCGGATTCTGGCGCAGGAACTCCTTGGAGTTCTCGCGTCCCTGCCCGAGGCGGGTTTCGCCATAAGAGAAGAAAGCGCCGCGTTTATCCACGATCTCAAGTTGGGTTGCCAGATCAATAAGGTCGCCAACTTTGGAGATGCCTTCGTTGTACATGATATCGAACTCGGCGGTGCGGAACGGGGGCGCGACCTTGTTCTTGACCACGCGCACACGCGTGCGGTTACCTACGATTTCAGCCCCGATCTTGATGGACTGGATACGGCGCACGTCCAAGCGGACGGAGGCATAGAACTTGAGGGCATTACCACCGGTGGTTGTTTCCGGGTTGCCGAACATCACGCCAATTTTCATACGCAACTGGTTGGTGAAGACGACCGAGGTCTTGGTCTGGTTGATGGCTCCGGAGAGTTTGCGCAATGCCTGGGACATCAACCGGGCCATGGCGCCCATTTGGGGGTCGCCCATGTCACCTTCGATTTCGGATCTAGGTACCAACGCGGCGACCGAGTCTATGACCACTAGGTCCACTGCGCCTGAGCGGACTAGCGTCTCGGTAATTTCAAGTGCCTGTTCGCCAGTGTCGGGTTGGGAGACGAGCAGGTTGTCAATATCCACACCGCATTTGGCGGCATAAGCCGGGTCGAGGGCATGTTCCATGTCCACGTAAGCGGCGGTACCGCCCATTTTTTGTACTTCAGCAACAATGTGCTGGCATAGGGTGGTTTTCCCTGAAGATTCAGGACCGTAAATCTCGGTGATTCGCCCTTGCGGAATACCGCCAATGCCTAGTGCCAAGTCGAGGGAGAGCGAGCCAGTCGGAATGGCGTCAATGGTCATTTTATGGGCTTCACCCAGCCGCATAATGGAGCCGTCACCGTAGCGTTTGATAATATCTCCGAGGGCTTTATCAAGCATGTTGCGACGGCCTTCATCCATTGTGGAACCTGAAGTTGTGTCAGATTTGCGAGCCATAATATTCCTCTCGATCCTTGAATTGGATTGAGTATAGCACAGATGTTCGATACGTCAAGAGTTCAAGGCATACTGGTCTCTGGGGTGGGAGGCAGGATGAAGTCGTAGCCAAAGTATCCGGTGAATGAAAAATAAGTGATCTGTCCCGGAAGGATTTGTATTTTAACCATACTGTTCCACCCGAGGTAAGGGATGGTTAATTCATAAACACCGGCGGGTAAATCACCCAAGACCACGTTTTCATTGTAATACGTATCACTGTTGACAGCCAACGGTCCATAAGTCTTGACTGAGTATTGCTTCTCAGTAGCGAGAGATTTTAATAGGATCAAATAAGAATAAAGCAGGTCTCCGGATGTTCTCTTCACTTGACCAACCAAAACGCCATACCCTTGTGGAGGTGATACCCACAATTCCGGGTTGCGCGTCTTCCAGAAATCGTTCACTCCGAGCCGAACCTCAAAATGGAGGTGAGGTCCGGTGGTATTCCCTGTAGCCCCGACTTTACCCAGTACGTCACTGGTGTTCATCCATTGGCCAACAATCACATCCACTTCATCCATATGGGCATAGATGGTGTAGAGAGGCTGGTCCTTGTAACCGAAGTCATGGCGGATGGCGACGGCCAGGCCGTAGGGATCTTTCAAATTGGAACTTGAGCCAGAGTAAAATCCAAATCCGGCCCAGACGACCGTTCCTGGCCCGGCAGCCAGCACCTCAGCCCCGCGCGGGGCCGGCAGGTCAATTCCGGTGTGGATTACATCTGGCGCAAAGTATATGCCGCCATAACGGTAATCAGAGATTGGGTCGCCGGGGTAGGTGGCGGCAATGGGGGCAGCGAAATAGAAATGGTCATAAGGTGAGAGTGCCCAGGGTACAGGATAGAGAGGCGGGCGGTATTCCGCTCCTTCGGCTGGAATGACGGTGGGAAAGAACAATTGCATAGCGCTGGTGGTCGCGGTTGGGAGAGGAAGGGGTGTTTCAGTTGCAGCCGGGGATAATGGGGTTTTTGATGGCAAAGCGAGCGAAATCTCGGGAGTTGTGGACGGGTCGGACGCAGGTATAGTAATAATGGGGTCTGGAGATTGAATTGTAGGTACGGATGCTGTTGGTGCAAGTGCAGGCGCGCAGGCAGCCAGAAAAACCGCAAATGAAAGGAACCGCAAACAAAAAAAGGGTTTCATGGTTATGGTGTGGTGGTGGGACGTGCCGTTGGTGTCTTTGTGGGAGTAGGTGAACGATCCCAGTACGAGGTTCGGGATGGGGTGCGGGTGGGTGGAATCACGATTGTCGGTGTGACCAGCGCTTCGAGAGGATAAAGTTGCAGCATGGCAGTACGCCAGTCCAGGCCTTGCGGATAGACCAGTTCGTTGAAGCGGGCACCGGCGTAATATGTTCTCCAGTTGGCCAGGGCGGGCAGGCGCTCCCATCCGTACTGGGCAGCCAGTGTGGTCAAGTCGAACCAGTAGCCACCGGGAACTGAATCCATCAACTGGCCCCCATTCTCATAGGCGGTCGAACTGGTGGTGCGGGCGGAAAAATCCCAGGGTACTTCTGTAAGCGGCATTCCCTGGGAGCCATCCTGGGCGGCGGTACGCAAGTAGATTCGCCAATAGATTTGCTGGCCGAAATCCTGGCGGATGACAGCCATCAAATCTGCCTGGACTAAAACCGGGTTGAGTGTGAAGGCCCGCCCGGTATAAAGCCAGTCCTCACCCAGACCGGGGTCGAGTGGAGTGGTAAGAGGAACATAGGCGTTCTCCAGGTTGCCGAGGGCATCCCAGCCGGTTTGTACTGCAACCTGGGCGCGCAATGCCTGGAAGGAATCGACTGCCAGTTCATTCAGTTGTGGATAATCGGCAGTGACATTCGTCAGTGTAACCAGCGGGGCGCGTCCGGAAGGGATATTTGGCTGGGGATTTGTGTCTGCCACGAACGGAGCGGCTGGTGTGAACTGTGCTGCAGCCTGTAAGTGGCCGGGTAATGCTGCGCTTGTGGTGCCATAGGATAATCCATACTGCATACCAGGGAGAAGCATTGGCGGAATGCTGATTGCACCGGCGGTGGTGTACCCGGTTAGAAAAGTCTGATTGGGAGCAGACAGGCGGCTGGCAAGATTGATGTCATCCTGCCAGACAGGCCAGTCACCAGAGCCTGCCCAGCGCGCAGGGGCATCAGGGTTGCGGGCGTCCCAGATGTAGAGGCTGGTCAACCCTGAATCTGTATCAGTGGCAGCCCACGCCAGTTTACTGCCGTCTGGAGACCAGGCAGGGTGCGCCTCTATCGCCTGGGGATTGTTACTGATATTAATGCAGGTCCCGTCATGAGCGAGGTCTGCAATCCAAACCTCGGGTTCGCCGGAACGGTTCGAGATGAGAGCGATCTGGCGTCCGGGAAGCGGTGACCAGGCGGGGGATGTATCGGTAGCTGGGTTTTGAGTTAATTGGAGGGGAGCCTGTCCCGGGTCTGTAACGGAGCGGATAAAGATATCCAGGTTACCATTCACATAGCTTTCATAGGTTATTAAAGCCCCATCCGGTGACCAGGAGGGCGCAGCGTCGAATTCAAGCGTATCTGTCAACCGGAGAACACCGCCTCCTACCAAGTCCAAGAGGTACAGATCCCAGTAACCATTTCGGCGCGAAGAGAAAGCCAACCAGTTCCCATCCGGGCTGATGGCCGGAGTAATATCGTCCCAGGCATCTGCGGTGAGACGAGTCAGTGACAGGGTCAGAGGTGAATATGCAAAAAGGTGGAAATTAGCGCCTTCAATCAGGGACATGAAGAGAACACCCTGCGGCACAGACGAGGTGACAACCGACTCAGGGGTGGCGGTGATAACATAGGGAGTCTGGGTGGGTATTTCGATGGTAGGCGGGGGCTGGGTTGGGGTGTCTGTGAGTACCAGGGTGCTGGTTGGCACAGGCGTGGGGGCGGGACCACAAGCTGCGAGAGGGAGCAAAAGGCAAAAGATAATGAGAAGAAAAGTAGTAACAGGGCGAGAATTATGTTCCATTTTAGGCTGTGGGGGATGGGATTTCAATCGTAAGGTCGCGTCGGTCGATTTCGCCCAGGTTGGGAAAAGAAAGAATGACTGTGAGCTTGTATACTCCATCGGTGGTCGCGCCGGGCTTGAGAAGGTGCAAGGTAAGTCCGAGCATCCAGGTGACCGACTCAACAACGCTGGTTGTGGCAACAACCTCCCCGGCTGAGTCGGTCAGGGTAAGTTCAAGATAAGGTTTTTGTTGGAATGGAGTTAGTTTCAATGTGACCCGCAGTCGTTTTCCATCGGGATAAGGTTCGGCTAGCAGGTCGAGCAGGCGTGTATCGGCAGGTGGCAGGCGCTCGATGTCTGTGTCGGTGAGGAAGGATTCCATGCGGCCATTATAACCAAAAACCCGTTTTCTCACCGCTCCCACTACGGTATAATTTGGCTATGAATCCGAAACTGACTCATCTTGACGACTCCGGTCGCGCCCAGATGGTGGATGTCGGAGACAAGCCCGATTCCGAGCGTCTCGCAATTGCGAGCGGCGAAGTGGTGATGAAACAGGCAACGCTGGATCTGATCCGAACGGGGGCGATTAAGAAAGGTGACGTGTTGACTGTGGCGCAAATTGCCGGTATCGCCGCAGCCAAACGGACTTCGGAGTTGATTCCGTTATGTCATCCTTTGCCTATCACCCATATCCAGGTTGAACTATTCCTCGATGACACCCTACCCGGCGTGGTCATCACAGCCTCGATCAAAACAACCGGCAAGACCGGTGTCGAGATGGAAGCGCTGACGGCTGTCTCGGTGGCGGCGCTGACGGTCTACGATATGGCGAAGGCTGCCGAAAAAACTATGAAGATCCATAACATCCGGCTGGTGGAGAAACATGGTGGCCGATCCGGAGATATTATTAACAAGTAAAGGGAATCCGTGTAGCTGACGATGGAATCAATTATTGGAGCATAGAATGCATAAAGTAAAAGTCTTGTTCTTTGCCACCCTGCGCGATTATGTTGGTACGAAATCGGTGGAGCTCGAAATCCCTTTCGGAATTACGATTGGTGGGCTGACGGATTTGCTGATGGCAACTTACCCTCGCCTGGAAAATGTCAAGGACATGATGATGGTCGCCATAAACCGCGAATACGCCGCCAATGAGGAAGTCATCCCCGAAGGGGCTGAAATTGCCTTCTTCCCTCCCGTTTCCGGTGGATAGGATTGTGGCATGGACTTCCCAACCATCATATCTATCACCGAGTCGGAACTTGATCTGGATACCCTGCTTGCCCGGATCACGCTCCCAACGACGGGTGCGTCAGCTATTTTCACCGGCCTGGTACGCGGGCAGACCTCCCGCGGCGATGCCCATGAAACGGTTTATCTTGACTATGAAGCCTACCAGCCAATGGCGGAAACCAAGATGCACCAGGTGGCCGACGAGATTCGCAAGAAATGGCCGAC
>Ga0315288_10009615_pt1 | contig 12175 bp, 9 predicted proteins | sample YL17G11_20_MG_FD_203454 | JGI IMG/M metagenome (GOLD analysis project Ga0315288, IMG submission 203454) | Sediment microbial communities from Yellowstone Lake, YNP, Wyoming, USA - YL17G11_20 | ecosystem: Environmental > Aquatic > Freshwater > Lake > Sediment | place: USA: Wyoming | collected...
GTGGCGAGTTCGAAATAATTCCTCATCAGGTGGTCGGGTATCGACATCGCCTTGCCGAACATCATCTCCGGCGGGTCGGTGACGCCGATGTAATTGCCGAGGCTCTTGCTCATCTTGTTGACGCCGTCCAGCCCGGCAAGCAGGGGCATGGTGATGCAGATTTGCGGTTCAAGGCCTTCTTCGCGCATAAGGTCGCGGCCGACGAGGAGGTTGAAAGTCTGATCCTGCCCCCCAAGTTCGATATCGGCCTTGACCATGACCGAATCGCATCCTTGCATGAGCGGATAGAAGAGTTCATGGATGGCGATGGGCGTTCTTTCCTTAAAACGCTTGGCGAAATAGTCGCGCTCGAGCATCCGCGCCACCGTCATCTTGGAGCACAGGTCTATCACGGCCCGGAAGTCCATCGGGGCGAGCCATTCGCTGTTGTAACGTATCTCCAGTCGTTTGGCGTCGACGATTTTCCCCGCCTGCTCGACGTACGTGCGGACGTTGTGCTCAATCTGCTGCCTCGTCAGCATGGGACGGGTGGTGTTGCGTTCAGACGGATCGCCGATAAGCGCGGTGAAATCGCCCGCGATGAGCACTGCGTGGTGCCCAAGGTCCTGGAAGGCGCGGAGTTTCCGAAGCGGCACGCCGTGGCCGATGTGGATGTCCGACGTTGACGGGTCAAGGCCGAGTTTCACGCGAAGCGGCTTCTTCGCGGTGATGGATTTCTCCACCCGCTTGACGAGTTCGTCCTCGTTGTAGATTTCGACTACTCCGCGTTTGATCTCCCTGATTTGTCTTTGGACTTCGCTTTGGACTGCCACGGTCTTCCTCGCAATTCTAAAGTAAAGAAAATATGCTAGGGCGCGCCCGCCTCTGCGTACACGATGGAAACATAATGGATTCCCGTGCTCCGCACGGCCTGGTACAACTCCATGAACTGGGCGAATGCGACATCTTTGCCGCACCGGATTTCCGCCTTGGTAACGCCTTGCCCGAGGGACTCGCGAAGTCTCTCAACAAGATTCGCCAGAGGCAATTGCTCGCCGTCGAGCGTTATGAGGTAGGAACCGCCCGTCTTCATCAGCGCGATCTTGGCGCCGGATTCGTCGGCGACGTCAGTACAGTAATACGTCCATGCCCTGTCCCACCACGTCAGCCACGCCTCTCGCGTGCGCCGCCCGTAGAAGCCGAGACTGTGCTGCATCCCGACTATGATTGCGCTCTCCACGGCGGAATTGGGCCGGGCGTTGCGCAAAGCAGCCGCGAGCAGTCTCAGGGCCAGGTTGCGGCTGGCCTGCGAGAGCACCATTGACGCGTGGAATATCGCGGCGTCATCGCCGTCCCTGAGGGCGCGCTTCAACGACTCCTCCGGATTCGGGACGACGTCTGCGGCCTCTTTCGGCAGGACCATGAAGGCGTAAGCCTCTGCATGGTACGGCGTGATGAAGCGCTTTTTACCGCCCTCGATCGCGACCAGCGGAGCAAACGTCACGCTGAAACTCACCTTCCGCGCCATCCGCCCGCCGATGCCGTCGGTGAGGCCCTCCGGCTCGATAATCTTTTCCCAGAAATCTCCCGGCGCAAGCGTTATCTCGTCCTTGATGTCTTCGTCCCAGGATTTGGTTGTGTCCTTTCTGCTGGAGCCAAGCGCCGTATAGTCGTCGAAAAGGGCGGCCAGCATGAGACGGTTGGGCTCCTGCGGAACCTTGCCGGACTTGTCCGGCTTGGCGCCCGCTTTCTCTTTCAAGGGGACCGTGACTTCGTTAAGGCCCCTGTTGTAAAGCCTGATTGCCACGCGGACAGCGTCGCCGGCGAGGTAAATCTTCTTCTCCGGCACAATTTCACACTGAAGGACCTCGCTTTGTGTCTGGGCTTCAAGTGCGCGATCGCGGAAATTTTTCACCTCTTGTTCGAAGGCAGCGTCCGGCTTGAGCGTGAGGAGCGCATCGGCAATGGCGACGGCCTTGGAGTATTGTTCGTCCTTGAGCAATGTCTCCGCGAGGGCCAGCCGTGATTGGAGGAACTGCTTCAAGTCGTTGCCCGTGTCCTCCGCCGTGACGGACCGGGCCGTTGTGAGGATGCAAAGCAGCGAGGCGACAATGAGCATCTTGACAAATCTCATGGCGGCCACCTCCGTGTTTTATGCTATTCGACGGTTACGCTTTTCGCGAGATTGCGGGGCTGGTCAACGTCGCATCCGCGGCTCACCGCGATATGATACGCCAGAAGTTGCAGGGGCACAATCGTCAGCATCGGCGAGAGTATCTCTTCCGTCTCCGGCGTCGTGATTACGAAATCCGCCAATTTGCCGATATGCCGGTCGCCGCTGGTGGCGACCGCGATGACTATGCCTTTTCTCGCCTTGATCTCCTGGATATTCGAGAGCATCTTTTCGTACACGCGGCCCTTCACGGCGATTGCGACGATGGGGAAGGAATCCTCGACAAGCGCGATTGGGCCGTGCTTCATTTCGCCCGCGCCGTAGCCTTCGCCATGGATGTAAGACAGTTCTTTCAGTTTCAGCGCGCCTTCAAAGGCGGTGGGGTAGTTGTACCTGCGGCCGATGTACAGGAAATCGTACACGAACTTGTATTTCTCCGCGCAGTGCCTCACCAGAGCGTCGTTCGCGATGACCGTCTTGAGTTTTGCCGGAATCTGTTTCAACGCTGTCAGAATCTGCCTCGCGCGCTTTGGACTGAGCGTGCCGCGGATCCTGCCGAGTCGTATCGCGAGCATTACGAGCGCGGCCAGTTGTGTCGTGTAGGCCTTTGTCGAGGCGACGCCGATCTCCGGCCCGGCGTGCGTGTAGATTACCGCGTCGGACATGCGCGGTATCGAGGAGCCCAGCACGTTGCAGACCGACAGGACTTTGGCGCCTTGTTCTTTGGCAAGGCGGAGCCCCATGAGAGTGTCTATCGTTTCACCGGACTGGCTGATGCCGATGGCAAGCGTGTTTCTGTCAACGACGGGGTCGGAATAGCGGTACTCGGAGGCAATGGCGGCGTCCGCGGGTATGCGCGCCAGTTCCTCGATGGCCATCTTGCCGACAAGCCCCGCATGCCATGAGGTTCCGCAGGAAATGATGTTTATGCGCTTGATCGTCCGCAGTTGCGCGGAGGATAAGCCGAAATCCTCGAGGACAACATCGTCGCCGGACGTGTTGATTCGCCCGGATATGGTTTCGGCCACTGCCTGCGGCTGCTCATGGATTTCCTTGAGCATGAAGTGCGCATAGCCGCCTTTTTCCGCCGTGGAGACGTCCCACTGTATGTTGCGCGTTGTGAATTTGCGCGGCTTGCCGTCAAGCGTCGTAACGTCGGCGCCGTCCCTGGTAACTTCGGCTACGTCACCGTCCTCGAGGAACACGACTTTGCGCGTGTACGGCAAAACGGCGGGGATATCAGACGCGACAAGGTTTTCGGATTCGCCGAGGCCGATGATGAGAGGGTTATTCTTGCGGGCGGCAATGATTTTGCCCGGTTCGTTGACCGCGATTGCGGCGATGGCGTAACTTCCCTCGACGCGCCGCAACGCCTTGCGGACTGCGGCCAGGAGGTCGCCCTTGTAGTTGACGCCGATGAGATGGCAGAGGACCTCCGTGTCCGTCTGCGATACGAAGCGGACGCCGCGCTTCAGCAGTTTCTTGCGGAGTTCGTCATGGTTCTCGATGATGCCGTTGTGGACAAGCGCGATGTTGTGCCTTAGCGTAAAATGGGGGTGCGCGTTGTCGCGCGACGGGACGCCGTGTGTCGCCCAGCGTGTATGGCCGAGACCCGTCGTGCCGGACAATTCGACGTTCTTTATCATCCTGGCCAGTTCGTGCAGTTTGCCGGCATTCTTTTCCCACTTTATTCGGCCGTCGCCGATGACCGCGACACCGGCGGAATCGTAGCCGCGATACTCAAGCCGTGCAAGGCCGTCCATGAGAATCGGCGCGGCCTGCCTGTCGCCCACATAGCCTATTATTCCGCACATTCGTTATCTCCGAAGATTTTGCGCACGTGAGACGGCCATCCTGACGGCCGCGGACAACACTAGGATACTAAATATCGGGAAGAGATTCCATAATGTTGTGACGAATAAAGCGCCGGCAATTTCCCCCAAGACTGTAAACGCGGCACGTGGCAAGACGCGCCTGCATATTCAAACGCCCGCAGTCTGAGAAAGTCCTCTTTCAAACTGCAGGCGTTTATCAGTTCAATGTTCCCGCGCCCCGGCAGGCGCGAACGCTCATTCGATCTTGGGCTCGGCCGCCGGTTCGGCGGTCGGGGCCGCCGGTGCCTTCTCTTCGGGCTTGGGCGGTTCATGTGTTTCAATCATCTCGACCGGCTTGAGCACCGGGCCTTCCGCGCCGGCCTTCTTTACCTGCACTTCCTCGCCTTCGATGCGCTTCATGCTCAGGCCGATCTTGCGGCCGGCCTTGTCCACGCGGATGACCTGGACGCGGACGGTCTGGCCCACCTGTACGGCCTCTTCGGGCGAAGTGATCTTGTGCGAGGACAGTTCGGAGACGTGGAGCAGGCCCTCAAGGTCCTTCTCAAGTTCCACGAACGCGCCGAAACTGGCGAGTTTCGCGATTTTGCCTTCAACGATGTCGCCTTCGTGATAACGGTTGAGAATGTCGTTCTCCCACGGATCCTCGTACAGTTGCTTCAAGCCGAGCGCCACGCGCTTCTTCTCCTGGTCCACGGACAGGATTACGGTCTTTATCTTCTCGCCCTTCTTGACTATCTCGGAAGGGTGATTGATCTTCTTGGTCCAGGACATGTCGCTGACATGCAGCAATCCGTCGATGCCCTCCTCGATTTCGATAAAGGTGCCATAGTTGGTCAGGTTCCTCACGCGGCCCTCGATGACGGTTCCCGGAGGATACTTTTCTTCGACCATCGTCCAGGGGTTAACCTCCGTCTGCTTCATGCCGAGGCTGATTTCCTGCTTCTCGGTGTTGATGTCAAGCACGATGACCTCGACAATATCGCCCACTGCGGCAACTTCGGACGGGTGATTGACGCGCTTGGTCCATGACATTTCGCTGATGTGCACCAGTCCCTCGACGCCTTCCTCCAGTTTCACGAACGCGCCGTAGGACATGATGTTTACCACCTCGCCTTTGACCCTGCTGCCTATCGGGTACTTCTGCTCGATATTGGCCCACGGGCTTTCGGATTTTTGCTTGAGTCCCAGCGCTATGCGCTCGCGCTCAAGGTCAAGCCCGATAATCCTTACCTCAATCTCGTCGTCGATTGCGAGCATTTCCGACGGGTGGCTTATGCGGCCCCATGACATGTCGGTAATGTGCAGCAGTCCGTCGATGCCGCCCAGGTCGACAAACGCGCCGAAGTCCGCGATGTTCTTGACCACGCCCTTGCGGCTGTCGCCGACCTTGATTTCCTCGAGGAGTTTTCTCTTTGCGATCGCGCGCTGCTCTTCGAGGAGTTTCCTGCGGGACACGACGATGTTGCGCCTTTCCGCGTCAATCTTGATGATCTTGCATTCGAGTTCCTTGCCGATGTACTCGGCGATGTCGCCGGCTCTCCGGATGCCGACCTGCGACGCCGGCAGAAAAACGGACACCCCGCCGACGTCCACGAGCAGCCCGCCCTTGATCTTGCGGACAGCCTTGCCTTTGATGATGTCGCCTTCCTTGTGGTTTTTGACAAGGCGCTCCCAGCCGCGGATGCGGTCCGCCTTGCTCTTGGAAAGCACGATTGTGCCGGACTCGTCCTCCGCCGCTTCCAGAAGAACCTCAAGCGCGTCGCCCACGTCAATGCCTGACGGGTCCTCGAAGTCCCGCAGCGACACCGAGCCTTCCGACTTGTAGCCCACGTCCACGATAACTTCGTCATTCACGATATTGATCACCCTGCCGGGCAGGATGGTATCAGGCTCGAAGTTCTTGATGGACGCTTCGTACATCTTTGCAAGTTGCTCATCGGTAACGTTGCCGACAAGTTCGTTTGCCTGCTTCTCAACCTCTTCCGGGGGCAATGAAAACTTCTTTACGAGATCTTCCATGAAATAACTCACCACGCAAAAGCCGCCGCCGTTCTGTGCGGACAAGGATCAGTAAAACCGCCGTCAGGCGGTCCGCCCGCGCGGGCGAATTTATTGCCTACTGCAGCGACTGTTGCAACGATTAAAAGGGCACAGGCCGCCCCGCGGAGCGGGACGAAGCAATTTACGGCAATTTTTCGTAAACCGAAACTATTCTTGCTCTGAGTTCCTTGCAGAATTCCTCAGAGGTCATTTTCCGCAGTTCTTCCGGCTCAAACCGCTTCGCGAAGCCGACGCTGAGCGGACGGATCCGGTTGCATTTTCCGTGCCGCGGCCACATCTCGAACGTGCCCTTGATCGCCGCAGGGACGATAGGCACACCAGCGAGTTGCGCAATCAATTTCACACCCGGCTGCATCGGCCCGATGCTTCCGTCGCGGGTGCGCGTCCCCTCGGGGAACATGTGTATATGCCGCTTCTTTTTCAGGTACGCCGCCGCGTTGCGTATCCCGTCTTTGCCCAGCGTATCAATCGAGATAGGTATCGCGCCCAGAAACGTAATGAGCCAACTGAAAAACGGGCTTATCCGCCATAGCGTTTCCCGCGCCAGGTACCCCGTGCGCCTGCGCGCCATCGCCCCCATGAGGATTGGGTCGAGGTAGCTCTGATGGTTCGACGCAATGATCGCACCGGTCTTCAGCGGGATGTTTGCCCGCCCGGTTACTCGGAACCGGAAGAGCGTCAACCCCAGCGCCCACGCGAAAAATTTCAGGATGTAAAAAACTATGTCGGTCAACAGCGCGTTGGGCACCTTTGGTTCGCGCTTCGAAGGCGCGGTGTCGTTTCGTGCGTCCCGTTTCATATCCACGCTGGCGTTTGCGCGGGTCACTTTGTTCCCTTTTGAATGTGCGCGATGACGCTGTCAAGCACTTCGTTGACGGTCATGTTGCTCGTGTCTATGACCACGGCACCGTCGGCGACCTTCAGCGGGCCGGTCTCACGGTGGATGTCCGTCTTGTCTCTGTGCGCTATTTCCTTGCGCAACTGCTCGAGGGGCATATCCCTTCCGTTTTGAAGCAGTTCCTTGTGCCGTCGCTGCGCGCGGACGTCCACGCTGGCGTCCATGTAGAACTTGAAGTCCGCGTCGGGGAAAACGACTGTTCCCATGTCGCGGCCTTCGGCCACCAATCCGCCCTGTTCGCGGAATTTCCGCTGGCGCGTGGACATCTCCTCGCGCACCGCGGGTTCCCTGGCCACGTAGAAGACCTCGCGCGTAACCTCGGGTGTGCGGATCTCGGCGGTTATGTCAAGGCCGTTGGCGATGACCTTCTGCTTGCCGTTGCTGAACAGGAGTTTTATATCCAAACTCTTGAAGTGCTCAACGACCGCCCGCACGTTTTTCAGGTCCACGCCGTCCTTCATGCACATATATACCAGCGCGCGGTACAAGGCGCCGCTGTCCAGGTACGTAAGCCCAAGACGTTCGGCCAGAAGTCGCGCTATGGTGCTCTTGCCTGACCCGGCCGGGCCGTCGATGGCGACAATCAGCCGGGATTTCTTCCCGCTTGGCTGTTTTCCCAAAGGCCTATTCCCGAAAGCGCTTATCTCGGATTTCAAAAGCGGGTTAATATAGCATCGGCCCGGCCGGAATGCAAGTAATTTCCGCGCTCGGCAGGGGCATGCGGGCGTACTTCACGATTTGGGCGTCGGCAACCGCCGCAAATTGCGGCTAAGGTTCGGCAGAAAATACCGTGTCGCGCCGGGCAGCATGTTTAATTGGGGATTTCGATGTCGAGGCGGAATAATTTATAGTTATGGTCTTTAACGAAGTGTCGAGTTATCATTACACGCAGTTTCGAAGATGATTCAAATACAGGGTAGCTTATATTATCGAAATCAAAGTCTTTTGACTGAATTCCATCGATGACAATAGTCAGGTGACCGTCGCTTATTTCAGCACAAAAGGCGAAATGTTTGGAGTCCGGACTGAAGGTAAGCGAACCTTGGAAGATGTCGTCAAATCCGATAGGCGGCAAGCCATCAGCTACTATGGTCATATGCGAACTGTTATAGTCATATGCGATATAGGCGACGCGCTTGGAATCGGGACTGAAAATAGGGGATAGAACGCCTTGGTACCCAGGGCCTTCGCGGCCGTTAATGACAACGCATGCTTGCCGCCCGCTTCGCACAGCGTATGCGAGGCGCTTCGAATCGGGGCTAAAGATAAGCGAATCGCCTATGCCGTTGTATTCCTTGCTTTCCACACCATCAACAACGACGAACCATTTGTCTCCGCGCCACGCGGTATAGGCGTAGTGTTGAGAATCGGGACTGAAGACCGATCTCCTGGCGCCAATGCTCTGAAAACGGCCGCTGACGCCGTCAGACTTATAGCCGATGCCATCGTATTCTTTGCCTTCAACGCCATCAATAACCATGAAGGTTTTCTTTTCACGCCATGCCGTGTAAACAACGCGCTTCGAATCGGGACTGAAGATTGGGCTTCCGACGCTCTCGTACTCCTTGCCTTCGGCTCCGTCCACAACCATGACCTGCTTGTTTCTACCATGCCATACTACGTATGCGACGCGCGTCGAGTCTGGACTGAAGACAAGCGCGTCGCCGATGCCCTCATATTCCTTGCCTTCCACGCCGTCAATAACCACGACTGATTTGTTCCCTCGCCGCGCGATATATGCGACATGTTTCGAGTCCGGACTAAAGTTGAGCGTACGGGGTGCTATGTAGTCGTAATCCATGCCATTGACGCCGTCAACGACCGCGCAATGCTTGTCTCCATGCTGCGCCACAAATGCGACCCTCTTGGAATCCAGACTGAAAATAAGGAGCGTCTCGGCGTAGTCGATGCCGTCATATTCCTTGCTTTCCACGCCGTCCATGACCATGACACATTTTCTGTTCTCGCCGTACGCGACGTAGGCGACGTGTTGCGAGTCTGGACTGAAGATAAGCGACGTTGGGACGATGGCATGATATTCCTTGCCCTCAACACCATCGACGGTCGCAAAATCTCTCTCTCCGCGCTTAGCAACATAAGCGACGCGCTTGGAGTCGAGGCTAAACATAAGCGTTTTTTCGGCTAGATTGTCAATTTCCCGGCCCGCGACTCCATCAACCATGACGACCCATTTCTTGTTCTCGCCTTTATACAACCCGTAGGCGATGCGCTTCATGTCCGGACTGATGACCCTCGCCTCTTCACTCGTATATATGTGCCATTGGTCCATGAATGTTTCGCTGAGATTGAATTTGTCGGATGGGGAATTATTGCCATTCTGCTTGGGCTGAGCAGTGCTGATTCCGCGGCCATTCAAAGCGAAAAAAGCCACGGACAGACAAACGAACAGGAATCTCGCTGACTTAAACATCGTTTTTCCTCCGTTGATTTACGGAAGGGCTTTTCGCGGAAACAAGGTTCTTGAACAAATTATCATTGCATGGCACATGTCTGTCAAGTGTGTTTTCCCACAGGAGTCGTTTGCCAGACGGCGGGTGAGCATGGCCTTGAGGTCATCCGCGAGGTTTCCGCATCTGGGCGATCTTGCGCAAAATCAGGTAAAGCAGGAAGAGGGCTATCGCGCTGCCGACGACAATCAGGATTATGAGATGCATCTGGTAGGACAGATGCCGCCAACTTTTCTCCAGTTTGGGGTACTGCTTGCCCAGGAAGAAGCCGAAAAGAATAAAAGTGGAAGTCCACAGTAACGCGCCAAGATAGGCGAAGAAGCCGAACGATTTAAGGTTCATCTTCGATGTTCCCGCGGCAATCGCCAGGATGTGGCGAATGCTGGGTATAAAAATGGAAAATATCAAAGTCCATTTGCCGCGGCGTTGAAACCAGTTATGCGCACGGTCGAGTTTTTCGGGTGTGATGAGGAAATAACGCCCGTATCTTACTATGACGGGATAACCCAGCACACGTCCCAGGATGTAACTTATCGTGAGTCCGGAGGCAGAACCCAGAAATGCGGCCAAAATTGAGGGGATCAGATGCAAATTCCCTTTGTAAGCGTTGTACCCCACAAAGGAGAGCATAATCTCGTCAGGCAATGGTATGCCTGCAATGCCGAGAGTGAGAAGGATATACAAGGCAAAATAGGCGTGGGGCGATTGTGTCAGCAGGTGCGATATGTTGTGGTACAGTTCGTGTATCATACGTTCCGACCGTCAATCCTGTGGCCTACCTTTTCCTTGCGGAAATAAAACGGGCGAAGGAGCGGAAGGTTTCCGGTTCCTTGAACGGAATCTGGTCGACAATGCGCAGCGCCTGCGCCACCAGGTCGTCCGCGAATTTCTGAGCGAAGCCGATGGCGTTATATTTCTTGAAGATGCCGATGGCGCGCCGCACGTCTTCCTCGGTTGTCTGTTCGCGCGGCTTGCGCAAAATGCCGACAAGTTCCGCCTTCTCTCCGGCATTGCAGTGCGGAAGCGCCGCCGCCAGCAGCATGCTCGGCTTGCCTTCGCGTATGTCGCAGCCGATCTCGCCTCCGCGCCCCTTGCCTTCCGTAAGGTCGATTATATCATCTCGTATCTGAAAAGCAGGTCCGAGCAGGCGTCCGACTCTCGCCAGCCTGTCCCGTACCTCCTGCGTTGCCTGCGCAATTATCGCCCCGCCGGTCATCGTGAAGCCGAGATAATGGCCGGTTTTGAGTTCCACCATGTTCAGGTATTCATCGACCGTTAGGTTTTCCGATCCCCGCGTGTTGATGTCAAGCGCCTGGCCTTCGATTGTTCTTTCAAGCACAAACGTGAAAAGGTCGATGAGGGGCGCGCCGAGCGGGGTGCGCGCATATGCGTCAATGAGGACCCGGTAAGCGCGGGCGAGCATGTAGTCTCCGCAGTTCACGGCGTTGCCGACCCCGTATTCGACCCATGCCGTCGCCTTGTCGCGCCTGACGCGGTCGCCGTCCTCGATGTCGTCGTGCAGGAGAAACATGTTGTGCAGGATTTCCGCCGATACGGCGAATGGCAGCGCGCGCTCCGGGTCTCCTCCCAATTGCTCGCAGGTCAACAGCGCCAGCACGGGGCGGATCCGCTTGCCGCCGGTGGCGAGATGATAGCGGATGGCGCAATTCAGGTGATGATTCCGGTCGGCGGGAAAAACCGCATCGAGTTCGCACTCTATGCGTCCGCGCCATTTTTTGGTTATCTGATTGACGAGCGTGTCTGTCATGATTTAATCGGTGTGACGCCGCAAAGATGAACGGCAATTCCCAAAATGGAGCGAATACCCTGTGCATAAACGGCACTGGAGATATTCCCGTTTCGCGCCACGTCAAGGGGAGGACAGCCTAGTATTTTCGCACGATGCCGGCCACCACGCCGCGAATTTCAACGTTGTCCGCGTAAATTGGCGCCATGGTCTCGTTGGCGGGTTGCAGGCGAAAACGCTTCCCTTCCTTGTAGAACCTCTTGAGGGTTGCCTCGTTGTCGCCGGTGATTGCCACGACGATCTCGCCGTTTCGCGCGGTGGAGCGCTTCTCAACGATCACATAATCGCCGTCGGCGATGAGATCGTTCTTCATTGAGTTGCCCTTCACGCGCAGGAGGTAGTAATCCTTGTCGGGCTTAACGATGTCCTGAAGGTCAACGAGTTCAGTCTGTTCAACCGCTTCGATGGGCGCGCCGGCGGCGATGCGCCCCACAAGGGGAATGCGCGCGGCTGTGCGGCTGACGAAGTCCGGGTCCAGAATCGCTATCCCCCGCGACTTGCTTGGCACGCGCTTAATCAGGCCCTTCTTCTCCATCTGGACAAGGTGCTCGAAAATCGTCACCTTTGACACGCCGAAATGGTCGCCGACCTCGCCAAGCGTCGGGGCCATGCCCTTCGCCTTGATGTAGTCGGCTAAGTAGCGCATTATGTCGAGTTGGCGTCTTGTGTAATGCATAATATCCTCCAATGATGTAAACAGTACCCTAACCATGCTAGCATGTTTTTTCCGCAGGTCAAGTCAAAATCGATTTTCCTTCATCAAAGACGCGGAATCCTGACATTTGACAAGACGGCGCGATGCCGGTAAAATCGGTAAACTTTCAAGGACCGGAGCGGAACAATATGGCGGTTACTCTTAAATGCAAATGCGGAGCGTCCCTGACCGTTACCGCGGCGATGGCGGGCAAGATGGGCACATGCCCCAAGTGCGGCAAGACCATGCGCATCCCAAAG
>Ga0315288_10009616_pt1 | contig 12175 bp, 9 predicted proteins | sample YL17G11_20_MG_FD_203454 | JGI IMG/M metagenome (GOLD analysis project Ga0315288, IMG submission 203454) | Sediment microbial communities from Yellowstone Lake, YNP, Wyoming, USA - YL17G11_20 | ecosystem: Environmental > Aquatic > Freshwater > Lake > Sediment | place: USA: Wyoming | collected...
TGTGTACGATCTCCGTGCCCAATCCATCGAATATCTCCTTCAGTCTGGAAATAAGTTCTTCGTGACTCAAATTATCGGTGATTAGCGATGCCAGCTTCTGAGTATTTATCATCTGTATCATGGTTCGCTCAATATATCTCCTGATATTGGATTAAGCGTACACATCACAGCCAGCTTCTCAATCAATACGTTATAATCACTTGTCGATACAATGGTAGAAGCAGAGATTTTCAATCGGAACGACTTCCCACGTGCATCATCACAAGGCTCAAAAATTCCGTTTCTTTTCGTAGATGAGAATACAAACGAATCACACGCATCAGCAGATCCGGCTACAAAAACATCTACCGTTATATCGACATCAGATTTGTAATCGATGGATATCTTATCGACCTGTAAATCCATGAAATTACCTTCCGGTCCTACCGCGTCACTTGCATAGATCTCATTAGTCTCATACTCCATGTCGAAATTTACAAGGTTGTGATAAGGATGAGATCTACCGATACTGAATATTGCACTCTGTGTGAGAAAGTCTACCGTTCCGTTTATTTGACGGGAATAGGCAATCGGAACATCTGCAAAGTCCTGGATCGACCATAGAGCAGTATCAAGATCAAAGATGTACTCCAATGAAGCTAACGACACACGAAGTTGTCTCTCGAAGTCATCCAAAACTGAGAATGAGGATTCCTTTACCGCATCTGCAATAGCTTTCCAATCTTCCAACCATAATAAATTTAGTACCTCTTCACCTCTCATCGAGTACCGAAGGATTGCACTATAGTCGTTGCAGTAAAGATAATCCTCAAATACCTCAAGAGATTTCACGCTACAGATTCCGTTACCTTTACTGATTATCTTCCTGTCATAACCTCCGGATGAGTTCCGGTATAGTACTATAATTGTGTTCTTTTTGATTGCGACAATCTTATCATCCAGGTTAATGATCGCCTGTAACTCATCACCATCGGAGTATTCGAGATCGATCAAGTGTAAAGCATCCAGAGGAAAGACATCATACTCGGTATTGCCGTCACCATGAGTAGCGGAGATCATGATGGTATTTTTTAGATTCTGCGATGTGTAGACATTCACGGCATAAGCAATATCTCCCATCAATGACACGTGCGCCGGAAGAATGTATCCGACATCTGTTAATGCTCTACCAATATTTGTTGAAAGCTCTGCACCGGCATTATTCCAATCAGCTTCTGTGATTTCCTTCTCAATGTAGATTGTTCCAACAGCATCATCTTTTGTCCAGACATCTTCACCGGCTAATTCTATCGACATGACATGATTATACAATACATCATCGACACTCATATAGAAATTGATGTAACTTGCCGACTTCGGAATGATTGCCCGATCAATGGTAAGAAGTATCTTAGGATTGCTTGGAGTCGTACTCCATGTGATACTACTCGAAGCAAGAACAGAAGATTCATTACCGTCATCATCTGAGAATGTGATCTTTCCGTAGTATGTACCCGGATCAAAATCAGAACCGGCGCCGGTAGTCATTGTAAAGCCGTTTATAGGAAGAACCATCTTCGCAGATTCGCATACGATCTCATCTGTCTCATTCAAGGGAGATGTCCATCCCCATGTTTTTTCAGCGAGCATTGATTTGATAAGTGAATCTGTGGAATCACTTCCAGTCGCAATTCGTACACCATCACTCACGGCGTAAAAGTGAGGATCCACATCATCCGTTAAATTACCTTCAGCGGCGTATTCCGGCATGTAAAACTTATAGACGTAGATCTTGCAGCCGTCCGGAGGTAATCCTTCGTCCGGAAGACCGATCGTTTTCAGGTAGTAAGCATCATCCGGATAGTAATGTTCTGATGTATCGTAATCACATTCGGATATTACAAAGAAGTGATCATACCCAAGAGAATCCTTGAAGTATGCGATATAACCCACAAAATAGGAATCGTTAAATAACTCATTACTTGGATCCAAAGTCTCAAAGTCATACGCGATACCGTCATCTACGTAGATTTTATCGCTTTCCGGCCTCGTGTAATATCTTTTGAACATTACTGCATCTATGTAACCAGTACTAATTTCGGTCCATAAATTTAACGCAGATATAGCTACACCAAAATTGGGAGAATCGGTATCGTCTATTACCAAACCACCCCAATCATCTGTCGGCCCACCATAAACCTTCTCTTCATCTGGTGTTGTTGACCATGCTATATCTAAATGATCTTGACCGAATACCGCACCATCTTTCACTGCGCGAACACTGTTATCTCTGATGCTGCTTTGTGTAGAAGAATATCGATAGACCTTGACCTCAAGACCGACTAATGTGCATCCCGATGGATGCGAACTATCCCATGTAACATTCTTCACCATGAGATATTTGGATGCTTCATTTAATGCCAGTGTAACAGAAGCATAACTACCATCGTCTGCGGCAGCATTGCCAGGACTTGTCCAGTCAATTGTTCCTACTGTAGCATCATTGGTAAATGAAACGCCCGAGCAGAACCCATCCTCTACATCAAGATCAGTTTGTCGAAGGTGTGTGAATATGAAGAAATCTGTAAGGTCACGCCAAGAGTCTACCCATGCAGCACCCGACCAATATGGACGTACAAAAACGCAAAGACGATCTGTGGTAGGGGACGCGGTATAAAAGGCCGTCTTAGTGTATTTACCGACTAAGAAAGTCAATTCCTTGCCACCGTGCATCTTTGTATGGAAATTATAGTGCCGGATCCAGGTGATATCGCTTATCTTAAAGAGAGTCGGATTGATGTAGTTCGGTCCTTCTGCATCGGTAGATTGAGGGAGATTACCGTGTTCAACTTCACCATCAGTCCACTTTAGACCATATCCAGGTGCATTTTGGAGGGCGTTTTTCTTACGATTCAGGACGAAGTTTTTTAAGCTCTTCGCAGATCCAACCGGAGGAGATGCAATCGATGTGATCAATCCCTTAAATTTATCGATCGGGATTGTGATTTTCTGCGGTTCAGACAATTACTTGTTCTTCCTCTCAATCGCCTTCTGTTTGTTCGCTTCAGCAGCTTCATACATCTTTGCATGAGCAGTTAATCGAGCAGTGAGATCCTCTTTCGGTTTTTCACCCAAATGTTGCAGGAATTTCGCAGTAACTTCATCATTGATGATCTGATTATACTCCGGTGGTATCATGATGGTTGAATCTTCGGTATCGTCAGTGTAAATAGCGGGTTTACCACGATATTCCATCGTTGGAGTACCAATAGGATCGGCACTACTACCAACGTGAAACACAATCGTATCACCACGTTGGATGTAACCGACACGAGTTTGTTTTGACGGTATTCTTGGAAGGTCCCGGAATTTGTCGATGTCCACGAATTGATCAAATACCTTTTGATTTCCCCTGTCTACCTCGTCATAGATAGCAAAAATCTCTTTAACGTAGAGTCCGGATATGTCTGCCGTTAGAGCCGAAAGACTTTTAATGATGATTACACTTATGCAAGGTGGGGCGGGTAAACTCCAAGTTTCGATTTCTCCTGCAATTATTTCAGCAGTTACATCCGATCCGGAATCAATAACCCTTGCAACACAACTATATTTAATCTTCGCAGCACCAGGTGGATAATCGTCATCACCTATGTTGACACTTCTACAGACTGTTATGAAAAGTAGCGATCCGGCTTGGAACGTGCCGGACGATCTGGCTATATTAAGAGGGGCCGTTAAGTCTGTGTGTGAATATGATACGATGTCATGAAGCCGTTCTCCTTCATTAACTTGATGGGTATCGGCTTGAAGTTCAATGTCCGATGCAATCGTAAGCAAAGATGTCATGTTATAGAATGGATCGGCAAGTCCATCTAACATGGCGTATATCTTCATCAGTGAATCGTTGATGTATTGCTTTCTTATAACTGCATCGATGTCAGCATCAGCTTTGCCGATTGCCTGTAAGCATCCATAGTCCAATTCACGGAAGGTTAGATAATTTTTCATTTGTTACTCCTTATAGTGATAATTTTTTATCATTGATCGCATTAGCGACCATAATATTCACAATATCATCATCCCAAAACTTTGCCAGTTCGATGTCGGTAGTAGATCCACTGTACGATACCAGGAATTCGTATACGTCAAGTATCTCATCCGACGTCGGCAGACCGTCACCCGCAAGGATCACCTTCTTTGTACTCACAAACCTCTGGATGTACCCATTGTAAATCTTCGATGTAGCACCAGCCGGTTTCAATCTCCCTCTCATCATGAATTTACGGTTGACATCATCAGAGGTGAACACGCTACTCATCGTAGCAGTTAATTCCTTTGTCGAATAAACAAACGCACCAGGAGCAGTCGAGAGATACTTTCCGGTATCTGCCACTCCTACACTCACCGTGATATCATCATGATTTTTCACGTAACGGATAGATACCGCAGTAGCTATTGCACTCGGAAGAACATAGATCCGGTCTAAGTATTCATAGTAATAAGGGTTCGTTAGGGTAGGCAGGATCGTACCGTGTTTACCAGCGACTACATCTATCACTTGAGATGCCGGTACGCGGTGGAACTTGTACGATCCGTCAGTGAAATATACTTCGATGACGTGATTTAAGTCCGCAGGTTTTACAATGTATCCACCGGTAATGGGTATATTATTATCCGATGTACGCAAGTATTCCGGTACAAGTTCCCCGAAACCACCGGCAAGCGTCTTGAAACATTGCTCAACGATGTTACGGATAGCATTGTTCTGATGAAGGCTCAATCTTGCAGATGAGAACCTTCTATTTGTGTCGTCCGATGAATCGGCATAAGTTCTTGCATCACCTAAACGTCTTGCAGCTCTTAAAATGTTATCGTTGAATCTTTCTGTTGACATATTAGTACCCTATGTTGTCTGAAGAATGTTTACGTCTTATCACACCTTTTGCAGTCTCATTCATCATTGAATTCATTCTTGTTGATGCTAATGAATTAAATTTATCAAATGCTTCCGGTACAACTTCCGATACTACTCCCCACTCCAAAGCTTCATCCCATCCATCCTCGAGCTCGGGTTCCGTGTTAAGATCAATCTTTTTTGACGAGAGACCATAATAGAATAGATCGAGCTCATCACCAGTCACGGCAGGTGTAGGATGGAAGTATGCGTACTTATCCCATACGAACATTGCTACTGGATTACCGGAGAGGTATGGATTATTAGATATGAACTCGACCCAAGAGGATGATGTCACAATGATCTGCAATTCCTTCACAGACCAATTGATAGGCAATATGATCGCCGATATCTTGTGAAACCTACCAGACAAGGAATATGTATTTGTGCCAGCTTCGAGTATCATCCTGGAATGTCTTTTAGCAGCGCAGTAATCCTGACATAGTTTGAATTCCACTTTATTAAGCAGTTCAAGTATACGGTCCGCATCTATGCCAGTTACTTTCAGCGTGGACAATCTCCACTCTATTGCGCTTACAAGGTTCTTCGTTCTATTGAATGACATTTAAGATAGTCCTAACTTCAATTTTTCTCTCACGATATCCTGTTCAAGATCAAACTTGATCCTTTGAGAATCCTCTTCAGCAAGTCTTTTTGTCGCAAGGTACACCAGGAGCGCTTTAGCCGGCTGCGGTACGTCCAGCTTACTGTTTACTGCGACCGGATTGATGGAATTTCTTGTAAACTCGAATCCTATCCGACTTGCTTCAGTGTAGACAGCAACCTTGATGAAAACATAAAGGAAGTTTCCAGATTGAGAAAATGCAAATTCCGGAGCAGAAGTAGAAGAGAGATAACCGAAAAGTGTAGAGGATGGTACTGGTGATGTTGACGGTGCGCTCATCATATCATCGTCCCACATTGTTACTTGCTTTACTTTGTGGATCAGGACAGACTTCAGATCGAATGCGAAGATCTTACCCTGTGTACCAGCAGCGATCTCAGTACCATCGGATATTAAATTTCCAAATGCCATATATCACCTTTTTATTTAATTATTACCTTACCGGATAACCTACGCCACTGAGATACGTACCACCATTTTTAGTGAGATTATTCAGCGCATCGGTATCGTAGGCATTGTTTAGCCACTTCCAGTTTCCTCTTGATTGTCCTGCGGGAGGAGTACCGAGTATTCCCAAAGTCCAAATGTTTTTAACATCATCCTGAGTCATACCGTAACCGACTACGATCTGATATTGACCAATTTCACCTTTCCAGAATCCGGATGAAGTTAGGGAGTTCCGACCAACAAACAACTGACCAAGATTTTCTATTTTACCGTAATCGCATAGATTGAATCCTGCACCTGTTACGGATACCGTATCTTGATAGAATTTTGTGTTGGTGGCTATACCATGATTCATATTGTAAACTAACGTCAGTAAACGCCAGGTAGAATCATTTGCGTTAGCCGTAACACCATTCCATGTTTGATAGTAATCATCAGTACCATCGGCTAATGTCCATGTGAAAATATTAGAAGTAGAACCGGCGTGGAGTCTAAAACCGGAAGTTGCGGGAGTCTTACTGCTATCTATGGTAGATGCTATTACCTGCGGAGTCGAAATCGTCGTTGTTGAATGTCTAACCCAAGCATTGATTGTAAAAGGTCTGCGTTGATATAGACGAACACTATCAAGATAAATTGTTTCTACTCCACTGCCATTCGCTTTAACCCAAATTTTTGCACCGATGGTGGTAGATTTTCCTCTGAATATCATCTGCTTGTGATACCAGGTATTTACTGTCATACCACCGAGTTGTTTAACGCTATCACCTACTCCCATTCTTGGATAATTAGAGCCGGATGTATGCCTAATCCTAAATTCAAATACGTACCAGTGATCCGTCAATATTTCACCAAAATTAACAGCCATGAGTTTGACAGTATCCGTTGAACTTGACGCATCAAACGACATACGCAAAGATTTTGAACTGCCTCCGAATGCGGTATCACCTTGTGCAATGGAAGATCCAACACCTGTGACGGCCCAGTTACCTGTACCTAATTCAAAATTCCTATCAGTGATAGAATTGATAAGCTCAGTGCTATCGAATGATAGATTAGAGGGCGGGGATGCACTTGTTAAATAATCAGGAGTTGACCCGCTTAATTTTATCGACCAGGCCGTAACAGCCGGAGGAGTCACTCCACCAGAAACACTATTACTGATCCTGCTCCAGTTTGTGCCGTCGCTTGCTTTGACAGCAAACCAATAATCCGATGCACCATTAAGGCCGGATCCCATATAGAGTTGAATTGTTCCAGAAGTATCAGGTACTTTCACTTCTGAAAATGCAGTAGCCGTAAACCAATCAGCACTATCAACACTGTCGGTTAATTGATAACGAATGCTGTAGGATGATGCTATACCTGTAATAGAATCGTCACCAACCGCAAACCATCTTAGATACGCTTTTGTTCTATCGGTGCTCATCGAGTCTAATGACAGTACGATTGGAGCAGGTCTTATGTTATCTACCGCTTCGGTAGTTTGTTCAAACGGGCCGATATCCGCAGATGCTCCTAATGGTATCGACACTCCAATTATATCTGCGGTAATACTCATCCAGGAGGGACAAGTGTATCCGTTATTTATGGCTTGAGATCCTGTGAGAGGTTTGTAGTTGTTAATGATTGACAATCTGTTTGGTGATATTGATGGATTATCGGATCTATTATTGGCAATTATATCACCTACGACTTCTGAGTTGAATGTTGCCACAGAAATTGGAGTACAGTTATCAGGTGATTCTCTGTAAACAACGGTATTTAATGTACTATCAGAAAAAATAATATTATTCCGGAAAGTACCTGCACCGATATTCGGTGTTATGACAAGTCCGGCAAATTTGCTTGACACAAGAACAGGAAAAGGATTTTTACTGCAATTCTGTAGTATGTTGTTTAAAACAAAACAATGAGTAACCGTGGGGCCGTTCTGCATTGATATTCCTGCGTCATCGGTATTGCCTATATAATTATTCGCAACTACTACACTATCGCAATATGCGCCTCCGTCTATGTAGGCAATCAATACTCCTTTGGCTTCTGCGTTGTTACCACCCACCCAATTCCATCCAGGATTTTTCTCATACACCGTATCAATAATGTTACCTACGAATATAGTTTTCTTACCTGCAATCTGAGATTGACAGGCCATGTTGTGTATGTAGTTATTCCTGATAATATTCAGTACGGCTGAAGTATCACGATAGGAATGTATGTCAAACGCTCTCCCATAGTCTGTACCTCCTGTAAATTCATTGTGATCTATTAGCCAATATCTTGTTTGATAAGGATTAGCCGTCGCTGCCATGTTAAACGCTGAGTGATCGCATGACTTAATTCTGTTGTAGGCGAATCGACCACTATCACCATCTACTATTTGAACTCCATCGAATATAGCGTAACCAACATCCGCAGTTTTAGGAGCTTCGTATGTATGGTGAATCGTATCATTATAATCTAACAAGTTTGCTAATATTATAAATGAATCACATCCTACTCCCCTAATACCGGTAACGAAGTCTTTGATCGTACACGAATCGACGAAAAATTTCCTACCGCCACTCAGTTTTAATGATGTTCCACCTTCAAGTTGTAAATTTCTGATTCTTATGTTACTTCTGGAAACACTATTTATGGCGTATGAATAAACTGGTAATGTACCTGGAGATCTTCCACCTGGAGACTCTATTCCAGAATATATATCTGGAGGCTGGAGTGTTGTAGAGCCAGTCCATATATAAAGCAAACCGCCTGAAGTCCAATACCAACGCCATCTTGAATTGACTCCGGCTAATGTTGCAGCTTGGCCGTATTCTTTGCCGTCGAGCCATATCCGTAATGGATTTGCAGGACAAGAGAAAAACCAAACAGTGTCAGTTGGTGCGTTTCTATTAGTCCAACTACTTGCGGTTCCAGATCCAGTTATCGTATCTTTTACAGATATTATCGGTTTTGCGCCTGAGCCGTAAGATGTAATCATTATATTGCTTGAAGGAATCGTTAAAGTCTCTTCCCACTTATCGCCACGCTTTAAGTGTATCGTATCATTGTTGTATGTTCTACCGTTAAACGCAAAAGCAAGTGTTTTCCAGGGATTGGAATAGTGTCCCCAATTCCCTCCATTAGAATCTTTACCTGTGCTATACGAAACATAAAATCCGGAAGTATCCCCTCCAACTGGACCTGGAGGTTGTTGGTATGGATAGTAGTTATCCGACATACCGTATACTTTTCCAAATATGCAATCGAACCTGTAAACTGTAGTCCATGGGGCTTCATCTTGAAGTCCGACTTTATTACTATCCCTCCAAAATATATCACTTGGGAATGTTACGGTAGGCAAACCTACTGCACTTGTTACATAAACGTCTATATGACCATATATTGAAGGTTTATTGCTGAAAGTATACGTCTTATTGGCAGCGATTGTATCTGTGAATGATATGATGGGACTTTTTACAACTTGCCAGTCTATATCTGTATATCCTATTATGGAACGGTTTACATCACTATTCAATAATCTCGTATCCATATCTCTTAAATCATCAAGTGTTAATGATTTGTCGAGAACCTTTGTCGTTGTGATCTTATTGGGGGCAATGAGAGGATTAGGGTATGAACTACCTTCAAGATCTCCTCCGGCTGCTCCACCTGTGGCAGCTTTCTTCGCTGAATCTGCTAATGTAGCGAAAGGTGCTTTGAAGTTATCTGCTACATCACCTGTGGAAATTCCTTTTTGAGGTATCTTACTCGAATCTATTGAGTTGTTTCTGATATTGCTTGGAGATATGCTTAACGGTTTGAAGTTGTTGGAATCCGCTTTCGCTATTGTCCAAGATACTCCATTAGACATAATCAGGTTATAATCGGATCCTACACCTGGCGTTAGAAAAGTGACTGGACTTGTACCGTTTCCTATTATTATTGAATTGCTTGTTAAAGATGAATTGCCTGTACCTCCTCGACTCACTGAAAATATTCCGGAAGATATATCGGATGTAGTGAGTGTCCCCATATTTATGGTAACTGAAGGCCCAAGAGGATTGATGATTGATAACTTTCCGTCTGAATTCCCAATGCTTGTTATTCCTCCGGATCCTCCTCCGGCTGTGTCTATAGAAGTTACTTTTATCGTATCACCAATGGTTGTGATTGAAGTACCTCCGTAGCCGATCATATATATCGTATCTTGAAGGCCGTTTATCATTTTAACGAGTACACCATCAGGAACCGTAAAGCTCTTTGCGTAGTTTGCTGTATCTGATTTTAAAGCGTAAAGAGCTGTATCAGGTGTTCCACCAGTATTCTCGTCCGCACCAGGAGTCCAAACGCTACCGTTCCATTTTAATACCTGGCCTGACGTAGGAGTCGTGCCGAGTCTGAATCTCCATATATGAAATACTGATCCCACTTGTTGGCAAAAGAACAGAGTATCTCCATTCATCCAGGATTCATTGTCACCAGGAAGAATTGTTCTGGCGTAATTACCGTATTTAATAATTTTATTTACTTGAGCAGAATCAGTAATTATCCTTAAAAAAGGAGGAGGTTTTAACGGATTGTACTGTGCAAATGTAGATGCACAGAATAATATGGAAAGTAGTACAATGAGCTTTTTCATGTTGACTCCATTGCGATATATGAGAACGGTATTCCATCTTCAGAAGCGAATGCAGTGAATCCGTAGATTGTCCGTGTGTCAGCAGCACTAAGGTCTATCATATCCGGATCGATGTACGACACACCAAGAGAAAGTTGAATCTCCGGTATCTTCGTAAGAGGAGAAGGAATACTACCTAACTCGAATGTAATCGGGGTACCGGCGATCGACGCAGTACCTGATCCGGCTCTAATGCCGTATGCAGGACCTACAGCCGGCGACAAAGGATCTGTGTAGTTATTCAATAAATAATCCGACTTGCCTGCATCATTGTTAAGATTACAGATGTCCTGCTGAATTAGTCCAATGAATTCTAATTTCTCAGCCTCAGATTTTTCACTGAATCCTTCGTAAGCATTCAGGATCGAAATAATATCCGATACATCGATCACTGAAATGGGCGATAGTATCATACCAGCTCCTTATCTTAAATAATAATAGCGTACACGTCTTAGGCAAGTCGTAGATGCTGATTTTGTACGGATGAAATTCACACCCTGTATCGTCTTATAGATGAATAACTCATCCGACTTGATCGAGATGTACTGTCCGGCTGACGTGTCATTCATGAATGCAAGGTACAGATCTACAGAACCATCGTTGATCACCTCCAGACACTTCCTCAAGATCTGCGGCCCGATGTACACGCTGTCCCATGCTGTCGTTGATGTATCCGCATCCTGACGCATTGCAGCAACAGGAATATCCTGACCGCAGCATAAGACTGAAACGACCAGGATAAGTAGTAACGTAAATATGATATTTTTCATGATTAAACTTATCTCCTTTTACGAACTATTATTTCTTTTTCTCTGCATCCAGCATCTTGCCGATGAACCGAACGACTTCCGTTTTTTGTTTATCCGTGAGAGAGAGAACCATCTTGGACAATTCAGTCTCTTGGAACTTTTTACGGAATTTGTAAAGTTTCATATCCGGCTTGTCGACGGCTATCTCAAATGAAGAACTGTTGTTCTTCAGAAGAGCATTTCCGAAATCTAACGGTACGACTTCATCCGGATCGAATATATACTGCTTACCTTTATAGGTAAGGATGTGCGGAAGCTCAATGAGTGGAAGGACGCGAAGGTTGAGTTCCGTAAGAGCCTTCTTCTTTTCCGTTGTAGGTGGAGCATTTCCATCCGGTGGTTTATCCGGTGGGGTTGTTTTGTTCTTATCTTCGTCTGACTGACCCATGATGAAACTCCTTAAAGTTATATTGATAAATAGTTAATTGACTGTAATGAAAGGTGGACCTGTTAAGATCCACCTTCCGATTTTATCATCCTGCTTTTTATGGACTTGCCTTTGTCCAAGTTGCAGCAGCTGTCTTGATGTACCAATCTCCATTTGTGGTATCGACACAAATAGATCCGTTTGGTGCATTGTTAAACAGTGCCGCAGGATCGGCTGTGTACTGTATGAGGTGCATGCCATTTCCGGATACGCCACCATTAAAAACAGCTACGTTTGCCGTTGCCGGATAACCGAACTGAGTGACAGGATC
>Ga0315288_10009617_pt1 | contig 12175 bp, 20 predicted proteins | sample YL17G11_20_MG_FD_203454 | JGI IMG/M metagenome (GOLD analysis project Ga0315288, IMG submission 203454) | Sediment microbial communities from Yellowstone Lake, YNP, Wyoming, USA - YL17G11_20 | ecosystem: Environmental > Aquatic > Freshwater > Lake > Sediment | place: USA: Wyoming | collected...
GGGAACACCAGGGTGCCCATCGACAAGGTCCGGGTCATATCGAACGTGTTCCGCGGGAGGACCGCGGTGTCCATCGCGTCCGAGGGCTGCAACAGGCGCCACGACGTGACGCTGATCGGGAACCCGGAGATGAACGACTCCCCGAGGGGGGCGTGCGCATTCCTGGAGTACCGGACGTTCGATGAGCTCGAGGAGGCCATGCGGTCCGAGATCTCCGGGGGCGGATATGACTGCGTTATCCATTCCGCCGCGGTGAGCGACTACTCGGTCTCGAGGGTGCTCGGACCTAACATGCAGCCCCTGGACAGCTCGGGGAAGGTCGGCTCGAGCTACGAAAGGGTGTACCTCGAGCTCGAGCCGACCAGGAAGATCGTCGACGAGGTCAGGGGGTGGGGGTTCAAGGGCGTGCTCGTGAAGTTCAAGCTCCAGGTCGGGATCGGCGACTCCGAACTCCTGTCCATCGCCAGGGCGAGCAGGGAGCACTCGGACGCGGACCTGATCGTGGCGAACTGCCTCGAGTGGTCGAGGGACAGGGCGTATATTGTCGGCGAGGGGACGGAGAAGAGCGTGGACAGGGTGGACCTCCCGTCGGCCCTCCTCGACGAGGTGGAGAGGATGGCCCGATGACGAGGCCGATCAGGATCCTTCTTGGTATGACCGGCTCCGTGGCCACGACGCTGGGCCGGAAGATCATCGGGGCGTTCGACGGGGACGAGGTCATCGTCGTCCAGACGCCGGCCGCCGCCAGGTTCTGCGAGCCCGTCATGCGGGACGGGGTCCTGAACGTCGCGGGGGCAAAGGTCCTGACCGAGGACGATGAATGGGCGTGGAGGAAGGTGGGGGACCAGATCCTCCACGTCGAGCTCCGGGACTGGATGGACGTCCTCGTGATAGCCCCGCTCTCCGCCAACTCGCTCGGGAAGATGGCGAACGGGATTTGCGACAACCTGCTCATATCCATATGGCTCGCGTCGGGGAAGAAGCCGACCGTCGTGGCGCCTGCCATGAACACGCAGATGTGGCTGCATCCGGCGGTCGTGAAGAATGCGCTCGCCATCAGGGAGATGGGCGTCCGGGTTGTCGACCCCGTGGAGAAAGTTCTGGCCTGCGGGGAGACCGGGGTCGGGGCGATGGCGGAGATCGGACACATCGCGGCGGTCGCGAGGCACTCGGCCGAAGAGTCGAGGAGGATGCTATGTGCACCGTGATACTGGACTGGAGGCCGGGCGCTCTCGTGGTGGGTGCGAACAGGGACGAGCGGCCGGACAGGCCGTCGTCGCACTTCGAGATCCGGGACGGAGGGGAGGCTCTCTACCCCCTGGACGTCGGGGGAGGGACCTGGATCGGGGCGAACGACCGCGGGTTGTTCGCCGCCCTGACCGACAGGGACGACGTCAGGGGCATCCGCGGGAGGGAGTCTCGCGGAGCGCTCGTCATGAGGGCCATGAGGGCCGGGTCCGTGGCGCAGGCGTCCGCGTGGGCGGACGAGCTGGACCCGAGGCGCTACAGCGGGTTCAGGCTCATCGTGGCCGACCGGTCCAGACTCGCGGTCTGGGAGTCGGATGGGAGCTCGGAGAGGGTGGTCAGGGCGGAGCTCGCCGAGGGGCTCCACGTCGTCACCGGGTTCGGGCTGGACACCTGGGACGTCCCGCGGTGCGGGCTCATCAGGAGGGTCATGGGGGAGACGGTGGGCGAGGCCTTGGCCCGCTCAGAGCGCATGAAGAAGGTCCTTGCCTCGCACTCGACCGGGAGGGTGGCGGACGACGTCTGCGTGCACGATCCGGGGGAGTCGCACGTGACGGTCTCGTCCTGCGTCCTGGAGTCCCGGAGCTCCGGCTACCTGGTGCAGGCCGTGGACGCGGCCCCGTGCTCCGGTGCGGCGTGGGACTCGTGGATCATCGGGCGGATTGGGCAGCCCTGACGTCGGACTCGACGGCCCTGGACAGGTCGTCGATCAGCTGGTAGGTGGAGTCCGAGATGGCCGTGGACGCGTCGTTCTGGGCGTCCATGTCGCCCTCGCGGCCCGGATGGAGGCGTGCGGCGACGTCCTCTATCACCATCATGTTGACACGGACCTTCAGCGGGATCGCGGCCCTCAGCCACCTCGCGGCGACCCTCGTCCATATAGACGCCATGGCCCCGCGGGCCAATAGGAGCCTGAGCCAGGATTTGAAGCTCCGGAGCACAACGCCGCCGGAGCGCAAACAAGGCGGAGCCGGCGGACCCCTGGCCTCCTATTCGGAGATCGGGGTCCGCCGGCCCTTCACGCGGAGATAGCCTCGTCCTCGAGGAAGCTCACGCAGTACGGGAGCCACGAGGGGTGGACCTCGAGGGGCGAGATCCTGGGCCCCGTCATCGGGAGCGTCTTGGGCTTGTACGGCGCCTTGCGGAGCCGCATGCCCGCCTGCTCCGGCGTGCGGTTGGCCTTGAGGCTGTTGCACGGGTAGCATGACGCCACGATGTTCTCCCAGACCGTCCGCCCTCCGAGGTGCCTCGGCTTCACGTGGTCGTAGTTCAGCTCCTTGGAGGGCTTGCGCTCCCCGCAGTACTGGCACCTGAACCCATCGCGGGTGAAGACGTTGATCCTGGAGAACTTCACGCCGCGCTTGAGGGTCCCATGGTACTCCGTGAGCCTCATGACGGCGGGCACGCGGATCACCAGGTCGCCCCCCGCGTACGACGGGTATGCGCGGGCGACCTGGGGGAACTCGCCGACCCGCGACTCCGGGATGACGCCGACGACGTGCTCGTCGCCCGCGTACTCCTCGAGCACCTGGACCCGGTCCGTGAAGAGCTTCCCGATCGCGTCGCCCCAGAAGGAGATCTGGTGCGGCGTATACGACCTCGTCAGTACAAGCGTGCGCGCGTTCATGTTCCTACCCTCGCCTTCTCCGTCTTTTTCTCATTGGACACCTCAATTCGCGCCCCCGGAGCATCCGGAGGCCACAGTGTGCGGGACAGGGATCGAACCTGTATGGACCTAAGATCCTGCTGCTCCCCACGGAAGGGGGCAGTAAGCGGCTTCCGTTTTCGCCACCCGCACGAAATCTACCCCGGGTCAGAGGACCTCGAGGTACCTTATCTGCTTCCCGCCCTGATCTACGACCAGGATTGACTCCCTCACGTGGGCGTCCGGCGCCAAGGTCTTCAGGACCGCCCTCAGACACTTGGGATCAAGGGCGGGCTCCAGCTCGCCGTCCACTACTACCGAGGGGGCCCCCCTCGGGAACCTGGCCCTCGACTCAGCGGACAGGAGGAAGTTCTGGCCAGGTCCGCCCGGGATGCACGCTATCTTCACCATCCCGTACGCTACGGGACGTGGTCGGCCGCCGGGGAGTTGAACCCGCGCCGCATACGTTTATAGGACGTACCCCGGCTACCGGCCGGGTTAGGCGACGGCCGAAGGAGGCCGTCGCTATTATCGTGTCCTGGTCCACGGATCACCGTACAGCCGGAAATGGCCGAAGGCTCCCTGTACGCTGGACAGACCTTTTGTCCCGGAGAAAAGCCATGAAGCCCAAGGACGTGTCGTCGGAGCTCGTGAGGATCGCGTCCGGAATCGAGGCGTCCATGGAGCCGTCGGCCTCGGCCGTGGCCGGGGACCTCCGCCGCGTCCTCGCGGCGCTCGCCGGGGAGGTGGTCATGACGGGGGCCTCCCACGGGGAGTTCGAGGAGGAGAAGAGGGCCGACGACGTCTGGTCGTGCACGGTGACGTACTCCGGGACGGCCGCGGGGTCCCCGTTCACCCTCTCCGGGAGGGTCTCAATCCGCGCCACGACGGAGGTCGAGGCGGACGAGGACGGAATGCACTCGAGCGACGACATCAGCGAGCCGGAGTTCGAGGAGGCGGTCTCCGCGGAGGTCGGGGGAGCCCCGGTCGACCCGAACGAGGACGTCGTCTCGGACATCATCCTGTCCGCGCCCTTCAAGTCGTACGACCTGGCGTACATGAAGAAGGTCCGGGACGAGTTCGAGTCCGACGTGTGGCCGGACGCCAAGGCGGACCGCGCGGACAGCGAGGCGTACCGCAGGGATCCGTACTCGTACTACGGCGTGAAGCGCAGCGACTTCATGTGAGGTGCGGGGGGCGGGAATCGAACCCGCCTGATCCGGCTTGTCGAGCCGGTGCCCTCCCAGAGGACTACCCCCGCGAACTGTAACCTGGCGGATGTCAGGAAAGAAGCCGACCCACGAGCTGAAGGTCAAGGATCTGGAGACCGGGGACTACGCCCGGGTCGGAGTGGCGTGACTGGACGACGAGGGCTGGTACACGATCAAGCTCCAGCCTTGCACGGCGCTCACGTACGAGTCGATGAAGGGGAAGGCCCTCACGCTGTTCCCGATCAGGACGGACGCGGAGTGGGCCGCATGGCACGCCAAGAAGGGCGCCGAGGGGCGCAAGAAGGCCGCGTCCGAGGGAGGGTGAAGTGCGCGGCCGCAGGGCCGTAAGTCTTCCGACAGTCCCGGTAGCGGCGCCCGGAGGAATCAATGTCGAACAAGACTGAACAGATCATTCAGACGTCCGTGGCCATCCAGGCGAAGCGCGACGAGGTGGCGAAGGTCAGCGGGGAGCTCCTGGACCTGCTCGCCGGCTTCAAGAAGCTGGTGAAGACCGGCAGGGTGAGCGTGACGGCGACCCCGTCCGCCGAGTCCGAGCCCGGGCAGAAGCGCAAGCCGTCCCGCACCAAGACGAAGATCCTCCGGATCCTCCGGGGCCGGACCGAGGGCGTGAAGTTCTCGGAGCTCCAGGAGAAGTCCGGCGGGTCACAGTCCGTCGTACACGTGGCGCTCAGGAGCCTCATCGAGGAAGGCGCCGTCCAGAAGCTCTCGTTCGGCGTCTACGGCCTCCTGAAGAGCTAGTTGAGCTCGTCGGTCGGATACTTGATTATGACGATCGGATCCCGCAGGCCCATGGCCTGAGCGGTGAGCCTTGCGACCGCCTCGATCTTCTTCTGCGGGTCGGAGTCGACGCCCTCCATGGCGTCGGACAGGACCCTGCACAGGGCTGACACGAGCGTCCCCGGCATCCGGGCATCCTCGTCGCCCGAGTTCGCCTCAAGGAACTCGCTTATGGCGAGGTACCAGGCGTCGGATCTGTTGACGTCGAACTTCACGTCCTCGGAGGACGATAAAGGGTGGCTCCGTCCCGGTCACCGTCTGGAGGCTACGCCCTCGGGCGGCATGAACTCGAACTTGATCCCGCACTTCGTGCAGTGGAGCCCGTCCGGCCTCATGTAGTGCCGCCTGTCCCCCTCCTTGATGTCGACCTTCTCGACGACGTTCCCGCCGCACACGGGGCACGTCCCGGACTTCTTCAGATCCTCGGTCCCGTCCGGCCGGACGGCCGGCATGGACCGGACACTGGTTCGGTGGACGGGCCTCACGCTCGTTCTTGATGACGCCACGGTGTGGCCGCCCATAGGACGGTCATGGCTGGTCGCACGTGAGGGACTCGAACCCCCGCAAGACGCCGCGTATGAAACGGCCGCTCTACCGGCTGAGCTAACGTGCGCTAGTCTGTGGACGCGTCGCGGACTCCCGCATCGGGGGCCCCGGCGTCCTGGGGCGGCTCCCATGAGCCGATGTCGTCCGCCGCCCCCTCCCCGACCTCCCAGATCTCCTCGGTCGGCGGATATGAGGATCTCCACGTCTCCGTCCGTCCGCCCTGCCATACGATGGTGGACAGGACGTCCTGTCCGGCGGCGCCCTTCTGGACTCTCTTCACGGAGTCCGGCGCGCCTCCGTCAGGCCGCCGGACGAGCCTGCTGAACGGGTCTTTCTTTCTCGAGGAGAACCTGTAGGAAGGAGCCGGGACGGGGTCGGACGAACCCCAGACCTCGGCCCGGAGGATCCTCTCCCCCGGGACTTTCGACGGGAGGACCGACATTCGGATCTCCACGGGGCACGGGAGCGTGTTCTTGACCTTCAGGTCGACGTCCGGCCAAACGACGGTCGAGTCCATCCCGAGCTGGACGTAGGAGGACGGCCGGGAGTGGGGCGTCCTCGAGACGATCTCGAGCCCGGCGTTCCGCAGGGCCCCGTGGAGGGTCGACGATACTTGGCAGACGCCTCCCCCGTCCCCGTCGGAGAGCTCCCCCTTGAGAATGACGGGGGCCTTCAGGAAGCCGTTCTCGGCCGTCCGCGGTCCGACGACCGCGTTGAAGGAGAACGTCTGGCCCGGCTCCAGGCGGGCGGACTTTATCGCCGCCCGCTCGATATTCTTCCCACGGTTCCCCAGGTAGGCGTACCTGGTCTCGAAGGACGACAGTACTGCGAACGGGCGCGGAGGGGTCTCAGCGGCCCCTGAGTCCGCCAGGGCGGCATCCGGGGCGGCCGACGGTCCCGGGGGCACGGCGGTAGTCCGGGGGCCCGCCCCTGCCGGATCCGGCGAGCTGTTGCAGGCGGCGATCGAGAGGGCGGCAGCGAAAATGATCTTCTTCACGGGCCGCACGTTACAGCGATGGAGCCCGCCCGTCCAGCACGGCCGCTCTGCGCGGCAGCGAAACCTTGACCATCGGTGCCTCATCGGTGCCGATCAAGGCCGGATTTGTCCTACGTCAGATGCTCATCTCGTCCGGCCAGCACCAGAAGTTGCCGTGGGCGGCCTGCTTGCTCTTGTGGACGACCGAGGTCGACCTCTCGAGCTGCCTGCCGTACGGGTCCTTCTTGGAGCCGTCCTCCGTCACGTACACCAGGTTGCACCCCGGCTCGCCGCTTGCGGCGATGTACGCGGCGACCTGCGTCCCGTCGTTTCCGTCCCACCACACGGTCGCGAGGGCCGAGTGAGGGACTCCCTTCGGGTCCACGTAGACGATGTGCGAGTTCTGGTCGTACTTCTTCTCCATTGCTGCCTCTCCATCCGCGGCTCCGTTGCCGCGCAGAGCGGCCGTGCCCCTAACAGCCTATCCTGCCGGTCATGCCCCACTGGAAGAAAGGAATGTTCGACAGGTTCCCGTAGAAGGTGACGGCGATTCCGCCCGATATCTCCAGCCAGTTGAACTGGTGGTACCCGACGCTCGGGATACCCTCGTACAAGCACTCCGTCGGGCTATAGGTGGTCGGAATGTTCGTGATGGCGCCATACACCTGCGCAGAGTTTACGGTCGTGGAGTCGATGCCGATTCCGACGGAGCAGCCCCATCCGGAGGACGTCGCGTTCGTGATTGTCTTCACCGCCGCGTACACCAGCTGTTCGTCCCCGGTGACGAACGAGAACTTGTTGGCGGCGTTGGCGTTCGCCTGGCGGTACGTGGCGGTCGAGTAAATCCAGCTAGAATCGGTCGAGACGTGCCTCAGGGCCTTGTCGACTCGGTTGTAGTAGTTCCACAGCCCCCTGATGTTCTCGGTGTCGTCCGTCCTGGTCGAGGTGCGCGCCCGGAAAGTCCCGACGTAGCGGCGGGACGAGTCCGCCGCCTTGACCAGGATCCCGTCCTGCCTCGCGAGAGCGTCCGCCCGAGCGTTGTCCGTCAGCCACGCGGCCGACAGGTCCAGCGTGACGGTCAGTCCGGACCAGAAAGCAAAGACGTCGTAGTTCTTGTTCGGGGAGAGTCCGGACAGGCCCAGGAGGATCTCGGCCGTGATGTGCGGGGTCCACACGCCTGCGTCGTAGGTGTGGATCATCCCGTTGAGATACGGAGTGTAGTATATTGTCGTCAGTCCGCTCATGTCGGAAGACGTAACGGGGACCCCAGACTGGAGGGTGAGCCTGAGACCGGGGTTCTGGAAGAACGAACCCTGAGACCCCTGCGGCCCGGTGGGCCCGAGGGAGCCCGTGGGGCCCATGACGCCGGGGGCTCCTGGTAGCCCGGGGGCTCCTGGTAGCCCGGGGATCCCGCCGGGTCCGGTCGGACCCGGGGACCCCTGCGGACCCTGCGCCCCGGTCACGCCCGTGAAGCCCGGAGCCCCCACGGGTCCGGGCACGCCGGTGGAGCCCTGCGGGCCGGTGGAGCCGACGGCCCCGGTCGGACCCGGAGGGCCTCCGTACGCCCCTGTCGGACCCACGGGCCCGGTCGGGCCCCGGATTCCTGTCGGACCGGCCGGACCCACGAAACCCTGCGGTCCGGGCGCGCCGGCTTTGCCGGCGGATCCGGGCACTCCCGGCGGGCCGATGTACTGCTGGGTGGTGACCGCAGTCCCCTTCTTGACGAGCCTGAGGCCGAACGAGTACGTGTAGATCCCGAACAGCGGGGTCGGGACGCCCTGGAGGGAGAGCTGTCCGACGTCGTACGCGTTCGGGTCAAGGCCGAGGATCGCGTAGATCTGGACGAAGACGGCCGGGTCCGTGAGGGCGGACAGAGGGTTGGGCAGTATGACGTCCGTGTTGAGGACGACCGTCGCCACGACGACGTTCGCCTGATCGGAGGCCAGCCTCTGGACGCCCAGCGTTATCGCCATGTCATACCGTATTCAAAAGACCCCTATCGGTCGAGGTCACAGTACCAGACGGTCGGCAGACGGTACCCCCGGCAGGATTCGAACCCGCGTTGTCACGCTTAGAACGCGCGCGCCTTTCCGCTAGGCTACGGGGGCGTGGAGTCAAGGACGGGGGTCGAACCCGTGATGCGGAGGTTGCAACTCCGTGCCTTACCGCTTGGCTACCCTGACATGGAGCGGACGACGGGAATCGAACCCGCAATGGCCAGCTTGGAAGGCTGGAGCTCTACCGTTGAGCGACGTCCGCAGACAGAGCGGGCAGCGGGGATCGAACCCGCGATGGATTTCTCCTCCGGCATGGGAAGCCGGTGCCATACCACTTGGCGATGCCCGCAAAAACTGAACGACCTTACCGTGCCCAAGAAACTTATGATGTCCGGTACGGAGATGGACAAAATGCCGGACACTCCGAGGGTGTGCGAGGCGTGCGGTGGGAAGGAGCACGCCGACTGTCACTGGTGCACGGACGGGCTGCAGAGCCCAGTACAGAGGTCCAAGTGGAAGTCGTTCCGCGCGAAGATGCGCGCGATGTCCGGGACCTACGCCCTGTTCCAGTCCCTGGTCGAGGACGTCATAGACCGGCTGGAGCAGAACAACTCGGAGTACGGGAGGGAGCTGGCGGCCGAGGGGCACCTCCACCTGACCAAGTGGCTCGAGGGGGATCCGGACTCGGATGTGAGGGAGAAGCAGGCCAAGGACCTGCTGCGATTCCACAGGAGGGCGATGGCATTGCTCTCCAGATAGTGGAGCCGGAGGGAGTCGAACCCTCATTAGAACACTGCCAGCGTTCTGTCCTCCCGTTAGACGACGGCCCCTGAGTCAAAATGCGCCTCAAGCAGGCGCTGGAGAACCTTGGTGTCGTGAACCATGAGCTCGAGGGCCAGAGCGCGCTTCCTGGCGTCCTTTTCGAATCTCATCGAGTTCTGCAAGCGCCTTAGGCTGCGGAGGAGCCCGGCGGACTTTTCGCCCGTACCGGGGACCTTCAGGACACCCTCTTCACGAACACCTCTTCGCGGCATTGGTCCCTCCCGGCCACGGTGCGTCCGACCTCGATCTCGCCGAGCGGGACGGCCGGGACGATCCTCGTCAGCGCAGGGTGCCCGTACGGCACTTCGGCCAGGCCGAAGAGCACGTTGTCCGACGAGTCCACGATCGCGTACCTCTTTTCGTCCATGCGGGATGTTACACCGTTCGTCGATAGACTTACTGTCCTGGGCGGGGGGATGGGAGACTCCGGGAGCCTCAGTCCGTTCCTGGACGGTGCAAGGGAGCTTTCGGAGAAGCTGAAGGCCTGCCGGGACCCGGTCGGGTTCGGCCTGCTCGTCAGGGCGGAGGCGCTAGTCCGCGAGTTCGCGTCGTGGGCCTCCGCGCCGCCCGAGGGCGGAAGGAAGTCCGAGGCGATATCCGAGCTCATCAACCTGACCAGGGAGGCGAACGAGCACCTCGTATGGGCGAGGGGAGGCGAGTAACGTTCCCGGATGAAAGAGCCGCGCAAGGAGGTCTTCAGTACCGAGGCCGAGATGAGGGCCAGGGCGGACGTCCTGAAGGCCGGAGGCCGGGAGATCGTCGAGCTCGAGGATCCAGAGCGCGGGATGGTCGGAGTCCTGGCGTACGCCCCGCCGCCCGAGGGCCGGCCGGCCCCCGAGAACTGGGAGGAGGACGTCGTGCTGCTCGAGTGGCCGAAGTACGGGCGGCCGCTCGAGAGGATTGAGACCATAGTCGAGACCGCAGAGGTCCTCCAGGGTGCGTTCAACGAGCACTGCGGCCACGACGGGTTCAAGCCGTTCACGAATCCGATGAACAGGACCGCCGGAATCGTCTGTCACTGCCTGGCGGGGGTCGGAAAGTCCGTGGTGTTCACGGTCCCGCTCTTTGCCCTGAAGGAGCTCCCCCCGGAGCTCCTCCGCGAGATAATCCCTCAGATCTTCAAGAAGGCAGGGACTCAGGACTCCTGAATGAGCCGGACGAGCTGAGAGTCGCAGAGCCTGTCGGTGTGCCCCCTCTTGTGGCGCCCGATCTGGCTCTTGCCCGGCGCCGGGCCTCCGCAGCGGGTGCAGACGCCCTGGCCGTGCCTCCTGAAGAGACCGTCCATCTTGCGGCGGTGGGCGGCCTCCGCCGGGGTCTCCCTCGGGGCGGTCTTTACGGCCTGCCTCGGCGCGCAGACGGTGAACACGGGCTCCGCCCACCCGGCGGCCGGGAGGCGCTGGGTCCAGCGGATCGCCCCCATCGACTCGAGCTCGTGGACGGCGGCCGTCGCGAGGGCGCGGGTGATCTTGAAGTTCAGGGCGACTTCCGTCTTCGTCATCGACACCCCGTCGAGGTGCTTGATCACGTTGTCGGCGAGGAGGCGGACGGCCGTCTTCTTCGGGACTTCGATGAACCTAACCTTTCCGTTCTCAGCTACGCCGCGCATGGCTTCTCTCCGATGAAACGAGTGGGGTGACCACCGGGAATTGAACCCGGACCTAGAGATTCACAGTCTCCCGTGCAGACCTATACACCATGGCCACAGTCGGGGCGACTGGAGTCGAACCAGCGATTGCGAGCACCCAAAGCTCGCGCCTTACCACTTGGCTACGCCCCGTAAAGAAACACCTACGAGCGGAAGGAGGCGGAGTCGAACCGCTCACCCTTTCGGGTGCAACCGGGTAGCAACCGGTCGGGCCTCCACAGGCCCGTCACCTTCCAAGAGACGGCGGAAGACGGAGTACTCGAAACTCAGCGCCCCAGGGCGCCCATCTGCTTTCGAAACAGCGCCGGGCCCCGCCCGGTTCGTCTTCCATGAATGTACGATGCGGGGATGCAGATCCCCGAAGAGTATCTGATGATGTGGGACCAGCCGGTCATCGCCGGCGTCAGGACGTCCCCGAGGATGGACGCCAACCTCTGGACTCGGGCCCTCAGGGACCATGCGGACCATGCCGAGTTCGCGATGGAGGACTGGCCCTACGAGCGCCTCATCGGCTTCTCCTGCGCGTGCCGGGGGGAGGACGACGAGGAGCTCTGGTCGATGCCCCTCACGGAGATGCGGAGGCTCCACAGGGACGTCCGGAACTTCTACGAGGCCGTCCGTGCCCGCACGTGGGTCCCGGGCAACCCGCAGAACGAGAGGCGGAACGAGAGGAACCAGAGGCTTTTCAGTACGATGGAGGAGGCCGACCGGAAGGCTATGGAGCTCCTCGTCCGGCACCTGACGGAGGAGCAGCGGCTCGAGGTCGCGGCTCGCAAGTGCTTCCACATGAGGGCGGGGGACGGGAGGACGTACCGCATCGAGAACGGGAGTGCCCACAACGTGGTCCTCGTCGACGAGGCTGGGGACGCCATGCGCTACTGCGTCGTCTTCGGGAGGCACGACAGGCTCCCGAACGCTGACCTGATGCTCGCCCAGAAGCTGTTCCTCGAGGCCGATCCGGAGGCGTTCCTCAAGATGGCGCGCAGGCAGGACCTCAGGAGGCCGGACATGACGTGCGCGGTCGTAATCGAGGAGGTCCCCGGGGCGGGTCCGCAGCCGTACGAGATGCCGGCCGGATTCCGGCTGGAGGCCGGCGAGGACGGTGTCCAGCAGGTCGTGAGGGCGGTGGAGGAGGGCGGGGTGCGCCACATCGCCAGGGCCGACGGGGTGCGCCACATCGCCAGGGCCGACGGGGTGCGGAGGGCGGGCTGACGGTCAGCGGCGGCGCGGCACGTCCGGGTGGACGAAGCGCCTGCGCTCCTCCGCCCCGATCCGCCAGGACTTGGCCGG
>Ga0315288_10009619_pt1 | contig 12174 bp, 28 predicted proteins | sample YL17G11_20_MG_FD_203454 | JGI IMG/M metagenome (GOLD analysis project Ga0315288, IMG submission 203454) | Sediment microbial communities from Yellowstone Lake, YNP, Wyoming, USA - YL17G11_20 | ecosystem: Environmental > Aquatic > Freshwater > Lake > Sediment | place: USA: Wyoming | collected...
TTCAGTTCGCTAACTGAAGTCGTCTCTTGTCGCCAATCTCCCAAGCGCTCTCTCCAGAAGCATTTGCACGTAAGTGGAGCGCTTTGCCAACGCTCGTTGTCGATCTATCTCCAGAACGGTTTCCTCTTTCAGACTCACACTAATTGTTCGTCTCATGTGTTCCCATCCATCTTGCTAGGCTTCTCTGATGATCTAGCTATCAAGAAGCGAAGCGGGTTTTGAGAGTCGGGCACGGCGGCAGGAATACCCCCACTTGTTACACTCCCGACAAAGCTGGGGCGTTCGGGCTTGAGGTTGCCATCCTCTATCCACCCTTGTTCACCTGCTCCGGATAACTCCGTCTCGGTTTCTTTCCTGGCTACAAGCGGTTCGCCCCTCACCAGTACTCGTCCCCTATTGGCCGTGTTTCCCGCTCTTGTCAAATCCGTGAAACGAAGTTTTCTAGCCTTCGCAAACGGGTCGACTGTGATGCTTTCAGTTTCCATCTATTCACTCCTGAGGGGTCGCCAACTTGCCGGCCTTCCCATCGTGCTTCAGGAAGTGATTGCACTTCGGGCAGATCGCGAAGATGGACCCCGCGTTTTCTGGTTTGGCGGACCGGTGAACCTTCGCGATACCCCCGCACAACTCGAACTTCTTAGAATCTTCTTTGGTAGGCACAAGGTTCATACACGTGAGAGAAGTCGGCCACGCCTTGCCCCAGCGGTCGGTCCCGAACATATTGGTGCTCGGCTCGTCGGTCTTAGGAGCTTCAGGAGCGGGCTTCGCAGGTTCTTCCTTGCTCAGTTCGAGCGCGGTCTTGAACTCGGGCGCGGGCGTCGATGGCGCGGCAGGCGTCTGTGTCGGGCGCTTCCTCGCTTCCTGTTCTCTCTTGTACTCGGCGCTCTTCCACTCGTCTTTGGTAGATATGAACACCGTCGCAGTCGCGGACGTCCTCGCCTCGTTCCCTTCCACAAATCCCATTGTCTTGTAGATGGATTCGTAGAGAGGTGCCCACAACTGGGAAATCATCTTGAGTTCTGTGAGTTTCGGGTCTTCGGTCATTCGACCACCTTGCCGTAGAACGGAATCCATTTCGATTGGTGCGGACCATAATAGGATGGGCAACCCGTCGGTCGGTGCTCGGGTTCCACCATTTGCGCATAGACGCATAGTCCGTTGCATTCTCTGCAAATGTACCCAGTCAGTTTCCGGGTCTCCTTCGGTTCGAAATTCCTGCACTTGTCGCAATCATTCATTGAGTTGTTCCTCCTTTCTTTGCTTCCAATCTGTCCAAAATCATATTCGCGTAAGTGTGAAGAGAAGTGTTCACGTCGAGACACACCCCGCACCAGACGGGGGCATGGTCGATTACGTCTTTCGTTCCTTGAGGTAGGTCGCAATCGGGGCAGAACATCTCCCCGCAGTGAGCGCATCTGAAAAGGGTGTGCTCGAAGTCTTCCGTTACCTGCTTTCGTTCAAGTGCTAGTTCAACAAGCAATTCCGCGTACTCTTCGGTTTCCTCGGTCATGTCTTCACGATTCCAGTTCGTGCGCAGACATCACAAACGATGACATCCTGCGCCGTGATCCTGCCGCATGTGAGATATCGAAGACCCCCGGGCGGGGCATTGGAACGACTTCTATTGTGTGGGCTACATCAACCGCGACACAAGGATGCCAAAGGCTCATTAGTTTGTCCACGCGAATGAAACGACCACACCAAGGGCATCGCCATTTACCCATCGCGGTCAGCCTCCCCATTCAACATACTTCGTTGAATCCCAGATTGGATGAATTCCTCTGGATGAAATTGGATAGGGACAAGCAGGTGCTCCATAGGAATGGGTCGAAACGACACAACATCGCTCGCACTCTTTGCATTTCCACTCTGATTGAATTTTCGGCTTCGCCTTCCCCTTCTTAGTGGACAGACCATCAATCCTCCAGAATCGGAACTATCTTGAAATCTATATGGTTCGAGATTCCCATAGACACGGGAACGGAATCATATTGCTGAAGGACTATCTTGAATCCGGGAGGAGCTTCAATCGTCCAACCGCCGAGGTACATCAATTCTCTGACTTTTGGTTCCGGGTTAGTGGACAGACTTCTCACCGTCCTTGAGCTTCAGAATATCCAGATTGGTTTGATGCTTTCGTTCAACAGTGACAAGTGTGTCATTCTTGCTACCACCATGCGGGACAATCAATATCTCTTCAATGTGAAAACCTCGACCTTTCCCTATCCCCATAGTCGTCCATCCAAATGAGATTACAATCCCGTTCGGTTTGATAATTCGAGTTATCTCATTCTTGATGCGCGAATAGAAATCGACTCTCGTCGTTTCATTTGTGACTTCCATCCCGACTCCTTTGTAACACTCCGCGACCTGTCGAACTGAATAAGGTGGGTCGAATAGCAATGTATCAACTGATGAATCCTCGAAATGCTTGAGAAAATCTATTGCGTCCTTGTGCGAATCGGCCATGATGTCAGGATTAAGATCGTTGCTTATACACATCAGTTTGTAAGGACTCGCTCCGACAAACGGATCGACAATGACCTTGTCTGTATTAGGCAATAGATACCTTTCTAGTAATTCCCTAATTGGTAGAATAGTGAAAGTTGAAGCATTAGACATCGCCCAAGTCCGACGAAATCGGATTTTACTGCTGACCCCCTCTATATGGCCTTGCAACCAGGATGGGGTAAGCCCGTTCAATTCTAGTGCGTCTCCGTCCTCACTCCTCATCTCTTCTCACCGCCTACCTTCGACTCGTAAGTGAACGGGAACCAAGCATTCATGCAACCGAGGTCTGTGCACTGATAGTGAACTCCGTCATCGGTCTCCGTCTCGCTCCCGCACTTTGGGCACTTCATGGCTTCTCGACCTCCGATGGACGGGGTTTCAGTCTCAATTCAAGCTCGAAATCGTGCTTGCCATCACGATAACCCATTCTCCATCCCGTTAGAAATGCTTCCCAAATCTCCTCTGGTATCTCACCCATCGCGGTCAGCCTCCTACCAAGATTGCGAAATCATCACACTTATATCGCTTGGACTTCGCGCATTCAAGGTGTACTGTAAGATTCCACCAACAGTTCGAGCATAATGTCGCCTTCGCCTTCCCCTTCTTAGTGGACATCTTCTTCATTCTACATCACCTTGGAGAGAGTCGGGGGCGACATCTTTTGCCCAGATGAGTTTTGAGATAAGTGGGTGAGTGTCGATGCGGGGCCTCTTTGGGCGATTCCAACCTCTTGCGTCGTTGGTTTCTCCTATGAGTCTGAAGGCCGCTCCTCTGAGGGATACGCCACTTTCAGAGGGAAGAGTGTAGGTTATGAGCCTGTGATAGCCTAATCCTCGCGTAACGCGCCAGCAAGCCCCGTAGAGCATGGAATTAACATTCTTAGTCCCATCCGTACAGGTCCGTCTGACTTCAAGCGTAAAGCCGTCCATCCTCGGTCTAGCTAATGGAAGACCACAAATAGCTACTCCAACTATATCGGGGCCCCGCGCCACCGCTAGACAAAACTTGTACCCCGCCTTGATTGGTTTATGATGGCGATGGAATCTCCTGATGAACTCGTTGGCCTCAACGACTTCAATCGGTACGACTTCGAGCTCCGCCTTTCCCGCTCTCGTTGTCATTGTGAAGTCACTCTTCATATCTGGATTCCCAGTAATCTATCAGAGTTTTTCTCCGCTTGCAATCGACACAAATTCCCTTCTGAATGCCATTGCCCTCGTCGTATCTGTACTCCCAGCACGTCTCGCAATTCTTCTTCTCTTCTGTCGCCATCTCTATCTCTCCCTCGGAACCCAGCTCTTTGGTGGAACGTTATATGTGAATCCTTGGAAGGGTTTTCGTGGCCCTCCGTCATTACCCAGGGAATGCCAAGATTCGGAGTGCCATCTGAGTTCCATACCGTCGTGAAGGCTGACCTCATTGATGTCGATTCCATCTGGCATGGGATCCGCAGATTCCGAAGGACCATGACCATGATTCTGGTCTTCGCCATCAAGCATTAGGAAGGCTCGCCTGATTTGAAAGAAACCTTGCCACCGACCTTCCGATGCGAACCAAAGCCTATCTCCATCGAGAACGTTGGGTCTGGTCGTGGATGTCCAGTAGCAGTATCGTTCATCCGATTCCTTCCCGTCCCTCTTTTTATGCTCTAGCACTTCCTTTCTGACATAGACTCCGATGTCGCTCATGACTTCTTTCCCTCCGCCTTCAGTTCCTTGATTCTCCACTTGACATCGCGGATCTCCATCCTAAGCGTCTTCTGGTCTTCTTGGAGCTTAGCGATGTCCATTTCTAGTTGTTCGATTTCGGTGGGTGTCGTTCTCATCACTCCCAATCCTGATATGCGCCCTCGTGTCTCAGATGATAAGGCACTTCGGCGACCGGAACTCGTGCCCCGAGGATCCTGTCGATCAGGTGCTCCGTGTCCTTGAGTCGCTTTCTTCGTCTCCGCAATCGTGCAGACCGAAACGCTACTAACCAACGGGGAGTTTTCTCCGCCTTTCCCGCTCTCGTTGTCATTGTGTCACTCCTTCAAACGGAATGAACTGCAGTCTATCCCTTCTGCAAACATACCGTCACAACCTCTTTCGCTCATGTTGCACTCTTTCCCTGAGTGTAGACACTTGCTCCAGGATTTGTCGGGTATCATCGTAAGTCTGCTCCGCAATGACCGCACACGCTTGCACTCCGCCCTACCATGACCCCGCATGCAGAACACTGGAACCGATAGGACCTGAGCTTGAACCCTGTCCTGATGAGGGCCGCCTTGGTCCCGAAGAGTTCCAGTTGTCTGGTGCAGGAGCTGGACATCAGAAGAAGACCACTCCCGCGATTAGACCAAGAAGGAATATCGTGAGTTCCTTCCAGGGGACTTGTTGCTCAATCGATTTCTTCTTCAGGATTCGGTCCTTCTTCTCTTCGACCATATCCTCAGTCCTTCTTCTTTTTCTCCTCGAGATGTGAGAGTGTCAATCCACATTCTGGGCAGTATTTCCAATTAGCCGAACCTTGGCAACCCATCCTATGGAGCTCCACGTTTGTCGGAGTCAGTAGACCAGCCCAACCAAAACCTAATCCTATGGCTGCAACCGCCAGAGCCCCGACGGTGTAAACAGCATTTTCCATGATCAAGTGATTTATCCGCTCATGAGTCAATGTGAAAGTCGCATTCTTCCATTCGCTGATAGGCAGATCCGGGTTCGTCAGATATTGCTTGTCGAGAAGGTCTTGCCACATTCCCATCTGCATTGCTAGGATAAGAGCAACGACTCCTGCCATGACGAAAACCACGAAGCCTATCGTTTGGACGATTTCCTTTCTCTTTCTCATCTTCTCGATTCCGGTCAATTTCTTCTCTTCTGTCATGTCATGCCTCCGCGATCTCCCGTCTGTTCCGGGGGATTATGTCGTACTCGCTCATGCTCTCCTCAATGTGATGATATTGAAGCCTGTGATATGAAGAATATTCGAGAACGGGCTTATCGATCTGAACGAAACACTTGTTTTCTACGAAATGCAGACGGACGATTTCAGCTCCGGGGTGGTTCTTTTCGAAATATGCCCTGATGTCACTCCTCATCTGAATGATAGGCTTGAAGACCAATCTCGCGGGGATGAGCAACTTCTTGTTCAAGTCCTCTCCTCCTCGATAGTGGGATGCTCCTCTTGCTCGGCGGCTTCCTTCTCGCCCCAACGAATGTCCTTCATGGTCATCTCGATAGTCTTGACCTTCTCCTCCAGGTTGGCGACTGCGAGTTCAAGGCTAGAAAGACGAGCTTCGGCTGATTCGGTTGTCATTGTGAACCCCTCTCGTGCCTGAGATGATATGGCACTTCCTCGTCGATGATGTGATCCGGCCCGTACTTCATCCAGCCAAAATTGGTCATCTGCTTGCTAGGGTCGTTGAAAGCGATCCGTTTTGAAAGGGTTGAGGAGAGGCGGCGGAGGAAATTCTGGGTTGGATGGACTAGCCTATGCCGAAGAACTAGGGTGGTTTTTACCGCCTTCTCCTCCCCCTCCCTGTGTTGGTGGGCACAAAAGAGGAGTGGAAGAGGGCACTGAGCTTCGTAATAGCACTTTCTCGGGAATATCAGGGCATGACCGTACTGAGGACAGATCCTGCAGGGAGTCGCTTTTCCTTGAATGTCGTCGTTTCCGCGATTCATGCGTGTCGAATATCGTACCAAGTCGGAAGATAACGGCAACTTATACCCGATTTGTTGAACACTGGACTGGGAGGGATTGATGATGGTTAGGGGCGATCTTGACATCCTCACTCCAAGAACCGAGTCCCTCACGGATGTAGGGTCATAGGGATGGAAAACGTCGCCTTTCATGTTCTCCCCTCGTCTGACGCTAATTGCTTTTGAATTGCGGTGCGAACGTACTCAGACCTAGAGACATAGCCCTTGACCTTCAGAAGTGCCTCCACGCGCTCCATGAGGGCCTTGGGGACCTTAACGGTGGTCATATCCGTCCGTCCATTCTCCTCCGAGTTCGTTTTGTTCACCTTTCTCTGCTCTAGTATCCACAGGGGAATATAAGTATCCTTCCCTTCGATTATTAAGAATCCGACCAAAAGACGCGATACTTATTAATTATCGGACAACCATTATATTACTAGAAGGCTCCGGGGCTCACGACCCTTGTGATTCGCCGTGACCGCCCCGCCCTTCATTAGTCGATTGGGAATTCCCTTGATTCCTTCTTCTTCTCGAGCTCCGAGTCCAGAAAACTGCCCATGAAAGGCGACATGAAGATCAAGGTCCCCCCGAAACACCACCATATCTGAGAGAAGATGAACCCCGCGAACGCTAGACCGAATCCGACGCAGAGATAGATGTCCGTGTTCAGATCGGAGGATACCACGTCCTCAACCGCCATTGATGGAGGCTAGAAATAGACAGAAGCAGACTGTAAAGACGACAAGAGCCATGATCCCGATGTAGATTTTCGATCCTCCACCATCGTGTCTAAAGAACCAAATCGATGCTGCCGGGACAGCGATCATCCCGACGAACCCGAATATGCCGAAGATGCCGGTAACGTCTAGGTTCATCACCGCAAATTCCGTTTCAGATCCTCCACCCCCGGGAGTCGTAGAATTGGTCCAGATGTAATCCAAACCGAGATAATCAACATACAATGGTTTGACATTAGGATCTCCGCCTATTAGGGCAACTTTAAGATTGCCTGTTGACCATTCTTTGAGAGTGGTGGCATTCCAGGCAGGAAATGCTCCCTGAGCTATCATTGTGGCAGTTACATTGTATGAGAAGAGTTGATCCAGCCATCCAGGATAATAAATGGGGCTTGTTCCATAGGTATAGTTGTGGCCGTTCCAGAAGATCATGTATATCTGGAAGGGCCTGGGGATCTGACATCGCACGATTGCGATGATGGAAACGCTAAGGATTGTGGCATTATCTGGAGGATAATTGGAACGATTACCGTAAGGAGGCCAATAATTGGCATAGTTGTTCATAAGAAATCCGTACGTCTGAATGTATCCGGCAGGTCCATTGGCGGATAGACCATCTACCCAACCATCAAGTTTCATAGAATAGAACCCACCGACCGTGACTCCGCTGGTGATTTCAAATGCAGCAGTAGGAGCAAAGACTCTCACGATTTCAGCAGGTCCAGTACCTTGAACTGTTGGTAAGATTGGAATGGCCAACAATAGGACCATGAAGACCGAAATCAAAATGGCATTCAATCTCTTGAAGCTCATACTAACCTCCGCTGATAAACGGAATAATCCTTGAGATCATCACATATCCGACAAATATTAATGAGACCAACCAGAACGAGGTCAGGATGAATTGGACCCGGTCATTGAGGCCGGGTATCTGAGCGGTCAATATCATTCCAATTGTACCCCATAGATCAACCTTACCAGCTCTCAAGGTAGACCAACCATAATAGAGTGTGAAGGCGTTATTCCAGATGAGGGCGGTATTGTTAACCGCCAAATGAATGAATAGAGTATCATTCCATCCGCTCATTTCGAAGCCCACTACGCTGGTGTTCGTTTTCCAGTCAAAATGGCTCACTATGGATTCAAATGAAACGACTGCCCCGTTCCACTTTGCTGACCACAATGCGCCTGTCTCCCTCTGAACCGAGATGAAATCCTTATATTTCTTCCATATGTCCGTCGAATTAGCGTCAAAGTTCGCATTGTTCCTGATGATTTGAACATACTTCTTATCATTTGAATGATCAGCATCCGTGAAAACAATCGTAGCATCCTTTGGATGGACCATGTGGTCTTTCGTCATGGCAGTCGTGATGCTGTAGCCTGTATCTGGGTCTATGAGAGTATATGATGTGCTACCGATGATCTCACTCAAATAATTGTCTTTATCAATCCCGCCATTGATATTTTGGGCCGATCCCGTCATAGCTTGGATCAATGTGACCGAGATAGTTCCGAATAGGGCCATGACTCCTAACATAAGCATGAATGGCCGGAATACGGATTCGCCACCCATTCCATTATTCCCCCGATGCTTTTCCTTGCATCCATTCGGTCATGGTCTTTCCGAACATAGCGACGACAATCAGAGCTGCCAGAATCAGGAATGTTATATCGGCCCAGTCAATAGCGGTCAAGGCTCCGAGGACTGCAAGAAGCACTATGAAAAGACCTGTTGGCGGCATCTTGAGCATTGCGAGAACAAGACCCGCAGATACCATGATCGCGGCAGTTAAGATTGCCTTGGCAGCATACAGACTGGTCCCATCCAGGAGAGCATCATTAAGTTGGACAGGGATGTCTGAAATCACCGAAGCCCTCGCTCCATTGACAGCGAATATCCCGACTGCCGCGAACTGAATCACCGTGATCAGAATCCAGTTTCTGTACCTGCTCACTCTCTTCTCTTCACTTCCTGTCATAGATATGGCGACACTCCTTTGAACATCAGGACGATTCCTAGACCTACACTCACTAGCATGAAAACGAGCCCGTAGTCGATGAAGATAATGAGGCCGGAGATTATCCAGACTGGACCTGCGAGGATCAAGAACTCGGACCGCTTGAACCCTATCCCCATCAGCATGAACCCGAAGACCAATGCCAGGGCCAAAGTAGTATCGCTTTCCCCGAGTGTGAGCAGGGTCGAGTTGTTCACTACCATTTGTCATCACCTATAATAACGACCTTCTTCGATTTACGCTTTTGGTAGGTTTTCATCAGACATACTTCCATACGATCATTCCCGCCATGACAAGGACTACGCCCATCAATACGACCCCCATCGAAATCTGGATAGGCCCAGTCGGTCCTGCGGGGCCTGGAGGAGCTTGTTCTGAGACCGTCAAGGTGTAATTCTGCCAGACCGTGTAGACTCCATCCGTGACCGTGACATTCACATAGTACCAGCCAACAGTAGTCGGAGTTCCAGTTATCATCCCGGTGCTAGGGCCGATGATTAGGAAAGAGGCGTTGGTGAAAGGACCGAGATCGAATGTCAATGTCTCGCTCTCAGGATCTGTTGCTTGGGCATGGTAGGAATACGCTGTGTTGTTCGTTCCAGTGAGAGTCGGAGAGCTGGAGAAACTAGGAGTGGTTGTCGTGACCGTGATTGAATAGTTCTGATATGCTGGCGGATTCGTACCGTCATCTGCCGTGACATTGGCGTAGTATATCCCCACTTGGTCGGGAATCCCCGAGACTACTCCGCTTGAGGGGTTGATCCCTAGGTTTGGGCAATCTGTCTCTAGACCATAGGTTATCGGGTCTGGAGGCGCATCTGGGTCTGTTGCATTTGCGTCGTAGTAATAGGCCGAGTTGTTGGCCACCGAATAGATGGGCGTACTCGTGAAATATGGTGGGTCGTTCGATGGTAGTGCTGCGACTGTGAGATGCCAATGCTCGAAGTCCGAACCTCCGTAGGAATCGTTGGCCCAGACCGTGAACTCATACCACCCGATACCAGCAGCAGTCCCATTGACCCATGCACCTGATATTGAAGCCCATGCTGAGGCATTGGTACTCAAGGCATATGAAAGCGAATCTCCGTCATCGTCACTGGCCAGAATGTGATATGCGAGATAGGTCGCTTCTTGCTGGCTGGCGTTTCCTATGCTCGAAATTGCAGGTACTCGGTTGGTGATATGAATATCAAACGAGTAACTATCCGATCCTGTGTGGCTGTCGTTCGCATAGACTGTGAAACTATAGAGTCCAGGAGCGTCAGAAGTCGTTCCAGACAGATTTCCATCAGATGCAATGGTCAGCCAAGTCGGACCGCTCCGAGCCCATGCCATTGAATCCCCATCTGCGTCGCTGAAGTCGAAGTCATAGTACCAAACCTGATTCCTCCACTGGTCCACATGACTCCCGGGGCCGTTTGTGATGACAGGTTCTCGGTTGTCCACATAGAGTACGAAGGAATCACTGTCGCTACCAGAGTAACTGTCATTGCACCAGACGGTTATGCTGTACCAGCCAACTGGGTCCGAGGTCGTGCCATAGACCAGACCACTAGCGGAATTGATATTAAGGAAACTGGCGTTTGTGGACAACTGGAAAACAACAGTATCCCCGTCAAGGTCGGTGTAGGCATAGTCGTATTCCCAATAGGTGTTTCGCCATTCATGGTCATCGACGAACTTGTTGTCTATTGTCGGAGCTCGGTTGGCTATCGTGACCGAGTTCGACCCTCCAGAGGTCCAATATAGGCTGTCGGATGCTCCAAAGTCGTAGTTATGGACTCCGTGAGTCAGATATTTCAAGAGATAGTATGCTTTCCCGTCGCTGGTCGTGGTGTCTGATGGATCAATCTCAACCATAGTCACGTTCTGGGTCGCTCCTCCGTCTTCCCTCCACTTGATCGAGCTGGGCATTGTATTGTCTAGGTCCGTGAATGTCATCGTGAAGTTGAGTTCAGTTGTCACATAGACTGGATCTCCGGGTGCTCTTCCGAACCCACTTAGGCTAGGGAGATAGTTCACTATCAGGTTCTTAGGGGTCGTGGAGACCACGCCTGAGCGATAATCCTCTGTCTTGAAGCTGTATGCGGTCGTGCCTCCGCTCATCGCCTTATCGTAATGGTAGCCCCCGCCAGAGCCGTTGTAGGTCATGGTGTAGTCGCTGCCGCCAATCGTGGCCTTCACATACTGGGGGCTGTTGGAATCGGCGTCCGTGTAGGTGACGAAGAAGGTGTAGGTCCCGGGGTTGCCTCCGCTCGGCGTCACTCCATCCAAGGTGAGAGTAGGCTTCGTGTTCACAGAGAGAGCGACCGGAGAAGTCGTGACATCTATCGAATTGGCGTCTTTGACCTTGAAGTAGTATGTGATGTTCCCAGCAGGAATGTCCGATTTGACGAGACCATAGAGTTTCCCGTCGTAATAGAGAGTGTCCCCCGAATTATTCCCGGTCATCGAGTAATCGCTTGCTCCGATGTGAGCATAGACATAGGTAGGAGCTTCATTGTCGTAATCGGAATAGGTACACCAGAATGTGATGCTCATTCCGAGATTGACTTCAGTAGGAGTGGCGCCGTACAGAGTAATCGTGGGGGCCGTATGATACCTTGTCACCCAGACGACATCCAGATAGAGAGTGTCCTGGACAAAGTCAGAGGTCGATGCTGTGCCGTCTACAAATTGAATCTTGACCGTCGTGCCGGACCTGTGATGGTCGTCGCAGAGGTCTATCGTCGTCTGCCAAGCATTCGAGAGAGAAGTTATGGAGAGCTTGTTCGAGTCGTAAGCCGAGCTCGTATAGTTCCAGACATTGACCTTGAAAGTCTCAGCAGAAGTGTAGCCCTTGATCCTCAGAGTGATGTTGCCGTACTGAGCTACCGCTGTCGCGCTTATCACTACATCGAGGGCATAGCCCAGTTCGATACGATTGACCTTGAGCACGTCTAGGTATGCGACCGTCTGAGTGGCGTCTCCATTGGAGGCATCGACCAATCTGAGAAGTATGACGTTCCCCGAGCTTCTCTCGCAATTGGCTGCCCAGCCGAGGAGATTGAAGTTGTAGTCCGTATCACTTCCAGCCGAGATCGTGATCTTGGTGACCCATGCTGATGAAGTGTAGTTCCATGCCTGAACATAGACGTTCTCCGTATCCCCGTTCCTATAACCCTGGCATATGATCTGGAAACCTGTGGTCTGCGAAGTCGAAGTGACGCTGGAGTAGGTTAT
>Ga0315288_10009620_pt1 | contig 12174 bp, 13 predicted proteins | sample YL17G11_20_MG_FD_203454 | JGI IMG/M metagenome (GOLD analysis project Ga0315288, IMG submission 203454) | Sediment microbial communities from Yellowstone Lake, YNP, Wyoming, USA - YL17G11_20 | ecosystem: Environmental > Aquatic > Freshwater > Lake > Sediment | place: USA: Wyoming | collected...
GATTTAAGCCTGGTGATGGCGGTGATCGCTTCAACCTTTCCGGTCACGTAACCGGCGAGGGCCAGCTCGAAACCCTGGTAGGCCTTGGGAATCAACCCCTCCCTGTAAAGCGCCATAAGGTTTTCCGCCGTTTTCAACATGGCATGGTTGTCCCGCAGCGCAGACGAAGCCATCAGCTTTATCGCCTCAACATTCCTCCTGGCTTCCAGAAGGGATGCCTCGGCCTCCAGGACCCCCTCTCGCTGTTTAGTCTTGTAGAAAATGGGGATATTCATCGTTGCCGTAAGATTCCACATGTCCGGAAACAGGGGGCTTCTGGCAAAGTAACTGGCGCCTATCGTAACATCCGGATAGTATTCTTTCTTTGCCATCTGGACCTTCGCCTCGGCTGCGCCGACCATCTTTTCCCTGGATTTGATCATCGGATATCGATCGTGAGACATCTGAATCAGTTCATCCAGGCGGTAATTATGGATGGTATTCTGTGGTTTTTCAGGCCTGCCAAGAGGAGAGAGAGCGTCCCTTCCCACGGCGGCATTCAGCATCGCCTTCAGGGACTGGATCTTCTGTTTCTCCATCTCTTCCCGTTCGAGGAGCATATATTTCTCCGTCTGGGCCATCCATACCTCCTGCTGCGGCGCCATGCCTGCGGCATAGCGTGCGAGGGCCGCATCTTCCACCCGAGAAAAGAGCGCCGCCTGGTCCGTGAGCAGGTCGATATTGGTATAGGCCAGGAAGAGGTCATGGTAGAGTTCCTTTACCCTGACCTCAGTCGCCAGCCTTGTCGCATCGGCCATCGCCTTCAGGCTTTCCGCATCGCGCGTGGCCATTTCCCCCTTCAGGGCGAGCTTGCCCGGATAGGGAAACATCTGAGACAGGGAAAACATCCAGCGGGAATCGGCGGGCATGCCTTTGGTCTCCCTGTTGAAGGTATACAAACTGTCCGTCCCCTCATTCTCATAGCCCATCATCACCATCGGATCGGCCAGGCTCGTCGCCTGAGGGATCTTATGATTCGAGGCATTTGCCCGCGCCTCCGCAATATGGATTTCCGGATTGTTCTTTAATGCCTCTCGGATCAGGTCCGGGAGTTTCAAGGTTTCCTCCGCGGCGAAAACCGGGACAGCCATGAGGAACATCATACAAACCAGAAATGGAATAAAGGAGCCCCCCGGAGGGGAGGCGGCCGTCCGGCCTAATCCGCTTCTCCGTCCCCCCCCTGGAAACATCTCGCCCTGTCCTTTCGACATCTTCTTACCTCACATCAACACTGAACTTGGCCTGGACTGTCTTGTTGCCACGGGTTATCCTGACGGCAATGCTCCAGCCTCCGGCCATGGAAAAGTTAAGTTTTGCCTTATACTCGCTACCCTTCAATTCCGTATCAGTCTTGACTTTAACGGCCGGCATCCCGGGCATGGCGGCCATGGAATACTCCACCGCCACCTTGGCATCCTTGACTTCGGCGCCGGCTGCATCTTTGATGGCAACGGACAGGTTATTGTCGCCGGTAATGGGAGGATTCTTGTCAATTTTTACCGCCACGGTGTAATCGCCGGCCTTCTTTGTCACCTCATAGTCCTTTGCCACTGCCGTACCGGCAACCAGTAATATCACCATCACCGTTAAAACCAATCTTTTCATCTTCTTTCTCCTTTCATAATTCGAGTTATTACCCTGGAGCTTGCTCTAAGACTACCAATAAACCCTTGCTCCCGCAAAATCAACTTCCCTCTCTTCCGAATCTTTAGCGCCTTCCTTAAAGCAAGGGGTGTACCAACAGGATAAACTTCTCCATGTCGAAATGTAAGTTAGCGTAATATATGGAGGAAAAATATTAAGGGAGTCTTTTTCTCTTAACATGGCATTATTTAAGTGAGATTTTTATTCGCACAGGAAGATCTCCTGAGGGAAAAGGTGGGAATATTATTCACGGCAGAAACTTAGTCCAACTCCATGGTTGACGGCTCCCTAAAAAGTAAAATTTCCCCTCCCCTGGCGGGAGGGGATTGAGGGGGGGCGGACTTGATCCGGAATCCAGCGCGGATTGCGATGGGGAGGGCATCATGATGATTTGCCCTCCCCATATTTTCAGGAATACGCATTGCCTCATAAAATGTTACCCAAGGAGCGACTAAAAAGGGAGCGCCGTGGCGTCTATCTACGGGAATCCTCTACCCTTATAATGTTACTCTTTCTTTTCGGGAAGGAGACGAGGGGAAAGAGCGACTTTCAGCTTGACAGGACAGGGAAATTCGTATAAACAGGTTTCCCTATTCAAGGTCGCAAGGAGGAAGTTTTTTGGCTACACACAAATCAGCATTGAAGAGAAGCAGGCAGTCCGAGAAACACCGGGAACGGAACACCGCTGTCAAGTCGAGAATCAAGACCGGCGTGAAAACCGTTCTGGAGGCCGTTGCAGGGAAGGATCAGGAGGCGGCAAAGGCCGCGCTGGCCGAAGCCGTCCCGGCGATCGCCGCGGCGTCGGCGAAGGGTGCGTTTCACAAGAAGACCGCCTCGCGCAAGATCTCCCGCTTGACGAAGAAGGTTAACGCCCTGAAGGCGTGACCTTACCTCAGAAACCGGCAATCATCAATCGATATGCCCTCTCGGCTGTGTCACCGGCCAGCATGACGAGGGCTTTTTTGCGGCTGGCTTCCGTTACGCCCACCGGGGTGGCGGTATAATCCCCCGTTCCCGTGAAGGACCCGTCCGACCAAATGACCCGGCCGCTTTCCCTCTCTTCGAGAGAGATCTCCAGGGTGATCGTGAGCCGTTCTTCGGCCGCCAGGTTGCTTGCCTTGTAGGCAAGGGGAGAGGCCTGCAGGCTCCGGATGGTTCCCCGGCAGACCGCATCCGCCTCACCGCGGCTGCTGCCCAGCTTGAAGCGGCCTGACTGGACGAACCGGTTGATGAAGGCGGTGCGGAAGATGTTCTCGGCGTGGGCCTCGCTGGTCTTGTTCGTGAACACATCCACAAAGATCGTCCGGATGGCGGGGTCGACCGATTCTTCTCCTGCTGCGAAACGATACCCGCAGCCGATGAGCATCAGCGCCGCCAGCAGGAAATAACCCGCGACGATCCTCGGGTGAAGGAGCCTTGTCTTCGCCATGTTCATCCGTATCTCCTCCGATCTTCGCCTTCCCCCGCTCCCGGCCTCCCTGTGGGGCGCCGCTCGACAGGGGAGAGAGTCTACTCCTTCACGACGATATTCACCAGTCTCTTCGGGACATACACCTCTTTGACGACCTTCTTCCCGGCGATCTGTCTCATGATCTTTTCATCGGCCAGCGCCAGCGCCCTGATCCGTTCACCATCCTCATCGGCGGGGACGCTGATCCGGCTCCGCACCTTGCCGTTGATCTGGATGACGATCGTGATCTCCTCCTCCGAGGCGACCGTTGTGTCGAAAGCCGGCCAGGCAGCATCGGCCAAAGTCTCCGAACGGCCCAGGAGCGACCAGAGCTCTTCGGTGATGTGCGGGACGATGGGGGCGAGTAGCAGGATGACAGCCTCCACCGTCTCCCGGATGACGGCCAGCGCCCTTTGGTCGTCCGCAGCGGGACGGGGGAGCTGATAGAGGGTGTTGATCAGCTCCATCACGGCGCTGATTGCAGTGTTGAAATGGAACCGCTCCTCGATGTCGGAAGTGACCTTCCGGATCGTCTGGTGCGTTTTGCGGCGCAGCGCCTTGAGGTCGCCTTCCAGCGGTTCCCGGCCGCCGAAGGGAGCAACATCGCGGATCTCCTCCAGATAATCTATGATGATCCGCCAGGTCCGGTTCAGGAAACGGAAGGAGCCGTCGACCCCCTGGTCGCTCCACTCGAGATCCTTTTCCGGCGGGGAAGCGAAGAGGCAGAAGATCCGGGCGGTGTCGGCGCCGTAGGCATTGATCAGATAATCGGGATCGACGACGTTTTTGAGCGACTTGGACATTTTCTCCGTCTTGCCGATCGCGACCTCCTGGCCGCAATGCGTGCATTTCCCCTCCCGGACCTCGTCCGGGAAGCGGTAGCCGTGATCCGGACAGCGCATCGTCTCCTTGCAGACCATCCCCTGGGTGAGGAGATTGGTGAAAGGTTCGTCGACGCCGATAACTCCGAAATCCCGGAGCATCTTCGTGTAGAACCGTGCGTAAAGCAGATGGAGGATCGCATGTTCGATGCCGCCGATGTACTGATCCACCGGCATCCAATAGTCGATCTTTGCCGGGTCCAGGCCCGGCTTGACGTCGTGATGAGCAGAACAGAAGCGGTCGAAGTACCAGGAGGATTCGACGAAGGTGTCCATTGTATCGGTCTCGCGCCGCGCCGGCTTCCCGCAGCAGGGGCAGGTCGTCTCGACAAAGGGTTTGTGTCTGGCGAGTGGCGGTCCTCCCTCGCCGGTCAATTCCACATCCCTTGGCAGGACGACGGGAAGGTCCTTCTCGGGTACCGGAACGGTTCCGCACTCCTCGCAGAGCACCATCGGGATGGGAGCGCCCCAGTAGCGCTGACGGGAGATGCCCCAGTCTCGCAGGCGGTACTGGACCGTCTTTTTCCCCCGGCCGATCGCTTCGAGGTGATCGGCAATCGCGTCGAGGGCCTTGAGATTCTCCATTCCGTCGAAGGGGCCGGAATTGACGAGGACGCCTTCGCCCACATAGGCCTCTGTCATGGTCTGGACGTTAAGGGCCCGGTTGGGGGGCTGGATGACGACAATCAGCGGCAGGTTGAACTTCCTGGCAAACTCGAAGTCGCGCTGATCGTGGGTCGGAACGCCCATGACGCAGCCGGTACCGTAATCGGCAAGGACGAAGTTAGCGGTATAGATCGGCATTTTGCGGCCTGTCACCGGGTTCAGGCAGTACGTGTCGAGGAAGAGGCCCTCCTTCTCGTAATATTCGGATGTCCTCATCTTCTTGTCCTGCTTCTTGATCTTATCCACGAAATCGCGGACAGCCGCTTCGCAGTCCTTGCCCTGGACCAGATCCATGACGAGGGGGTGTTCGGCGGCGACCAGCATGAAAGTGGCGCCGAAGATCGTGTCCTGGCGAGTCGTGAAGACCGGGATTGCGCCTTTGCCGTCGGCCATCAGGAAGGATGCCTCGCAGCCGTAGCTCTTCCCGATCCAGTTTCTCTGCATCGTGAGGACCCGCTCGGGCCAGCCCGGAAGCCGGTCGCAGTAATCCAGGAGCTCTTCGACATAGGCGGTGATCCGGAAGAACCACTGGTTCAGGTACTGCTCGCCCACCTCCGATCCGCATCGCCAGCAAAGGCCGGCCTCAACCTGCTCGTTGGCGAGGACCGTCTGGCACTGCGGACACCAGTTCACCGTGGAGCTCTTCTTATAGGCGAGTCCCTTCTCGTACATCCAGAGGAAGAAGAGCTGCTCCCATTTGTAATATTCGGGTTCGCAGGTCGCGATCTCCCGGTCCCAGTCGTAACTGAAGCCCATCCTTTTGAGCTGGCGTCTCATGTTTTCGATGTTTTCATGAGTCCAGGCGGAGGGATGGATGCCGTGTTCGATGGCAGCATTTTCCGCCGGCATGCCGAAGGCGTCCCACCCCATCGGATGGAGGACGTTGAAACCCTTCATCCGCTTGTACCGGGCGACAACGTCGCCGATCGTGTAGTTCCGTACATGGCCGATATGGATCCGGCCGGAGGGGTAGGGGAACATCTCCAGCAGATAATATTTCTTCTTGGCCTGGTCTTCATTGACCTTGAAGACCTGCTTTTCCTCCCAGTGTTTCTGCCACTTCTCTTCAATCTCCGACGGGTTGTACTTTCTCTCCATGCATCGCTCCATCTATTTTTTATCTGAATCCTCATCGCCGGGGGTGTCCGTGATGTCTGCCGTCCGATCCCCGGGTGAAAGGATCTCGATATCCGCTCCTCCGGCATTCTGCCGGAAAAGATCAACCCCCCGGCGGGTGTCGCGGGTGTGATCGGGCTCCCCCGGTATTTCCAGAATCACGGTCGGGAGCTTCTCCGGGGCCCGCTCAAAACCGTCAAAAATTCCCGTGAGCAGGGCTTCGGTCATCCCGTCCAGATTCAGAGGACCCCGGCCGGCGGCCGGTACGGGGAGGGCCAGGTCTGTCGCTCCGATCCCGATTACGGTCCGGGCCATCTCGTAACCGGCGTTGTAAAGCTTGTCGTAGGTCAGTTCGGAAAGCGCGCCCAAACCGAACAGCAGGAGCCGGGAGACACGGATGCGTTCGGGAAAGGCGCAGGCAAGCTTTTCGAGAAAAATTCCGGATATCCTGCCCCCGGCGATCGCATTGGAGATCATCCCGTTGAGACGCCAGTCCACCAGACCGCAATAACCCCTCGGCGGTCTTTCATCGGAAAAAAATCCGAGAATCAGGGTGTCATGGTTCAGGGCATCCGGTGACGCTGTGGTTATCTTGATTTTCATCCTTATTCCGCAGCTTTCCGTATAGGGCGTCCAGAATGCCGTTGATAAATGCGCCCGAATTTTCGGAACCGTAAACTTTTCCGAGGTCGATGGCCTCGTTGAGCGTGACCTTTGGTGGGATGTCCCGGCAGAACAGAAGTTCGTAAACGGCCATCCGCAGAATGCTCTTGTCCACGCGGGACATCCTGGCGATGGTCCAGTTTTCGGAGCTGTCGCTGATCAGGCTGTCGATCTGTTCCCGGTTGTTCCAGGCGCCTTCGATCAGCAGGGAAGAGAATTTCCTGGCTTCTTCCGACGCTTCAAAATTCGCCCAGAAGAGCTCGATGGCCTCACCAAGGCCGATCATCTGAACGTCAAGCTCATAAAGAACTTGAAGGGCAACTTCTCTTGCCTTGCGCCTTTGGTGCATGCATCCCTCGGATCTACGCCCGGAAATAAGGGGATTGGATTACGCCCGGCTATATTACAGTTTTCTGAAAAGATCAACCATCTCGATGGCCGACATGGCGGCATCCCAGCCCTTGTTCCCCGCCTTGGCGCCCGCCCGTTCGATCGCCTGCTCGATGGTGTCCGTCGTCAGGACGCCGAAGGCCACCGGCACCTCGGTCTCCAGCCCCACGGCGGCGATCCCCTTGGAGACCTCGGCGCTGATGTACTCGAAATGGGGCGTGGCGCCGCGGATCACGGCGCCGAGACAGATCACGGCGTCGAAGCGCCCGCTCTTCGCCATCTTCTTTGCCGTGAGCGGCAGTTCGAAGGCGCCGGGGACCCGGACGAGTTGGATCTCCTTTTCATCCGCTCCCGCCCGCGTCAGGGCGTCGATGGCCCCCTCGATCAGCCGGCCGCTGATGAAGTCGTTAAAACGGCTGGCCACGATCCCGAACCTCATTCCCTTGGCGACGATTTTCCCCTCGATGATTTTCGGCATGTCTCATTCTCCTGAAAAAATCAGTTTACCCGGAAGAAGGCCCGGGGGCCTTCCGCCCTTCTTAGACCTTCAAGAAATGTCCCATCTTCTGCCTTTTAGTCTGGAGGTACTGGATGTTGTTTTCGGTCGGCCGGATCTCGATCGGGACGCGTTCAGTGATGGTCAGACCGTATCCATCGAGACCGACGATCTTCTTGGGGTTGTTCGTGAGCAGCCGCATCTTCCGGACCCCGATGTCGGCCAGGATCTGGGCGCCGATTCCATAATCACGGAGGTCCTCCTTGAAGCCGAGGGCGATATTGGCCTCCACCGTGTCCTTGCCGTGCTCCTGCAGTTCATACGCCTTGATCTTGTTGACGAGACCGATCCCGCGGCCCTCCTGGTGCATGTAGACGATCACCCCCTTGCCGGCCTCCTCCACCATCTTAATAGCCCTGTGGAGCTGGGCGCCGCAGTCGCACCGTTCGGAGCCGAAGACGTCGCCCGTCAGGCATTCCGAATGGACGCGTACGAGGACCTCGTCCTCAGGCGTGATCTCGCCCTTGATGAGGGCCACGTGCTTCATCTCGTCCACATCATTTTCATAGACGATCAGCTTGAATTCGCCGCCGTACCGGGTCGGGATCGTGGCGGTCGCCGCCCGGCGGATCAGGGACTCGTGCTGCATCCGGAAATCGATCAGGTCCGCGATCGTGACGATCTTCAGTTCGTGCTCCTTCACAAAGATCTCCAGATCGGGCATGCGGGCCATCGTTCCGTCGTCTTTCATGATCTCGCAGATGACGCCGCTCGGTTTCAGGCCGGCGAGGCGGGCCAGATCGACGGAACCTTCCGTCTGGCCGGTCCTCACCAGGACTCCGCCTTTTTTGGCGCGGATGGGGAAGATGTGGCCGGGACTGACCAGGTCCTCCGGCTTCGCGTCATCGGCCACGGCAGCCAGGATCGTCGTGGCCCGATCCGCCGCCGAGATCCCGGTGGTGACCCCCTGCTTTGCCTCGATGGAGACCGTGAAGGCGGTGCCGAAGCTGGAGCGGTTGTCCCGGACCATCGGCAGCAGGCGGAGCTTGTCCGCGTGCTCTTCGGTCATGGTGAGACAGATCAGGCCCCGGCCGTACCTGGCCATGAAATTGATCGCCTCCGGCGTGACGAACTGAGCCGCCATGCAGAGATCGCCCTCATTTTCCCGGTCCTCGTCGTCGACCAGGATGACCATCCTGCCGCTGCGTATATCGACGAAAGCTTCCTTGATGCTGCTGATGCTCATTGTATCTCCTATTTCAAAAACCCGTGTCGGGCGAGAAGGTCCAGATCGACCCCCCCGGCGGAACCAGCCTTGGCCCCCGCCGTACTTTCCGTTTCCTTCCCGGCGAAAATCAGTTTTTCCAGATGCCTGGCCAGGATGTCCGTTTCTATGTTCACCGAGTCGGACACTGCTTTAAACCCCAGTGTCGTGCCGGCGGCCGTATGGGGGATGATATTAACATAAAACCTGTTTTTTTCACAGCGATTGACGGTCAGGCTGATGCCGTCCACCGTGATCGACCCCTTGGCGACGATATACCGGTCGAGTCCCGGATCGATCTCGAAGCCGAAAACGACGGACCTCGAACGGGGCGTCTTCTCCAGAATCTTTCCCACGCCGTCCACATGGCCAAGGACGATGTGCCCTCCGAGGCAGTCCCCGACGCGCAGGGCCAGCTCCAGGTTGACGCGGTCGCCTGTCCTGACAACCTTTAGCGTCGTCCGGGAAAGGGTTTCCGCCGACACATCCGCCGTGAAAGCGTCGCCGCCCTTGGCGGTCACGGTCAGGCACGCACCGCTGACGGCGATACTGTCTCCGATCCGGACGTCGCCAAGATCCAGGGATGTATCGACCTCCAGCATGGCGTCTTCTCCCCGGCGGATCAGGCGCCGGACGGTTCCCATCGCGGCCACGATTCCCGTGAACACCCTTCAGCCCTCCTTATTTCCTCCCTCTCCATCCTTTCTGGCATGGAGGAGGTCTTTCAATTCCTCCAGGAAGTCGCTTACATCCCGGAACTGACGGTAAACCGACGCAAACCGGACGTAGGCGACGCCGTCGAGGGTCTGGAGTTCCCGCATCACCTTTTCGCCGATGACCGAGGAGGGGATCTCCTTCCCCTGGAATTCCTGGCAGGCCCGCTCGACATTGTCCACCAGGGTTTCGATAGCATCCGTGCTGATGGGACGCTTCTCGCAGGCCTTCTTGATCCCGGCGCGGATCTTCGTCCGGTCGAATGATTCCCGGCGGCCGTCCTTCTTGATGACCATCGGCAGGACCTCTTCGACGAACTCATAGGTGGTGAAGCGCTTGCCGCAGCCGAGACACTCCCGCCGCCGCCGGATGGCGTCTCCATCCTTGCTGATCCGGGAATCGATCACCTTATTTTCGCCGTGGGCGCAGAAGGGACATTTCATCGCCGGAGCACCTCGATCCCCGCCTCTGCCAGCATCTCTTCAGCGAGGCCGTCTCGGTAATCCCCCCCGACCACGATCCGGACGATGCCGGCGTTGATGATCATCTTGGCGCAGATGATACAGGGGTGGTTCGTGCAGTAGAGGGTTGCCCCCTTCACGCTGACGCCGTGCAGCGCCGCCTGGATGATCGCGTTCTGCTCGGCGTGCAGCCCCCGGCAGAGCTCATGGCGTTCTCCCGAGGGGATGTGGTTCTGCTCCCTGAGGCAGCCGATCTCCAGGCAGTGGCGGAGCCCCGAAGGAGCGCCGTTGTAGCCACTCGAGAGTATACGCCGGTCACGGACCAGGGCGGCGCCGACGCGACGCCGCTGACAGGTGGCGCGTTTGGCCACGAGCCCGACGATATCCAGGAAATAATCATCCCAGGCGGGTCTCCCGGATTCCGTGCCGCCGCTCAGTCCTTCTCCCTGTCGGTTCCCTTCCATCTCCCGCCCCACTGGACCATTTTTTACCGAGTCTCTACCTGTTTTCACGGATCCTTTCCGGGTAGAGCGGGAATCGTTCGCAGAGGGATTTGACCTCTTCCCGGATCTCCGTTTGACGCTTTTCATCATGGATATGCCGGAGCACTTCGGTAATAAAACCGGCGATCCGCTTCATCTCCGCCTCTTTCATCCCTCTCGTGGTGATGGCGGGTGTGCCGATGCGGATGCCGCTCGTTTCCTCGGCCCCCTTCGTGTCGAAGGGGATCCGGTTTTTATTGATCGTGATGCCTGTCCTGTCCAGGGTCTCCTGCGCCTTTTTGCCGGTGACGCCGAGATCGGTCAGGTCGATGAGCAGCAGGTGGTTGTCCGTGCCGCCGGAAACGAGCCGGAAGCCGGCCGCCAGCAGTTCGTCCGCGAGGGTTTTTGCGTTTTTCACGATCTGGGCCTGATAACGCCGGAAATCGTCGGTGAGGGCCTCTTTGAACGCCACCGCCTTGGCGGCGATGATGTGCATGAGGGGGCCGCCCTGCATCCCCGGGAAAATCTTTGCATCCAGAGCCTGGCCGAATTTCCGCTTGCACATGATGAGTCCCCCGCGGGGGCCCCGCAGGGTCTTATGGGTGGTCATCGTGACGAATTCGCAGTTGGGCACCGGCGACGGATGGATACCGGCGGCGATGAGTCCGCCGATGTGGGCGATGTCGGCCATGATCAGCGCCCCGATCTGGTCGGCGATGGTTCGGAACTTCTCATAGTCGATGGTCCGGGGATAGGAGCTGGCGCCGACGACGATGAGTTTCGGCCGGTGTCGTTTCGCGAGGGATTCTACCTCATTGAAATCGATGGTCTCCGTCTTGCGGTCCACCCCGTAAAAAACGCCGCGATAGAACCGTCCCGAGAAACTGGCCGGGCTCCCGTGCGAGAGATGGCCCCCGTGGGAGAGGTTCATCCCCAGGATCGTATCCCCCGGTTCGAGGACCGTGAAATATACGGCCATGTTGGCCTGAACGCCCGCATGCGGCTGGACGTTCACATATTCCGCCCCGAAGAGCTTCTTGCACCGTTCGATGGCCAGCCGCTCCACGATGTCGACGAACTCGCATCCCCCGTAGTACCGTCGGCCGGGATAGCCTTCGGCGTACTTATTGGTCATGACGCTTCCCTGGGCCTCCAGGACGGCCTCGCTGACGAAGTTCTCTGAAGCGATCATCTCGAGTTTCCCAACCTGTCTCCTGGTTTCCTGCCGGATGGCTTCTGCGACCTCCGGGTCGGCCTCCATTAAATAGGACATGAATTTTATTTTCTCCCGATCTTTATCATTCCTGGCGCACGCACCCTGCGGACGCCGATTTTTTTACATGCATTGATCATCCTGTCTTTCCGGACAATCTTAATTCAGTTTCTCCGATTTTGTCGAGACGCCGCTGATGGCGCCCCCCCTCAAACGGTGTCGTCAGCCATGTCCGGACGATCTTCATCGCCATCTCCGCATCCGTTTTCCTCCCCGCAAGAACCAGGATATTGGCGTCGTTGTGCATCCGACTGATGCGCGCCTCCTCTTCGTCGCGGCAGAGGGCGGCCCGTACGCCTGGGAAACGGTTGGCGACCATCGACATCCCCACGCCGGTGCCGCAGATCAGTATCCCCCTCGGGAAAACTCCAACGGAAACCGCTTCGGCCACTTTCACGGCGAAATCGGGATAGTCCACGGCCCTCTCGCTGTCCGTCCCGGCGTCGGCGACGGCAAGTCCCATCTCCGCGAGGAAGGGCTTGAGCGCCTCCTTGAGTGGGTAGCCGGCATGATCCGCGCCGATGATGATCTTTTCCGCGTTCATACTCTACCTCTCGAATTTCCTGAAGATCAGCACTGCATTCACCCCGCCGAAACCGAAGGTGTTGGACATGGCGGTGCGGATCTCCATTTTT
>Ga0315288_10009622_pt1 | contig 12172 bp, 4 predicted proteins | sample YL17G11_20_MG_FD_203454 | JGI IMG/M metagenome (GOLD analysis project Ga0315288, IMG submission 203454) | Sediment microbial communities from Yellowstone Lake, YNP, Wyoming, USA - YL17G11_20 | ecosystem: Environmental > Aquatic > Freshwater > Lake > Sediment | place: USA: Wyoming | collected...
CACATCCAGATATTCTTCTCGCCCTTCCTGCCCTTCATGCTGCTCTACCTCTACCGCTACCTGGAGCGGGGGGGATGGAAAAACCTGGTTTTATTCGGTTTCTTCTTCGTGGCCCAGTCACTGTCCAGTTGGCACTACCTGCTGTACTGCGCCCTGGCCGCAGGCCTGCTCTGGCTGTGGAAGGCGGCCTTCTCCCGCAGGAAGGCGGAGTGGGTGAGGCTGGCCCTGGTGGGGGCGGCCGTGGTGGTCGCGGCGCTGGTCATCCTGCCCTTCACCCTTCCTTATTTCCGGGCCCACCAGCGGCTGCCCGGGTTCGAGCGCTCCCTCAAGGAGGTGGAGCTCTACGGGGCGCAAGCGGAGGATTACCTGCGCGTGCTGGACGTGAGCGTGGTCTACGGCGACGCCCCGCTTCCCTTCAGGGAGGGGGGGATCGGATATGAGAACGTCCTCTACCCGGGGATGATGATCCTCATACTGGCCGCGGCAGGCCTGCTGCTGCGCCGCCGCGAGGGGGAGGACTACCCGGCCTTCGACCCGGCATCCTTCCGCCAGGGCGCCCTTTTCTTCCTCATCCTGGGGGTGCTGAGCTTTTTTCTGGCCTTCGGGCCCAAAATAGGGGGGTGGGACAACCCCTTCTACATGATCCCCTACCGCCTGGGGCTCCTGAAATTCACGCGGGTGCCCACACGCTTCTTCCTCCTGGTCGCCCTCTCCCTGGGCGTACTGGGCGGTTACGGCGCCGCGAAGATGGCCATGCGGTCAAGTGCGTCGTCCCGAAAATATGCCGGCATTCGAACGCCGCTGCATCCCCACCCGCTGCGTTCCGCTCCCTGCGACGTACTCAATGAGTACGCCTCGGTCGAGCGCCTTGCGGGAGGGGCGCATCGGCGCTCTCGGTGCTTCACCCTATTTTCGGGACGACGCGCCTCCGGGCGCAACGGGGGCTGGAGGGCGGGGCGCCTGGCCGGCATCGGGCTGCTGGCCCTGCTCCTCCTGGAGCTGCTCACCTGGAACCTCTATATCTATCCCATCCCCGCCGGTGGCGACGTGCCCGACGTCTACGACTGGCTGGCGGACCAGGGTGACGTGAGCATAATCGAGCTGCCCACCCACGTCCTGGGGCCGGCGGGGACCTACGACCGCGACCTCAAGCTGGCGCCGCTGGAGATCTTCGAGTACCTGTACCGCGAGGGCGATATCATGTACTTCAGCGCATATCACTGGAAACAAGTGGTAAACGGCTACAGCGGCTACTCGCCCTTCTCCTACCGCCGCACCATCACCGAGATGCAGGGCTTCCCCTCCCAGCGCAGTATAGACCTGCTGCGCGGGGAGGGCATCGACTACGTGCTGTGGGATTGGAACTGGGTGCCATCGCAGAGGATGGAGGAGTACAACATCCGCCTCTTCTCCACCCCCGGGCTGAGTCATGTGGGCGACTTCGAGAGCAAGTCGGTATTCCAGGTGGAACCGGGGCCGGTGGCCGTACCGCAGGACATGGAGGTGGCGGCGGTAGCCCCCGCGGCGGTGCCGCCAGGCACTGAGTTCGACCTGGGGCTCCTGGTGAGCAACCCCACCGGGGCCCCCATGGTGTGCGTGGAGGAGGAACATCAGCCCTTCACCCTCGTCTTTAAGAGCGGGACGGGAGAGGTGGCGGCCGAGGTGAGAGGCGATTATCGCGCGCCCTTTTTCGTCGACACGGGGGAGACCGTATCCATACCCATAAGGGCGGAAGCGGCCCCCCCGGCGGGCGCGTACACGGTGAGACTCCAACTCGAGGGCGGGGTCCTGGGGACCAGGGACTTCGAACTGGAGATGGAGGTGCGGGAGATGCCCGAATCCACCGCTCCGGGGGCCTTCCAGGGTGAGGTCATAACGGGGGCGGAAGGCCAGGCGCTCACCATCCCATCCCCCGACGGCCTCTATCCTCTCATGGTGGCCAGGGTGAAGAACACCGGCGACGCGCTGTGGAAGGCCCTGCCCCAGCTCGAGGACTACAGCCTGCCCCCGGGAGAGGTGCACCTGGGATTGAGCTGGATAAAGCAGGACGGTTCCCTATGGGAGGACCAGGCCTGCTCCCTGCCCTGCGACGTTGCTCCCGGACAGGAGGTGGAGGTCCCCATGTTGGTACGGCCGCCGGCGGCGCCGGGAGAATACACGCTGCAGCTGGGACTGTTTGCGGAGGGCAGTGGTTGGTTCGGGAACATACTCTACCTGCGGGTGATAGTCGAGGGATGGGCCGCGTCATTGTCTGAGGTATGAAGTCAGATGTCTGAAGTTCAGGTTCGCGTGATGTCGAAAAACCGAGTCTCAAACGTAAGGACCATGGAAAGCGTAAGAAGATCGGCGGAGCGAAACAACGATCATGGAAGATAAACGAACAGGTGAAGAGGAAAACATACCCGGTTTGATACCCGCGGAGGCAAGGCGGGAGGGTTCGCTAAACGGGGAAACGAGCGGTGTGAACGCGGAGACCTCGTGGGCAAGCGAGGAGCCCCCCGGGATACGGGAAGTCTCACCGGAAGAGGGCTCGGGGGCACCGGGTACCCTGCCCGAGAAAACGGGTAAGCCGGGCCGACTCCTGGAAGGGATGAGGACGAGCGCGGGCAGGGACAGGGAACGCTGGGTGTGGTTTCTAGCCCTCCTGGCCGTGTTCACACTGGCCTTGCTGTGGCGTTGGCATTTCGCTGCACAGGCCAAGATCTACACCTATGACAGCTATTACTATATGGTCCTGGCCAGGAACCTCCGCCATGGCTTCGCTTACAGCGTGGCCGGGCACCCCCATTACAAGTTCATGCCCCTGTATCCCATCAGCATAGCCGCACTCGATCTCTTCTTCCCCCTGGAGTTCGCCGGCAAGTTCTCCAACGTCCTCTTCTCCGCGGCTTGTGTCTTTCCCATCTACGCTATCGGCGCCATGGTCTTCGGGCGCAGGGCGGGGCTGGCGGCGGCCGGCCTCTTCGCCTGCGAGCCCATCACCTCGGCATGGTCATCCATCCCCATGTCCGACGGCCTGTTGACCCTCCTCATCTGCACGGGGGCTTTCTTCTTCCTGAAATGGATGAAGGAGGGGGATGGGGGCTTTCGCTGGCTTTACATGGCGGCTGGGGCAGGGGGCCTGGCCTTGCTCACGCGTTGGGAGGGGGCTTTGCTGCTGATACTGCAGGGGTTCTTCCTCCTCTACTTCTGGTGGAAGAAGAGGCTGCGTTTGCGCAACCTGCTCATCTTCTGTGCCATCGCCCTGGTGCCCTTCGCGGCCTTCGCCGTGCGCAACCTCATAGTCTTCGGCAATCCCCTCAAGAGCGCCTACCTGGAGGAGTTGCGCAACCACCCGGCGGAGTTCGAGAAGATCAAACTCTGGGAACGCCTGGGCCGTTATTTCATGTACTCCGACGTCCCTCCCCTGGGCATAAGCTCACGTTATTACCACTACGGCTACCTCATCTTCGGTTACACGGGCCTGGCCATAGCCCTGGCCTTCAGGCGCTACCGCCGTTACGGCCTGTTCATCTTCGGCTGGCTGTTGTTCCTGGGCCCGCTCCATTTCTTCTGGTACTTCGCCTCGGTGCGTTTCATCATCCCAGCCGTGCCGCCACTGTGCCTGGGCGCGGGGGCGCTCATCGGCCTGTCCTGGGTGAAGACGGGATGGAGGAGGGAGGAGGTGGCGCTTGCGGTGTTCCTGCTGATCATCATGGTGAGCCTGGTATCCGTATTGGCCGTTACCGCAAGGCCCATGGCCAACGACATCTTCTACCACGGCATAATCTCCCTCGAAGACGAGGTGGGCGGGCTGGCGGCCAGGGACGCGGTCACCTGGTTGAAGGACAACGCGGGGGACACCGGGGTGACCACCAGCCTGGGTCCCCTGGTCTCCTTCTACCTGGGCCGCGACGCTTACTTCCTGGGGGAATGGCAGGGGTTCGAGCCAGCCGACATCGACATAGACAACCTGGTCGAGGAGGCGCGGCAGCTGGGCGTGCGCTACGTGGTGCTATGGTCCTGGGAGCCGGAAGAGCAGGCGCCGCTCGACTACATCCGCCTGGATCCCGAGCTGCGCAGTCAACTGCAACTGGTGGGGAGATGGGAGTCGCCGCCCACCACGCAGTGGAACCGCACCGTCTATGCCTGGATCTTCGAGATCCTGCCCGAATAAGCATGTCCACAGGGCACCGCATACGTACACAGGTTCTTCATGGGGCTCCTCTAGCGAGGAGGAGATAAGTTGCAGAGATGCGAGACCCCACCACGCAGATTCAACCCGTCCAACCGTGCGGACGATTATCATGTATGAACCGGCAAGGCTCTAAGGTAGATGAACAAGCACTAGGGAGGCACCCATGTTCGGGTTCAAGGGAAAGGGGACCGCAAGGAAAAGCGATCTCGTCGCGGGAGCATTGCTAGCGGCATTACTGCTGGCATTGGTCCTCCTGGGCGCGGCTTGTGGAACGAAGACCGCGGCGCCGGTCGAGTTCGACCAGGCGACCATAGACCAGCTCGAAAACGCCCTACGGGATGCGCTCGAGAAGGACAACATACCCGGTGCCATCGTAGGGGTCTGGGTACCCGGGCGCGGAGAATGGGTGACGGCCGAAGGCCTGGCGGACCGGGAAACGGGCGAGGGGATAGAGACCACGGACCTCATGCGCATCGGCAGCGTCACCAAGTCCTTCACCGCCACCCTGGTGCTGGAGCTGGTGGATGAAGGCCTTATCGGCCTCGATGACCCGCTGGCAAAGTATTTTCCCTGGGTGCAGAACGCCCGGAACATAACCGTGCGCATGCTCCTCAACCACACCAGCGGGATCGTAGACGATTACGGGAACCCCGCTTTCATGGATGTCGCGGCCGCCGATCCCCTCTACAAGTGGGAGCCGGAGGAACTGGTAAAGGCTTCATTCGGGATCGAGCCAGCCGCCGTCCTCGGGGAGAGCTATAAATATGCCAACACCAACTACGTGCTGCTGGGGATGATCGTTGAGCAGGTGAGCGGCCTGGAGTTGGCGGATGCTATGGAAAAATATGTCTTCGAGTCATTGGGCCTGGCGGATCCCTACTTCCCCGACGGGCCCGAGTTCGAGGGAGAGCACTCGCATTCCTATATAACGGCGGGGGAGAACGGCGAGTTGTACGACATGACCTCCGGTATCGATCCCTCCATCACCTGGGCGGCGGGGGCCATCATCTCCACCGTGGAAGACTTGAAGATATGGGCCGAGGCGCTGGCCACCGGGGAACTGATCGCGGAGGCGACCCACGAGGAACAACTGCAATGGGTCGAGGTCCCGGGCATGGAGGGCGCCGGGATCGGCTACCAATACGGGCTGGGTATCCTGAAGCTGGGGAACTTCGTCGGCCACAACGGCGAGTTCAGCGCTTTTCAGACCACCATGTTCTACCTGCCCTCACAGCAGGCGACCGTGGTGGTCATGTTCAACTGCAACAGCAATCCCACCGGCACCCAGGACCTCTTCACCTGCATCGCTGCCATACTGTTCCCGGAAGAGGTCCCGGAGGGCTGGTAGGAGAGCTGGCGGGGGGAGCCGGCCGCATTGCTGCTGGCTTATCGAGGCCTGGGTCTTGATAGTGCGACTCACCGGTGTCCCGTCAACACGAGTGACGAAAAGCCGGGTTTCAGTGACGAGCGAAGAAGCCCGACCGCTGAGACCGTGTTTCATCTGCGGCGGTGATGGTTGTGCGGCCTCGACCCTACTAAGGGGTTGCGGTTTGAAGAACGGCCTCCCTAGAGGTGGTCACGGGGATGACGATGGGGTCGCCGATATAGGTGATGCCCAAGCAATTGAGGCGCAGGGTGAGGGTGTAAGAGCCCGCTGCGGTCGGGGCCTGCAGGGCGATTGGAAAAGCTATCCGCTGTCCCGGCGATATATCACAGGGAAGCATGCCCTGCTGCACCATCTCGAAGTCCGGATCGCCTTCCCTCGTCCAGACCGCGGTGATAGCCACGCTGCCCTCGACGGTGGGCCGTTCCCTCTCCCATTGCGTGGAGCCGGTGTTAAACGCCTCCATGTCGGGGGAGAAGACCTCGCCGGGGTAGAGGCGCAGCGCCACATCAACCAGCGTATCTGTGGTGGGCACACCACCCAGGCTGGATTTGGCAGGAGTCCATAGCAGTAGACTCCCGCCGATAGACTGCCCTGAATCTACGGCGGCGACTTCCCCCACGTCTATCTCAGCCTCCCAGGTCTGACCCTTGAGCAAGCCATCGGTGGCGGTGACGACCAGGGCGTAACTCCCGCTCTCGGACAGCGCGCTCAGTCCGAAAGGAGCCGCTACTCCCTCTCCATCCTCGATGAAGAAAGGCGCGTAGAAGTAGGCCTCCTCGCTCTTAACCACCTTCCCGCCGGTGTCCCTCCATTCCACCTTCAGGTGCTGGCGTGCCTCGTCGGTATTGATGAAGGGCTTGTCGCCAGGGTTGAGGAATCCCAGCGATGCCGAGAAAGAGAGGCCTTGCCCGGTACGCTCCGGGATATAGACGACCGTGGCGAGGCCTTGCACTGGAACCGTACCTAGGGCGTCCAACCTGTAGAGGCTTATGCCGTCCGGGTAGTCCTCGACCAGGGCGACCCCCTGAGAACCTTCCAGGGCGTCGCGGACGTCCTCCTGTTTCTCGGGCGGGTAGTAGTCCCAATGCATCACGATATGGTTCACCCCCGCCGCGCGCAGGAAGGCCAGGGCTCGGGGGCCGGGGAAGGCCAGCATCTCAACCAGGGCGCGGCGGTAGAAGAGAGGGTAGTATCCACTCATGCCGTTTACCAGCTTTTTCCAATGATAGATCGAGAAATACGTCGCGTCCTGTTCCCGCACGGCGGAGAGGAAGGTGTTGTCCAGGCTGCCGTAGTCGATGGTGAGGGGGTCCTCGAAGACCACGCTGTTGGCGACCGCGGGCATGGGGGCTTCCACGACCACCGTCCCCTCGATCCGTTCCAGGTCCCGGTAAACCTGGGGCACGGCGTCTCCCACCGCCACCCCGGTGTAAGGGAGGTTCACGATCAGGAACTCCAGGAGCATGAGCGCGGCCACCGCGGCGACGGCCAGCACGGCCCAGGTGCGGTTCTTGCGGCGCTCGAACCAACGGTAGAGGTAAGTGGCCCCGTAGCCGGCTAAGACGGCCAGGGAAAGCAATACCATAATATGGTAACGAATGGGAAAGCGCACGAAACCGTAGATGGGCAACTTATGCAGGGCCTTGTAGAAGATGTTGCTCACCCCGTGCGGCTCGGGCCCAAGGGAGAGGACAAAGCATACCAGCCCCAATACCACGAAGAAAGCGGCATAGCCCCGCCGTGGTCCAGGCGGCGGCGAGCCCGCTCGCCCATGCGATGACTCCCCAGCGTCGCTGCCGGTGTCCGGCTCGTGTGTATCCTCCGCCGCAGCATCGTCCGCTGCGACAGGAGGTTCTTCGCCGTCCTCCCGGTCACTCCCGCCCTGCCTCCTGCGGGACAGGAAAGAGATGAGCGCGAGAAGGACCAGCGGGAAGATGAGGAAGCCGGGGAAGAGGGCGTTTCCCTCGCCCGGGCTGCCGGTCTTCAGGAATCCCAGCTTGTCGTAGAAATAGTTCTGGGGGAGCACGCGGAAGAAGTCCCCCGACTTGGCGGAGGAGATGACGTTGATGGCCGGCTCGCTCTCCTTCTCCGGGATGTTGCGGCGGAGTCGGAAGTAAGGCATGGCGAAGGGCAACACCAGCAGCATGCACAGGATGAGCGCCCCTACGGTGAACAGGATGTATCTCGCATATTCCCTGCGCCGGGGCGAGACGATGCGCCACAGCAGGAACAGGCCTATGGGTATGGAGGAGAAGGCGAGCTGGTACCAGCTCATGAGCGCCTGGGCCGTGAACACTATGCCCAATCCCACCAGGTATCGCGGCCTCCCCTCGTCGAAGTAGCGGAAGAGGAAGAGCAGGAAGAGCGGCTGCAGCAGATACAGGCTCACGTGCACGTGGACGATGGTGGAGAAATGATAGGGGACGAAGGCGAAGAAAACCCCGGCCACGAAGGCGGCTGGCCGGTTTGCGGTCAGGTACTTCACCAGGAGGTACATGGCATAGGCGCAGAGCGCGAAACCGATGAGGGAGACGAAGTTGTAAGCGAAAACGGCGTTGCCGGTGATCCAGGATATGGGCGCGGCGATGAGGGCGAAGGAGAGAAGGTCCTCGGAGAAAGCCAGACTGTCGGGTGAGGGATAGTTTATGTTCGCCTGGAAGAGGCTCGTCGGGCTCGTGACCAGCGCATGTCCGTCCCAGGAGATGATCCACACGTTGAGCAGGTTGTCCACGTGGCCCGAGATCACCGCGTCTTGCGCGTGCAGCGCGAAGGGTACGGTGAAGATGAACACCAGGACAAAGAAGAGAAGAAGCACCAGCAGATGTTCTTTGTACCCGGTCATAATGATCCCGTTCCCTCCCATGGGCCGATCTCGCGGCAGCCTGGAAATTCGTTGTTTATTCTAACCTATAGGCGGGACAGGGGCACACATGGGGGATGTTTCCCGGAGGTGCCGGCGGCGCCGGCTCCGGGGATTCGGCACGCAGTTGATTTACAATGATGAGTCGTGAAAGGATTACGGATGCGATCGGACGTTCCGGCGGCGGGTCGAAGCAGCCGCCTCAGGACCCGAGCGGAGGGATATGCGGCATGCCTGAGAGGACCGGCCTCGACGCCTTTTTCGCCCCGCGCAGCGTAGCCGTGGTGGGGGCTACCACCAACGAACTGAAGGGCGGCTACAGCATCATCGCCAACATGCTCGAGTCGTTCGCGGGCCCGGTCTACCCGGTTAACCCGGGGAGGGATGAGGTCCTGGGGGTCAAGTGCTATCCATCGGTGCGGGACCTCGCGGGCAAGGTGGATGCGGCCATCGTCTTCGTCCCCGCCGCCAACGTACCCGCGGTGCTCGAGGACTGCGCCGCCGCGGGGGTCAAGGCGGCGGTGCTGGAATCCGGCGGCTTCGCCGAGGTGGGCGAGGAGGGAAAGCGCATCGACGCCGCGTGCCGGGAGATAGCGGCACGCACCGGCCTGCGCCTGTGGGGGCCCAACTGCACCGGCCTGGTGAACACCGACCCCTTCATATTCACCCCCTTCATGCGCGCCCCCAACGCCAACGAGAGGCTCAAGCCCGGTACCCTGGGGATCATCGCCCAGAGCGGCATGCTCGCAGCCGGCTTCATGCTGCAGTACGTCATCTCGGGTTTCTTCACGGTCTCCAAGGCATGCGCCATCGGGAACAAGATCGACGTCAACGAGGTAGAGGTTCTGCAATACATGGCGGCCGACCCCAAGACCAAGGCGGTCGTGGCGTACCTGGAATCCATCGTCGACGGCCCGGCCTTCCTCGAGGTGGCCAGGGATATGGCGGGTCGGAAACCCCTGGCGGTCCTCAAGGGGGGGCGCTACGAGGAATCGGCGAAGGCCGCCCTCTCACACACCGCCAGCCTGGCCGGCTCCGACGAGGTGGTGGAAGGCGCCCTGCGCCAGGCCGGAGCGATAAGGGTGGACGATTTCCACGCGTTGATGAACCTGGGCAAAGCCTTCTCCCTCCACCCCGAACCCTTCCGGCTCAGTTCCCCCAGCGGGGATGGCGTGGCGGTGATCACCGTGACCGGCGGCGGCGGGGTCGTGCTCACCGACCTCATACGCTCTGCGGGTCTGCGGGTCCCGGCGCTCGCGCAGAAGACCCTGGAATCCTTGCAGGGCGTGTTCCCGGACTGGATGGCCCCCTCCAATCCCGTGGATATCTGGCCGGCCATCGAGAAGAAGGGGCTGGCCGCTTTCGGGGACTCCATGAAGGCGGTGCTCGCGGACGACTGCGTGGACGGCGTGGTCCTGCTCCCGTTCGCCTCGCGTATGCTCGACTACTTCCCTTTCGATGAGATCGGGGAAGCGGTGAGGTCGAGCGGCAAACCCGTGGTCTCCTGGGTGTTCGGGGACATACGTTATTTCGAGACCCTGGAGGAACGCTTGCGGGAGTCGGGGATCCCCGTCTACAACGACCTGCATTCCTGCGTGCTGGTCCTCAAGTCTTACCTCAGCTTCTCCCGCCAGGCCCGGGAGAAAGCATAGTCAGGGTGACCAGAATCACGTCCTGACGTACACGTGCCAGGCCTGAAGAAACTCTCACATCTGTGCGTAAATGAGCTATGCAGGACGGTAGATCCCCCAGGCGTAGCCCTCTCTAAAAACCCCCGAGCCCGGCGAGCAAGGTGCTCGGAGGAGCTTGCGACGACGACCAGCCTTGTCGCCGGGCCGCAACACCGACACCGTCGCGTTTAGATATTTGACAGGCGTCAGGCCTGGACAATCGGAATTATCCAGGCGACTGACCAGCTGTAAATTACCGGCGCTGTCGCTTGCGTGATGCAAGCTGTCGAGCGTTGTGTGGAAAATGAAGGCTGATCCTATTCGTCGACGGGGTACCCCTCGGTATTGTGACCGCCGGCTATACTCCCGTTGTAGAGGAAATATACCGGCCGTTCGGCCATGATGGGCACGTTCGAGGTCACCTTGATGGAGACGTCTCCGTGGGCGTTGTCGTGGACCCCGATACCCAGGCCGTCCTGGTGTACGGCCACGGTGGCGCGGGAGCACGCGCTTACGGTCAGCTCCTTGTGGACGTTGGCGCCGTCCCCACACAGGTAGTCCAACTGGACCCTGGCGGGGGTATCCCCGGGGTTCTGCAGGCAGAGCCAGGTGTGGAAACCGGGCCGCGTGCAGCCCTCGGCAAAGATCCACTGCTTGTATGGCTTGGGCGAGCCGACCACGTCATGGCCGCCTTCCCAGGCGCCGTTATAGCTGAAGTACATGGGCCTCTCGGCCACGATAGGCTGGTTCGACGAGACCTTGATGGAGACATCTCCGTGCGCGTTGTCGTGCGCCCCGATGCCCAGGCTGTCCTGGTGCACGGCCACGGTTGTGCGGGAACGCGCCGGCACCTCTACTTCCTTGCGCACGTTGTTGCCGTCCCCGCAGAGGTAGTCCAGGGTTACCCAGGCGGGATCGTTGCCGGGGTTCTGAAGGCACAGCCAGGTGTGGAACCCGTTACGGGTGCAGCCTTCGGCGAAGTACCATTCCTGGGAGGGCGCGGCGGCTCCCATGACGTTGGACCCACCGTCCCAGGCGCCGTTGTAGTTGAAATACATGGGCCGTTCCGCCACGATGGGCTGGCTGGAGGAGACCTTGATGGAGACGTCGCCGTGGTAGCTATCGTGCACCCCGATGCCCTCGGCGTTGTTATGCACGGCAACGGTGTAGCGGGACTTTGCCCTCACCGCTACGCTCTTCTGCACGTTGTTGCCGTCGCCGCAGAAGTAATCGATGGTTACGACAGCGTCCTCCTGGCCGGGATTCTGCAGCGTCAGCCAGGTGTGGAAGCCCGGCCGCGTGCAACCTTCCGCGAAATACCATTCGTTGCGCGGCGTGTCCACGCCCATGACGTTGTGGCCGCCGGACCAGGTCCCGCTGCCCCCGTTGTAATTGAAGTACAATGCCCGTTCTGCTATGAGCCCCTCCTGGTTGGAGATGATGGAGGTGCTCACGTCCTGGCCGTCTATGGTGTTATGGACCGGGACGCTCATGCGCGAGCGGGCGGGGATGGTGACCACCTTGACCACCGAGAGGCCGCTGGGGAGGATATATCTCAGCTGCACGGTCACATCGTTGCCGAGGGGGTTCATCATCAGTATCCACTCGCTGAAGCCGGAACCGGTGTAACCCTCCGCCAGGTAGCTGCGGCTCTTCACCTGCTCGGGGGGCCACATGTCCGGCACCTCCTCGTGGCTGTAGGAGGCGCTGTGCCGGGCATCCTTGCGGAACATGGGCCAGGCCGCCAGTGAGGCGTTGTAGGGTCCCGACTGGTAGCAGAAGAGCTTGCCGGTCTGGCCGTCCGCCCCGGTGGCGACGATCATCTCGGTCATCTTGTCGTTGTCTATATCGCCCACCGCCACGCTGTTGAACATGTTGCCGCCGGTGTCCACGTCGAGGACATGGTTGCCATAGGGGTCGTAAGCCATGATGGACAGCCCCTCGGAGATGATCACGTCCATGTCGCCGTCGGAGTCTATATCCGCTATGGCCGGGGAGCCCATCTTCTGCACCGGCCAGAAGCAGCGGGTCCATTTCACGGCGCCGTTGTGCTCCCACACGTAGATGTTGTTGTCCAT